>Ga0268285_1000290_pt1 | contig 30943 bp, 35 predicted proteins | sample saktaG_2_FD_190144 | JGI IMG/M metagenome (GOLD analysis project Ga0268285, IMG submission 190144) | Saline water microbial communities from Sakinaw Lake, British Columbia, Canada - sak_2013_06_06_120m | ecosystem: Environmental > Aquatic > Non-marine Saline and Alkaline > Saline ... | reverse complement strand
AGAGGTCCTTCGCTTTGCTCAGGACGAGAAGTCGGGGAATTTTTCCCGATGAAGAGGTCCTTCGCTTTGCTCAGGACGAGAAGTCGGGGAATTTTTCCCGATGAAGAGGTCCTTCGCTTTGCTCAGGACGAGAAGTCGGGGAATTTTTCCCGATGAAGAGGTCCTTCGCTTTGCTCAGGACGAGAAGTCGGGGAATTTTTCCCCGACTTCTCGGTTATTTAAAAACAAAAAAGGTTGAAATATGCTGCACGTAAAAACGAATGATATAGTGAAGATACTCGCGGGTAAAGATAAAGGCAAGACCGGAAAAGTTTTGAAAGTGTATCCCATAAAGAAAAGGGCTATCGTTCAAGGTGTAAACTTTACAAAAAAGCACGCGCGGCGTTCTCGTCAAGATGAACAGGGCGGAATAATACAGCGTGAAGCGCCTCTTGATCTGTCCAATATAGCGATTGTTTGTAAAGGCTGCAGCCAAGCGGCAAGGGTCGGAATCGATGTTTTAAAAGACGGAAGCAGAGTTCGTTATTGTAAAAAATGTAAAGAAGTTTTGTCGTAGGCGGGGCCCGTAAATAATAAACGGACAAATGAACGAATATGAACGCGCGGAATTAAAAAGGGAAAGAAAAAAATGGCGACTTTAAAAGAAATATACGAAAAAACCATAGTTCCTGAGCTAATGAAGACGTATGGACATAAGAATACGATGGAAGTGCCGCGTTTGGAAAAAATTGTAATAAACGTGGGGCTCGGAAAAATGGCGAACCAGAAAGATTTGATTGAGCCCGTCAGAGATGAAATAGCGGTTATAGCGTGTCAAAAACCAGCTCTTACGAGATCGAAAAAATCGATCTCTAATTTTAAAATACGTGATGGTGCTCCTGTAGGGTACAAAGTAACGCTTAGAAAAGCAAGAATGTATGAGTTTTTGGATAGATTGATAAATTTTGTTATACCCAGGATCAGAGATTTTAGAGGTATTTCGGTTACGGCTTTTGATAAGCACGGAAATTATACGTTGGGGATCAAGGAACAAACGATATTTCCGGAATTGGAATTAGACAAAATTCCAATAGCGCATGGTATGGATGTATGTTTTGTAACTTCGGCGAAAACAGGGCAGGAATGTAAAAGCCTTTTAGCTGGTTTTGGTATGCCTTTCGCGAAAAAATGAATTTCAAATGGTGAATAGTTTTTGATGGATGGTGAGAGATTTAGCTTACGCGTCGATCATAGCTGTTCGCGAATATAAAAGGGAATGTAAATGGCAAAAAAATCTTTGATGGAAAAATCAAAAAGAATTCCTAAGTTCAGTACGCGTATTGTTACGCGATGTCAGATATGCGGTAGGAAAAGAGGGTATTTAAAAAGGTTTAAATTATGCCGGATTTGTTTTAGGGAATTAGCTTCACGCGGAAATATTCCGGGAGTTAAAAAAGCAAGTTGGTAAATTGATGCTAAATTCGTCTAAATGGTACCGGCAGGGTAGAGGTACGCGCCCTAACGGGGTGAGGTCTGTGAGTTGCAACTGAAACCATGTTTCATTAAAAGGAGAACGGAATGAGTGTTACGGATTTAATAGCTGATCAGTTAACAGTGATAAGAAACGCGATAAAGGTCGGGAAAAAGTCTGTTATCGTGAAAAGATCAAGCATCATTGAGGGTATTTTGGAAATCATAAAAAAAGAAGGGTTTATTGACAATTATAAGAAAATTGAAGATACCAAACAGGGAGAGATAAAGGTTTATTTGAAATATCTTGAGGATGGAACCCCCGTAATGGAACAATTAAAACGAATTTCAAAGTGCGGACGCAGAGAGTATGTCCCGCTCAGAAAAATAAAGAGTGTTATGGGCGGTGTCGGTATATCGATTTTTTCTACAAGCAAGGGACTATTAACGGGCGAAGAAGCAAAAAATCAGGGAGTGGGCGGAGAACAGGTTTGTCAGATATGGTAGTAGATGGTGAACAAGTTTATGGTAAATGGTTTTTGTTTGTTCGCGGGGTTGTTAGACGTAGGGTTGACGAGTGGAAAGTAAATGGTATTTGATGAGGAGATGTCCCATAGGGTGTTCTAAACACCGTGAACTATACGCTAAACTAGTGGAGGATAGATGTCAAGAATAGGAAGCCGACCGATAAAAATTCCGGAAGGAATCAAGGTCGAGATAAACGCGACCGTAATAAAGATTGAGGGCAAAGGGAAAGTAAGTGAGTTTATTGTTGCTGACAAGTTTCAAGCGGAAATTAAAGGCAATGAAATTATAATTACAAGACCTTCGGATTCTCGAAAAGATAGAGCCATGCACGGTACGATCCGGAGTTTGGTTCAGAATATAATCATCGGAATAAAAACCGGATTTGTTAAAAAGCTTCAGATCCAAGGTGTGGGGTATAAAGCCCAGATGAAAGGTAAGACCTTGGTTTTAGATCTTGGCTTTTCTCATAGCATCAAACATATAGCGCCTGAAGACGTTGTTATGGAAACGCCGAGCGCGATTGAGATATTGGTCAAAGGAATAGATAAACAGAAAGTTGGGGAAGTAGCGGCTGAAATTAGAGATTATTTTCCTCCCGAACCTTACAAAGGCAAGGGTATTAGATATGAGGGAGAATACGTACGGCATAAACAGGGCAAGAGTGTATCTTAGTTTGGTGAATTGCGCAGGGGCGGACGTAAGCGACCGTCCGTGAATCATGAATGGTGTTTAGAGGGGTGGAAGATTATGGATAAGGTGAAAAGAAGAAACAGGAGAAAAAGGTCGATTCGTAGAAAAATAAGCGGGACAGAGATTCGTCCGCGCTTGTGTCTCCATAAAAGCAACAGAAACATTTACGCCCAGATCGTTAATGATTCCGAAGGCAAGACGTTATGCGGAACATCTACAAATACAAAGGTTTTAAAAGACACAATTAAAGCGTATACACGCAAAAACTTAAAATTTGCTGAAATCGTAGGTGAAAACATAGCTAAAAGTGCTATCGCGAAAGGTATAAAAAAAGTGGTTTTTGACCGCTCGGGATATCAATATCACGGTGTTGTGAAAACTGTCGCGGATACGGCGCGAAAACACGGTTTGGAATTTTAAAGAGCATAGATCATAACGCGAATTAATCCACTCGAAACTTGTCCCCGCGGAAGCAGGGAAGGGAGTTTGGTGTTTAATTGGATAAAATGACCGGCGAACCGTTTAACCGATGAACCGACTGAGCGGCGAATCGGAATAGGGAGGATAGATGTCAAAAGAGGAAAAAAAAGATATAGGCGCTATTGAAGATAAAAAAGATCAGGGCACGGTTACTGAAACTAATGACGCGAAAATGCCTGGAAAATCTTCTAACTTCAAGCCTCGGCAAAAGTTTGTTCGAGCGAATGAAAGCGATAATATTGAACGTGTCATAAAGATAAACAGAGTATCAAAAGTTGTGAAGGGCGGAAAGAATTTTTCTTTCAGCGCTTTAGTTGTTTCCGGTGACGGGAGCGGGAATGTTGGTATGGGATTCGGCAAGTCGAACGAAGTGGTTGAAGCTATAAAAAAAGGAACTTCGAAATCGAAAAAGAATTTTTTCAAAGTGGATGTCGCGGGGGATACCATTCCTCATGAAGTTATAGGTGTTTTCAAGGCTTCCAGAGTTATGTTGAAACCTGCCGGTGCCGGAACGGGTGTGATTGCCGGAGGACCTGTAAGGGCGCTTTGTGACGCGGTCGGCATTAAAAATATACTTACAAAAAGTTTGGGTTCAAGGAACGCGATAAATGTTGTCAGAGCCACCATAAACGGATTTAAGAAATTAAGGCTGAAAAGAAGAGCATAGAGGGCACGATCGAATAAGAAAAGGGAAATAAAATGGCATTAAAAATAGAAGACATTAGAAAGCCGCGCGCGGATAAAAAGAAAGCGAAACGTCTCGGACGCGGAATAGGATCCGGACGGGGTAAGACTTCCGGACGAGGGCATAAAGGCGCCAAATCCAGGTCCGGCGGCGGAGTTTATACCCCTGGTTTTGAGGGTGGACAGATGCCGTTAGTAAGGCGTGTTCCCAAAAGAGGATTTACAAACAAATGGGCAAAGAAGTGGAATATAATCAATATCGATACTTTCCAAAAATCAGAGTTAATAAAAAACGGAACTCTTGTAGATAAAGATTTCTTGTTAGAAAATAAGATCATAAAAAAGAAACAGCTTCCGCTTAGAGTTCTTGGTAAAGGAACGCTTAATAAAGCGATAACTGTAAAGGCCGGATATTTTTCTGTTTCCGCGAAAAAAGCGATTGAAGACGCGGATGGTAAAGTTGAGATTATTTCATATAAAGACTCGATACAAAAGTAGGGGCACGGCATGCCGTGCCCTTGAATGGTGAACGGTGTTTTTCATGTAAGCGCGTACCGTGAAGGTAAGCTAATGACTCGCGGCTAACTGACTAACGACAATTGGAGACGATGTGTTCGAAGCAATCGCGAATATCTTTAAGATCCCGGATCTGAAAAGAAAAATTTTGATCACTTTAGGCTTAATCGCGGTTTACAGGATCGGAGCGTTTGTTCCGACACCGGGGATAGATGGTCTTAAGTTAGCTCAGTTCTTTGATAACATAGCGAAAACTCAAGGCGGGACATTGTTCGGCATTATGAACATGTTTTCCGGCGGCGCGATGCAGCGTTTGACGATATTTGCTTTAGGTATTATGCCGTACATCTCCGCTTCAATTATTTTACAGCTTTTGACGACGGTTGTGCCTGTTTTGGAACGGCTTGCAAGGCAGGGCGAAGAAGGCAGAAAAAAAATAACCCAATATACGAGATATGGTACGGTTGTTCTTTCCGTTGTTCAGTCATTTTTTATCGCGCTATGGCTTGAAAATCCCGCTCATTTTCAGGGTATGCAGATCGTCCAGTATCCCGGTTGGGGGTTTCGTATTTTGACGGTAGTTACACTTACTACGGGAACCGCCTTTATCATGTGGCTCGGAGAACAGATTCAAGAACGCGGGATTGGTAACGGTATTTCCCTGATTATCACCGCGGGTATCGTTTCCAGACTTCCGGCGGCAATAATTCAGCTTATTTCACTGGCCTCTCCCGGTGCCGGGGGAGAAGCCCAAATAGATCCGTTCAAGATAGTGTTTCTTGCTTTTATGTTCGTAGCGGTTATTGTGGCGGTTGTGCTTATTACTCAGGGGCAAAGGAAAATCCCCGTACAGTACGCGAAAAGGGTTGTCGGCAGAAAAATATACGGGGGACAAAGCACTTATATCCCTCTAAGGGTTAACCAAAGCGGAGTTATCCCGATCATATTCGCGCAATCGATAATATTGTTTCCCGCGACTATCGCGGGTTTTGTTCCGAATAGAGCTTTGCAGGGCGTAGCAAGCGCTTTAATGATGGGACAGCCGCTTTACTACGTTGTTTATTCGCTTTTAATACTTTTTTTCTGCTATTTTTACGCGGCTATCACATTTAACCCCGTTGATATGGCGAATAATATGAAACGTTTCGGAGGATTTGTTCCGGGGATAAGACCGGGGAAACAGACCGCGGAATATCTGGATTTTATTATGACGCGAATAACCTTGCCCGGCGCGATTTTTCTTACAATAATCGCTGTATTGCCGAGTGTTATAAACAGCCAGATCGGTATTCCTTTTCTAGTAGCGAGTTTTTTCGGAGGAACGGGGCTTCTTATTATAGTGGGTGTTATGCTTGATACAATGCGTCAAATTGAGTCGCACATGCTTATGAGACATTACGAAGGATTTTTGAAAAAGGGAAGAGTCAGAGGACGATTGTCATGATAGAAAAGAAAGTTATCAATCTTGTGCTTTTAGGTCCGCCCGGAGCCGGTAAAGGGACACAGGCGGTGCTTTTAAAAAAAGCTTACGGCTTTTTGCATATTTCTACGGGAGATATGCTGAGGGAGGCGATAAAAGAGGGAAGTGAAACGGGCAAAAAAATACAGTCTTTTGTGGATAAAGGGGAACTTGTCCCGGATGAAATTGTAACGCGGGGAGTAATTAACCGCATGATGAAACCGGATGCCGCCGCCGGCGTGATTCTCGATGGATATCCGAGAACCCGTTCGCAAGCGGAATCATTAGATAAATCTTTGAATAGAGAAAAGCGGACGCTGAATATGGTTTTGTATCTTAAGACTTCCGAGAAAATAGCCGTTCAAAGGCTCGCCGGACGGCGTTTATGCCCGGAATGCGGCAAGAACTATCATATTACCAATATTCCTCCGAAAACGCCGAATATTTGCGACTTATGCGGTGTGAAATTAATACAGCGCGCGGATGATGTGCCGGAAACGATAAAAAATCGTTTGGTAGTATATGAAAAGCGCACGGAGGATCTAATCGAATATTACGAGGAAAAGGGATTAGTTTATCAGGTGAACGGCGATCTTCCGGCCGAAGAGCTCTTTGAGGATATAGCCGCTCTTTTTAAAAATGAGAATTTGATTAATGACGATTCTGACCGATAAAAATGAGATTTTAAAGATTCGTGAATCCGGCGCGATTTTAAAAAAGATTTTTTCCTTTGTTGAGGAAAAAATAAAACCGGGAGTGTCCACTTTGGAATTGGATCGAGAAGTGGAGAATCTGACGCGGGACTTGGGCGCGAAACCGGCGTTTAAAGGTTATCGAGGATATCCGGCTACAATATGCGCTTCCGTTAATGAAGTTGTGGTTCACGGCATACCGCGAGAAGATGTTTTGTTGGCCGAAGGCGATATTATAAGTCTTGATATAGGTGTACTGAAAAATGGATATTTTACGGATGCCGCGCGGACATTCGGCGTTGGAGAAGTCAGCCGGGAGGCTTCGAGGCTTATTGCCGGCACAAAATTGTGTTTGCGGGAAGGCATAAAGAAAGCGGTTTCCGGAGGCAGGGTTTCAGATATATCCAACGCGATTCAGCTTACGGCGAAGAAGATCGGTCTTAAAGAGGTAAGGATGTTTGTTGGACACGGTCTCGGTAGAGAGCTTCATGAAACCCCTGAAGTTCCGAATTGGGGCGAAAAAGGCAAAGGCGCGATTCTTCGAGAAGGTTTAGTTTTGGCTATTGAACCTATGATCAACCTTGGAACGAGAAAAGTGAAAATAATGCCGGATGGATGGACAGCGGTAACATTGGATGGTAAGTTGTCAGCGCATTTTGAGGATACGATCATTGTCAGATCTAAAAACCCGGAGATAATAACATGAGTCCGAAAGAAGAAGCAATTGTTGCCGTTGGTGAGATCGTAGAAACATTGCCGAACGCTATGTTTAAGGTTCGGCTTGAAAATGGGCATATGGTGCTTGCCCATGTTTCCGGAAAAATGAGGATGTATTTTATAAGAATTGTGCCCGGAGATAAAGTTACTATAGAGCTTTCCCCATACGATTTAAATAGGGGGCGGGTTATAAAAAGGGAGAAATAATTGTGAAGGTAAGACCAAGTGTTCGAAAAATGTGTTCAAATTGTAAAATTGTCAGAAGAAAAGGGGTCGTAAGAGTAATTTGTAAAGATCCCAAACATAAACAGAGACAAGGTTGATTTTTTAATGGCAAGATAGTACCCGCAAGTTCTAAGAGGGTATGCCGAAAATTCCCGCCGGAGGCGGGGGACACCTTTGGCGGGAAAAAAGCAAAAACGTGTAAAAGCAGAGAATGAAATTTAATTGAAAAAAGTAAGGAATAAGGAGACAGAGAAATGCCGAGAATAATAGGTGTTGATATACCAAAAGAAAAACGGATAGAAGTCGCGTTAACTTACATATACGGGATAGGTTTGGCGCGTTCAAATAAAATTCTTAAAAACGCGGGTATTTCGCCGGATAAAAGAGCGAAAGATCTTGATGATAAAGAAGTTACAGCAATAACGCATATTATACAGGAATCTTTTCAAGTTGAGGGAGATCTCCGCCGTTTGCAGGCATCTAACATAAAGCGGTTAATGAGCATAGCTTCATATCGCGGGATCAGGCATAAAAAAAATCTGCCGACCAGAGGTCAGAGAACTAAAACAAATTCAAGGACGAGAAAAGGTCCAAAGAAAACTATTGGCGCGTTTAAAGATAAAACGGCTCGCAAAGTTGTTAAACCCGCGTAATAAAAAGAATTAAAATACGAAAAGAAATGAGGTAAATTGTGCAGAAGAAGGCAAAAGTTAAACGGCGTAAAAAAATAATTCGGAAAGTGTCAACCGGAAAAATATATGTTCACGCGACTTTTAACAATACCATAGTAAGCGTAGCCGATACTAATGGTAAAGTGTTATGTTGGAGTTCTCCGGGAATAGTCGGATTTAAGGGTTCGAGAAAATCAACCCCTTTCGCCGCCAGTATCGCGGCGAAAGATGCGGTGAAGAAAGCCAAACTTCATGGCATGAGAGAAGCTGAAATTATTCTTAACGGACCCGGTGCCAGCAAAGAGAGTGTTGTTAGAAGTATTAGGTCTGAAGGTGTTAATGTTCGAAGTATAATGGATCTTACTCCGACACCCCACAACGGGTGCAGGCCTAAAAAGAAGAGAAGAATATAGAGGTGTTTTGTTAGCGATAGCGAATAATGTTCGGTAATGAATTAAATAAGGAGTAAAATTAAATGGCTAGACGAACTACAGCATCCTGCAGGATTTGTCGCGGAGAGGGGGAGAAGTTGTTTCTCAAAGGAGCAAAATGCACTTCGGATAAGTGTGCTTTTCTTAAGAGAGAATACGCGCCCGGTCAGCACGGACAGATGAGAAGAAGAAAAAAATCCGATTACGCGATTCAGCTGAGAGAAAAACAGAAAGTAAAAAGGATTTATGGTGTGCTTGAAAAGCAATTTGAAAATTATTTCAAGAAAGCGGAAAAATCCAAAGGTGCTACGGGTGAAGTTCTTTTCCAGCTTTTAGAGTGCCGGCTTGATAATTTAATTTTCCGGGCGTGTTTTGCCAAAAGTCGCAGCGCGTCACGACAGCTTGTGGGTCATGGATTTGTAAAGGTTAATGGCCGGAAAGTTAATATTCCTTCTTTTCTTGTTAATACGGGAGATGAAATAGAAATGTACGGCAATGACTCTCAGATAAAAGAACTTAAAGAAACGGCTAAAGTTCTTGAGGATCGAGGAACTCCGGAATGGATTGAAACCTCGGCTGAAAATCTTGCCGTTAAGATTAAGCGCCTTCCCACAAAGAAGGATACAGGTCTCACAATAGAAGAAAACCTAATAGTTGAACTCTATTCGAAATAATTACGAGGGTAAGAAATAATCCCCCCTGGTTTTTTTTTAAACCGGGAGCGGGGACTCATTAAAGGAGGATATTTAGTATGGGGATTAAACTAAAGAATTTTGAATTACCTAAGAACATAACATTTGACGAAGCAACATATAGTCCCACTTATGGAAAAGTTATCGCGGAACCGTTTGAAAAGGGATATGGTGTGACTATAGGTAATTCTTTGCGGAGAGTCCTGCTTTCTTCGATAGAAGGTACCGCTGTGACACAAGCGAAATTCGTAGGTGTTTTGCATGAGTTTTCAACGATCCCCGGGGTTTATGAAGATGTAGCTGAGATCATTATGAATATCAAAGGGTTAGTTTTAAGGTCTCATTTTAAAACCCCGAAACCAATGTTTATAAGTGTCAGCAAAAAAGGGGAAATTACGGCTAAAGATATAAAATGTGATGAAACGGTTGAAATTATTAATCCGGATCACCATATTGCCACACTTACCGAAGACAAAACTTTTGAAGTTGAATTTAAAGTTGAACGAGGGAGAGGATACGTATCGTCGGTAACAAACAAGACAAATGAGGATTCGATCGGTGTTATTTCGATTGATTCTTTATTTTCCCCGGTTAAACGTGTTAATCTTGAGGTGGAAAATACAAGGGTGGGACACCTTACGGATTATGACAAGCTTATTCTTGAAATATTTACCAACGGCAGTATGGAACCGAAAGAAGCGCTTCTTTACGCTACAAATATCATGCAGAGGCATCTTGATGTATTTATAGGAATGGGTAAATTGCCGGAAGAACTTGAGGAAGCTGAAGAGGAATCCAAAGAAAAAAAAGAGTTTTTCGGAAAATTATCAAAACCGATTTCTGAGCTTGAACTATCCGTGAGAAGTTCAAATTGTTTGGCGGAAGCTAATATTCGAACGATAGGTGATCTTGTTAGACGAAAAGAGACGGAAATGCTGAAATATAAGAACTTCGGAAAAAAATCGTTAAATGAAATTAACGCTGTTCTTGTGTCGATGGATTTACATTTAGGTTTGGAAATTGAAGATGTTGATGAAAAATAAGATTAATTTTGCAGTTTAGAACATTATAAATTGAGGGAAGGGATAATAAAAGATGAGGCATCGTAAGAAAAAAGGTAGATTAAGCAGAAAAACAGCTGAACGTAAAGCTGTCTTGAAGAATTTAGCCATAAGTTTATTTACGTATCAGCGTATTGGAACGACAGTGGCAAAAGCTAAAGCTCTGAGAGTATTCGCTGAACCGCTTATAACTCTGGCAAAAAATGGTGCGGATTCCGTAAATGCCAGAAAGAGGGTTTTCAGCAAGCTCGGGGACAAAGATGTCGTAAAAATTTTATTTGATAAAGTGGCTCCTTTATATAAAGATATTCCCGGAGGATATCTCCGAATAATGCTTGACAGGCGGCGGAAAGGCGACGGAACTCAGTTGGCTGTAATTGAACTGACAAAAAGGACTATTTCCGATGATAAACTTTTGAAGATAGACACTGTAAAAGATATTTCATCAAAGACGAAAAAGAAAAAAATTGAAAAAAAAGAACCTTCGGCGAAAACAGAATTGACAAGTAAGAAAACTCATACGGGTACAGAAGAAGAAAGAGAAGAAACGCGTACGCGGACAGACGTGAAAAAACAAAAAGCAAAAACGGAACAGGAGAAAATAGCGAAAAAAGGTATCTTTAAACGGTTTCAAAGAAAATCTATGGGATAAAAACTGCCGTTCGCGCGCGGATCGGAAATTAAAAGGCGCCGAAAGTCTAACAAGGGCCAAAGAGTCAAAGTATGATGTTCAAAATCTTTGCCTCTTTGGCCCTTTTCAATAATGTTCGTAGGGGCACGGCATGCCGTGCCCTATATGGAGTCTCATAGCATGTTCCTGGGGTCAAGCCAGGGATAGCATAAGTGAGCGGCAAAACGTAAAAACATAACCCCAAATAAAAACACCAACCTCGTAGGTTACTACTAACCTACGAGGTTGGTGTTTACGATAAAGTGTAGGGGCGGGTCTGTGCGCGCGCCCGTAAATGGCAAGTTCAACCTCGTAGGTTGGTAGTGTTCTTTACTACCATCCTACGAGGTTGAACTTGGGGGATTTTGCTGGTGGTTCAAATAATAATCACAGCATGAGCCAGCCCTGGGCTTGACGGGGGATCTGTTATGTTCTACAAAATAGTCTAAACACATAAACGTATACATATCTTTCGTAGTTTAAAATGTGCAATTAATTAACGTAATTGGCATAACCTGCGAGGTTGGTGTTGTTTCATGGTTTTTTCACCTATGAGACGGAATTTGTTTTAAAATGACTATTACGATTCACTGAATAAGCGAGGTGAAAATGGAATCCAGTGTTACTCCGATGATTAAACAGTATTTAGAAATTAAAGATCAGCATAAAGATGCCATACTTTTTTTTCGGCTCGGTGATTTTTATGAAATGTTTTTTGACGATGCGCTTGAGGCGACAAGTATACTTCACATAACTTTAACTTCGAGAGGTTCTTCCGGCGGCCGAAAAATACCGATGTGCGGAATACCTCATCACGCCGCGAATAATTATATCGCGCGTCTTATAAAAGCCGGTAAAAAAATAGCTATTTGCGAACAAGTGGAAGAGCCTTGCGCGGAGAAAAAGATCGTAAAGCGGGAAGTCGTCAAAATAATAACTCCGGGCACTTTTATAGCGGATGATTTTTTGGATGCCGCCAATAATTATATAATGTCGATCGCGCCGCGGGGCGGGAATTACGGATTAGCGTACGCGGACATCTCAACCGGAGAATTTAATGTTACCGAGCTTGATTCCGCGGAAAATCTTTTTTCCGAGTTATATAAAATTTCATCTCGAGAATGCTTAATCCCCGAGAGCTTTTCAAAAGAAGAGTTTTTTTCGGAATTTAAAGATGTTTTTTCGGGAAGTTTAACCGTCAATGAGGATTGGCAGTTTGATTATGATTTATCTCTTGAAGAAATAAAACGTCATTTTTCGGTAAAAACTCTCGATGCCTTCGACTGCCGGAATTTGCCTCTGGCTTCAAGCGCCGCGGGCGCGCTTTTGAGATATTTAAAGCGCACTCAAAAATTACCACTTAATAATATCAGCAGGATATCAACTTATAAAGTCAGCCAGTTTATGGTGCTTGATGAGAGTTCCTGTCGGCATTTGGAACTTATTCAGAACAACGAAGATTCCTCAACAAAAGGGACTCTTTTGGAAGTTCTTGACCATACTCGTACATCAATGGGCGCGCGGCATCTTAAAACATGGATATTAAATCCGCTTTTAGATATTGAAAAAATCACGCGAAGACAAAACGGAGTGCGGTATTTTTATGATAACAATCACTTTCGGGAAAATGTGCGGACAGTACTTTCGGATATATACGATATCGAGCGTCTTTCAAATAAAGTGAGCATGGGAACCTGTAATGCCAGAGAGATGAGAACTCTTTCTTCTTCTCTTAAAGCGATAGCAAAAATTAAAAAGGAATTTCAAACTGAAATACCTGTCAGCCTCAAAGATATAGTTCAAAGATTAGATGATTTTAGTGATGTGATAAACTGGATTGAAGATTGTCTTGTAGAATCCCCTCCGCTCACATTGAAAGAAGGCGCTCTTATAAAACGGGGATATGATCCGGCGATAGACGAAGTGAAAGATCTGCTTTCAAACGGGAAAGACGCCCTATCCGCTCTTCAAAAAAAGGAAATTGAAAGAAGCGGAATAAGTTCTCTGAAAGTCGGGTTTACGAGGGTTTTCGGGTATTATATTGAAGTGACTAACGCGAATTTAAAGGCTGTTCCGGAGAATTATGTTCGTAAACAAACATTAACTAATGCTGAACGATTTGTTACTGAGGAGCTTAAAGAGTGGGAGTCGAAAATAATCGGCGCGGAGGAACGCTCAAAAAATATGGAATACGAAGCGTTTTGCGGACTAAGAGAAAAATGCGCTTCTGAAATTGAACGCTTGAAAGAAGCCTCCCGCCTTATCGGAAAAATTGATGTTTTGGCGTCTTTGGCCCAAAGCGCCGTAATAAACAGATATTGTTGCCCGAAGGTGGATTCCGGAGGTAACCTCAATATTACGCGCGCGCGCCACCCGGTCATTGAAAGAGTTTTGAAAGATAAAGAATTTGTGCCTAATGATATATGTATGACCGCGGACACCGGAAGAATTTTTATTATTACCGGATCAAATATGGCCGGAAAGTCCACTTTTATACGCCAAACGGCGCTTATTTTAATTATGGCGCAAATGGGAAGTTTCGTTCCGGCGAAAGAAGCTGTGATAGGTGTTATTGACAGGGTTTTTACAAGAGTGGGCGCTTCTGACCGCCTGTATCGCGGAATGAGTACTTTTATGGTGGAAATGCTTGAGACCGCGAACATACTCAACAATGCTACAGGGAGAAGTTTGATCATATTGGACGAAGTCGGCAGAGGAACAAGCACTTTCGACGGGGTTTCAATTGCCTGGGCCGTAGTCGAATATATTTCACGTTATATCCCGGGCGCCAAGACAATGTTTGCGACGCATTATCATGAACTTACCGAATTAACGGAGATTACGCGCGGTATAAAAAACTATCATTTGGCGGTACGCGAGTGGGGTGAAGAGATAATTTTTCTCTACAAAATCAAAGAAGGCGGTTGTGATGAAAGTTTTGGTATACATGTCGCGAAACTTGCCGGTATGCCTCAAACTGTTGTAAAACGCGCGCGGGAAATTTTGAATAATCTTCAGAAAGATTCTTTTTCAGGTAATATACGTTTTCGTTTTTCGGAAAAAAAAGATAAGCCGGAAGAACATTTGGATTTTTTCAATAAAACTGAAAAAGAACGTTCTCTTATTGACGCAATCCAAAAAATAGATGTTGACAATTTAACGCCGATTGAAGCTCTTAAAAAAATAGCGGAACTTAAAAAAGAGACGGGGTAGTTGGTTCGTCGGTTAAAAAACTAACCGGCAAACCGGGGGAACTGTTGAAAGGATTTATTATGACGCCCGGCAAAATTCAAATCTTAACCAAAGAAGTTATCGGAAAAATCGCGGCCGGTGAGGTTGTGGAACGCCCGGCGTCCGTTGTTAAAGAACTGGTTGAAAATTCCATTGACGCGGGCGCGAGCAGTATAGAGATTGAAGTGCGTTCTGCCGGGGGGGAACTTATAAGAATAGCCGATAACGGCGAAGGCATGATTCTGTCGGAGTTAAAACTTTCGTGTTTACATCACGCGACAAGCAAGATAAGGGATATAAAAGATCTTGAAAGTATTACCACACTCGGATTTAGAGGGGAGGCGCTTTCAAGTATAAGTTCGGTCTCTCAAATGAATATAATAAGCACCCGAAAATCGAGTGAAGAGGGAGCTTCGCTTTATTTGGAAAGCGGCGAAATTTTACAATCGCGTCCGGCGGCGAGAACTCAAGGCACAACGGTAGAGGTGAAGAATCTTTTTTTTAATGTACCTGCCAGACGTAAATTTCTTAAAAAAGAATCAACGGAACTTGCTGAAATTGTTAATGTGGCGGCAAGGTTTATTCTTGCCTTTCCGGGTATTGAGTTCAAGCTCCGGCAAGGGGATAGGACCCTGCTTCACGCGAGGAAAGAAATGAAGATTTCTGAAAGAATAAAGCTGGTTTTAGGCGGAGATATAGCGGACCATATGATAGAGGTATCAAACCCGGAGGCACTTTATAACGTAACCGGATACGTGAGCCGGCCGTCATTCAGCCGGAAAGACCGGCGCGCTCAGATGTTTTTTGTTAACGGCCGGTTCATAAGAAGCAAAGTTTTAAGTGACGCCGTATACGGCGCGTATGCCAGTCTTCTTGAGCGGGGACGGTATCCGTCTGCGATTTTGTTTTTGAAGGTTCCTTCTTCAAAAATTGATATAAATGTGCATCCCGCGAAACTTGAAGTGAAATTTGAAGATGAAAAAGAAATAAAAATAGCCGTAAGAAACGCGATAAAATCAGGGTTTGATCGTCTAAAACTTGATGATCTTTCTGATGAAGGTTTTAATCCTGAGCACATGGAACAGCCGCGAAAAAATAACATTTCCGAAAATTCTGAGACTCAGACGGAATTCACTTATAATTTAGATGAGTTTGTTCCGAGACAACCGCATAGAAAGGGTGAGGAGACCTCTTCTATGTGGGAGAGGCCTGTTTTTACTCAAAAGGCGGATATTTTTCAGATAGCCGGGTGCTACATAGTACAGATAAGACCGGAGGATATCAGGATCGTAGATCAGCACGCGGCGCACGAAAGGATTCTTTACGAGTTTTTCAGTAAGGCTTTGAAATCCGCCCCCATAGAATCTCAAAAACTTTTATTTCCTGTCAGGATTGACCTTACGGCGAAAGAATCCGTTTTAATGGAAAAAGTCATTGAGAAGTTTAATGCTTTAGGTTTTAGTGTGGAATTATTCGGAGACAATTCTTTTATTGTGCAGGCGGTACCGGCTATATTAAAAGAACGTGACGTGAAAACGGTTATTATGGATATTCTCGCGGATCTTGGAGAACGGGCTGAAGCTAAAAATGAACTGGAAGATGAATTTATCAAACTAACTTCCTGCCGAAGCGCGATTAAAGCGGGAGACAAGTTGAATCGGGAAGAGATGCACTCTCTCTTAGATCAGTTGGCGAAGTGCGATCTTCCGTTTACATGTCCGCACGGAAGACCGACGACGCTCGAAATAACGCCGGGGGAACTAGAGAAAAGATTCAGAAGAAAATGATTGGAGCCTGTCGGCGGAGTGAATGGTTGTTGGTAATTCGTAGGGGCTGGTTTTAAACCCGCCCGTTAATGGTGAATAATATTTGGAGAACTGGAGGAGTTTCATTTCATAGTTTTGGAATAATTTTTTATCGTAATTTTGAAGATTCATGCTATACTAAACACGGGGATAAATGTTATGGGCATAAAAGAAATAAAAAGAATAATAGGGAAACATAAGGCTGATTTAACCGGCAAATATCATATGTGCCAAATAGGGGTATTTGGATCATATACGCGAAATGAACAAACACAGCATAGCGATGTTGATGTTTTGGTGGATTTTTCCGCGCCTATTAGTTTTTTTGAATTTATTGATGTGGAACAGGAACTGTCTGATTTGCTGAATGTTAAGGTTGACCTTGTTTCACGTAAAGCTTTAAAACCTTATATCGGGAAGCGTATTTTAAAGAGGTTCAAATGATATGAAAGAAAGAGACATTAGGGATTACATTAATGATTTAATCGAGGTCTCCGGCGATATTCTAACTTTTACAGGAGGGATGTCATTTGATGAATTTTGCGCGGATAAAAAAAACGGTAAGCGCTGTCATAAGGTGTCTTGAAGTGATAGGTGAGGCGACTAAAAAATTGCCATTGGAATTTAGATTAAAATATCCTGACATACCATGGAAACAGATGGCAGGCATGCGGGATAAACTCATTCATGAATATTTTGGCGTAGATAGAGAGATGGTTTGGCAAGTTGTTGAAAAACATATCCCGCGAATTTCTCCCTTATTAAAAAACCTTTCTATGAACTAAATTTTAATACATAGGAGTAGTCCAATTAAAAAAAAGAATATATTTTTGTGCGCCACAATCTTACTTTTCGCAGTTTTACTATTTTGTTCTTCTGCTGTTCCATCATCTTCTGTTCTTTTTATGAAGCTGATCATTGCGAAAAAAGGGGGAAGAATACATACATTGTCCCCGGTCTGGGCGTCACAGTCGATGGCTTTAAAGCAAAAAGTTTTGGAGGTTCTATGAAAAACCGCGAGCAAATATCCCAAAAAAATTGAAAACGCGGTTACAATTTTTGACAGCTATTTGGACTTTACCAATAGTGACGCGGATCAGGTTCGTTTGAATATCAATGTTTTAAACATGCTCGCGGAAATGCCGTCTGAATTTAAAACGCTTAAGATCGCGTTAAACGCGGTTGATTTTATGAAATATGAAGGAGAAGAGAAGAGAGCCCTCCATCAGGCAGGGCTAAAATTTTTTAGATCCATACCGAGTGAACTTATGTTTAAAAAGGCTAATGAAAATAATAACGGAAAAAGTGTTTATTTGGAAGGTTGGGATAAGAGATATTATCAAGAAATTTGTCGATATCCCTTATTGACACACATAGGCGAGATAAAGTTAGGGGTTCTAAAGCGGATGGGCGAAAGCGAAGAAGAGCGCCTCGCGGCCAGAAATTGCCTAATTACGTCCAATCTTCGGCTTTCGTTCGGTGTTGTGAAGAAATATTATAGGTGGATAGGTATGGATAAAAACCGATTAGTTTCGGAGGCTACTTTGGGTCTGATCAGAGCGGCAAAGAAATATGATCCATGTGCTAAGAAAAAATTTTCAACATATGCTATTAGGTGGATGAGGCTATTTTTATCGCGGTTTATTAAATACCAGAAAGAAGATATGCGTTTGCCGGAGCATATTCACGAGGAATTAAATAAGTTTCTCAACAAATGTCGAGAAGCAAATATAAATCCAAGAGATAAGACTATTGCAATAGAGCATATTTCTGAGGTTACCGGGTTTCGAATTGAACGAATAGAGATGTTACTGGAACTAATGGGAGGTGATTATGTATTTCTTGACGCTTCGGGTTCTAACTCGGATTCTAAAAATGACGGTAAGTCCGAAATGAATAATGGAGAAAAGATAGGGGATATGGCTGTAAGCGATGAAAAGGTGGAAAATATAATTAGTACGAACAAGAATAAAGTGGTTTTGGAAAGCTTTTTTGAGCGAGTGGAAAACAGAATAAAAGCAAAAGAGAAACCAAACTCCGCGCCCCGAGTGTTAGCAATATTTCAGAAAAGATTTGTACCTAAAGTCTTGCAAACAGGATTAGAACAAACATTGGAGGAAATAGGGGACGTCTACGGACTTTCAAGGGAAAGGATACGGCAGTTAGAATTTAAGTTAAAAAATTATATTGAAAACGAGGCAGTAACTCCTGAGGAAAAGATATTTGCCGCCAATCTTGTGCGAATGGGATGCAATGGTTCTCAAAATTCCTTCGCGGAATGTTTAGAAGGAATTTATAAAACATCCGGTTTCCGAGAATTTAACATGAGTGAACTCCCCTTTCTTTGTGAAAAATATAAGTCGAATATGCGTAGCATAATACTTAGAGGGCTTGTTCGATTGTCTATACTTACGCGCGAAAAAAAAGCAGTGTACAAGATTAATCCGATTTTTAAAGGCAGAAATGGCGCGGAAACTGAGGAAAACTTTGCCGGTTTATTTAAGATGACATTTGAACAGGGTGTTAGTATTAAAAAAAAGAGTCCTGTTTTTGAACGGTATACTTATTCAAAAAATAAAACTTTCGCGATAAAAGAATGCATTCAAATGGATCTCGCGCATACGTTTCTTGGAAGGTTGACATCTGAGGCGAATATTGAAAGAGACCCTTGTATTATTCGTGTGTGGAAAGGGTACGCCTCCCTCGCGCAGGAAGACCTGCCGCAGTGTATACGAGACGCGATGAAACGCCGCGGTTCGTATGTGCTTAAGTTCATGGAGCTGGATGAGCTTATTAACGATACGAAGGAAAAGAAAGCTTCCTCAAATGAAATCATGATATTACCGTTCGACAGATTGAACGCGTCTCAGAAACAAACATTGGAAACAGGGAAGGCGTGGTTCATTAATATGGATTTTGAAAAGCAAATACTTGATCCGTACGCGGTCGTACAGTTAGAGGCAATAATCGCGTCGGCGATCGCGTATTTAAATAACGATGATTTTACGTTCAATAACTTATATAAAATATTGACGGACAGCACCGATGATATTAAAGTAAGTATAGAAGAGTTAAAGAAAAACCCTCTTCTGGCGATAAAGCATAGGTTTTTATTAAATCCGGGAAAAGTACACATAGATGATTTGGCTCCATTAAATCGAAGAATGAAAAAATTAATTGATTCGGCCTCGTAGGGACGGGGTTCTAAGCCCGGCCGTGAAATCTTCCGCCGACAACCTCGTAGGATGGTATTAATGGGCACATGCAATGTTGCCCCTACGGGGATGTTGGCGGAGTTTGTTGGTAATTCGTAGGGGCGGGTTCTAAACTCGCTCGTGAATGGGGAGGGGAGCGTTATGGATAGTAAACTTGCGAATGAAATTTATAAGATATTGGATTCCGCGTATCCGGACGCGACTACCGCGCTCAAGCATAAAAACGCGCTGGAGCTTTTGGTCGCGGCAATACTTTCCGCGCAGTGTACGGACGCGAGAATAAATTTAATTACCGCGGCCCTTTTTAAAAAATATAAAAAGGCAAAAGATTACGCGCTCGCGGATTCGGAAAAATTTGAAAAGGAAATACGCTCTGCCGGGTTTTATAAGAATAAGGCAAAAAATATAATTAACGCCGCTCGAATCATTGATACGCAATTTAACGGAAAAGTTCCGGATACAATGGAAAATCTTATTCGTTTGCCGGGTGTGGCGCGAAAGACAGCGAACGTTGTTTTGTTTTACGCTTACGGAAAAAATGAAGGGATAGCGGTCGATACGCATGTAAAGCGTCTTAGCGGGAGACTTAATTTTACTAAAAACATTGATCCGGTAAAAATAGAAAAGGATTTAATGAGCCTTTTTACCAAAAAAAAATGGGGCAATTTATCCGGGTTATTGATCACGCACGGCCGTGAAATATGTAAGGCGCGAAACCCTATTTGCGCCGAATGTTTGATAAATAAATTGTGCCCTTCGGCAAATCGGTTGGTTAGTTAGCTGGTTAGCCGGTTGGTTTTTGAGACAGAGTTTGGAAAGGCAATTTTAGATGAGACGAAAAAGGATGTATTTCTTATGGACGATGGGAGTCCTAACCGCTTTATTGATAAGCGGTTGTTTGGAAGAAGGTTCCGATGTTTCCCTTGGGGACGGATATTTTGTTCGGAGTATTGTTGATGGAGACACGATACAGCTTCAAAACGGAAAATTTGTTCGTTATATCGGAATTGATACCCCTGAAATAAGAAAACGCGTGCGCGGAGTTTGGCTGTATAAGCCCGAGCCTTATTCTTTAGACGCAAAAAAACTTAATAGTGAGCTTATTGGTGGAGGGAGAGTGGAACTTGAATTTGACTCTGAAGAATACGATAAATACGGGCGGTGGCTCGCGTATGTTCATGCTGAGGGAAAAATGGTTAACGAAGAGATTTTAAAAGCCGGACGCGCGAAAATTTTAGTGATTCCGCCGAATACAAAATATCTGAAAAGATTCAAAAAAGCCGAACAAGAGGCAAAAGATAATAAACGGGGTATATGGGGGGGCGGGTTCATGCTGTGATGTTTTTCACTAACATTCGCCTTCGCGACGGGTCTCTGAACTACCAACCTCGTAGGTTAGTGGTGGCTCCCCACACCACTAACCTACGAGGTTGGTGGTGTGGCGAACGACCACTATTAACAAAATACCCCGAGTTCAACCTCGTAGGATGGTATAATGCGGGCACATGCAATGTGCCCCTACCAACCAACCTACGAGGTTGAACTCCCACTATCCTCGTCACCCGAATTCACCTACCAGATTGGCTTATGTAGCATGAGCCAACCCTGGGGTATATGGGGGGGTAAACGGCTATATACGTACATAAAGTACGCGAAATTCACTCCGCTCGTCGCCAATCTCGCAGGCTGGCGGCGGGATATTTTCTCGCTTGTAATATTGTATATATTATGATAGTTTATGCTGTTGATGTGTTGAGCGTAATGTGACAGAAGTAGGGGATGCTATAAATGAAGCTATCAGAGAAACTTATGAAAATTCAGCCTTCCGTGACTTTGGCATTAACCTCAAAGGCGAAAAGTATGCTTTCCGCCGGGGAAAATGTTGTTATTTTGGCGGCGGGGGAACCGGATTTTGATACCCCGCGAATTGTAAAGTGTGCGGCAATAAAGGCAATAGAAGACGGACTTACGAGATACACTCCGGCAGGCGGTACTAAATCGATCAAAGAAGCTATTTGCCGTAAGTTTACAGAGGACAATAATTTAGATTATGATATTAGCGAAATCGCGGTTTCAAACGGCGCGAAACATTCACTTTATAATGTACTTCAGGTGATATGTAATCCCGGTGATGAAGTAATAATTGTTTCTCCGTATTGGTTGAGCTATCCCGAAATGATTAGGTTAGCCGGAGCCGAACCGAAAATCATAAAAACAAAACCGGAAAACGGATTTAAGGTTAAAGCTAAGGAAATTCAATCAGCGATAAATAAAAATACTCGAGCTCTTATATTAAACAGTCCGTCAAATCCGGCCGGGGTTGTTTACGAAGAAAAAGATTTACGAGAGATAGCCGAAGCTTGTCTTCAGGCGGGGATTATGATCGTGAGCGATGAAATATATGAAAAGATCATTTTTGACGGACGGAAGCACGTGTCAATCGCGTCGTTGTCTCCCGAAGCGAGAGAGGCGTCAATTGTCATAAACGGTGTTTCGAAAAGTTACGCTATGACCGGTTGGAGGATAGGCTATATGGCCGGGAATAGGAAAATCGCCGGTATGGTGACCACTCTTCAGAGTCATTCAACTTCAAATCCCTGTTCAATAAGTCAGGCCGCGGCGGAATGCGCTCTATTGTCAGACCTTAAAAAAGAGATGAAACATAATTGTGATGAGTTTGAACAGCGGCGGAATTTTTTGATCAAAAGTTTATCTGAAAGCGCGCCGTTAAAACCTTTCAGTCCCGACGGCGCTTTTTATTTGTTTTGTGATATCTCCGGGACAGGCCTTAACTCGTTAGATTTTTCAGAAAAGCTCTTGGAGGATAAAAAAGTAGCCGTGGTGCCCGGTCGGCCTTTCGGTATGGATTCTTTCGTGCGTATTAGTTTCGCGGCTGATATGAAAACATTAGAAGAAGGAGTCCGAAGAATAAAGGAATGGCTATCCGGTAATTAGTTGATTTGTTGATTGTTGGCTCGTTGATGGTTGGTTCGTTGATGGTTGGTTCGTTGATTGTTTAACAAACTAACGATTCAACGATCAACGAGCCAACAAGCTATCGGTCAACAAGCCAACGAACCAACGATCAACGGATTAACCATTAACAAAAAAAGGGAGTTTTATGAGACAAACCATAGCTGAGAAAATTTTATCTGAACATAGCGGCACCAGAGCGAAAGCCGGTGACATAGTTATCGCGAAAATTGATTTTTGTTTCGGACAGGATGGAACCAGCGGGATGATAATAGACAGTTTTCGGAAGATAAAAGACGCGTCGATTTTTTCAAAAAACGCGTTTTGTATGGTTATAGACCATTCCGCTCCGAGTCCCAATATTGGAGTTTCAGCGATACATGATAAGATCAGAGAATTCGCCGCCGAACAGAAAGTAAAAGTTTTTGACGCGGGACGCGGTGTTTGTCATCAGTTAATTCCTGAATCCGGTTACGTTGTGTGCGGGGATTTGGTTTTGGGGGCGGATTCTCATACATGTACATACGGGGCGATAAATGTTCTTTCAACCGGAGTGGGTTCAACAGATCTTGCTATAGCCGCGGCAAGCGGGAAAAACTGGTTTAAAGTCCCCGAAACCATAAAGATCGTGTTAGAAGGATGCCTGCCGAAGGGGGTTTCTGCTAAAGACGTAATACTTCATATTATCGGGGATATCGGCGCGCGGGGCGCGACCTATAAAGCGGTTGAGTTTCACGGACAGTTTATATCAGATCTAAGCATTGACGGGCGTTTCACGATCGCGAACATGGCGGTTGAAATGGGAGCCAAGTGCGGGCTTATGTTGGCGGACAAGAAAACGATTGAGTGGGTAAAACGTCATTCGGTAAAACCTCCAAAGAGTGTCGCGCCGGACAGCGACGCGAAATATGTCCAAACTCAGGCGTACGATGTTTCGGATCTATCGCCTCAAGTGGCTCGTCCGCATACGGTTGATAATGTGTGCGGTATAGAAGATGTTTTAGGCACGCGGATCGATGAAGTTAATATCGGAACGTGCACTAATGGGAGATTAGAAGACCTTGAAATTACAGCGAAAATCTTGAAGGGAAGAAAAGTTGCTTCAGGAGTGAAGTTAATTATTACTCCCGCGTCGCGGAAGATTTATTTGGGAGCGCTTAAAGCGGGATATATAGAGATTTTTGTTCGCGCGGGGGCGGCTGTTAATAATCCAGGATGCGGGCCGTGTGTGGGAACTCATCAAGGCGTGCTTGCTGACGGGGAAAACGCTTTTTCGACAGCTAATAGGAACTTTAAGGGAAGAATGGGAAATCCCAACGCGAATATATATCTCGGAAGTCCGGCCGCCGCCGCCGCTACCGCCTTAGAAGGCAAAATAGCCGATCCGAGAGAACACAGGAGAAGGTTGTAATAACGACAAATGACAAAATTCAAGTTTGTCATTTTTAAAACACGGGAGGAAAAGTGGGGAATTTCGCGCATAGATTAAAGATTCAGAATGATATAAACACGGATTATGTAATTTCCGGCAGGTATAAATTTAAGATACAGGATGAAAAGGAATTGGCGAAATATATTTTCGCGGATCTGGAAGAAGACTTTTATAAGAAAATAAAACTTGGAGATTTTTTAGTGGCCGGTGAAAATTTCGGGTGCGGTTCTTCCCGAGAGCAGGCTCCCGTAGCGCTTAAGGCAAGCGGGCTTCAAGCTGTTATTGCTAAAAGTTTCGCGAGGATATTTTATCGAAACGCTTTTAATGTGGGGTTATGTTTGTTAGAGTGTGAAACAAATTATATTGATGACATGGATGAGCTTGAAGTTGATTTTGAAAAAAATATTATAAAAAATGTATCAAAGGGCGTGAATATCGAATTTAAACCTATTCCCGGAATAATGAAAAATTTTCTGGATAAAGGCGGAGTTATTGAATATTTCAAGGAATTCGGGACATTTAAGGAGAATATTGGTGAAGAGGTATAGTTTCCTGGGTTATTTGTTTTTTTTGATAGGAAAGAAATTGTGGAAGTACGAGATTTAAGAATATTGGGATACGAAGAGACGCTTTGTTTTCTGAAGGAAACATTAGTTAAGAGAATAGCAAATGAAGTGCCGGATACGCTGATTCTGGTCGAGCACTATCCGGTTGTCACTTTCGGGCGTTTTTGGGATAAAAAAAACGTTATTGATAAACAATATTTCCGGATAAAAAAAGTACCGTTTTTATTTACCTCGCGCGGCGGCAAAGTTACATATCACGCTCCGGGACAGTTAGTAATTTATCCGGTGATTGATTTGAAAGATAAAAAGCGCGATATCGCGTTTTATATAGATTTTCTGGAAAAAGTTATTGCGAAAAGTTTGAATCGCCTTGGTGTTCCCGCCGCTCGCGTAAAGGGAAAACGAGGTGTGTGGGTTTCTGAAAAAAAAATAGCGTTTATCGGAATAAGCTTGAAAAATTGGGTTACGTATCATGGAGCCGCCGTAAACATTAATAACGACATAACGGCTTTTTCTCGAATAAACCCGTGCGGGGAAGATAATATTAAAGTTATATCCGCCGCGGAATACCTGGGACGTGAATTGGATATACGCGCGGTTAAACAAGTTTTTACGGAACAATTTATTAAAAGTTTTGAGGAGGTATATCTAAATTCAAACGAAGGTTGTTATCGCGAACGCGCGAGTTGAGCCTATCGGTTTGAATTTATGAGGTTGCATTAAAGGCGGTAGGTGGGTTTTTTTAAGAAAGGGAAATCAGAATGGAATTTAGACTGCCGGAGTTAACGGGTAACGATGAAAACGCGGTTTTAACACTTTGGTATGTAAAAGAAGGGACTACTGTCTCTAAAGATCAGGATCTTGTGGAAGTTATGACGGATAAAGCCACCTTTAGCGTGGTTTCGCCGTGCGAAGGATTGCTTGTAAAAATAAATAAAAATGTAGGAGAAGAAGTCGAAAAGGATGAAGTTCTTGCCGAAATACAAGAGACAGATGAAATAGATGAAAACTAGACCGGCGCCCCGGGATTTGATGTAAATTTGACAAGCAAATTTACATCAAGGCACTCAGACATTAATTCGACTAAATGATTACAGAACGCAAGCGTTCTGTAATCAAAGTCTCATTAAGGAGATTAGGATGAACGAAGCTAATAGAATGAAAAGACTGCCTATGTATCTTTTTACGATCATAGATGACTTGAAAAAGTATGCCATGGGGAAAGGGCTTGATATTATAGATCTTGGGATGGGTAATCCCGATCAGCCGACGCCGAAACATATTGTCGATGAACTTTGTTTGAGGGCGAAAGAAACGGAAAACCATCGGTATTCGAGGAATATCGATAAAGTGGAATGTAAACTGCGGGAGGCTATCGCCGGATGGTATAAAAAAAAGTTTAACGTTGATTTAGATCCGGACAAAGAAGTACTGCCTCTGATCGGGTCTAAAGAAGGTATCGCGCATATTTCGTTAGCTTTTCTCAATAATGACGATGTCGCGCTTGTTCCGAATCCGGCGTATCCTGTTCATTTCAACGGAGTGCTTATTGCCGGAGGTGTTCTTCATAACCTTCCGATAAGTGAGGCGAATAATTTCCTGCCGGATTTTGATACTGTGCCCGAAGAGATTATGAAAAAGACGAAAATGCTTTTTATCAGTTATCCGCATAATCCCACCGGCGCGGTAGCTACGGAAGAATTTTTTAAAAAAACCGTTAAATTATGCAATAAGCGCGGAATAATTCTTGTGCATGATTTAGCCTATTCCGATATCGTTTTTGACGGGTACAAGGCTCCCAGTATATTACAGCAGGCATCTTCGCGCGCCTCAGCCGTTGAGTTCCATTCTTTGAGCAAGTCCTATAACATGGCCGGTTGGCGTATAGGGTTCGCGGTAGGAAACGAGGTAATCCTAAAAGCTTTGGCAAAGACGAAAGGATACATTGATTTCGGGCTGTTTAAACCGATACAATACGCGGCGATAAAGGCGCTTACAGGGCCGCAGGATTGTGTGAGGAATGTGGTTGAAATGTATGAATCCCGGCGTAATGTCATGGTAAAGGCTCTTCAGAAAATTGGATGGAATGTGCCTAAACCAAAGGCGACGTTTTATCTTTGGGCGAGGATTCCTGATAAGTACAGCGCCCTAACTTCTATGGAATTCGTTTCACTTTTAATTAAAGAAGCCGGAGTTGTGCTTGCTCCGGGTACCGGTTTCGGAGAATTCGGAGAAGGATTTGTCCGGTTCGCTTTAGTTGAAAACGAAGACCGTCTGGTTGAAGCCAGCAATAGAATTAAGAAAATCCTTGAAATGTAAAAATATGAAAAAAATATTAATATTTTATATATCTCAGTACGGGCATTTTTATGCCGCGGTGGCTTTAGAAAAAGGGTTATTGAATAGTATTAAAGACGTTTCCATAGAAAAAATAAACGCGTTTAGTTATACCAATCCGATATTGGAAAAAATAATCAATAAAGCATATATCGAAGTAATAAAAAAGAAGCCGGAAATCTGGGGACACATGTATGATAACCCGGATATAATGAAAAAAACAAAAAAAGCGCGGGAAGCTTTACATAAATTCAATACGCGGAAAATTAAAAAGCTTATTGACGCGTATAATCCTGATGCTATTTTCTGCACTCAAGCTTTTCCATGCGGCATGGCAGCCGATTATAAGAAAACGTGCGGTAAACAAATACCTCTGATAGGGATCTTGACAGATCATGCTCCGCATTCTTATTGGTTATTTGATGAAGTGGACTATTACATTGTTCCGTTCGAAGAAACTCGGGACGTGCTTATAAAAAAAGGTGTTCCGCCTGAAAAGATCAAAGCGTACGGAATTCCGATTGATCCGAAATTCGCTTTAAAAAAGGATAGAGGTGAACTGAAGAAAAAATTGCGTTTTGATGACAATAAACGCACGGTTCTCATTATGGGCGGAAGTCAAGGACTTGGCGCGATGGAGGAAGTTACGATGCTTTTGCTGGATTCTGAAAATAGAAAATATCAAGTGGTTGTAATTACCGGGTCCAACAAAAAATTATACACGCGCCTTTTAAGAATGAAAAGCAAAAGAAAATGGAATGATGTTTGTATATTGTCTTATGTGGAAAATATAGATGAATTCATGGAAGCGGCGGATCTTATTGTTTCAAAACCCGGCGGAATGACAATAGCCGAGACTTTGGCAAAAACGCTTCCCATGTTGATTGTTGATCCTATACCCGGGCATGAACGTATGAATACGGATTTTTTAGTGTCCAAGGGCGCGGCTATAGAAGTAAAAGAGCATAATGATATAAGTTGTTTAGTGGAAAAACTGCTTTATTCGGACGACGCGAGGCTTCAAATGAAGAAGAATATAGAGAAATTGGCAAAGCCGAATAGCGTTTCCGATATTACAAAACTTATTTTCGGAGAATCGGATTAAAAATAATGCTGTATTGTCTTTATTGGATAGGTTTTTCTTTTGCCGGAATCCTGCCTCTTGATGTATGCTATGAGATCGCGAAGAGGGCGGCCGAAATATATTTCAGATTCGCGAAAGAATACAAAGAGGCCTTGCGCGAAAATTTAAAGGTGGTTCTCGGCGAAAATACGGATATCAGGATTATTGACCGGCACGCTTTGAATGTATTCAAAAATTTCGCGAAATATCTTGCCGATTTTTTTAAATGTTCAAAATTCACCCAAGAGTTTATTCAGGAAAATTTAACGGTTGAAAATCGCGAATACTTGGATGAAGCTCTGTCCGGGGGGAAAGGCGCTATTTTAGTATCTATTCATATCGGGAATTGGGAAATGGGCGGAGCTGTGGTCGGAAGCTGGGGCTATCCGCTTAGCGCGATAGTGTTGGAACATAAAAGCCGGCGAATAAATGATTTTTTTGTCAAACAGAGAATTATTAACGGGATGAGATCTATCCCTATCAATAATAGTGTAAAAGAAAGCCTCAAGGTGCTTAAACGCAACGAATTTCTCGCCATAGTCGGGGATAAAGATTATACCGCCAGCGGCGCGCGTGTGGATTTTTTCGGCAGAAAAGCTTTTTTGCCGAAAGGCGCGGCTGTATTCGCGCTCCGAACCGGCGCTCCGATAATTTCCTGTATATTTGTTCGTGAGGAAAACGATAAATTCAGATTTATTTTTGAAAAACCCGAGACACCTGTTTTAACGGGGGAATACGAAAAGGATATAGAAATACTGATGCGGGGATATTTGAAAATTTTCGAAAAACATATACGGGAAAAACCTGATCAATGGTACGTTTTCAAAAAGATATGGAATCGGTAAAAAATAACACAATAGTAGTGATACCTTCCTATAACGAAGCCAGGACAATCGGCGGCATTGTTCTTGATATCGTAAACATGGGACTTAGCGTGCTTGTTATTGATGACGGTTCAACCGACAGCACCGAGCGCCTCGCGTTAGATAACGGGGCGCTGGTTTTACGTCATCGCGGGAATACCGGCAAAGGCTTTTCCGTTAGAGAAGGTATAAAACATGTTATTCTGAAAACTAATTTCAAGTGGGTAATTATAATGGACGGCGACGGTCAGCACCGTACGGAAGATATTCCCGGACTGATGGCGCCCGCCGAAGGGGCAATAAGTCCGGATATTGTTATAGGTAATCGGATGCTTCATACAAAAACAATGCCGTTGGTGAGGTATCTTACTAACAAGTTTATGTCGTGGCTGATATCAGGTATATGCCGTCAATACATACCCGATACCCAGTGCGGGTATCGGCTTATAAAAGTCAGCGCGTTAAAAAAATTGAAATTAACGTCTAAAAAATACGATATTGAATCGGAAATGCTTATTCAGGCGGCTGAAATGAAAATGAAGATAAGATCAGTTCCGATACAAACAATATACGGCGCGGAAATTTCCAAGATTAAACCTATTCGGGATATGGCGAAATTTTGTATGCTTATTCTAAGGCATCACTTTAAAAGAAACAAGGATACGCGTTAAAAATATTCAGGTTGAAGAATTAATCGGGGATTCCCCCCAGGGTTGGCTCATACTGCATAAGCCAATCTGGCAGGCAGCGGAAGTTAAACCTCGTAGGTTGGTATAATGCGGGCACATTGCATGTGCCCGCATTATACCAACCTACGAGGTTGAACTTGGGTATTTTGCTGCTATTTCAAATAATAACCACAGCATGAGCCAGCCCCGGGTATTCCCCGACTGCTCACTAATTAAAGGATGGTGTATGAAATTTTTAAAAGAAACGGTGGTGTTATTCATAAAAGGCGGAGTTATAGGGGCGGCAAATCTTGTTCCGGGTTTGTCTGGCGGGACTCTCGCGGTGGTTTTGGGAATATACGATAAATTGATAGAAGCGATAGCGCGTTTTTTTCAAAAGAAAGAAAAGCGATGGGAATATATCGGTTTTTTGTCCAGAATATTTGCCGGCGCGGCGTTTTCCATTTTTTTCTTGGCCAATGTTATGGATTTTTTGCTGGAATATCGTTTCAATCAAACGATGTTTTTATTTATGGGATTGATTCTTGGAGGAGTTCCTCCTGTAATACGCGCTCATAAAGATATGAGAATACGGACTTCCAGGATTTTAGCTTTTGTTTTAGGGCTGATTGTTATTCTGGGGTTATCAATGCTGGGTAAAGAATATGTTCATCCCGGCATTTCAGCGCTTTCTGTAAGTATGCTGGATAATAGAACTTGTTTGATGATCTTAATAGCCGGATTTTTCGCGGGCGGCGCTATGATCATTCCGGGTATCAGCGGCTCTTTCATTCTTGTTTTATTGGGACAATACGCGGTTATTATCGCGGCAGTCAAAACCTTAACGATCAAGCCGCTTATTTTTATGGCAGTAGGCGCCGCCGCCGGCATATTGGTATTTTCAAAAATAATTGAAACTTGTTTAGAAAAAATACCGTCTTTGACATATTATTTTGTTTTGGGACTCATAGCGGCTTCGTTTTACAAAATTTTCCCGGGTATGCCGGCAAACAAACTCGAGGCGCTTTACTCAATAGGCGCGTTCGCGTGCGGAATAAGCATTTCATATCTACTATCAAAAATTTCCCCCACCCAAAAAACACCAACCTCGTAGGTTGGTTGGGGAGAAATAGGGTCAGGGCTTGACATTTGACAGAGTCTGGTTGTGTCAAATGTCAAGCCCTGACCCTAAAGTTTTTTTTTCGTAGTTTAAAATGTGCAATTAATTAACGTAATTGGTATTACTAAGCACACTATTCATTTCTACCAGTATTTTAGTTCAAGGCATAATAACACCAGAGAATGCGTTAGCCGGTGGATTGCCGGTAGATGAAGGAGAGTGGGGCGATGGAAGCTGGACTGTAAAAGAGCAGCTTGGCCGGATATTTTATTATACTCACGGCATGGCTGTATATGGACATGAATTTGGATTTTATAAGGATCCAAAAGCTCCTGAAATGGATATGCTCTGGTTGACTTTTAGTTCTATAAATGAAAAAGTTAAAGATTTTGAGGGTCAAGAAGTTACAGTTATGTTGGTGATTGATGGAGTTTCTTCCATACTTAAACTGAATCTGCCAACTACGATGACTATGGGGCATACACATATTATGTTTTTCGAGAATTGGGTAGCAGATTCAACGTTAATAGCTGCGTTGACGGGGGGACAATGTTTACAGGTGAGGATTCTTGAACCCCGGGAGTTATTGGCAGTGATGGATTTTAAGGAAGATGAATTTAGTTTAAAAGATTTTGGCGCCAGTAG
>Ga0268285_1000287_pt1 | contig 31058 bp, 30 predicted proteins | sample saktaG_2_FD_190144 | JGI IMG/M metagenome (GOLD analysis project Ga0268285, IMG submission 190144) | Saline water microbial communities from Sakinaw Lake, British Columbia, Canada - sak_2013_06_06_120m | ecosystem: Environmental > Aquatic > Non-marine Saline and Alkaline > Saline ... | reverse complement strand
CTCATGAAAGGCATTTAAACACAAGCGCACACAGCGCGCCAGTTTAAAATAGGTAATATGTAAAAAAAAGTTTTGGGTATTTCTCCCCCCATAAATCACACAGCAATCCTTGTGCCGAACAGGATTGTGGCTGTCCCTAGTATTCCCTAATTTTTCAAAAATTTAATGTATTTAACCATGATATATCGGATTCTTGTATTTTACATTTTACAGTATTGTTCCGGGTTCACCATTGCGACACTCTATTTGTCTTTGTTGTAGCCAAGCAGTTGGTGGGGCCTCGCCTGCTACCCAGCTACCATCTCGTTTTTTATAGATTACCCGAAAAGAGTAAACACCCTCTTCCTTAAATGCGACAGAGCCATCCAATTTCTCTCCAGTTAAGATTTTACGTCTCGAATAACCCCATACTCCCCAGTAGCGTTCGGCAATTTCGTCAGGTAGACCTAACAGTTGCCCGACTTGTTCTTCGGACATCCCAAGTTTTATTTTATCCCACCTCTGGTCTTCCGGGGCCTTTATACTTAAGTTCGGGAGCAACCTTTCGGCTATTTTCTTTTCAACGTGCAGTTCAACTATAGTTTTGGGTATCTGCAATGTAAGTCCGTTGAAGCAATCAGCTAATAAATCTTTGAATAGTCCCATTCTTAACCACTTTCGAGCTAAATGAATATTTCATAATATCTCTCTTCCTATTGCCACTCCAGACTGGAAGTCTCGTTCAAGCTCTATGTCACCCTCTACGTCTGCGGAGAAGACCGCCGGAAAATGTTAAACCCAACGTGGCGAGCAGCATAGCAGAGGGGACGGGGACAATCGAAAAGTTATCAAAATACGTACCGCCATTACCAGAAAATACTCCGGACTGACCCGTGCGATTTGGAGTGCTTACGACATAAGTGAATAGATAGTTGTCATCTATATAGACGGCCAATTCCCCATTCATACTATCCGCATCAACTCTTAGATTGTACCAGTAAGTTCCAGATACAAACGGGTAAGAAAAAGATTGTCCGTCAGGAGTTGCGATGCTCCCATCAACGATTTCGCTTACGAAAATCAAATCGGCGGCGGGATACAACCGAACCTGAACCCAATTCATAGTATCCTGATACCAGATAGTAGGGCCTCCATAACCTGCACATTTGGCCGGGTTTTCTATCAAATCGACTGCAATCGATTGGCTTGAAAGTATGAGATTTTCTACCAGAGCAATATAACCGTCACCTCCTCTATCTTGTAATAAGCTCCCATTCTCAATAATCCAATTTCCATATTGGCCAAATTGGTTATAACCAAGCCACCAACCATCGGCGTTGCCATCGTCAAAATCATCGAAGAAAATGTCTGCACTTACATTCACGGAGGCCCAAGGTGTAAACAGAAAAAAAGCTACCACCAATACAAGAACTGTTTGCCGTTTCATTTCTTTCTCCCGAAGAAGTTATAGTCTTTCAATACAAAAAGCACCGTTCCTTGATTATTTTCAGTACAAAGCTCCTCCGTTATTTATAGTGCAAAAAGAACGGCACCGCTAAATCTTGGACCAAGGTGTTTCCTGCGGCTTTATCTCGGATGCTGATTTTATCATAGCATAAGCGGATTCAGGAAGTCAAGTAAATACAAGAAAACAGCGATGTTGCTGGGGAGAGAGTGGGAATATATTGATTTTTATCTCGTAGAGGCCCCTGCAGAAAGGATGGAGTCAAGGAGATTTTTCAGGAAATCCGGGTGGATTATATATGATTACAAAGTCAATTTGCTTTTGATTGATTGTACGATGTACAATAGCCTACGAAACAGTGACTTATCTCCTAAACGATGTTTTGAAGCGGGGAGCCCTATTTTTTCACAGATTCTGTTGGCGTTGAGTAGGGTAGAACATACGAATAAAATCCAAGATGTAAGAATACGAGCGTCACCACTTTGGTATTGTAGTTTTAGTCCTGATCTATCTACCAAGCCCCCACTCCATTCCGTCCCCTCTCCATCCCAATCCATACCATTTCAGCCGTCACCTTTCCGCCCCCATAAGCACTGCATGGGAAAGCACTTATATAATTTTTTTACGCGAACAAAAAAAGCAAAATCAGCGTATATAGAGATAGAATATTTTATGCTAAAAAATAGATGAAAGATAAAACATAGAATTTATTAGTGACGTTTACCAATTTATGAGGTTTAATGAGAAAAGGTATTTAAAAAGACGTATAGAAACAGAAGAAAAAGGACTGAATACACAAAATCGTTAAACGTTCCTATTTAACTCCTATTCAAACCGAATAAACAGAGTCAGGAGTTCTGTGATGGCGAATTATGATATATACGTATTTTGCAATGAATGCAGCGAGGTTCATCCGATGCGTATTCGTGTTCCTCTGGATGACGGGCCAGTTGAAAAAGAAAGCATAGGCGACTTGTACGCAGGCAAAGCATTACCAACGGCTATCGCTACCTTGATCAACAACAAAACAGAATGCCCAAAAACGGGACACTTTTTTACACAAAAAGACAACAATCAGGTTTTTTTAGTACCAATACCAGAATAGCCTTGGAAAAACTAGGGACAGCGGGGCTGTTGAAAAAGTCACAAGGCGACATTTGAGATTGCCACAGTCGCTGCGCTCCTTCGCAATGACATTGGTGGGCTATTTTCTTTTCTGTGCATCCTGAGAATCAGGTCAGGTGCTCGCAATGACAACGATGACACGTGTGCTGGAGGATAATATTATTCGTCGGGTACGAATTCCTTCATCAGCTCGGCGTTGTCCACCCACATTACGAAGAATGGGGATGCTGCCGGCTCGCGTTTTTTTATGTAGATAAGAAAGGGCCTGTTAAATTCGAAACGTCTTTGATCGGTGTCAATTCCTAACGGCGGGACAACAATTACAGCATCCGATTTCAGGACGACACCAGTCCGGCCGAGCGTGAAGTCTATCATCTGCATGGCCTTCTGGATGTAATACCCCTGATCCAGCCACGGCTGGTTTCCGAGTGACTTGCCCTCCAATTCCGCGAAGTGATGCGTTAGTTTATAGAGCACATCAGGGACGGTCAGAGTCTCGGCAGGCCGTTCGCCGAAACGTCCTGCTGTTAAGGCGGGCTGGAGCTTTCGCATTTGCTCGTAGTTCGGGTCCTGCGTGAATTCGGAAATCTTCTGCTCGGCGTAGTCTACGGTCTTGCCGAGATTTTTCTGCTGGGGCACGCAGGCCAGCACAACCTGATACGGATAAGTATGTATGCACAAATCGACCGCGAACTCGGTCTCGCTCGTCTGCTCGCCTTGCTTGTAGTAGAGAACGTCGACTTGTTCGCGGACCATATTCTCGCTGTCTGAGTCCGAACGAGTGCAAAACGACATGACTTTCGTAACCGTGCCATTCGAGTCCTGGAAGTCAAATTCATTATTGCCGGCATAGAACGGATACTCGAATTCGATATCCGCATTCAGGTAAGAGTAAGCAATAATCGTTTCGAGCGGCAACTCATCTATTCCGTCAAAAACAGGCGCCGGCTCGGTCGGGAAAAGCTGTGTCATCTCATCCTGGATTTCTTCAATTATCCCATCGGCCAGGAAGCCGGCCGCTGCGAAGTACGATTCGTATTCGATGTTTTTATCTGAAAATTCCGCCTTGTTCAGACTGTCCGCCAGTTCTTCCGCGCCCGGGATTTCGACCGGCTCGCCAATAATGTACAGCTTGAGTATGTCCCAGGCCATCTGGAAAGTCGAGCACCAGATGACGTTGTGGTATTTCGGGAAGGGACTGTCAAGGGTAGCGACGATTGAGGTCTGTTCGAGATCGTTTGAATCTATCGCTTCGGGCTCCTTGGTTATTGTCGTGCTACTGGGCGAAACCGGGTCGTGAACTAATAGTGAGTCGAGCCTACTCATTGGCTCACTTCCAACTATAGGTACCATGCCATATCGTATGTCTCCTCCATCCCACTGGGTGTAGATATTATCATTATTGACGCCACATGCCGAGCGTTCCTCAAAGCCGACGTGGATATCCAGAAACAGGACATTCTGGCCTTCTTCCTCATGGGCTACGGCATTGCCGACTTTTACAGCTTCTCTGCCGCCATCAGGATCGAAGAGACCTATGTATTTATCCATACCAGCGGGAGAATCCATCCACGGATTCCGGTCGGCCGCGATTGCCATACCGGGATCGTTCGATGTGGACAGAGCATACAAGCCGAAAGGCATGTGATAGGCATAGCTGCAGTGCTTTCCTGGCTCCGGCCCGAAATCCCACAGATCAGTAAGCATATTACCACCTGCGTCCACGTCGGCGAGCTTGAACTCCGTGGTCCCGGCGTCGCCCGGGCATACAAAGGTTCTGGGCGTCATCTCGACATACTTGACCAGAAGATAGAAACAGGAAGAGATACTTGCCGATCCACGGTCACCATTGGCCGATAAGCCGTAAGCGCTAAATCGATTATTCGCCCTCCAGTCGGGAATTGTTGGAGCCCAAACGGAGTTCCTGCCGCCGGAGCGCGGCAATTCGTCATCGTAGTCGTTGGCATATATCAGCATCGCCTTGCCAATGTTGGACAGATTCGTGGCGCACGCTAAGCGATATTCTTCGAATCGGGACATCTGCATTGCAGGGCCTATGACGGCCAGGGCAAACAGGCACACAAATACCACAACCAGAATCTCGATGGGCCCAAATTTTTTCGCTTTGTCTCGCTGTAACATTTTTGTTTTTCCTCCAAAGATTTTCCTGGTTAACCGGCAGGGCGTTATCTTCTCAGTATTCCGCGACAACCAACCGGATTCCTGCTGCCGGCAAGTCGATCATTCTTACCAAAAGTTTACCAGATTCCGGGCAATGCGTCAAACATTATTTCGACCGATAACCTGTAAATTTGTGCCGGTCGGGACCTGCGGGACCTTGAAAGGCCCAAGATAATTCTGTACCGGCTGCGCACCCTTTTTTATATAAGACGGCATCCAAACCTTTTTGTTACACTTTTTTAAATTCCATGCTGAGATTTCCCGTACAATTGACTTAGCAATTGGATATATGCCTATAATTATGGCAAAAATTACTTGAACTTAAAGCTTAAAGAGCCTTTAATATGTGCTGAGATTCATTTTGCGAAAGTTCGTTTAGGAGTTTAGAAAATGACTCTGAGAGAATTCTGGGCTGATACTGGCAGGTGGTTGCGGGCGCATAAACCGTCCATAGGCGGAGCCCATCGGCCGGAGATCGACGATGATGGCCTGATCAGCCAGAATGATGACTCTGCCGAGCAGGCAGGCGATAGGTCCGTGCCGGTCGGGGCTCGAGGTAATAATGTCGTAGTCAGGGCGGTTCCGCCGGCCGAAAGACAGGAGTCACTCCAAAAACTGCAGGAAGGTTTTGACAAGCTCGTCGAACAATTGCAGGGTATTAACGAACATTTGAGCCGCCAGGCCACACAGCATGAAGATTTGATGGGCCGGATCCAGCAATTGCCCGAAATGCTTGAAAGCTTTCCCACCGTTGTGGAAAATCAGAAGCTGATAACCGAGCAGCTTCTCGAACAACTCAAGGCCTCGGCCGCCAAAAACGAGCAGTTTATCGATGCGGTTGAAAAAATCCCGACTGAAACGGCCAAGCAAACCGATGCTCTGGTGAATATCGACCATCAGCTTGCCGCCGCAGCCGATATCGATGTCCAAATGACCGAGGGCATGAATAATTTTAACGAGAGCCTGGATAAACTGAACCAGAGCACCGTTGGTCAGACCGATGGAATTATTCAAATGAGCAAGACTTTTGCCGCCAGCGACAGATACCTGAAATACATCATATCCAGGCAGAATAAACGTTTTATGTGGATTTTTATCGCCGCGGTCAGCGTATGTGTAACCGTCATTTTGATTCTCGCCGGCATTGTCATTTATCTAAAATACTAATAATAATCCTTTTCTGCATGACTGAGACTCCACTGTATCTTTATATTCTAATATGAATATTTCCCACGAAAATTCAGGCCATACAATAAAACAGTTGAAAAACTATTCTTTTTCGTTAAACTTCAAAAACTTTTGTTTGTTATTGAGTTTGTTATTGCTGTCAAATTCGAAAGGAGTAAAAAAGTGACAATTTTCAAGAGAATCGCACTTTTGGTGCCGGCCTTAGCCTTTAGCACAGTAGCTATGGCGGCCGAAGGCACAAATGCGAGCGAGACCGGCGTGCCATTGGTATGGTGGATCGCGCCAATCTCGGCTCTGCTGGCGCTGGGTTTTGCCTTCTATTTTTACAGGAAGGTCATGGAGGCCCCTGAAGGCACCGAGAAAATGATTGAAATTGCCCGGTACGTGCGCGAGGGCGCATACGCTTATCTGTTCCGGCAGTACAGCGTGGTTACGATGGTGTTTGTCGTGCTGCTGGCGATTTTTGCTTTCCTCGCCTATAAAGGCGTCCAGAACCCGTTTGTGCCAGTGGCCTTCCTGACAGGCGGCTTCTTCAGCGGCCTGTGCGGATTTCTGGGTATGAAGACGGCGACGAACGCCTCGGCGAGAACCGCTCAAGGCGCAAGCAAGAGCCTCAACAGCGGCCTGCAGGTCGCCTTCCGCTCCGGTGCCGTGATGGGACTGGTCGTCGTGGGCTTCGGCCTCTTCGACATCTCCATGTGGTATCTGATTCTCGACAAGGTCGTCTATACGGCCCAACACATGGCGGACGGGCTGACGCTCTGGGGGCTGCAGCTTGTCAAACCCGGGATGGAAATCGAGCATAAGCTCGTGGAAATCACCACAACCATGATTACATTCGGTATGGGTGCTTCGACCCAGGCGTTGTTTGCCCGTGTCGGCGGCGGTATCTATACGAAGGCCGCCGATGTCGGAGCCGACCTGGTAGGTAAAGTCGAAGCGGGGATTCCGGAAGACGATCCGAGAAATCCCGCTACAATCGCCGACAACGTAGGCGATAACGTCGGCGACGTGGCCGGCATGGGTGCCGACCTCTATGAAAGCTACTGCGGTTCAATCCTTGCGACCGCCGCTCTGGGTGCGGCACTGACTCTGGGGACTCTGCCGGAAGGCCTGACTCCGCTAAAAGCCGTGCTGGCGCCGATGGTTGTTGCCGGCCTCGGCATTCTGCTTTCTATCGCCGGAATATTCATGGTTCGGTGCAAAGAGGATGCTACTCAGAAGAATCTCCTAAGAGCCCTTCTGGTCGGTACGCTTGGCAGTTCCGTTCTAATCATCGTGGCCGTTGCAGGACTGGCTGCCTTGCATTGGATTACCTGGGGCGTGTTTGGCTCGGTTATTTCAGGTCTGGTAGCCGGTGTTCTGATTGGACAATTCACCGAGTACTATACTTCCGACGAGTACAAGCCTACCAGGGGTATCGCCGACCAGGCCAACATGGGACCGGCAACCACGATCATTGACGGTTTATCTACGGGAATGTACTCAGCCGGCCTTCCGGTTATTACGATTGTTATTGGTATTCTCTGTGCGTTCGGCTTCGCGGGAGGCTTTTCGAACATCGCAATGGGTCTTTACGGCATCGGCTTTGCGGCCGTGGGAATGCTTGCCACTCTGGGCATCACGCTGGCAACCGACGCGTATGGCCCCATCGCCGACAATGCAGGAGGCAACGCCGAGATGAGCGGTCTGGGACCGGAGGTTCGCAAACGCACCGACGCCCTGGATTCTCTCGGTAACACCACTGCGGCAACCGGCAAGGGTTTCGCCATCGGTTCGGCGGCCCTGACAGCCATGGCCCTTATGGCCGCCTACATCGAAGAGGTCCGGATATGGATCGGCCGACTGGCCAACGAAAGTGTCGATGGAATCTACCGGGTCGGCGAAGTTGTATTTGCCGCCAAAGACGGCGTCGGCGAGGCCATCAACGTCAAGACCGCAGAAATCATGGTTTTCGTCGATGCCTTCGGTCTCAATATTATGAACCCGAAACTTATCGGCGGCATCTTCATCGGCGCGATGATGGCCTTCGTCTTCAGTGCAATGACTATGAAGGCGGTCGGTCGAACTGCAGGTGCAATGGTGAACGAAGTTCGCCGGCAGTTCAGGGAGATCGCAGGGATCATGGAGGGCACAGGCAAGCCCGACTACGCCCGTTGTGTTGCTATTTCCACCAAGGGGGCACAGAAGGAAATGCTGCTGCCGTCCCTGCTGGCGATTATCGTCCCTGTTGTGACCGGCCTGCTTCTGGGTGTCGCTGGTGTCATGGGCCTGCTGGTCGGCGGTCTTACAACCGGTTTTGCCCTTGCTATCACGCTGAACAATGCCGGCGGCGCATGGGACAACGCCAAGAAGTATATCGAAAAAGGCGCCCACGGCGGCAAAGGCTCCGAGGCACACAAAGCAGCCGTTGTCGGCGATACCGTCGGCGATCCATGCAAGGATACATCCGGGCCGAGCCTGAACATCCTGATCAAGCTTATGACAATGGTCAGCGTAGTCTTCTCAGGCGTCATAGTAAAATTCGCCCCTGCTATCAGCGAGTGGCTCCACCTTGGCGGCCAATAGCACGCATTCAAAGCTCTGCTATTGACGCAGAGACGTAATTAAGGTAATCTATCGGGGTGGCCAAATTGGCCGCCCCTTTTTATTTGGTGTGACGTAGATGGAGCCGGTCTGGAAAATTATTTTTTAAAAAAAGACAAAAAATTCCCTTGACATGTTGTATATCTTAGGCTATACTTTATATAAGCTGATAATGAATAGGCGGCGCGATGATTGAGCCATCGTAGGTTACGATTGTTGCGCAGAGGGGTATACAAAAATTTGAAGAAAAAGGAACCTACGATGGCGCAAAACGTTGATTTTAAAGAAGTATTGGAATTCTTCGAGTCGTACGGCTGGAAGCTTCAAAAGATTTATGAGCCGTATCGGGTATTTGTTAAGCCTGGAGAGCTTCCCTGGCTTATCCCGGTACATGACAAGAAAGTAGATGCCGAATATGTCAAGAAGTTCAAAGAATTCCTCGAAGACCGGGGCGAAATCTAAGGCACTCAACAAGCCTTTTAAGGAATCAATCGTGCGCAAAGCCGGGAAGATTGTGGCCGATTACCGTATCATACTTGAGCGCAATGAAAGGTTAGGTTTCATAGGCAGCTCCGTCGAGCTTCCTACCGTCTTTGTTGATGCCAAAACGCCCGAGCAGTGCTATAGGGCTACACAGGAGGCCCTGATGGTTGCGGTTGCGACTATGATTGAGTGCGGCCAAAGACCACCGCAACCGGCATCCGCAGGAAGGCGTACCGAACAGGTGAACGTCAGATTGACCGCCGAAGAGAAACTGCTTTTTGCCAATGCAGCGATGAATCTCGGATTCAAGGGTATTTCCGATTTTATCCGCAATACAGCTCTCAATAACGTTCTTTCCAGCCGTTAATCTGGTTATACTTTCTAATCGACACTTTCAATATTGAATCTATTGACGTTATTGTTAAATATTTGTAATCTATCGGGGTGGCCTGATCGGCTGCCCCTTTTTTTATTAAGTATGAGGATATAGAATTTGACGAGTAAGCAAAATACAAAGGCAAAAGCATTAGCCCTGGCTGCCGCCAAGCTTGCGGCAGAGCGGCATTGCACCAATATTGTGGTTCTGGACCTGAGGGATATATCGCCGGCCACCGACTATTTTATGATCGCTACCGGCACAAGCGACAGGCAGATGCGCTCCGTAGCCGACGATATCTGTGTGGCGGCGAGAGAACAGGGCCAGCAGCGTTTCGGCAGGGCAGGCTACGATCAGGGACGATGGATCCTTCTCGACTTCTTCGACGTCGTTATACACATCTTCGACGCCGAATACCGGGACTACTACGACCTCGAACTGCTCTGGGGAGACGCGGAGCGATTGATTATTGACGATTGATTATTGACTATTTTGATGATAGCTGCTGTTGACATACTTGAAGAAAGAATTAGTGCGGCGATGACTGTTGTTGCCGGACGAGAGGATTGTGCCGCTATAGTCAGACCGGCGACGGATGCTAAGTTCGGCGATTATCAGGCCAACGGCATCATGGCGCTGGCTAAGAAGTTGAAGACCAATCCGCGAAAACTCGCCGAAGAGGTGGTGAAGAATTTGGATCTGAGCGACATCTGCGAACCGCCCGAGATTGCCGGGCCGGGATTTATCAATTTGCGGCTGAAAGCCGATTTCGTTGCCGGTGAATTGCTCGAAATAAATAAAGATACCGCTGGCCTCGGCATAAAAAAAACACCTAAGCCGAAAACCATCGTCGTCGATTTTTCGAGTCCCAATATCGCCAAGCAAATGCACGTAGGCCACCTGCGAAGCACTATCATCGGCGATTGCATCTGCCGAATGCTCGAAACCCTCGGTCACAAAGTAATCCGCCAGAACCACATCGGCGACTGGGGTACACAGTTCGGAATGCTGGCGTGTTACCTTGACCATGTAAAATCCAATTACCTAAAGCCCATGGTCGACTCAGTCTCCGCGCCTGGTGGTATAGGTGTCATTAGAAGTTTCAGCATTCCTGACATGGAAGAATTTTATCGCGACGCAAAGAGGCTTTTTGACTCGGATAACGAGTTTGCGCGTCACTCGCGTGAATATGTTGTTAGGCTTCATTCGGGTGATCCAGATGTATTGTCCAATTGGCAATTCATTCGCCTACAATCCCTTGCCCATTGCCATGAAATATATGAACTCCTGAGCGTGGAACTACAATATAAGCATGTACGTGGCGAAAGCGATTACAGAAACGATTTGCCAAGCATTGTCGAAGAATTGTTGGGTCGAGGTTTTGCCAAAGAATCTGATGATGCGATTTGTGTATTTCCGCCGGGATTTAAGAATAAAGAAGGGCAGCCGTTGCCGTTTATTATTCAGAAATCGGATGGTGCTTATCTTTATGCCACTACCGATCTGGCGGCGCTGCGATATCGGGTTGACGAACTGAAGGCCGACGCCATCGTTTATGTCACCGACTCGCGGCAGAAGCTCCATTTCGAGATGCTGTTTGCGGTTGCGAAGATGGCCGGATGGGTGCGTGACGACATCGAGCTTTCACATGTTATGTTCGGCAGCGTTTTGGGCGAAGACGGCTCGCCGCTAAAGACTCGCTCGGGTGAAAATGTTAAATTGAAAGAACTGCTGGATGAGGCGGTGGAACGCGCCAAGGCGGTCGTCGAAGAGAAGAATCCAGATTTTTCGCCGGACAAGAAGAAAGAAATCGCTAAAGCGGTCGGCATCGGAGCAGTAAAATACGCCGACTATTCCAACAATCGCACGAGCGATTACGTGTTCAGCTTCGATAAGATGCTGGCGATGGAAGGGAACACCGCCCCTTATATGCAGTACGCCTATGCGCGGATAAAATCGATCGAGCGAAAGGCGCAGAGCAAAGATGTGGACATCGAGGCGGAGCTTGCCAGCGTAGAATCTCTCAGCCTGACCGATCCGGCAGAATTGGACCTGGCAAAATACCTTGTTCGTTATGGCGAGGCGATACAATCGGCCGTCGCCGACTACAGGCCGAACTACCTTACGGCGTATCTTTACGAGCTTGCCCAGAAGTTCAGCGCATTTTATACCAACTGTCCCGTGCTGGTTGCCGGGCCGGACAAAAGGCCGACAAGACTTTTGCTGTGTGACTTGACCGCAAGAACAATCAGGCACGGCCTGCACGAGCTTTTGGGCATCGAAGTTGTAGAACAGATGTAATATAAAATTAGAACATAAAATGCAAAACTCAACAATACTCTTGATTAACCTCGCCGGCGAGAGTGCTACATTGTTCGCTCTTGCAATTTCAGGCGAAAGGAGTATTCTGTAGCTTAGCAGGATAATCAACAGAGTAATCAGGTGGCCGATTCTTCGGAGTTTATATAGGATGGCTTATTCGCTCGAACAGAAAATATCTAAAGATAAGCTTGCAGACTTTTGCAAAAGGAACCATATAAGGAAACTGTCGGTTTTCGGCTCTGCCGTTCGGGGCGAGCTGCAGCCCGACAGTGACATCGACCTTTTAGTGGAATTTGAGCAAGATCTTACACCTGGCCTTTTTTCAATCGTCAGAATGGAGATGGAACTTGCGGAAATGCTTGGCAGGAAGGTAGATTTGAGAACTCCTGAGGATTTAAGCCAATATTTCCGTGACGAGGTGTTACGAAATGCCGAACTTCAATATCAAGCATGAAGACAAAGTTAGATTGCGGCACATGCTGGATGCGGCTTTGGAAATCCGGCAATATATGCAATCTTCGATACGCGAAGATTTGAATCAAGACCGCAAGCTGGTTCACTCGCTTGTCCGTCTTTTTGAAATCATCGGTGAAGCGGCAAACCAGGTCTCGGAAGAGTTTCGCGAAGAAGTTCCGGAGATTCCCTGGTCAGTTATAATCGGCATGCGGAATCGACTTATTCATGCCTATTTTTCAATCAATCTGGATGTTGTGTGGAGTACCTTAAAAGATGATATCCCATCGCTTATTACGGAATTGGAGAAACTTCTTGATTGAGTTTAAGAAAATGGACTTTCCCATGTAACAAACCTTAAGGTTATGAAAGATTTGATATGTGTGTATCATGAATATTATCCAGGAAGAATTTCGCGTCGGCACTAAGAGCCGCAATCAGATGATCGACATTACCAGCCAGGTCCGCTCGCTTGTCGGCCAGAGCGGTGTCACTGACGGCGATGTCATTGTTTATTGTCCCCATACTACGGCGGCGATTACGATCAATGAAAACGCGGACCCTTCCGTTCCGCACGACATGCTTTTGACGCTTGAGGAATTGATGCCCCAGCACCGTTCGGGCTATCGACATTCCGAGGGCAATTCCGATTCGCACTGCAAAAGTTCTCTGGTGGGCTGCAGCGAACAGGTCCTCATTAAGGGCGGGTCGTTGCAGCTCGGTACATGGCAGGGTATTTTCTTCTGTGAGTTCGACGGCCCGCGCAGCAGAAAAGTCATCGTCCAGGTCCGCGGTGAATAGAAAATTTTGAGTGACACCCCTAAGAGAATGACCATTACTGCAACAATCCAGAAGTGTGCGCACAAAAAGGGCGAGGTGGTGGGACCGGCTGGGGGGGAGACCGGTGGACCACACTGCCTCGCCGAGGTCTATCAGCCCCTAAGGGGCGTCAATTCATTATCTGAAAGAGCCAAACACGTAAAATATAGAGTTTAGAAATTTCTGTCAAACGAAAAATGAAAAACAGAGAAAAATCGCAAGGTGTTTATCATCCACCCCACATTTCTTAATAAGATTAGTATACAAGTTTTGGCTATAAAATGCAAGTTTAAAATTGATTATTTCGATTTTTTTATGAACAATGCATTATCCAGACGAAAATCACAAGATCTGCCAGTTCAAATACTTATGCTTGTTGGTATCGCTAAGAAGCCGATTGGTCCTAAAAAGTTGCTGTTCAGCGAGGATTTTCCTTGATGGAATAAAAATACCGTCAATATTTATGTCCCGATGATTTTATGCTGGCAAAAATCCTTGTGGGCTGATATTTTTAGTACAGCCTTGGTTTGCAATGGATTGTATCCTGAATTTTAGTTTCTGACTCTTGTTTTATGACAAAAATTGCTGCAAGAATAAAACATATAAAAGACACGATTAACTCTGCCTGTAATCGCGTCGGCAGAGATCCCGATGAGGTAAAGCTTGTCGTTGTATCCAAATCTGTCACTATCGAGGCTGTAAAAGAGGTCATAAATCTGGGCGTAACCGACCTGGGAGAAAATCGGGTCCAGCAACTGAAAAAAATCTCCTCCGAGGTGGCGGATTTTCTACACGGGCCCGATGGCAACTCAGCCACGCCAAAAGAAATCAACTGGCATATGATCGGCCACCTGCAGCGTAATAAGGTGCGCCAGGTTTTACCGATAGCCATCCTGATACATTCAGTGGATACCCTTAGGCTGGCCGAAGAGATAAACGCCGCCGCAGCAAAAATGAATTCACGCCCAAAAGTGCTTCTGCAGGTCAATTGTTCCAACGAGCCGCAAAAATACGGTGTCCCTGTAGGCGCAGCTACGCATCTTGCCGAGCAGATAGAAACATTGCCGAACTTACAACTGGTCGGCCTGATGACAATGGCGCCACTGACCCATAATAAGGACGTTGTCAGGGCTTGTTTCGTCCGGGCCAGAGAGTTGTTTGTCGAAATGTGCGGCGAAAAAATTGTTGGCCCGCATTTTAACGAGCTGAGTATGGGTATGAGTTCCGACTACGAAGTCGCCGTCGAAGAAGGTGCTACCATCCTCCGCATCGGCTCGGCAATATTCGCAGGTTGATTTCGAATTCCTTCAGACCTGCTTGATTCAATTCTGCCAATCCTCCAATATTGAAAAAAGCAAGAAAAAAGCAAAGTACCGTCTCTAAGAAGCCGAAATTAACATACGCTTGTGCTGCGGGCTAATTTCTGCTCAAAGTCCTATAACGCAGCCAAAGAAAGCAAATGATATGGAAAGACCAGAACCATTACATGCTATTGAGGTGCCGTCAAATTTCACAGATGTTCTATACCTGACGAATCAGCCAGGTGTACCGTCCGAAATAAAACGCCTGTTAAAGGTAAAAAAGCTTTCTTACCATATTCTTCCGATAGAGAAGTTTTCAGAAGTGCGTGATAGACTCGATTTGATAGGGACCGTCATTATCGATACGAAAGACTCGATTACTTCGCAGCAACAATTGGTTCGAATAATCGAGTCGCTCGAGACCGAACATATCGACGTGATTCTGCTCACAGACCGAATGAGAGTACCTGTTAAAAGTTTTTCCCTGTCACCAACAAATACCAGTTTCTCTGTGGGCGGTACAATGGAGACGGTTTCCGTAGATGAACTGTGGACAAGAATAAGTGTCAATCTCACATACCGCAAAGACAGTTCGTCAATGACGATAAAATCTGCGATTCCACCAAGGCAGGCGCATACATTTTTCAAGAATAAACTGGCGGAGCAACTTGCTATGACAAAAGTGTTAGCTGATAACTTGACAGAACAGCTTCGTTTGGCTGGTCTGGTCCAGCAGGATTTCCTACCATCCAAATTACCCAATACCGATGAGGTACAGTGGGCTACGATTTTTTTGCCGGCCGAGTGGGTTTCCGGCGATATTTATGATATCGTCCGTATCGACGAGCAGCACATAGGCTTCTATGTGGCTGATATAGTCGGACACGGGATGCCCGCCGCCCTGCTGACAATTTTCCTGAAGCAGGCCCTGGTAATGCGAGAGACCATCGATAACAATTATCGTATATTCTCGCCGGCCGAAGTCATGAAAAATCTCAATTTGCGGATGACGGCACAAAAACTCTCAGGCTATCAGTTCGCCACCTGTTGTTATTGTCTGCTGAATACGAAAACACTGCAACTGACGTACTCGCGTGCCGGACACCCTTATCCGATTCTTATCAGGCCCGGGCAGAAGCTGGAACAACTGGAAATAAGAGGCTCACTGCTCGGAATTTTCGAACAGGCTGAATACGTCCAGCGAACCATACAGCTACAAGCCGGCGATAAACTGCTGCTGTATTCCGACGGAGCCGAGCCTTTCATAGGCGGATTCGATGACCAGGGCTGCTTTGGTTTTGACGAAGATTTTTGCAATATTAAAGATTCACCAATAACCGACATGATCGACTCGCTCAGTGCGGCTTTACAGAATCAGACAATCGTGCCGGCAGAAGTGGATGATATAACAGTAATGGGCCTCGAAATACGTCCTGACATCTCCGAGTAGCAAGCTATCCCCGCCGTAAGGTATTAGCCTGGAATGAAGAAAAAAGAAACCCCTGCTTTTCGGAGGGAAAAGTAAAAAAGCAGGGGTTCAGCAGGCCTGTGAGTGTTTAGCTCACAGCCTTTTAATCCGTGTTACCATATCGTTCTTATTTACAGCGTTCTGCGCCTTCGCAACCAGTTTACAAGGCCTAAGCCGATGCTGCCCAGCAGGATCGCACCTGGTGCGGGGATGACTCTGCCGAAGTGTAGGTTGTCAATAAAGACGTCAATAAAGACTGGGTCATCAACCCAGTCGCGCAACACCGCTTTGTTAAAACTAACATCCGAGACACCACCAAAGAATCCTGTACCTGAACCTGCAAAATTGTCGCTCGTTCCAATCAAAGTCGTGCCACCGTAAAGGTCGATCACTAACGCACCTGGAAACTCGGCACCAATGTGGTTCATGTAGCTGCTAAATGTCAGGTGAATGCGCTCATTCCCACCCACTCCAATGCCGTCAACTACGAACTCAACGGCACTTATTATCTGATCATCTCCATCAGTGAAAGTGACTCCAAGACCCGCGTACTGGTTAGAAAGAATTGTACCAGGCGCCAGATCAGTGAAATTAATCGGTGTATGGGGGCCAACAGCCGCGTTATAGCTCGCCAGGTCATTGTAGTTTGTCAAGGCACCAAACGCCGTTGTCACATAAAAAAACAACGCAAAACTAATTACAGCTAACTTTTTCATCATATTTCTCCTCAACTATTTAAGTTGTATCCATACAAACAATCTGTTTTTGACAAGAGTTAGGTTACAATTCAATCTGAAGGGTCTTGCGCACTGACCCTACATGTTTTAAATAGGTAAAGTTGCCAGTCAGGCAAGATTGGTGGGCCACGAATGTACGCGGCTGGGAAAGATGCGGGCGAAAAACAAATGTTGCGCCTGGCACCACTCTTCTCCGTTTCCTGCCGTATTACCTAATTTCCAACTAATGTCCCATACCTGATAACGCATCAGGTTTTGCCCAGGAACTATGGATAAGCAATACGCCGTAAATTCAAAATCTGCGTAAACTTCCTCACGTTGCTTATCTATTTATACCAGATATCCTATATCTTTGTCAAGGAATATTGATAAAATAATTTTCAACGGCACAAAAATACGTAGTCACCACATATAGAATTCTGCCCTGAATGGCGTTTTAAGCAGTGTAATGGGCTTTATTTTGAAAAAAGGTTCTGATTGATTTTTCATAGGATTATTCAGGTTAGATGTCCAGTGTTGGTCCAAAATTGGGTGTTTCAGGTATGATAAGAGAGCCAATTCGTAATCTATAAGAAAAGAAATCCCTGCTTTTCGGAGGGAAAAGTAGAAAAGCAGGGATTCAAAAGGTCTGTGAGTGTTTAGCTCACGGCCTTTTCAAAATCGTGTTACTGTTTGGTCATTACTTACAGCGTTTTTCGCCTGCGAAGCCAGTTTACAAGGCCTAAGCCGATGCTGCCTAACAGAATAGCACCAGGTGCAGGAATATAACTGGCACCGGTTAATTCGATCGTGTACTCTCCGCCATATCCCCATGTACCACCTGACCAAGAGCTAATCGGGTTGCCACCTCCCAGACCGGTCGGCCCAAACACCTGGCCGAATGGAGAGGAGGGGAAAATAAGCCCGCTTGCACTGTAGGCATCAAGATCGTACTCTGAGACGGCCAGGTAGTAGATCCCCGGAGTTGTCGGACTGTAAGTGTTGCCAGCCGGCAGGAATGCGTTCAACCCGGAAATACCACCATCATCGTTTGCATAGACACCCATCCCGGCTTGGTCAAACAGGAACAATTGAGGGTCAAACCCGATAGCATATGCGGAAAAGCCAACCGGATCGTAGATGTAAATCTGGTACATGTCCACGTCCGGATCGTTCATGACACCGAATATGGCGTCCAGCGGTCCGCTGCCGACAACGGCTTGAGCGGTGCCCGGAAGATCGCCGGCGTCGCCGACCTCAGTCCAGGCTCCAAGTGCGTTGCTGCCTGCTATGGCCAATGTTAATATACAACAAAATGATATTAGTTTTTTCATCATATTTCTCCTCGAATATTAAGTTGTATCCTTACAAACAATCTGTTTTTGACAAGAGTTAGATCAACGTTTGCTCTGAAGGGTCTTGCGCACTGACCCTCCATGTCGTATATAGGTAATGTTGCCAGTCAGACAAGATTGGTGAGCCACGAATGTACGCGGCTGAGAAAGATACGGGCGAAAAACAAACGTTCCGCCTTACACCACTCCTCCGTTTCCTGCCGTATTACCTAATTTCCAACTGATGTCCCATACCTGATCACGCATCAGGTTTTGCCCAGGAACTATGGATACGTAATACGCCACAAAGTCAAAATCAGCATAAACTTCTTCATGCTGTTTATCTATTTATACCAGACGCCCCATAGTCACGTCAAGAAAAATTTTCCATAAAATATGCAAAAATATGTAGTCACAACTTATAGAAATTTGCCCTGAAGAGTATTCTACTCGTGCGAAACCTGTCCCCATAAGTTCCAGATAGTGACAGATATGACCAAAAAACTCGATTATTTTAACTATTAGATGGTGAAAATATGTCAGTTATTTGATTATTTACTGGGAAATTTGAGTTTCGGCGCCTATTTAAGCTGCCTGCCACAGGAACTATAGCCGGAAACCTTGAATTTTTCGGACATACTTGATACTATATTCAGATAAGAAGCTCGGCGGCGTAGCTGAGTCGGTTAAACTGTATCCATGCGAGGATTATCCGGTATGTTCGGAGAGATCCGCTGTGCGAGGAGAAAAGGGATGATGCGTAACGTTATCAATTTATTTATACTAATATTATTTGGCTCATGGGCCGCCATGCCGGTCTTGTCGGCATCGATTCCGATTGAGAATGCCTCATTCGAGGCCCCGGTGGTGGACCCCAACGGTTTCGGCGCGGTGCCGCTTGTGGACGGCTGGACGGAGGTCGATATCGACACGCTGTTCAGCACCAATACCGGCGTGTTTGCCAATACTGATCCCAACAGCTTCGATCATATAGTCAACGCCGACGGCAGCCAACTGGCCTTCCTCGGTTCACAGACGGGCAATGCATTGGAGCAGGATTTAGACGCCGTATACAAAGCAGGTTGCGACTACCGGCTGACAGTCGGCGTAAGTGTCTCCAGTAGATTCCCGCCGGCAGCCGTCGAGCCGGTCGACACACTCGAAATGGTGTTTTACTATCGCGATGCGAACGATGTTGTGGACATTGCTCAACAAACGGTTGAGGCAACAGGTCAGTCTTATACGCAATTGCAGGATTTCTCGCTGGAACTTCCGGCGGTTCAAACAGGCGACGCCTGGACGGGCATGAACATCGGCATAGCCCTGCGCGCATCTGGGCAGCCCGGCGGATTCTGGGATTTGGATAACGTCAGGCTCATCGAATCGGCACCCGTTTCGATTCCGATTGAGAACGCTTCGTTCGAAGCCCCGGCAGTAGATCCGAACGGTTTCGGCGCTGTGCCGCTTGTGGATGGCTGGACGGAGGTCGATATCGACACGTTGTTCAGCACCAATACCGGCGTGTTTGCCAATACTGATGCCAACAGCTTCGATCATATAGTCAACGCCGACGGCAGCCAGCTTGCCTTCCTCGGTTCACAGACGGGCAATGCACTGGAGCAGGACCTGGACGCCGTATACAAAGCAGGTTGCGAATACCGGCTGACGGTTGGTGTAAGTGTCTCCAGTCGATTCCCGCCGGCAGTAGTTGAACCGGTCGATACACTCGAACTGGTGTTTTACTACCGTGATGCGAACGATGTTGTGGATATCGCTTATCAAACGGTCGAGGCCACGGGCCAGTCTTATACGCAATTGCAGGATTTCTCGCTGGAGCTTCCCACGGTTCAGGCAGGCGACACCTGGGCGGGCATGAGCATCGGCATTGCTCTTCGTGCAGCCGGGCAGCCCGGCGGATTCTGGGATTTGGATAACGTTCGGCTAATCGAATCGGCTCCCATTTCGATTCCGATTGAGAATGCCTCGTTCGAGACCCCGGTAGTGGATCCCAACGCCTTTCCGGCAGTGCCCTACATGGACGGATGGACGGAGATTGATATGGATACCCTGGCGAGTACCAATACCGGCGTGTTCACCAATACAGACGTGGACAGTTGGGACCACAAGGATAATGCCGACGGGCGCCAACTGGCCTTCATGGGGTCTGAGCAAGGCAATGCCCTGGAACAGGATCTTGCTGATACGTATAAGGTTGGCTGCGACTATCGGCTGACCGTGGCCGTAGGCGGCTCATGGAGATTCCCACCATCCGCTGAGGTGCCGGTCGATACCCTCGAGTTGGCGCTTTTCTATCGCGAAGGAGCCGACATAGTAGACATCGTGAACTATACCGTGAATGCTACGGATCTGTCTTTGAGCCGGTTGACGGATTTTTCGTTGTATCTGCCGACGGTTCAACCCGGCGATGTCTGGGCGGGGATGAGCATCGGCATCGCCCTTCGCTCAGCCGGCCAGCCCGGCGGATTCTGGGACCTGGATAACGTCAGGCTCATCGAGTCGCTGCCTGATCCGGAAGCAGCGTCGATGGTTAAGGAGTAATTGTCATTTTGGAGCAGACCGGACACGGTGGATTTTGAGAGCTTTGTCCGGGAACTTAAATGCGGAAGGTACACTATCCATCGAACGAAAATGGCAAGCGGCACGCCGGCTTCACACTTATCGAGCTGCTGGTGGTGATAGCCATCCTGAGCCTGTTGATAGCGATATTGCTGCCGGTACTGAACCAGGCCAAACTTCAGGCGTACCGTGCTGCCTGCGCGGGAAATCTCCGCCAGGTGGGGGTGGCGATACACATGTATGCCGAGGACTTCGGTGACACCATTCCGTACGGGCCCGCGGGCCGGCCTGTCACCGGCTCGAATTTCTACACGGTGACCGGCAACGTCACCAGCCTGCTGTCACTGGAAGACGGCGCTCCCGTGGGTCTGGGATTGCTGCTGGAAGACTATCTCGCCTATCAGCCCACAGTCATTTTTTGTCCGGGAGCAGACCAGCCGTCCGAGGCCAAAGAGCAGCTTGCCAGGGTCGGACAAGGCCAGGCACAGAGTGACTATTACTACCGCCACGCATCCGTGGCCCTGCTGACCGGCGCGCCGAATATCTCCCATACAAAGCTGAGTGACCTTGGCAAAAACAGCAAAGGTCAGCCCATTGCCGCTCTGGTAGCCGACGTGCAGTTTCTGGCGCATCCTTCGCTGGCGGCGTTTCAGGTCAAGACCCGAACGAGCCATAAGCGGGCGGCCAGCAACATCCTTTTCGCTGCCGGACATGTTAGAACCATTTCCAACAGGGATGATAAGCTAACTGTGGACATCGGTACGGCACCTTATGATGCGCTCGAACGAATCCTTGCCATGTTCGAGCTGGCCGACGAAAATCGTTGAAAACCGGCTGCCGAACCCGGCAATGTCATTGAGTAATCCCGCCTTTTCAGCCTTAAATCGAGGAAATGCACGGTAGATCAGCATTTTTTAAGCTGTGATCAGGGCAGTTTACGAACAAACCGATAGCTAAGGCGTACTATGGTATGAAACTTAACCTCCTCCTTCAAAAAATAAGGGGCGACGGCTTAAACCGGCGTCCCTTGTTTTGTTTTAAACGCAATAAAACACAGCCAACGGTCTTTGCCGGTATTAAAAAGAACCGGCACTTATTCGATTGGCAGATAAATTGTCACAGTAGTTCCGCTGCCCGGCTCGCTTACGATGTTCAGGAAGCCTTTATTTATTTGTATGAACCGTGCGGCGTAGGCAAGCCCCATTCCACGTTTTCGCCCCGCCGGTTTTGCCGAGAAAAACGGCTGAGTCGCCTTTTTCAGCGTTTCGGCGTCCATTCCGCAGCCCTGGTCTTTGATTGCCAATTCCACGAGCTCGCCTGATTCATCCGCACCGACGGTGATTTCTATCGGCCCGGAGTTGTCGCCGTAAGATTCGACGGCGTTGGAAATGACATTCGCGATTGCCGATACAATCTGGGCCGAGTCTATAAAAACGCTCTCGACGTGGCCGGCAACTTCGATATTGACATCGAGACTTTCAATATTCGTCTTCCTGCTGGCCAACTGAACCGCCTCGTCGAGCATTTTTTTAACATCCGTCAGGGCGGCCCTGGGCTGACGCGGTTCGGCAAAGCTCATCAGGTCTTCGATAATCCCCGATGCCTCGCGGGCGTTTTCATAAATCTGTTTTAAAATTTCCTTCGTTTCCGGGTCGCTTTGTGCTTCAGCGAGCAGTTGCGCTCTGCCCGATATCACGGCCAGCGGATTGTTCAGCTCGTGCGCCGCGCCTGCCGCCATTTCAGCAAGGGCGTTCAGGGAATCCGCCGCCGGTTTTATCCGGTCGGTCACCCCGGCATTAGGGGAAACAACCGCCGGAGCTGGTTTTGAAATAAGCCGCGCAAAATGCTCGGCATAATTCTGTTGATTTTGCTGACCCATCGCCATGTCCAAAACAATCGCCGCTATCGATGCGGAGGTTCTGAACCTTTCGGCGAACAGTTCGGTGTCACCCGGATAATTAAGCTCGAATGCGATTGCCCCGACCGCCCTGCCGTTGGAAAGCAGCGGCAGAAGTCTGGTTCGATTCCGGTCGAAGTCGGCGTCCAGTTGTTCGAGCAGCCAGCCGATATGGTCATGAGCGTTCAAAATTGCAAAGTCGTTTTCTATCGCTTTCGGCACGGCCGGTATATTGGCGGGGACATTAAGGGTAACGATACTGCATTGGGCGAGGTTTTCCACAACTACCGCTTCGAGTGTTTCAATTCCGTTCGTCGGAGCCAGATACAGGCAGACCATCCCCGTCTGATAGAACTTCTGCCAGCGGGCGGCGAAGTTTTCCGCTATGTCGATCGCAGCGGCAGACGGGCTGACGCCCAGCAGAAAGTCCGCCGCAAAATCGAAGTGGCTCGAAGCGCTTTGCAGCCGGCTATTTTCATCGGACAGTTCCGCCTGCTGTCGGGCGAAGCGTGCCGCGACGGCGTGAGCGGACTGACAATACTCCGTCACGTTGTCGGGTACATCGAGGCCCAGCACTGCGGACTTTTTACCGAGCGCTGCGGGAAGGCTGTGACGAATCTCCTGAAGCTGATCGATCTGAATCCCGAGGTACTCGGCTATCGGTTCCGGCGGGTCGGGCGTATCGAAACTGCCGGAGGAGCCGATGTTCAACTCCCGCGACATCGAATCGGCCAATTGTACCACCACGGCGATTTTTGCTTCAGGCATCTGGTCAGAGATGGCGACAACGTCAATGTGATGTAGCCATATTGCAAGCGCAATTTGATTCGGAAGCCGCCATCTTTGAGCCAGATGTTTTCCGATGATCGCATGGTCGCAGCCGAGATGCTCCTGCTCGATAACACAGGAGGATTGTTCCGCCGATTCGGCCTCCTCGACAATACGGATAAAACTTTTCGGCATCGTCTCCTGCAGTGCGAGTTTTCCTATGTCGTGCAGCAAACCGGCACAGTACGCCAACTGGGGATCTATTTGAGGCGATGCGATCTCGGCGATTTCTTTAGCACAACAGGCGACCGCAAGGCTGTGAAGCATAAGCCCCTTTCGAAACTGGATGCTATAGCCGGCAACATCATCGCCCGTCTCGAAGACCGGCATGATTTTCACCGACAAAGCAATATCTCGAACCTCGTGTACTGAAAGCTTATCGAGCGCCTGCTGGAGCGAGAATCTTCCGCCGGGCCGGATTAGGCCGCGCCGGCCGACAAGCGAAAGCATTCCGGCCGTTAGCGCGGGATCCGATTCTATAATATCGAAAATCGATGAAGACGAGAACTGGCCCTGCCGGAGCCTGGAAAACAGCTTCGCTCCCACGCAGGGCAGCGTCGAGAGTGAGTCGAGCCGGCCAACAGCAAGCTCTACCTGTTGTGCCGCGATTTTTGTGTTAGATAATCTGTCCGGCATATCATCGTCCACGTTCTTTATCGGTCATCGAGATTTCAATCAGCCCCACCGGTTCCATTGTGTTATTTCATCTGCAGGACCGAGGTGATTTTGCCGGTGAGTTCAGCGACGTCGAACGGCTTTCTTATGAAATCCTGAGCGCCGGATTTCAGCAGTTGAGCGATCTCATCCTGTTTCACAACGCCGCTTACAATAATAATTCTGATGCTCTCGAATTCGGGATTTTTTCTGATCGTCTGGCAGACAACGTTGCCGTTGACGTCGGGCAGCATATAATCGAGCAGTATCAATTCGGGCCGGAACTGCTGGGTAGCCATTCCCGCCTCATAACCGCTCGATGCGGTTTTTGTCTCGAACCTGCCGTCCCGATTAAGAACATCGACTATAAGCTCGATGATCTCGGCATCGTCGTCGACGATTAGAACTTTCCTCTTGCCGGACTCTATGGAATCGAGGGGGATTTTGTTTTCCTTCATAAACTTGACAAGATTCTGGCGCGGAATCCTTCGGAATCTTGAGCCGGGAACACGAAATCCCTCCAGCCGACCGGCGTCGAAGCAACGGATTATTGTCTGCTGGCTTATTCTGCAAATTTCCGCAGCTTCCCCGGTGGTATATAAATCCTTCATTTTATCCATTCCTTTTCTTTGAACAAATCCTTTTGTCGTAAGCTCCCGCCAGCTTACCTTTATGTCCCATTTTAACTGTCACGCTTTCGTATTGTCAAGCATAAAAAAATCTAAAGTGCCCAATTTTCTTCATAAAAAGATGAATATTATCAGTCCTTGCTTATCCCCCAAGATGGTCTATAAAAATTGCAGTGAATTTTTTAATTACCATCTTTCGGAAAAACTCGGTTAAGTCTATAAATTCAAAAGACATAGAGCTCGCCCGGACTTCTCATGTGAGTTTCGTCTGAGATATTGCATGAAATTCTTTTATTTTTTTGCGAACAATCGGCAAGATATATCGAATTATCACTATATGGTAATATAACACAAATTTTTTGTGAGATTTCAAAATGGATAAGAAGGTAGCAGAACAAGCTGCTGAGGTTTTGAAGGCTGTGGCCCATCCGGTTCGGCTGCAGATCATCGAGCTGCTGGAAGCAAAGGAAATGTGCGTCGGCGATATTGTAATGGCCCTGGGCGGTAAACAGGCCATCACGAGTCAGCAGCTAAACATGATGAAAGACAAAGGCGTTCTGAATTGCCGCCGGGATGGAGTGAAAGTATACTACCGAATCGAAAACAAAAACGTCATAAAGCTCTTGAACTGCATTTATGATCATTGTAAGACCAAGAAACATTGAAAGCAATTATCAGGCAAACAACAAATAAGGAATTCGAACGAAAGTTTTGGAGTTAAAACGATGCAGGATAAGAAAGTAACAGAATTAAGCAGCAGTCAGTTTGATGCGGCTATAGCTAATGGCGTAACACTCGTTGATTTCTGGGCTCCTTGGTGCGGACCTTGTGTAATGCAGGGATCTATTTTGCAGGAAGTAGGCGAGAGCGTTGATGGTCAGGCGAAGATTGCTAAGGTCAATGTTGATGAGGCCGGAGGCATTGCCGAACGATTTGGCGTGCAGGCTATTCCCACACTTCTATTGTTCAATGATGGAAATGAAGTGCGGCGTTTTGTCGGTGTACAGCCCAAGGAAATCTTAATTGACGCGATTAGTTTGGCAGTTTAATCCCGGATTTACCTGGGAAATCCGGGCAAAACCTTATTAATGCAATCGCAGGAGATTAATTCGATGAAAAAATCAGTGCTTCGAAATTGTAAAGCGTGTGAAAAAGAGATTAGTCGTTATAGTCTATTTTGTCGTCATTGTGGTCATCCGCAGGGGTCAATGCTGGCAATCTGGTTACTGGTATTGTTCCTCCTGCTGTTGGTTGCGTACTACATTGCATTCACAATCTACGGAATGACGTTGGTCGAATAACTAATCTGAATCAACAGAAAAGGCTAAAGAAATATATAAAGTTAAAGGTAATAACAATGGTTAAGATGTCAAAAGCGGTAACTATCGCAGGAATATTGGCAGGAATAGCGGTTCTTGTAGCTCTCGCAATAATTAATACCTGCCCTAATTGTCAGAGCAACTCAGCGGCTGGTTTGGTCGAGAATAATGAGGTAGGCAGGGGTGAATTAATAATACACCTGAACGCTGATAATTTTAACACAACTATAGCAGATGGAGTAACGCTGGTTGATTTTTGGGCTCCGTGGTGCGGACCTTGCAAAATGCAGGGGCCTATTTTGGAAAAAGTAGCCGAGAGCGTTAAGGGCCAGGCGAAGATTGCCAAGGTCAATGTTGATGACGCCGGAAGGATTGCCGGACGATTTGGCGTGCAGAGTATTCCCACGCTTGTATTGTTCAAAGATGGAAATGAAGTACGGCGTTTTGTCGGCGTTCAAAAACACAACACACTAATTGAAGCAATTAACAAATTGCAACAAGGGAATTAGCAATGTCTGAAGAAAAAAATGAAGTGCTTACAGCGAAAAGTAACCGGAAAATCTGGGTGGCGGGTGTCGTAGGTGCTACGATAGGTTTTGTATTGTCAGGCATCGTTGTATTTACGGCAATGCCGTCACTAATGATCGTTACCTGGGAAAGCAAATTGGGATTTGATGAAACTATTGCAGCCCTGCAAAAGCGAATTCCCGAGCATGGGTGGGTAATATCAGGAGATCAACCGATAGATATGAATAAATCCATGACAAAACATGGAGTGACCTTCAAACCGCACGTCAAGCTTGTAAAGCTCTGCAAGGCCGAATATGCGAAGAGCGTCTTGACCACAGACCGACATGTTTCGACAATGATGCCATGTACCTTTAGTGTCTGGGATGGTGATGATGGAAAGGTTTATCTGTCCAAAATGAATATGGCTTTGATGGCGAAAATGTTCGGCGGTAACATCGCAAAAGTAATGGGCAAAAAAGTAGTGCATGATGAAGAGGAAATGCTCCAGGGTTTATTGGAATAACAACTACATAGACAACACGCCTTGTTTAGAGATACCTGCTGATTATCTTAAGCAGGAACGGCTCAAGTTGATGTAAGAAAGAAAGGAAGGCAAATAAATGGAAATTTTCAGGAACACAGTCTATCAAATTTCAGACAAACCCGCTAAGACTAAAATGAGTGGGATAAGCGAAACTGAGATCGGACCACCCCCGGAATATGGCGGCAGCCCGAATTCATTGAATCCGGAAGAGATGTTCGTTGCGTCTGTGAATAGTTGTATTATGCTGGTCTTTTTTCACTTTGTGAAGAAATTTAACGTTGACGTTGCCTGTTATTCTTCGGAGGTAGAAGGTAAGGTCGAAAAAACCAAAAACGGGCTTCGCTTTACGAATGTTGAAGTGAGAGCAAAAGTAAGTTTGGGCAGTGCCGGTTCGGCTGCAAAAATAGAGGAGATCGCTCAATTAGCTGAAAAGTATTGTCTTGTCTCCGGTTCGCTGGCGTGCCCCGTTCAATATAAAGTTGAAGTGGTTGAAGATAAAGAAGAAATACTATCCGGTTTGTTACCCGGCTAAGCTTTTCCGAGATTTAGTAAGGCAAGTTATATCATGTGGCGAACGATCAGTTATTTCATAATCATCGTGCTGGTAGTAGTAAGTACATCTGTTCTTTCGAGCCGACTCTGGAGCGGCGAGCAAGAGCAACTACCAGAAAGAATAGCGGTGAATATTGACAGCAATGTAACTATCATCGAGTTTGGTAAGAAATATCACCTTGACAGGAAAAGTTTGAAAAACATATTTACCCTCAAGTCTCCTGACGATCTTAAAAAGCAGGTCGCCGATTTTGGTATGGATGAGGAGCTGCTAAGCAAAAAAGTCAATCAAGTGCTGGCTATCCAGGCTGAGAATGAATCCAAGAACTGGTTTAAGATACCGCTTAAAGGTATCTTATGGATCGTTTTTCTCCTCGCCGTTTTTATTTTGATGAGAAAAGGCAGAATTACGGCCCGGAATCGAAAATGGATTTACATGGCCGCGGTCGGTGTATTCGGCGTAATTCTGGGAAGCGATCCGAGTCCGATGGGGACGGTTAAAGATGCGATTGTCCTTTTAGGTTCCAAGGGCGTGATTTTCCCGCCGCGGTTTATCGCGTTCGGCATCTTTCTTCTAATGGTCATCCTGGCGAACAAATTCATCTGCTCGTGGGGTTGCCAGTTCGGGACGTTGCAGGATTTAATTTTCAGACTCAACAGGAACCGTAAAGACAGCAAAGGATTGTTCGGCCAGGTCAAAATCCCGTTTATCGTATCGAATTCGATTCGCATCCTGTTCTTTTTGATATTGATACTTGTTGCTTTTTTCTGGGCTGCCGATATAATCGGGGCGATTGATCCGTTTAAGATTTTTAAGCCACAGGTAATTGGTATTGCTGGCGGACTATTTATCGGATTGATCCTGGTTTTGAGCCTTTTCGTTTACAGGCCGTGGTGTCATTTTTTCTGCCCGTTCGGCTTGGTAGGCTGGTTAGCCGAGAAGGTTAGCTTCTTTAAAATAAAGGTGGATTACAACAAGTGCATTTCCTGCCAGGCCTGCTCGAAGGCATGTCCTTCAACGGTGATGGACGCGATCCTCAAACAGGACCGGGTAATCCCTGATTGCTTCTCCTGCGGAACCTGTATAGAAACATGCCCTGTAAACGCGATATCATTCGAGCGAGGAAAACGCCAAAAACCTCCCGCAGGGAAATTTGATAACGAAGTGATGAGCGATTAAGATAAGTGAACACGACTGTTTTAAGAAAGGAAAATTTGTTAAATGGCTAAGAGGATACTAATTGTTGGTGGTGTTGCAGGCGGCGCTTCGGCAGCGGCAAGACTTCGCCGGCTGGATGAGACGGCCGAGATCATCATGTTCGAAAGAGGCGATTACATTTCGTTCGCCAACTGCGGGCTGCCCTACTACATTGGTGGTGAAATAAAAGACCGTGATGATTTGCTGCTTCAAACGCCGGAGAGTTTTAAGAAGCGTTTCAATATTGAGGTCCGGATTAGAAACGAAGTAACAGCAATCGACCCAGAAAAAAAACAAATCAATGTCAAAAACCTCAGCTCCGGCGAGAGCTATACCGAATCATACGATAAACTGATTTTGTCTCCCGGGGCCGAACCGGTAAGACCACCGATACCGGGCATCAATTCGGACAGGATTTTTACTCTGCGCAACGTGCCTGATACCGATTTAATCAATGATTTCATCGACAAACACAAACCAAAGCGGGCGGTTATAGTCGGCGCCGGCTACATCGGGCTGGAAATGGCTGAAAACCTTCGCCTGCGTGGTATGTTAGTAGCTGTAGTCGAGATGGTGGACCAGGTATTGCCCGTCATGGATAAAGAGATGACCTGTTTTATCCAGCAGGAATTGCATAAACATAATGTTGCCCTGTGGCTAAATGATGCCGTGGCTAATTTTCAGCCGTCTGATTCCAGACTCACGGTCGGCTTAAAGTCGGGAATGGAACTAAGCTGTGATATAGTAATACTTGCGATGGGAGTGAAACCCGAAGTAGAATTAGCCAGGCAGGCAAAATTGGAAATCGGAGAAACCGGCGGAATAAAAGTAAATAAACAGCTTCAGACAAGCGATCCTGATATTTATGCAATAGGCGATGCGATTGAAGTCCGGAATTTCGCTCTTGATAATCCCACACTAATACCCCTGGCGGGACCGGCAAATAAACAGGGCAGAATGGTTGCGGATAACATCTGCGGCGGGAATCGTCATTATAACGGCACCCAGGGCACTTCGATATTGAAAGTTTTCGATTTGACCGTTGCGATGACCGGAGCAAGTGAGAAAGCCCTGGCAAAAACGAACATGAAATATGAAAAACTATACATCCATCCGGCTAACCATGTTGGCTATTACCCGGGTGCGAAGCAAATGTGTATTAAACTATTGTTTACAAAGCCGGAAGGTAAAATCCTTGGCGCTCAAATTGTCGGTTCCCGGGGTGTCGACAGGAGGATCGATATTTTTGCCGTCGCCATCAGGGCGGGTCTGACAGTTTTCGACTTGCAGGAACTGGAGCTGGCTTATGCCCCGCCATACGGTAGCGGTAAAGACGCCGTCAATATGGCCGGTTTTGTCGCATCTAATATTCTTGAAGGCACAATGGAAGTTGTACATTGGAACCAACTCGACGAGGCCGACTATATTCTCGACGTAAGGTCTGCCCGCGAGTTTAAAAGAGATAATGTTCCCTCGTCGATTAACATACCGGTCGACGAACTTCGTAACAAGCTGAATGAACTGCCGAAGGATACTGCAATAAATGTTTTTTGTGCTGTTGGGATACGCAGTTATATTGCCTGCAGAATCCTGATGCAAAACGGCTTTATCGCGAGAAATATTTCCGGCGGGTATATTACTTACTGCTCATATCGGAGTAAAGAAGTGCTGGACAGCCCGAGCGCCCGGCAGCTTAAGGAAGAATTTTGTTTCATATAGGGCAAAAAAAGGCTACATCAATGGAAATTATCGACGCAAAATCCGCAGAGACAATAAAGAATCCACATAATGTAAAAGCAGCCAGACTGTACGATTCGGAACATGCACAGGCCATACATATTACGCTTGAGCCGGATGAATCACTGAAAAAGCATATTACGCCGGTTGATGTATTTTTTTATGTTCTTGAAGGAACTGGTATAGTAGAAATAGGGACGGAAAAAAAGGAAGTCGGACCCGATACTTTGATAAACAGCCCTGCGGGGATACCTCACTGCTGGTACAACCAAAGCGAACAGGTGTTTCGAGTTCTTGTGGTCAAAGCGCCTCGTCCAACGGAAGCTGCAAAACTGTTGTAAATGGATTTCAAATATTGGAGATACTTTTTACAGGGATCGAAGAATGGATATTAAACATAAGATTACTTCTTACTCGTTAGAGCACTACAAAAGAATAACGATTGTGATGATAATTTTCACTCTGGTACTCGGCGCTTTGATACCCATGATCAAGGTCGATACCGACCCGGAGAACATGCTCTCGCCCGACGAACCTGTGCGTCTGTTCCACAACCAGACAAAAAAGCAGTTTGTTCTAAGTGACATCGTAGTGTTGGGCGTTGTCAATAAAAGTGATCCGAACGGAGTGTTCAATCCCACTTCGCTGGCCAGGATATACGACCTGGCTGAATTCGCGAAGACGCTGCACTGGCCGAGCGCCGAAGATCCCAACGAACAGATCGGCGTTATCGAGGTCGATTTGCTCGCGCCTTCGACCGTCGACCACATCGGCCAGGGCGGACCGGGCGTGGTGACGTTCGAGTGGCTGATGAAAA
>Ga0268285_1000283_pt1 | contig 31387 bp, 24 predicted proteins | sample saktaG_2_FD_190144 | JGI IMG/M metagenome (GOLD analysis project Ga0268285, IMG submission 190144) | Saline water microbial communities from Sakinaw Lake, British Columbia, Canada - sak_2013_06_06_120m | ecosystem: Environmental > Aquatic > Non-marine Saline and Alkaline > Saline ... | reverse complement strand
CCGATATCGCTCGAACTCAAAGCAAACTCCAGGCTCACAACCTCGCCCAGCGAAGTTAAATCGACATATCGCCACGTATCGACGATATAATCTTCGCCGTTGTCCTCGAAGCGGTAATCGGCCAAGTAGAAATCAACCGCTCCGATCACAGTGCCGTCAGCATCTTTGCCCGTAATAGTGAGCATGAAGAAGTCCGGATCGCTGCCGCTGTCGCCGCCGAACTTTTTGGCGTAGTCATCGCCGTAAAGCATTGAATAGTAAGCGTAGTTACTGTTCGTTACATACAAGCCTCTAACAAAGCCCGGCTCCTCCAACGTCATAGTGGGCGGCGTAGTCCAGCCGATATAACATACGGCGTAATTTGCCGAATTACCCTGGCCCGAGCCCGCAATGGCGTTATATTGTGCCGCTATTCCTTCCATCGCGGTATCGGTGAGATTGGAATAGGAAAAGCCGTCCCATGAGGCCCAGTCGGCGTTGTAATTATTGCCGAAATGCGCGCCGCCGCTGGTAAAACCGCCCGAGCCGTCCGAGCCGTTCCAAAAGGACTCAGCCGGCAAAGCCAGGTCGTCAAACGTGGCTGTGGCGGCATTTGCAGCGCCTGCCGTTAATAAAATAGAAACCAAACAATACAATTTTCTTAACCTAATCATTTTTGTACCTCCCATCCGGAGAATTGCTTGTAGCATTCTCCTTCGGTATCTGGCCCTTTTCGCGAGGGCGTGCCAATAAAAAAAACCGCCGTCCTCACGAGAGAAACGGCGGTTTATAATCGCCCTGCACAAATAGAACCACAGCCAGCGTAAAAAAGGCCATAGAGCCACACATGCGTTCCAACTCGCGAGAACACAACAAATGTATAACCAATTACAGGCAGGTTTTCTGGCTTGCGTCTTACCTCGAGGCTCCTTCCCGTCCGGCAGAATTTTCTGCCGTGGACAGTGGATAATTGCCTCTCGGATTTCCGATTCACTTATCGGAGCAGACGCTCACAGCGGCGCGACCGCCGCGGATTTTAACCGCGTTCCCGTTTTGACTATCCCAGAGCAAAACACCCCGGGACCTGCAATTGAAATATCCGTTTTTCAAAGAGCTTTATTTAGACAGGATAAACACGATAATCCTGTAACCTCACCAAATAACTATCAGACATCCCGGCACAGGTCAAGCGAAAAAAATAAATTTCTTGGTTTTTGCAAATAATACGCAGGTGCATAGGCCATTACGGCCAACCGAGTTTTATCTGGGGGTATATTCCTTAGCCCCAAGCTTACACAGCAATTCTATCATTTCATTATTTCTGTTATTTTTTGCCCGGTGTAATGGGGGCCAATCCTTGTCATCTTCTACATTTACATCAGCCCCTTTCGGTCCAAAGTCCCGTAGTTTCTCATATGTTCTCTGCCGCCCAGTTCTCAATGTGAAGTTCATCACCTGCCACTTCCAAAAGAGGCTGCAAAGACTTCCTGTCATTTGTCACGAGAATAAAATCTCTCGTGATAGCCTGAGATACAATCCACAGGTCGTTTTCTTGAATTTTCAGTTGAAGGGACGTAACTGGATCTCTAAGCTGTTCCGGCCTAAGACCTTTCTTCTTTTTCTCCTTTGGACAGTATTTCTCAAATAGCCTTGCACGTATTTTCCCATAATCGTGTGTGACATGCTTATTAATGAGAAGTTCATTAGGAGCAATACCGTGAATAAACTGTCGGAATGATGTTTCCAAAGATCGCTCTTTTTTTAGCTGAACGCGATATCCGAATTCAAGTTCGCCCCAAGTTACAGATGATATCCAAATCCGAAAAGATGATTTCACCTGTTCGCATCGCTGCTCGAGTTCAGAAACACGTTTCAAAACACGGTTGTGCTCCGGCTGTCTTACCGGATTAAACCAATATTCCCAGATATTTGTATCTAAAAGATAATCCCGCACGATTACTCATCCTGGAATGCATCTACGGCAATTTCAAATGCTTTGATAATTTCCGGTGACCTATTGTCTTCTACCCATCTTTTCACAAAAGATACAGTTGAACGTTGATACTCCTCAGATAAGTATTCATGCAGAGGTACCGCAGATTCAAAATCCTCCGGATAGTACCCGGTGAAGCTGAAATCAACACCTTTTCTCTGAACGCCCTGGAACAGATCGAGCACCCGCTTTTCCATCTTGGGTGGCAGATCATATAGTCGCATCACGTCTGCGTCAATGGACAAAAGCAAATGTTTGGCTTTGTCTTGGACATTCACTCCAAATGGCGTGTCGCCCTCTTCCATCAAAGTGAAATACTCGGCAACCAACCTTTCGACCTCCTCAAGAGATTCTCCGGAGCAAGGCGGGACAGGTATTCGCCTTGCGGTTCCAGCGGGTATATCTCTATCTGTCGTGTGTGCGTAGATGAACGCGTTTGCCAATGGGGCGTTCAACACAGCCCAGAGGGCATTGAGCGACCATTTCTGGTCTGTGATCCTGAACACAAGGAATCTGCTGGTAACGGGTCGACCCTTCCTGTCAATGAGAGTTTTTAGTCTCCACGGTTCCACTCCGACAGGCGCGTAATTCATGAGAATTTGAGCGTTGTTTGTTTCCGTACCCCACACTGGGCGACGGATTGCCTCCGGCGCGAGATTCATCCAGTATTCTGTGGGCAGTCTATGCAACTTAACGTCGCCGTCAAACAAGGCATATCCCTTGACTGCACCGGCAAATCTCTTCTTCTCAAATGTCTTCGTTTCCGGCGGAAGATCCTTTCCCTCGTATATCAATCCCTGTCCGCCCTCACTTATTGAGTTCAGTTTCGGAAAGTTCCTTTCGCAATAGCTCCAGACATCATCGAGTTCTCTGAGCTTAAGATCAAACAGAGGGACCTCTAAGAACATTGACTGGGGCACAGATTGATCTATGGCTGCATATTTCTGCCGGAACTCTTCCAGTCTATCTCTGGGAACGTGTCTGTAAAGGATCCGGCTGTCTCTGGCCCTACGTCCTACCCTTCGTGCACTTTTCTTCCGGCCAGCTAACACTACTGACTCATGATTTGCATGACGAAAAATCTTCTTGGGCAACAAACACATCTGTTGAAGCTCAAAATCGCGTAAGACGATCTTTCGCAGATCGGCTAGATTGTCCTTGTTCATGAAACCGCGTGGAAGCACCACTCCGAACACAGCCCCTTCGGGCATATGGGGCAACGTTCTCCAAAGCATTTCTGCAGCCTTGTTGAAACACGTGAGTCGCTGCCCATTTGCACCGTAATGGTTCTGCTCTGCCGGGGTGAAATTCTCGAAAGGCGGATTGCACAACAGAATGGTTGCATCTTCCGCCCTTTTGCTCAGCACATCACTACTATAGATGTCACCCTCAACAATATTCCATCCATTCGATTTGGGAATATCAGCCATTGTCAGGGACAGCCTTGCGATCTCACGGGCAAACGAATCCGTTTCGACCCCTATGAGGTTTTTCTTGGCATATTTGTGAAATGCGTTTTCGTCACCGTCAAACAGTTCTCGCAGCAGCCGCATCGCCCCAGTAAGAAAGGGTGCATGTCCGCACGCAGGCTCAAGCACCACTCGGCGCTCTTGCGGAATTTCCCTGATCCACGGCCAAAGCTGCCATACGATGTAATCCACAAGATACGAAGGTGTCGCATGGATTCCAAGGGCTGCCCTTAACTTCTTATTCACAAGTACGTTCTCGTACATGTAGCCGAAGGCTTCCGTAGTCAGATTCGACAGGCTCGCAAACCTATGCACCTCCTCTGTCGCTCTCTCAAGTACCTTTTTTTGCCTTTTCGTCTCAATTTGCACTTGGTGTTGTGCCCGGTAGTGAATTCTTACAGCTTCAAGAACCGCGTCGATGTCATTAAGATCCAACCGGATAAACTCTCTTACGTTTTTGTCCTGAAGAACCTTGGCGCAAATAAGCCAGAAGGCTGCTCGGAAAATCCATCTTTGATTCTCATCTTTCTTCAGTTGCCTTTCAGCAAATCCTTTCTGAAGCAATTTGATAATTCGCTTCATTAATCCTGCAAGACGCTCCCCCATTTCGTGTTCCAGGAGTGGCATCAAACCTGCATCGACAAAATGCAACTGCTGACGCTCGACAATGTTTCCGAGGTTCTTGGCGCGCCATATTCTATCAGGTCTGAATTCTTCCTTGTGAGTGTCAAAAAAGTCCCCAAGGTTGTTCTCTGAAATAGTTTCCCTGAACTCCGCCCCTTTCCCTCCAATGGTCCACCACTGAACCGTTCGCTGACAACATACAAATACGACAGGTGCTCCGAGTCCCCGAAATCGATTGACGTGCTGATCCGTTACCTGCCACAAATTATCACAGTTTATCACGGAAATGCAAGAGGTGCGTGAATCACAGACGGGGCCACTGAATCCCGCCAACGGTATAGTATATCTTTCTGCACCATATTCATAGCGATAGTCCGTTCGCAACAGTGGACCGGAATACCCGCACCGTTCGAGATTTCTTTTGATCCTACCAATTATTCCATTCTGGGCTGTCAAAGCAACGCTCCCGAAGAACAAACTTTATCCTTTACCTCTTATATCATATCGGCAACACTACGTATGATTCCTTGATCTTGTTTTTTACAGATATGCCACCGTTTTGACTCAGTACAGTATATAATGTCTCCTTGCTCCGTACCAGCACCTTATACATATTCCGTTCGGTGTGATGATACTGCACTGTAGGAAATAGGCGCATTTCATATCTCGATATGCTATTGTCTGAGCACCTATCTTCTGACTAAGAATCCTTCTTGACCACTTCTTCTTACTGCCTCGTCTGCACTGAACACAACAATCCGATTTGTCCATTCATTCTACTACTGAAATTAAGCTAAGCAAAGGTAAAAAGAGGACACAGGAGTAAATCACGGAGATTTTTTTTGAAATGTGCTTGATTTTTGAGGTTGATTTTAGTATAATACTAAACTAAATGATTATTGATTATTGATTAATGATTAATGATAAATGATAGGCCCAATCACGAAGAACGCAGTACGCAGTACGAAACACTACAGTTTAGCCTGCACCCCTGCGGTGCTGGGTCTAATTGAAATCCTGAGTGAAATCGAAGGGAAAAAAGGCAGAATAATGAAAAAAACAGGTGAAAAAGAGTAGAAAACGACGAAAAATTGAGCTTAATTTGAAAAAACAAACCCAATTTATGAAAGGCTGAAATGGACGTATATATCTATATTAAAAGGGGTTATGAAGATTTTTGCGATTTTGTGCGGCGAAAAAACAAAGCCAATCAAAGCCAATTTATTTCGTATTGAGTCCTCCGTAAGGAGTCCCAAGGACTGCGTGATGCGTATTGCGAATAGGAATTTGAAAAAACAAAGCCAATTTGTGCTGGGCCGAATTAACGTAAAGTCTTATTTGAAAGGAAATTATGGCAAATAACCGGGTCTATGAGACGAAAAAAACAAAGCCAATCAAAGCCAATTTCGGGAGCCGGAAAGATTGAATGTCCGGGGCAAAGCTGATATTCTGTTGTCTATCAGGCTCAGCGACGCAGTTGAGCAAAAAGCCATACGGGAAATCTGGGATTGGAGAAACGATAATGATCGAGCCAAAAATCATACAACCAAAAGCGATATCGAGACGTACGTTCTGCCGGTCGGCGATAGCCGCCGCGGCGGCGCTGCACTTTGCCGGGCCATTCGCTCAGGCCTCGCAGGGCAAGGGGAAAGTCAAGTTCTTTAAAAACTTTGCGCCCGGCCATATCGGCGTGCGGGCCAACCAGCAACAATCATTGGAATATGCAGTGAAATACGGCTTCGAAGGCATTACCCCCAATACGGGCGAATTCGAGAACAAGTCCGCCTCGGAAATTCGCGAATGGCTCGGATTGATGAAAGAAAAGGGCGTTCGATACGGTGCCGGCGGTTTGTCCGTCGAGTTTCGCAGAGACCAGGAGCGATTCAAAAATGACATGGCGGGGCTGCCTAAGCAGGCGGGACTTCTCAGGCAGTTGGGCGTAACGCGCGTGGCGACCTGGATTACGCCGGGCAGCAATGAGCTGACGTACCGGCAACAATTCGATCTGCTGACAAAACGCTTCCGTGAAATCACCAAGGTGCTTAAAGACAGCGACATCAGGTTGGGTCTCGAATTCGTCGGGCCGAGGACCTCCCGCTCACGAAGTCGTTTTCCTTTCATTAGCTCCCAGATCGAGATGATGGAACTTGTCGAGGCAATCGGCACGGGGAACGTAGGGCTATTGCTGGATAGTTGGCACTGGTACACTTCGCACGGGACGGTAGAAGAATTGCTCGAACTGTCGAACAACGACGTCGTCCACGTTCACGTAAACGACGCCCCGGCGGGAATCGACGTCGATCAGCAGGTGGATAACAGACGCTGCCTGCCGGTGACAACCGGCGTGATCGATCTGAAAGGATTCATCAACGCAATGGTGAAAATCGGCTACGACGGCCCGGTGGAATGCGAGCCGTTCGACCAGGAACTCCGCCGGATGGAACCCGATGCAGCGGTAAAGAAGACGAGCGAATCGCTGAACCGGCTGTGGGATTTGATCGAGGTTTAACCGGGCTATAAAGACCAGGGTGACCTTTTAGCTCTTTCGAGCATCCTGTTGGCCGTCTCGTCGTTGACAAATCGCTCGCCGACGGGGTCCCAGCCCAGCTTGCGTCCCAGCCGCAGGCAGATATTACCGGCGTGACATGTCGTGACAGTGCGGTGCGAGACCTCGGCGCTGGATATCGGCACCCGGCGTGTTTTGACGCAGTCGAGAAAATTGCGATGATGGCCCATCATGTATTCATAGCCCCTTTGGGCAACTTTGAGCTTCTGCATAATCGCATCGTTCGAGGCGGTGACTTTGCCGGTGTCGTCGACGCTGACCCAGCCTTCGGTGCCGACGAACTTGTTTCCCCTGGGGCCCCTGCCGGGCTCGGTCTCGTCGTGATAGATCATCTTGACGCCGTCGGCGTATGTTGCGACGACCTCGAAACGAACCGGCGTATTGAACAGGCCGTCCCTGGGAAATTCCGCCCGGCCTTCGTATTCTACCGGGCCCGTGTGCTGGCTGTCGTTTGCCCATTGGGCCAGGTCGTTAAAGTGGGCTCCGAGATCGGTCAACTGTCCGCCGGAGTAATCGTACAGCCATCGAAAAGAGCTGTGACATCGCCTCGGAGTGTACGCCTCGAAGGGAGCAGGCCCGAGCCACCTGTCGTAGTCGAAGCCTACCGGCACGGGTTCGGGCTTCTGCGGCGGACAGGTCGGGCCGTTATGATAATAGCAGTGCAGAGTGTGGAGCCGGCCGAGCATGCCGCTTCGGGCGATGTCCACGGCAAAACGAAAACAGGCGTTGCTTCGCCGCTGCGTGCCGGACTGATAAACGGTGCCGTATCGCTTGACAGTATCGGCCACGGCCCTGCCTTCGGCAATGGTCAGGGAAATCGGCTTTTCGCAGTAGATGTCCTTGCCGGCCTTTGCGGCCTGGATCGAAAGAATGGCGTGCCAGTGGTCCGGCGTCGCTATCAGCACCGTATCAAGGTCGTCACGAATGAGTATCTCACGAAAATCATTATACGCCGAGCAGTCCTTGTTGCCGTACGCCGAATCGACCGTGTTCTTCGCCGTGATTCGGTGGTTCGCATCGACGTCACAGACGGCAAGGACCCGCAGGTCTTCACAGGTAAGAAAGTTCTTCAGGTTGTGCATGCCCTGGTTGCCGATTCCGATGCCGCCCATCGTAAGCCGCTCGCTCGGCGCAGTAGAACCGTCCTTACCCAGTGCCGATGACGGCACAATATAAGGGACGGCAAAAGTAGATGCCGCCAATTGCGTAGTACGTTTAAGGAACGATCTTCGAGTAAGTATTTTCATGCTTAAAAATCCTTCACGTATTCGAGAAACTTCTTCGCGGTTCTGTCCAGATTTTCAATGTCACCGCCGCCGTCGAGAACCTCGCACATTTCGTACGCGATGTACCCCTGGTAGCCGATTTCCTTTAAGGCGTTGATAAAAGTCTTGTAGTCGATAAAGCCGCTATCCATCGGCACGGCCCGGATTATGGTCTCATCCTGAATGAAATTCGTCATAGTGTGTTCGTAATGGAACCGCGGCTGCCGTACATACTGCGCCGCGGTCGTATGAACGATAAAAGGCTTCATCTTCAAGACGGCGGCCCTGATTTGCTCTGGACTCAAACCTTCCAAGGTCGGCGTCCAGGCGTCGAAAGCGGCCTTGACGTTCGGCATATTGACTTCATTGAGCAGCCAGTACATTGTGTCGTGGTGCGATGCAATGTCGTGATGATTCTGCACGGCCAGTGTCACGCCATACTCAGCGGCCTGCTTCCCAGCGAGCTTCAAACCTTCGACAACGAGTGCATACTGCTTGTCGAAGGGCACGCCGGGCCGTTCGTAGCCGGTGAAGATTCGCACCATGTCAGTCCCAAGATCTTTCGCGAGTTTGGCCAGTTCTCCGACGTATGCCGCCTGAATTTCCACGTTGGGAATTCCCGCCTTATCGACGCCCGCTGTGAAATCCGTATATCCCGCCAGGCAGACCAATTCGAGGCCGAGGCCTTCTATTTTACGCCGCAGCGCCCTTCGGGCGGCGGCATCGTAATCCAAAACAGAAACGTGCGGCCTCTTGGCCATAATCATCACGCCGTCGAATCCGAGTTCTTTTGCCTTGTCCAGAAAATCATCGATGCTCAGCCTGGCCTGCCCCCGCCAGAAACCGGCATAGCTGACCGAATGCAAACACGTCTTGACCTTGAAATCCTTCGGATTATCAGTCGGGGCCTTCTGCGAAAACGCCTGCTGAGAGCTGAACAAAATTACGGTCATCAAAATAAAACTGGATCTACGCATGGCTGAATCCCTTTCAAATGTTTTCGATAAAAACCGTTTCCGGCATTACTTTAATTTTAAGCGAGGGAACCTCAATCCCGAATATCATCACCGATTGACAGCCGGCCGTCAATGGAAAAACGCAACCGTTCTGCTCATTAGTCGGATCATTGTTCTCCGGCGGCTCCCGTGCGGAGCAGCTTTGCCGGAAAAGACTTCCGCAAAACGGCAAAACTTTGAAACAAAGCCTAAAAAGAGCTTGACTGTGCTGCAGATAGCTAATAGTATACCGTCTTGTTATTATTGCAACAAGGTGATTTTAGATTTTGCTGAAACGCTTACATTCGCAAGGGTTTATAAAAAGGAGTTGCAATGGCTTCTATTATCGTAACATCAGGAGAGCATAAAGGTGAATATCTGCTGCTTGGCAGGCGTACAAATGTAATAGGGAGAGCCGAGGCCCTTCCCATGCAGATACTGGACGATATGGTCTCTCGCAAGCACCTGCGAATACGGTATGATGAGAATACAAAAGAGCACAATGCCGAAGATATGAACAGCAAGCACGGAGTGCTGATCAATGATCGGAAAATCACCGAGCTAACCACCTTGAAAGAAGGCGACCAAATCCAGATCGGTCAGACCACGCTCTTATACACAGAAAAAGATTTCGATGATAGTGAAAGTGCGCTGTCCCACTTCAAAAAGGTCGGTGAGCGGCAGCGTCCCACGATGATCGAGTGAGAAGCCGAGAAACCTGTGCCGGCCGGAGCGGTTATCCGGCTTAAGCTTTTTCCCGCATAATTTTCGCACCGAGAGGATTCAGTCTTTCTTCGATTCTTTCGTAGCCCCGGTCTATATGATAGACCCTGTTAATAATTGTGGTCCCTTCGGCGGCCAATCCTGCCAGCACCAGCGCCGCCGACGCCCGCAAGTCCGACGCCATAACCTGAGCGGCTATGAGTTTCTTTACGCCGGCTACGATCACGGTCGGCCCTTCCTTACGTAAATTCGCCGCCATTCGATTCAGTTCGGCAACGTGCATATATCGGTCGGGAAAGACCTTCTCAATTATTACGCTATTGCCCTCGGCAAGCGACAGCAAAACCATAAACTGGGCTTGCAAATCGGTCGGAAAACCCGGATAAGGCTGCGTGGTAATCTCAGTGGGTTGGATCGGGCCCCGGCGGCTGACTACACAGCCGTCACCTTCGGCGTCGATTGAAATCCCGATGTGTCTGAGCGTGTCGACGACAGCCATCATATCGCCGAGCCGGCAGTTCTGCAGCTGCAGCTCGCTGGCGGTTATCGCGGCGGCGACGATAAAGGTCCCTGCCTCGATCCGATCAGGAACGACCTCATACTCTACCGGCTCCAATTTTTCGACCCCGTCGATTGTCAGTCGAGGCGAGCCGATGCCCGTTATTTTCGCGCCCATCTTATTCAGGCAGTTTGCAAGATCCGCTATCTCCGGCTCACAAGCGGCCGACTCGATAACCGTTCGGCCCTTTGCCAGCGTCGCGGCCATCAGCACGTTCGCGGTGCCGAGCACAGTCGAGCCGAACGGCCCGCCCAGGAAAATCTCTTTGCCTCTCAGACCGTTCGGAGCTTCGGCGACGATGTAGCCGTTCTTGAGATGGATCTGTGCTCCGAGGGCCCTCAGGCCCTTAAGGTGTAGGTTGACGGGCCTGTCGCCTATGGCGCAGCCGCCCGGCATGGAAACCTCCGCCCTGCCGTACCTTGCAAGCAGCGGGCCGAGAATACAAATCCCCGCTCTCATCCTGCAGACGATTTCATATTCCCCGACCGGATTGTCGATGACCGTCGAGTCTATGCACAAATCGCCGTCTGGATCGCGGGTGATTTTACAGCCCAGTCGCCCGAGCAATTCGCCGCACACGGAAATGTCTAAAAGATGAGGCACGGCTTTTAGTCTCGATTCTCCGGGGGCTAAAATGGTCGCAGCCATGATCGGCAATGAAGCGTTTTTCGAGCCATTAATACGAACGCTGCCGGAAAGTTGAACCGGTCCTTCAACGCGAAATACATCCATGCTCTGTTTTCCTTTGACAATTAGAGGTTCAAAACGGACAATTCAGGAATAGTAATTATTCGATAATAAATAGTCAATGGAATTCGCTGAGACCATAACCGCAACAGACTTCATCTGGCTGGCAGGGTTGATATTATTCGCCTGCTGGCTGCTCGATACATCTCTTGGCACAAAAGCTTTGACCGATTCGCCGCCCCGCCGAAACAGCATGCCTCCCTATTTGCCTCTCGTTCCGCTGATGCTCTGGTTCGGCGGAGTTGCGATGTGTGTAGTCCTGGTGCAAAAACTGACGCCGGGCCTGCAGGGCTGGCAAAAAATATTCAGGGATCACCTGGTTATGAGCATCGGGGCGGTCGTAACAATGGCGGCAATGATGTTTTTGGCACACGTTCATTTCGCCCGGCGATTGAAGGGATTCGGCCTGAATATAAGGACAATCGTCAAAGATTTTTTTATGGGGTTTGTGAACCTGCTGGCAACCTGGCCGATTATGATGGCCGCTATTACCATGACAATGTTTGTTGCCAAATTAATTTGGGGCGCCGAGTACGAGATGCAGCAGCATGAGCAGCTCGAATTGATCACGGAATATCCGCAGTTGCCGCTTCGAATCATGATTGTTTTTGTCGCCGTGGTAATTGCACCGCTGCTCGAGGAGATGTTGTTTCGAGGATTCATTCAGACGACGATACGCTCCATACTGGATTTGCGATTTTCGAATTTCGATTGTCGATTTAATACCGAGAATCGGCAACCGAGAATCGGCAATCGGCAATCCGTGACAGCCTGGCCGGCGATAGCGGCAAGTTCGGTGTTCTTCGCAATCATGCACGCAGATCCCGGGCACTGGCCGGCGTTATTTGTCTTAGGCGTATGCCTGGGCTATTCGTATGAAAAGAGCGGCTCTTTGTTTCGGCCTATTTTTATACACTTATTCTTTAACGCGTCCAGCGTAGCAATAGCCTTATTTCAATAGCCCCGCCCTCTAAAAAGGCGGTTGTCTTAATACGGAGATTCTTATGCAGAAGAAAATAAATAATCGCCACTCGAAAACCTCATCGCCACGCAGCCGTATCGTCGGCGTCTTTCTCGCCCTTGCCTGCATCGGTACCGTTCGTGCCGCTCAGGCTGGGCATCTACTCGAATCCCCGGATGGAAACGTCGCCGTAAGGTTCGATCTCAAGGACATTGGCGACCGGCAAAGCTGCCCAACTTACACCGTAACGTATAACGATCGGCTCGTTATTGCCGATTCGCGCCTTGGTTTCGCAATCAAGGACGCCGCCCCGCTTCAAGCCGGCTTTGAAATCGTCGAGGTCTCCCGGATAAGTCACGACAGTACATATTCGCCCGTTTACGCCGAGCGAAAGATAATCCGGGACAATTACAATCAACTCGTTGCCGAACTTAAAGAACGCCGCCCACCCCATCGCCGGCTTCGTCTTACGTTCCGTGCTTACAACGAAGGGGCGGCATTCTGTTATACCCTGCCTCAGCAGGATGCGCTGAAAAACTTCGTTATCTCAGCGGAGAAGACGCAGTTTAGTTTCACACACGACCACACAGCTTACGCAACCTATTCCGCCCAGGGCGAGTACAGCAGGGTTCCGATCAGCAAGATCAAGAATAATTGTGAAAGGCCGCTGACGATTGAAATCGACAAAGGACTTTTCGCGTCGGTGGCCGAGGCCCGGCTGGTGGATTACGCGCGCATGCGTCTATCGCCGGATAAGAGCCAACCGCTCACGCTGGTCAGCTCGCTGCACAGCGAAGTTGGCGCCACGACCCCGATGACGACGCCGTGGCGAGTTATTATGCTCGGTCGGACTCCCGGAGAACTGCTCGAACACAATTATCTGCTGCTGAACCTGAACGAGCCCTGCGCGGTCGAAGACACTTCCTGGATCAAACCCGGCAAAGTTATCCGTGAGGTGACTTTAACCACCACCGGCGGCAAGGCCTGCGTCGATTTCGCCGTCGAGCACAATCTGCAGTACGTCGAATTTGACGCCGGCTGGTACGGCGAAGAGAACAGCGACGAATCCGACGCCAGGACCATCTCCGTCGATCCGAAACGCTCGAAAGGCCCGCTGGACCTGCACCAGGTTATCGACTACGCAAAGCAGCGCGGCATCGGAATTATTCTGTATGTCAATCGCAAAGCGCTCGAACGCCAACTCGACGAGATTCTGCCGCTCTATGAAAAATGGGGGATAAAGGGCGTCAAATACGGCTTCGTGCAGGTCGGTTCGCAGCGCTGGACGGCATGGCTCCACGAAGCCGTGCGCAAGGCGGCCCGGCATCATCTGATGGTCGATATTCACGATGAGTACCGCCCGACCGGCTACAGCCGAACGTATCCGAATCTCATGACGCAGGAAGGAATCGCGGGCGACGAAACCAAACCTTCGAACAGTTTGACTCTGACCATTCTATTCACTCGAATGCTGGCCGGTGCGGGTGATAACACCATCTGCTATTACGACCGGCGGGTCGACGACAACGCGAGCCACGCATACCAATTGGCCAAGAGCGTATGTTTCTACAGTCCATGGCAATTTCTATACTGGTACGACCGGCCGGGCAGCTCTCCGCGGAGGGCCGGCGGCGCGGGAGGCGGCCGCAATGTCATCGGTGATGAGCCGGAGCTGGAATTCTTCGATCATGTTCCCACAGTCTGGGACAACACAAAAGTCCTTCACGGCCGAATCGGCGAATCTGCCGTTCTCGCCCGCCGCTCCGGTGAAAGCTGGTTCATCGGATGCATGAACGGAAATGACCCGCACACTTTGGACGTTCCGCTGAATTTTTTGGACGAAGATCGGGAGTATATCGCTTACATCTACACCGACGATTCGGCCGTATCGACACGGACCGGCGTGAAAATCAGTCGCTGCATTGTGGGTTCTTCAACGGTTCTAAAGGTCGAACTACCACCTCGCAACGGCCAGGCAATCAGAATCCAACCCGCCGCTCTATAGAAATTAACGCATTTGCTTTTAAGGGCGGTTCGCGAAGAAGCCCCTAATAAAAAAGGGCTCCGAGTTTTGCGGCATATTGCAAAATTCGGAGCCCGAAAAAGTCTCAAGACGGTGTCTTGCATCTATTGACCGTTCCACTTATCGATTTTCTCCTGGATCCTGTCCCAGTTCCAGCTTCCGGGATCGGGATAGTCCATATTGGCGCGGAGCTGCTCGGTCGTGGGTGTTTCGGAAGGGACTCCGTCGGAAGGGACCTCGATTCCGGCGGCCCAAACCAGGCCGTTCAAAACTATCTTGCGGAAGTCATTGTGCGCCCAATTAATCTGGTCGTGGCTGCCCGTGAAACCGAAACCTCGTCCACCACCGGCACGCTCATAGGCCCAGGCCAGATGCTCGGGCATGCCTTTTCCGGCCCGGACGGTTGGATTACCGCCGTGGGCGTCATCGGGCCTGTTGCGGGTGCTGTCGGGCGGTATTGCGGTAAGGACAGGCGTGACGTTTTCCATGTCCGGGGGGAAACGCATGTGGTAATACCATTCGTCACGAATGGAAAAGGGCTTTACTCCCCGAGTGATGGGGTGCTTCGGGAAATCGGTGAATTTCGCTTCCCAAGTCGGGTTGACGGACCAGTCAGTTTCAAAATAGCCGCCAATCCAGTCGAGCATGTAGTTGCCCGGCTTGCCCTTGGGCACCTCGACCGCGTAATGGAGCATAGCAATGCCGACGCCTTTTTTGGCCAGCGCATCCATTTCATCAAGGTGTTTCATGACGACATGTCCGCCGCCACCGTCGCAGTAGACTGCGACCTCGTCGGCGTTATCAAGGGCCGTCGGGTCTTTGGGCCATCCGTTCTTGTAGACGGTTGCGTAAACGCTCGGCATGCCCTCGTTGAGGTATTTTGCCAGTAGAAGACAGCCGGCATAGTGCTCATGGTAGCCGTAGCCGTGGCTGGGAGGGCCGGCCACCAGGACAATCTTCTTTTTATCTTGAAGCTTCGTACGTTTCATTTGGATGTCCTTGAACTCGATCGTCATGGGCGGGCCCGCATGCAATTGCAGCGCCAGCACGCCGGACATTTCACGCTGGGCTTTGTCGTTGTCGATGACCTCGGCGGTGACCTGGCCGTTGACTTTCAGAATGATCTTGTTGCCGCGGGCGATAATATGATAATCGTTCCAGTCATCCTTTTTGATAATGTTCATCAGGGCATCAGCGTCGCCGAGCGGGCTGTGGGCCATCTTGCCGTCGGATCCGATGACGGTTTTCTGCCCCCGCGTTGCGAGCATTCCTCGTCCTCGCTCGTCATAAAGCGCCCCGGCATACTGGCCTGCCAGATCGATATCCGCCTGGTAACCGACGGCGTGGCCGGCCGGCTCGACCCGGCTGCGAATTTGTATGCCGGAGTTGGCCGCCGGTGTGCCGCTTATGCGGTATTTCAGCTTCAACTCGAAATCGTCCACATCGCCAAGCTGCCAGGCGAGGAACTGGTTGCTCTTGACCGGATTCTGCTCGGTGGAGCGTCCGGTGATTGCCCCGTCCTGCACGGACCAGTAGCTCATCTCAGCGGCTTTCCAGCCGTCGAGCGTACGGCCGTCGAAGATCGGCTTAAAGCCGGCCTCTTGAGCAACGGCATTCGCTGTGACAAATCCCAGCATAACAAAAAAAACAATACAGATCAGTCGTGAGTGAATTTTACGCATAACAATTCCTCCATTCATAAATTGAGACCCGGCATATCACAGTATTTAGGCTGCGGCCTGCCATTGCTCTTTGATAAGCTTCAAACCCTCGGTATAAACTTCCTCCGGGCTGGTGGATAAATCACGCCAGACGCGAGTTGCCGCCGCTAAGTCGGGCAGCGCCCGTCCGAACGCCTCGATCATCAGCCACCCATCGTAGCCCGCTGAACGCAGAGCCTTGAAAGTGCCCGCCCAGTCCACATGCCCCCTGCCGGGCGTGCCGCGGTCGTTTTCGCTGATGTGCACGTGCTTGATTATATCAATGTTCGGACCTATGCACCCGACCGGGTCTTTCTCTTCGATGTGGGCATGGAACGTATCGAACAGAACGCCGTAGTTGGGCTTATTAACGCGTTTTACGAAATCCGCCGTGGCGGCCATGGTGTTGAGGAAGTAGCACTCGAAGCGATTGAGGTACTCTACCGCTAAAGTCACGTTCGCCTTGGCTGCATAGTCAGCGGCATCCTGATGCACCTGGGCGGCACGTTTCTTCTCGTCTTCGGTCGGCCCTTCGCCGGTAAAGACACCCAGCGGCTGATAAAACGGCCCGCACAGAATCTCCGAGCCCAAAGCTTCCGAGCAGTCGATCGCCCACTTGAGATGCTCGAGTCCGCCCTTGCGGTGACCGGCGTCGGCGCTGATGGGATTGTGCTCTTCATCCGGGATGACCGTCACCGAGGTGCAGCCGAGACCATTGTCCTTGATAGCCTTGCCAACCTTTTCAAAATGCGCGACGTCACCGCCGAAAAGCGGAATCTCCACACCATCGAAGCCTGCCTTCTTGAGCATTTCCAAGCGCGGAAAATCTTCCTCTGTAACATGCCCGGTCCACAACAACATATTAAATCCAGCTTTCATTGAAGTTTCTCCTTATACCTATGATGGTTAGTATTATTTACAGTTTCAATTATCCGAAGGTTCCAGCCCTGCACTCCAGGCGCAGGCGTTGCGATAGAGCCGGCCGACGTAAGGGCTGTCAAATGCCTGAACATCGTGCCCGAGCACGCTGTGGAAGACGCGGCCCTTGCCATAGTCCAGCACAAAAGCCATTGGATAATCCTTGTCGTCCACCTTTGAACGGGCGGTCGCCAGGATCTTGATCGGAGTTTCACCCGCTAAGCACGTATATAACTCATCGACCGTCTCAAAGTCTTTCATGCCCTTCATTGCCGGGTGCTTTTGGTCTGTGATTTTGACGGCGAATTTGCCGTGAGGATCGTGTCCCCGCAGATTGGGATCCCATACCCGCCCGGCAAGTTTGACGAATTCAGGCCACTCCTGAAACGCACCGCAAGCGAAGTGAACCAACACCAGGCCCTTGCCGTTCTGGACTACGCGTTTGAGGTTGGCACGGGCTACGGGGCCGGGATCGGGAACTTCCCAGTCCATAAAGTGCAGCACAATTACATCATAATCGCCGAGTTTATCGCTCGCCAAGTCGTTTGGTTCCTCAGTAATGGTAACATCCAATCTTTTGTCCGCCGCTATGGCTTTGGCCAGAACCGGTGCAGTCAGCTTCCATTTGTGCCCCGGATAATCGACGCCGGTAACGATCAGAACCTTCTTTTTGGGGGCATCGCTTTGGCCTTCTACCGAAGCGGCATGAATCTGACCACAACCCGCTGCAAAAATGACTAATGCTCCAAGTGCCGCTGCGTACCTCATGACTACTCTCCTTGAATGCCAATGGAAATAGGGCCTATTCATGATTTTCGTACTATAAACGCCTTATTGCTGTCTGTCAAATCCTATTTCACGTTTGCCCAGGCCTTAAATACAACAAGGCAGTTGCATATCCCGCCCGGATGTGATATAAAGGCTCCGGTGAAATATGGAAGTAACAGAATTAAAATCAACAATATCAGAATTATCGGCCCGGGTAAATCAAATCCGGGACTGGCTTTGACTTGCCCAGCAAGAAATCCCAGCTACAAAAGCTCGAAAACCAGATGTCCAGGGAGGGATTCTGGGACAATCCCGATTTGGCCCAGTCGACTGTCTCTCAGTTGAGCGCACTAAAGTCGATTATTGATCCGGTGGAAGAAATACACCGCGAGGTCGAAGACCTTCAGGAACTGTTCGAGCTGGCAGCGGCCGAGTCGGACCGGGACGAATTCCGGCAGTTGGAAGATGATCTTGAGGAACTAATCAAAAAGTGCGAGCAGATCGAGCTGGCAGGATTGTTGTCCAGACCGGAGGATACTAAGAATTGCTTTTTCAGTATCCACGCCGGAGCGGGAGGAACCGAGAGCTGCGACTGGGCAAACATGCTGCTCAGGATGTACACACGGTATTTCGATGCAAACAAATACAATTACAAGGAGCTTGATATCACGCCGGGAGAAGAAGCGGGAATTCGCTCGATAACACTGCGGGTAAGCGGGCCTTTTGCATTCGGCAAGTTCTCGTGCGAGACGGGAGTGCACCGACTTGTACGGATAAGCCCGTTCGATGCGAACAAACGGCGGCACACAAGTTTTGCGGCGGTGGATTGCATTCCGGAATTCGAGGATGATATCGATATCGAAATAGATGATGACGACATCAGGATCGACTTTTATCGCGCCAGCGGCGCCGGCGGCCAGCATGTTAACAAGACCAGCTCGGCGGTGCGGATTACACACGAGCCGACCGGTATCGTGGTCCAATGCCAGAACGAGAGAAGCCAGCATAACAATCGTGCCCAGGCAATGAAAATGCTCAAGGCAAAACTGTACATGCTCGAGCAGCAAAAACGGGATGATGAGATTGCAAAACTGTACGGAAATAAGGGCGAGATTGCCTGGGGCAACCAGATACGAAGCTACGTTCTGCAGCCTTACCAGATGATCAAGGACCATCGAACCAACTTCCAGGTCGGAAACGTCGAGGCGGTGCTGGATGGAGAAATCGACGGATTTATCGAAAGTTATCTGCGACATAGAGCAAAAACAAGCGGTACGAAAAAATAAAGATCAAAAGTAAAGGTTAATAACAATGAAAGATATTATCGACGTCGAATTGAAAACGCAGAAGGTGGATTTCAGCAAATGCAAAACAGATATACTTGCCGTAGGGCTGTTTTCTGACGCCAAAGAGCTGGACAAATTGAACAAAGAGCTTAACAGCAAACTGGACGGTGCTATCGACCGGTTAATGGGATTAGGCGATTTCAAGGCAAAGGACGGGACAAGCACAGTAATTTACGGCAACGGTGAAACAGGAGCCAAAAGGATTCTGCTGGTCGGCCTTGGTGAAAAGAAAAAGGCAACACTGGATACGGTTCGTAATGTAGCGGCACACGCGGCAAAAACGTCGGTAGAGCTTAAAGCAAAGACGATGAGCCTGGCGCTGCACAGAGCATTTGGCGGACGGTTCGATCTGTCCGCAATGGGGCAGGCTTTCGGCGAAGGGATATATTTCGGCAGCTATCGCTACGATGAATTTATCACTGAGAATGAGAATGGGCGACTAAGTTCTCTCGAGGTCGAGCTGATCGATCCCGACTCGGCAAAATTAAAAAAGCTGAAACAAGGACTCTCGAACGGTATCGTAATCGGCAAAGCGCAAAGTTACGCCCGAACACTGGCAAATCGCCCGGCCAACGTGATAAATCCAGCCGAGTTAGCCGCCGCCGCAAAAGAATTAGCCCGCGGCTCAACGAGATTAAGCTGCACGGTTTTCGACGAAAAGCAGATGGCTTCAAAGGGAATGGGCGGGGTGCTTGCAGTCGGCTCAGGCTCACAAAACAAGCCGAGATTTATCATATTGAAATACAGCCCGCCCGGCAAAGCGGCAAGCACTCTGCCGACGGTCGCGCTGGTCGGCAAAGCAATCACATTCGATTCGGGCGGAATCAGCATCAAGCCGTCGGCGAATATGGATGAAATGAAATTAGACAAATCCGGCGGCATTGCCGTTTTGGGAGCGATGAAGGCGCTGGCCGAGCTGGCGCCGCCCGTGAACGTTTATGGAATCGTGCCCTCGGCGGAGAATATGCCGAGCGGAACGAGCTACCGGCCCGGCGACATTATTAACACGTTCAGCGGAAAAACCGTCGAGGTCCAGAATACCGACGCCGAAGGCAGATTGATTCTGTGCGACGCCATAAGCTATGCCGTCAAACAGAAATGCGACATCATTATTGACATCGCCACATTGACGGGAGCGTGCGTAGTCGCGCTCGGGAAGTATATGGCCGGGCTGATGGGCAACAATGACAGACTGATTAAAGATTTGCAGAAAGCCTCGGAGGCCAGCGGCGAAAAGGTCTGGCCAATGCCGAGCGGCGAAGATTATGCAAAAGAAATGAAGAGCAAGATAGCGGACCTGAAAAATATCGGCAGCCGCTGGGGCGGAGCGTGTACGGCAGCCGCCTTCTTAAGGCAGTTCACAGGTGACACAAAGTGGGCGCATCTCGATATTGCCGGCGTCTGGAGCTTCGAAAAGGCCACGGAGTTTACCTCAGAGGGCGCCAGCGCTTTCGGAGTCAGGTTGCTGACAACTTACGTGATTGGTCTCAAGAACAAGAAAAAATAATGACCTGTTAAAGAAGATATCCAAAAATGAGTAAGAAAATTAAAAAGGTAGATACTGAAAGAATTGAAAAGGCGGTCAAAGAAATACTCATGGCGATTGGTGAAGATTGCAATCGCGAAGGGCTAAAGAAAACACCCGAGCGGGTGGGAAAGATGTACGCCGAACTTTTAGCTGGGATGCGCGAGGACCCGAAAGCTCATCTCCAAAGTGTCTTTACCGAAAACTATGACGAAATCGTCTTGCTGCGCAACATCCCTTTTTACAGTATCTGTGAGCATCATTTGATGCCGTTTATCGGCTCGGCCCACGTTGCGTATTTGCCGACCGGGATGGTGCTCGGCGTGAGCAAACTGGCCCGCATTGTTGATTGTTTTGCCCGCCGGCTCCAAACCCAGGAGAGATTGACGTACCAGATCGCCGATTTTATAATGAACAGCTTAAAGCCAATGGGCGTGACGGTAGTGCTGGAAGCGTCTCATAGCTGCATGACCATTCGCGGCATCAAAAAGCCCGGCTCGTCAATGGTGACATCGGCGCTCCGCGGCATCTTCAAGAAGGACCCGAGAAGCCGAAACGAAGTCCTGAGCCTCATGCACAAGTAAAAAACAGGGAGAGATTTGGCTGATGCACAAACTGGTCAGGCAGGTGCGATTCTCGATAAATCCATTCCTGCCGCAAGACAACCGAGGATATAATTCGTTCGCATCCAGGCCGGCGGGCGAAGGATTAGCCATATTTCTCGAATTGTCCGTCGAAGTTACCGGCCGAGTCGTGCCGGCGACCGGGTTTGTGGTTAACGTCACCGAGATTGACAAGGCCGTTCGCGAATTTGCAGTGCCGATTTTTGCCGGGCGTATCAAGCAGGATTTCAATCGGGCAAAACATATCGGGCTTTCTGAAATAGCCGGGCTTTTAAGATCAGCGTGGGACCAATTGGCCGATAAGTTCGGGACGGTGAGCCTGAGTGAATTGAGTCTGAAGCTCAATCCTTTCAGGAAAATAGCTCTCGATTCGAAGGATTTGGATATGGTTTATTTTTGTGAGAAGTTTGAATTTGCTGCGATGCACAAGCTCTGGAACGACGAATTTTCCGAGCAGCATAATCTGGAGGTTTTCGGAAAATGTGCAAATCCCAGCGGTCACGGACATAATTACATCGTCGAGGTAACGTTACAAATGCCGGCAAACAGAAATGACTTTGGCATCGGCGATTTTGAAAGAATAGTGGACGATGAGTTTATAAAACTGGTTGACCATAAGAATTTGAATGCGGATGTTGACCAGTTCTGCAAAACAATTCCCACCGTCGAAAATATCACCGGCTTCGCATGGAATCAACTCACTGGCAAATTCGGCCAGGCGAGACTGCATCGCGTAACCGTCTGGGAAACCGATAAGACATATTGCTCGTATGAGGGCTGATTCGACGGGAAAAACGCCTCTGGAACGTTACAAGCCGGCTCATGCCATCGAGAAATCCACACACTTTCCTAAAAATCAAACGCTTTGCGACCAATGCTATTAGCCCGGAGACGAAGAATTTATAGGACTCCAAGGACATATCGTCTCCTCAGGCAAGATCATCCGCCGGCAATCCCGCGATGGCGCCTTCCACAAGGCCTGTGGCTACTTGAAGTTATCGTCTTTGCTAAAGCTATGTTCTTTATTTGCCGATACTTATGGTATAGTCGAACGGTCATTCGGCGGGGACCGGCCGGACATCAGAACTCACCGGCTTGCCGCCTGGTTGATACCAGTTCGACTGCTAAGAAATATTTCCCACAGAAAAGTTGGATTAAACAGCGAGGCTGCATTTGCTTTTTGCGCAGCCGACGGGGACGGAGTCCAAGCAGATTGACTCAAACACAGGCAATTCTTTGGTATTGATTATTATTCACTGATCATTATTCTTTGCATATAGAAACTTATTCCAAGGGGCTTACATGAAAGCATTAGTTACAGGCGGAGCGGGTTTTATCGGGTCTCATCTGACCGAACGGCTGCTCAAAGATGGTAATAAAGTGGCGGTCATCGATAATCTCAGCACCGGCAGTCTGGAAAATATCGAAAGTTTTAAAAATCATGACGGCTTCGAATTTGTCGAAGGCGATATTCGAAATGCCAAGATGATAGAACCGCTGGTCGAGCAAAGCGACGTAATTTTCCATCTGGCTGCCGCTGTCGGCGTTAAGCTGGTCGCCGAAGACCCGGTCCATACGATAGAAACAAACATTGGCGGCACCGAAATCGTGCTGAATATCGCCAATAAATTCGGCAGGAAAATCCTAATCGCTTCGAGCAGCGAAGTTTACGGCAAAAGCGAAGCAGTCCCCTTCCATGAAGATGACGACATCGTGCTCGGCAGCACATGTCTCTCCCGGTGGTCGTATGCGTGCAGTAAAGCGGTAGACGAATTCCTGGGCCTGGCTTTTCATCAACAGTACGGACTGGATGTGGTCATCTGCAGATTCTTTAATACAATCGGGCCGAGACAGACGGGCCAATATGGGATGGTCGTGCCCCGATTCGTTCAAACGGCGCTAAATGGTGAAACACTCCAAATATACGGAACAGGAAAACAAACGCGATGTTTCTGTTATGTGGCCAACCTCGTCGAGGCTATCATCGGCCTGATGAATTGCGAGCAGGCGGCAGGACAGGTATATAATATCGGTACGAATGAAGAGATTTCAATCGAAGAGCTGGCCGATAAAATTATACAGATAACAGGCAGCAAAAGCAAAAAGGAGTTTGTGCCCTATGAGGTTGCCTATGGAAGGCACATTGAAGATATGATGCGGCGTATGCCAAGCATAGAACGAATCAACAAGACAATCGGCTGGGAACCTAAAACAAACCTGGATGAAACGCTGCGACTGATTGCCGAGAGTTTGAAACAGAAACCTCGTTCCTGGAGTTGATTGATTTTAGACCATGAGTATCTGTATGCGAGCAAAACTAAATCAGTGGGATTACCTGATCGTTACTGCCTCGAATGAGGCCCAGGCCCGGGCATACGAATCGCAGCTCAAAGTCCGGCAGGATATGGGGCTTCTCAGCAGCGTTCGCGACGTGATGGTTGTGCCCGACCCCGGCGGAAAGCGAATCGGCAGCGGAGGCAGCACGCTTTACTGCCTGATGGAGGTCCTCAATAAAAAACTCGGACACAACGCCACAGCCGCAGGCCCGGAAGCGTGGGAGAAAATTCTACGAGGCTTGCGCATTCTAATCGTTCACGCCGGCGGAGATTCGAAGCGACTGCCTGCATATGGCCCATGTGGAAAGATATTTATCCCGGTTCCGTCTGAAAGCGACACCGCCATACCGCTGAGTTTGTTCGATCGACAACTGCCGATATACCTGAGGTTGCCGGAGCCGGCGGCAGGTGTCGGTCAGGTCGTGATAACATCGGGCGATGTGATGCTCAGATTCGAGCCGGCCGAAGTAAAATTTGCCGCCGAGGGAATCACCGGATTATCCTGCTATGCTCTTCCCGAACAGGCAAGCAGACACGGCGTCTTTTGTAGAGGACAGGAAGACAAGGTAAGGCTGTACCTGCAAAAGCCCTCTGTGGCCAGGCAGAAAGAGCATGGGGCAATCGACACGTACGGCCAGACCTGTCTGGATATCGGTATCATGAATTTCGACGCGACCACGGCTGTTAAAATGCTGGAGGTTTTCGGCGCTTCGACCGGCGGGAACAGCAAACTCGCTCTAAGCGGCGAAATGGGCCGGGCTGTTTTGGAACGCGGACTGGATTTCTATCGTGAGATATGCTGTGCTATGGGCAGTGAAGCCTCCAAATCCGAACACCAGGAGTCTGCGCAGAACAGTGGCTCAAAATGGACTAAAAATCTGCTGGGAAAATTGTTTAAGGCTTTTTCGCCGGTGCCTTTCAGCATGAAACTCTTAAAGCGCTGTGACTTCCTGGATTTCGGGTCCAGCAGAGCAATTATCAGCAGCGGCACGCGGCTGCTTCAGGAAGACCGGGGAGTATCTAATCTGCAGACCTTCCTTGACATCAACAATGAGATGACTGGCAAGGGCGTCGTCAAAGGCGCTTCTTCATGGGTGGAGGGATGCCGAATCAATTCATCGCTAACGCTGGGCGGAGAAAACATGGTCGTCGGCATCGACATTGATGAGCCGATTTCTCTGCCGCCGGGAGCATGTCTCGACGTTATCATGGGACGCAGCCAAAAAGGCAGACGTGTCTGGTTTGTACGCTGCTATAACCTGGATGACACATTCAAGGAGACAATAGAAGAAGGCGGTAGTTTCTGCGGTCTCGACGTGTTCGAATGGCTTAACGCCGTCGGCGCCGGGCCGGAAGACCTCTGGGATGCGGATTTGCCGGCCGGAAAGCGGAGTATTTGGAATGCCAGATTCTTCCCGGCGGTTAAAACTCACACACAATATAAACAATGGTTGTGGATGCTCGATCCGGCCGGTGCCTGCGATGAGGACTTCAAGGCATGGCAAAAGGTGGATAGATACAACCTCGAACAGATTTTATACCTCGCCGATTACAGCGATTTTTATAAACGACGTCACAAGATTCGAGCTAAATTAATCCAACAGTCTCTTCGGCAAATGTTTCGCCCGCGAAGTGAATTCTCAAGCTCCGAGCTGGCATACCTGCTGAATGATGCCGAGGATTTGAGTGCGTGGGTCTCTGAGATTCTCACCGAAGCCTACTGGCATTTTAGAAACGGTGACAATGGAGGAACCGAATCACTCGTATTTCCACGCATCATTCATACGCTGGGTTCGGCGCTGGTCGAGCTATACGAAGATACCGATCCCACGCTGTCAAAAGCTCTGCCGGAATTGAAGCAGCTTATCAATCCGGCACAGCATCAATGGCTGGTGTCTCTGGGGCTCGGTTTGAATTCGAAGGTTTCGATTGTTCAATGGGCACGCCGCGCAAAAAGTATTGCATTCGAAAGTTTGGAGAAAGCTATTGTCGCAGGTGGCGACAGACAGAATGTTAAACCTCGAAGTGTTTTACGGAGTGATGAGATTGTCTGGGCTCGAGCGCCGGCGCGTCTCGATGTCGGAGGCGGCTGGACGGACACACCGCCTTACTCACTTGAACATGGTGGTTGTGTCGTCAATGCCGCGGTCAATCTCAACAGCCAGCCTCCCATCCAGGCCTACGCCCGTGTCATCGATAAGCCGGTGATTCGCATCAGCTCGATCGACCAGGGAGCACGGACCGAGATTACCGGTTTCGACGAGCTTCTGGACTATCGAAAAGCGACCAGCAGTTTCGCCCTCGCAAAGGCCGCCCTGGCCCTGTCGGGCCTGTCGCCGGAACGAAATGGCGGCAGCAAAAACACCAGCTTGAAAAAAGTGTTAGATCGCTTCGGCGGAGGAATTGAGCTAACCACCCTCGCCGCCATTCCGAAGGGCAGCGGCCTGGGCACATCGAGCATAATGGGAGCGGTGATTCTCGCGGCGATTCAGCGCATCATGGGCATAGAATTGTCACAGCGGCAATTGTTTTACAGCGTGCTTCGCCTGGAACAGGCATTGACAACCGGGGGCGGCTGGCAGGACCAGATCGGCGGGGTAATCGACGGCGTAAAAATGATTGTCACTGAGCCCGGATTTGTCCCCCATGCGAGAATACATTACGTGCTGCCGGATGTTCTGGATCCGAAAACCAACGGCGGGCGCAGCCTCTTATACTACACTGGCGTCACACGACTGGCCAAAAATATCCTGCAGCAGGTCGTTGGAGGATATCTAAACAGGCAACGCGCTACAATGGCCACGCTAAAACAAATTCACACCATCGCCGAAGAAGTAACAGATGCGCTCATCCGCAAGGACATAGCGACATTCGGGCATCTGATTGATGTGGCATGGCAGCTCAATAAGCAGCTCGATCCGAACTCAAGCAACGATGAAATCGAATTGCTGTTCGAACGAGTCCGCCCCTTCATATTCGGCGCCAAACTCCTCGGCGCCGGCGGAGGCGGTTTCATGCTGATGATTTGCAAATCGGCCCAGGATGCTCGATCCGTACGAGAGATGCTCGAAGCCGAACCGCCCAACGAACGGGCAAGGTTCTTCGATTTCGACATCAGTAACGAGGGATTAACCGTAACCGTTTCCTGAAAGTTGGGACATTATGAAAAAGGCATTGATTACCGGCGTTACAGGGCAGGATGGTTCATATCTTGTGGAACTGTTGCTGGAAAAAGGTTATCAAATCTGGGGCATAATGCGGCGGAGTTCGTCATTTAATACAGGCAGGATCGACCATCTGTATAAAGACCCGCATGAACATCCGCAACTCAGGCTTGTTTACGGGGATCTGACCGACGGCAGCAACCTTTCGACAATCATAAACGAGGTTAAGCCGGATGAGGTGTATAATTTAGGGGCACAAAGCCATGTCCGGGTAAGTTTTGATATGCCCATCTATACCGTTAATACCGATGCAATCGGCACTCTTCGGCTATTGGAGGCGGTCCGCTCCTGCGATAAGCCGGCAAAGTTTTATCAGGCCTCCAGCAGCGAGATGTACGGCAAGGTCGCCGAAATACCCCAGACAGAGAAGACGCCCTTCCATCCGCGAAGCCCATACGGTTGTGCCAAGGTATACAGCTTTTGGCAGACTGTGAACTATCGAGAAGCTTACGGATTATTTGCCTGTAACGGAATTTTGTTCAATCACGAATCACCCAGGCGGGGCGAGACATTCGTTACGAGAAAAATCACACAGGCGGCGACACGTATCAAGCTGGGCTTGCAGGATAAGCTCTATCTGGGCAATCTCGATGCGAAACGAGACTGGGGTTTCGCGGGCGATTACGTCGAAGCAATGTGGCTTATACTCCAGCAGGATAAGCCGGATGATTATGTCATAGCCACCGGTGAATGTCATTCGGTTAGAGAATTTGTAGAAGAGGTTTTTGGATATCTTGATTTGGATTGGCATAAGTACGTTGAGATCGATCCGCGATATTTCAGGCCGAGCGAAGTCGACTATCTTCAGGGCGATGCGAGCAAAGCAAAAAAGATCCTCAATTGGAAGCCGAAAGTGAGCTTTCAAGAGCTTGCAAGAATGATGACGGATGCCGATATGCGAAGCGCCGAGAACTCAAAGATTATCAAAGACCACCATAAGACAAAAAAATGAGAACTTTCTTTGAGAACAAACGAATTGTCGTTACCGGCGGCGCCGGTTTTCTCGGCGGCTATGTTACTGAAGGGCTGAGAAAACGGGGCTGTAAGAATATTCTTGTGCCGAAGATCGAAGACTATGATCTGGTCGATATTAACGACATCGTTCGGATGTACGAAGATATGAAGCCGGATATTGTCATTCACTTAGCGGCGGTTGTGGGCGGTATCGGCGCCAACCTCGAACACCCGGCAGAGTTTTTCTACAAGAATTTAATGATGGGTGTTCAGCTTATAGAACAGGGAAGACTTCGAAACATCGAGAAGTTTGTTGCTATCGGCACAATCTGTGCATATCCGAAATTTACGCCGGTGCCGTTTAAGGAAGAGGACATTTGGAACGGGTATCCCGAAGAAACCAACGCACCGTATGGGCTGGCCAAAAAAATGCTGCTCGTTCAGTCGCAATCTTACCGGGCCGAATACGGTTTCAACTCGATATTTCTGCTGCCGGTAAATCTCTACGGACCCGGCGATAATTTTAATCCCGCCAGCAGTCACGTGATACCTGCGCTGATTAAGAAATGCGTAGATGCGGTCGAAAGAGGAGCGGATTATATCAATTGCTGGGGCACGGGGAATGTTTCGCGCGAGTTTATTTATGCCGCCGACGCCGCCGAGGGAATTCTACTTGCGACAGAACATTACGACGGCTCTGAGCCGGTGAATATCGGCGCCGGTTTTGAAATAACGATAAGGCAGCTTAGTGAAAAAATCGCCGGGCTGACGGGCTTTTCCGGCGAACTTCGCTGGGACAGTTCCAGGCCGGACGGTCAGCCGAGGCGGTGTTTGGATGTCTCAAGAGCCAAAAAGTACTTCGGCTTCGAGGCCAAAATCCCTTTCGATGAAGGGCTTAAGGCAACAATAGATTGGTATAGAGCTAATCATCCTTGACACTCATAAAAACAAAATCCGCTCAATACTACTTTGTGGTTCTTTGCGCCGCCCTTGCGCTTTACATTGTAAGTTGTGCCCCAGGTGCTTTGTGGCAGGACAGCGGATTGATTCAGTATCGCATCTGGCACAACGATATCGAAGGTTTCTTTGGCCTCGCTGTTTCCCATCCGCTCTTTTACATACTGGCTATTGGTGCAAAATACATTCCGCTCGGTGAATTTGCCCACAGGGTCAATCTGGTCTCGGCAATCGCCGGGGCGGTTGCGGTTGCGAACATGTTTCTACTCGTGCGCCTATGGCTCGGCAGGAATCTGCCGGCGGTCGTCGCGGCTGCCACTTTGGCCGTATCACACACGTTCTGGCGTCACGCAAGCATCATCGAAACATACACGCTCTGGACCGCCCTGTTTCTTGCCGAACTGATAATGCTGCTGCAATATACCAAAACCAGGCGAGTACATTATTTGTATTGGCTGGGATTACTAAGCGGCCTTTCAATTGCCGCCCACATGCTCGCTTCGATACCGCTTATCTGTTATGTCGTATTTATCGTCTTTCTTCTTGCTAAAAAAGAAATTCATATCAGAAACCTGGCGATTATTGTCTTGCTGTGGATTGCCGGTGCGCTGCCTTACGAATATTTGATAGTCAAAAATATAATACAAACGGGCGACATTGCGGGCACTCTGGCCTCTGCGGCTTTCGGTCTCCGCTGGCAGGGAGCGGTTCTTAATACTTCGCTTTCAATGGGAATAATGAAAGAGAACTTTCTGTATATTCTGCTCAACTTTCCCACGCCGAATTTTCTGCTGTTCTTCGCAGGCTGCTTTGGGCTGTTCAAAATATCACCAAGTCGAAGTTTTAGAAATGTTGTCCTGGCACTGACCGTTCTGTTCTTTCTTTTCGCTTTTCGATATACCGTCCCTGACAGGTATGCATTTTTTATCCCGTTCTACTGTTTGGTCTCGATCCTGATAGGTCTTGGAACGGATACTTTGCAGAATCAGAAAACTCTTAAGGTTCCCGTGTTTTTGGTACTGCTCTTTTGCATGCTGCCTGTCGGCATATATGCTGCTTTACCGCCGCTTGTCAAAAAAATACAGCTTAACATCGGCACGAGAAACGATATACCCCACCGCGATGATTACGAATATTTCCTGCGGCCATGGAAGACCGGGTACAAGGGGGCCGAGCGCTTCGCCGAAGAGGCGTTGGACCTGCCGGAGGATAATGCAGTCATCTATGCCGATACCACCACAGTTGGCCCGCTTCTATATCTCCAGGAGGTCAAAGGAAAACGCCCCGATGTGAAGATTGTCTCTGGCACTATTAACAGCAAGGATGTACCGAAGTTCGATGAGCGGACTATCGGGCAATTGCTGGAAGCCGGGCCCGTATACGTTGTTTCGCCCAGGCCCGGGTATTGTCCTCAATTTGTGCTTGATCATTACGATTTGATTCGAGCGGGTATCCTGTGGCAGGTGATTGAATCCGAAGAAAGAATTAAGCCGATAACGAACAAATGAATCAGCAATCTGTAACAACCTCGAAAAGACTGGTCCACAACACGTTCTTCAACGTTGCAGCGTTGTTGAGTAACGCCCTGGTCGGTTTCTTTCTAATACGCTTTTTCCTCAGCCGGTTCGGCGAGGCTCAATATGGCGTATGGCTGCTCATCGGCGGCTCTATCTTTCGCTATGCCCCCCTGTTAAGCGTCGGCTTTAATAGCTCAATCAACAGATATATACCACTCTTCATGGCACAAAACGACAACGATGGAGTCCAGCGGGTCATCAACACATCTTTGTTTTTCTTCTTAGTTGTAGGTATCGTTCTTGTAATCATAAGTCTGGTTGTTTGCTTCAATGTCGGTTCCTGGTTTGCCATCGAACCTGAACTGGAGAGGACCGCCGGCATACTCGTGCTTGTTATCGGATTCTGTTCTGCCTTTGCGATACCCTTGCAGCCATCAACCGCAATCCTAAGCGGACTGCAGCGATATGATATCATCAACTTAGTCATGCTGGCCATATTGGCGCTGCGAACCATTCTGGTGGTCACACTGCTGCAACAAGGTTACGGCCTGCTGACCGCGGGGCTCGTATTCGGCCTTAGTGAAATTGTCATGAGGATTATACATTCCATTTTTGTCAAGAGGCTGCTACCCAAAGTGTCTTTATCTTTGGGAAAAATAGATTTACAGCTTTTTAAGGAAATGCTGGCGTACGGAATAAATACTTTCATGTATGCGATGGGGGCCATTATCATATATCATTCCAGTCTTCTGATAATCGGAATTTTCATGGGCACCGCCCAGGTAAGCCAATTCGCCATCGCAACAGCAGGTGTGCTCTTATTGACCCAACTGCTGCAGGCTTTCACGGCGGCGATAAAACCGGCAGTCAGCGAACTCGACGCCAGAAATGACGCCGCGGCGGTTAAGGAATTAGCCTTCCTGACACAAAAGTACAGTCTTCTTTTGATCATTCCCGGCGGCTGCTTCCTAATCGCAATGGGCAGAGAATTTCTTCATGTCTGGGTCAGCGACACATTCACGGACCCTACCGTCATTGACGGGATGGCCGTCATCCTGACCATTCTAACCGTCGGCCACTGCTTGAGGCTGGCACAGCACAGCAACTTTCTCGTGCTCGTTGGGCGCGGGCAACATAAGATTTTCGGGATTCTGACCGCCTTGATGGCACTATTCTGTGTTCTGGCTTCCATTCTTTCGGTAAAGGTCTTCCATTGGGGCTTGCTCGGAATCGCATGGTCGAATTTCGTGCCGATAGCGCTAACGTCCGTGTTGATTCTGCCGCTATATTTTAACCGGAAAATGCATATCTCCGCCTTGGAAAACATTCTGAACGTTTGGCAGCCGGCCTTGCTGGGTTCAATGCCGGCGGTGGCAATGATTTGCATTTGGAAATATCTGGCACCACCGAATTCATGGCTTGAAATTGTAGGAGTTGTAGTTGCCGCAATGGTCTTGATAGTTATAGGCGGCTGGTTCCTGAGTTTGAAAGAGGTTGAGAAGAAACGATTCGTTAAGATTGCTCTGCGAAAAAAGGAAAGTGGCTAAGATTAGTTACAGAGAATCTCATAAATACGAGGGCAAAGGTGCCGAATACGAGGCGTACTACCAGAACA
>Ga0268285_1000281_pt1 | contig 31408 bp, 21 predicted proteins | sample saktaG_2_FD_190144 | JGI IMG/M metagenome (GOLD analysis project Ga0268285, IMG submission 190144) | Saline water microbial communities from Sakinaw Lake, British Columbia, Canada - sak_2013_06_06_120m | ecosystem: Environmental > Aquatic > Non-marine Saline and Alkaline > Saline ... | reverse complement strand
CCGATGACACTTTATAAAAAGGGTCAGTGGACATGGGAAAAATACAATCAAATGGGAAAGCAGGTAACAGATCCTGCAAAAAATATATATTTTGGGGATGCGTCCTTTCATTATTTAACAATCCCAATGGCAAATGGTGGGCATTTTGTTAAGGAGATAAATGGAGCTTTAAGTGAAAATTTAAAGTCAACTGAATTGATTAATGGATTAAAACTCATGCAACAAATGTCAACTGGTGCCAGTAGGATTTTTTCGGATGAAGGTTCCACGGAATGGCCTATAAATTTGACTGCCGGCAAAGTATACACATGGGTCTCAGAAATAAGTTGTTATGAACAGAAATTCAACGATAATATTAAAAATAATAATGTTTTTGGGAATGATTATAAAAATCTTGGCGTTGTTCCTGTTCCGTTGGGATTGGATAACAAAAATAAAGAATACCCAGCAAGTTGGATAAATGGCATTAGCTCAAGTCGCGGTTCAAAAAATCCAAAAGCAGCAGTTGCATTCAGTATATTTGAAAGTTCCTATCAAAATTCTGTATCAGCAGAACTTCCATCTGTTAGAAGAGATTTAGCAACTAGTTTTGATCCTCTATACAAAACAGTAAATTATATGGATTTTGGCTATCGGGATTCTTCAAACGCTGTCAATGACATTGCTGTCGGTATTTGCCAGGCGACTTCTATGGGTAGAGATATCAATGAATTATTGTCCGGAAATCAGAAAGTTGTTCAGGGTTTGATTAATTTAACATTGAGTGCACAATAATTTTGTGAGGGTACTTTTTTATGGCTGTTTTAGAGGAATATGAATGGTGTAATTTCTGGTTTGATCGTGCAAACGATCAAACCAGAAGAAGAATTTTATTAGTGGGCGACTCAATAACAAACTCATACAGACATAGTCTTACTCAATCACTGGGTTATGAGTATTGTGTTGATATGATTGCATCATCAAGGTCAATTGATAATCCAATCATTCAAAATGAATTGGATTATATGCTCAAAATGAACGGCTTTGATTACGAGTGTATTCATTTTAACAATGGGTTGCATGGATGGCATTTGTCTGTAAATGAATATGAAAAACATTATGAGAAAGTGATTCGTTACATTCAAAAGATTTACCATAATAAATTAATCATTGCATTAACTACACCCATGACAGTAGCAGGCGATGTAAAAGCCATTAGTGAAAAATACAATCCAAAAGTTATTGAAAGAAATCAAGCTGTTTCATCTCTATGCAAAAAATATAATTTTATACTCAATGACCTTTATACACCTTGCTATGGGAAAAGTGAATATAGAATTTCCGATGGTTATCATTACAATGAAATAGGTCGAAAAGCACTAGGTGATATTGTAGCGAAAGTTGTTTTGAAAACCATATAGGTTTTTAGAAATATTTGTTGAAAAGCATTTAGCAAAAAAGACATTATAAAATAATACTGTGGGAGAAATCAAGATGGTTTTGGTAGAAGAAAAGGCAAGAATGTGTTTGTTTAATGCCGAAGTAGATTTAGGGAAGGCGTTGGGAATAAAGTTAAATGATAAAGTAAGTGCAGTTTACGTATATGGAAATCAAAAAAATATTTTGGCAGGGGTAAGTGGGCTTCCTTTTTATACACCTATAATTGATGTTTTGCTATTGGATGCATCATTGAATTCTTTGCTGTCAAACATTTTTGACAGTGGTGAATCTGTGTTATTTGAATGGAATCAAGCTGAAAATATTACAACTGTATTTAAAGGGAAAAACGGAAAAGCAGAAAGAATAATGTTTGAAAATAAACATATTACTATTATTCAAAAAGCTATTATTGATTCCTTGCAATGGGGCGGTAAGCTGAATGAAAAAGGAGAATTGGAGACAGATTTGATTTCACCTCAACCAGGACCTCATTATTTTACCAATCTTCTGATTGGGGATAGAACAAATTTTTCGAGGAGCCTTCAAAGCACACCTAAAAGCGTGGTAGATAGATTAGGAAGGGGTAGCTTTCGTTCGCATGCTGATACACAGGTATTGGCAACCAGATGGGACTATCGTCCGGAAGAAAACGGTTTTCCTGCAAATAGACAATTTTATCTAATGGAAAATGGAAAAATATTTTTTTATTCAGCAAGTCCAAAACAAAGCTGTGTGATATCAGCAAAATGTGTGCATTCTCAAAATCATACCATAATTACATATGAAACCTCATGTAACTTAAAAATTGTCAGAACAATTTTCATTTTGCCGCAGGAAGAAGGATTCCCAATTGCAGTTGAGGTTCAGAATATCCAAATTATAAACAACGGGACAGAAGACAGAGATATTAGAATTGTTTATACAGGAATGTTCGGGATAAGTGCAACGGCGGCACTTAGAGAGGATATCGTTTTTACTAATGTAATCACACAATCGAATATTTTAAGAGATAAAAATAATCAGATTATTGCGGTAAGCTTTGACAATAAACCGAAATTTGCAGCCGGTGAATCGAGATTTCATTCTATGATTGCGTTTTGCAATGGGAAGGCAGAATATCCAGATCAATTTTGTTTCAATTTTAATGAGCTTGTTGGAAATGGAACATTAGAGAAGCCGGAAGGGGCAACAAACCTCTCTAACCGTCATACAAGAAAGGGGCCACCTTTTTTTGCATTGTCATCACCATTAAAAATCAAAGCTGGTTGCATTGCGGAAATTAGTAATTTTACAGGTCTTATATCTAATGTCTTGGATATTAATAAAGAAGAAAAAGCTCCTCTTAATCAGATCGGAAAACTTATTGAAAAATATTCTGTAATGGGTATGGTTGAGCAGGCACTTGAAAAAGTTAAGAAATTTAATCAGGAATTCGCTTCCCATTTACAAATTGAGCATAAAGATAAAGCATTTGAAAACTATTTCAACTACAACCTTCCTTTTCAGGTACGATATCAGACATTTGTGTCTCGTTCCTTTGATCAGACACAAAAGGGATACAGAGAAATTGGATTCCGTGAGATACAGGATATTTTTGCTTCAATGTATTATTTTGTTGGCATGGGAAAGGTAGATTTAGTCAAGCATTTATTACTCGAATGGATCTGCAATGTTCATAAAATGGGATATGCAAATCATAACTTCTACTGGACTGGCAAGGAACCGGGTGTATGGTCAGATGATTCATTATGGCTTTTGCAAGCACTTGACAGATATGCAAAACTGACAGGAGATTATCAGTTTTTTTATGAGGAATGTCCGATGGCGGATGGTGGAAGCCGTAGAATTATTGATACAATGATGGCTATTGTTACATATTCAGGAAAAATATCAATTGGCAAAAACGGATTGCCCCTTATAGACAGAGCCGATTGGAACGATTGCTTAAAGGTTGATGAAGATTATATTTCAGGAACGATAAAAGAAGAAAGATATCTCTTACAACTTAAAAATAAAGGACAGTACGGAGATCCGTTCGAGAGTGAATACTCTGAAAGTGTAATGAATGGCTTTTTATTAAAAATAGCCATAGATGTAGCTTACGAAATATCATCACAATTGGGTGAAACTGAGTATGCGAATGCATTTCAAAACTTATCCGAAACAGTGAAAGAGCGATTGCAAAAAAAGACTTGGAAAGATGACTTTTTCTGCAGAGTTCTTTTTAACAGAGTCAGTAAACCATGGCTTAAATATTTAGGTGCTAAGGGCGATGGTTTAAATATTGAGGAAGGTTCAAAGGGAACATATTTTTTAAACTCTTTCAGTTGGTCTGTTTTAGCTGATGTTGCAAGTGAAAAACAAATAAATATCATGCTTAACACCATGGACAAAAACTTGAAAACACCATATGGATATAGGCTTAGTACTTCAGCGGACTATAAAAAAATAAACGAAAACATTGACATTGAATATTATTTTAAAGGTGACAGAGAAAATTCCGGAATTTTTAAACATGCAAATATGATGGCGGCAGCGGCAATGTTCAAAGCTGCCAATATAGTTGAAGACACTGAGTTAGCGAAACGTCTTATGAATACTGCATATTGGATAATTGATAACATTTTACCGTATCATACCATAAAAACACCCTATACAATTTGTGGGAACCCAAGATTATGCACACAATATAACAACTTAGAAACGGGTGAAAACATAGGGCCTACTCTTAGTGGAACTTCAACATGGATGCTATTATCCATAATTACGGCATTGGGTATCAATTATGAAAACGGTAATGTTTATTTTATGCCTTTGCTACGAGAAAATGAAACTGTTCAGAAATATGAAATAACTTTTTGCAAAACAAAACTTCGTATAGAAATACAAAAGCCAGAGGGCTTTTACAGGGTTAAAAGCAGTCAAAGCCAGTTATTCGTTGATCAAGTTTTGATTGATAGAGATTGCTTTCCTCTTTTTAATGACCAAAAAGAACATTTTATTCAATTAATCTTAAAATAATAAATTGGAGGAAAAGAAAATGAATTTTAATGTATGCAGTCAAGAACAGATATGGGAAGAGCAAAAAAAGCATTTATCGCAAATCGTGGGTGAATATACAACTTATGTTGATGCAGAAGATAAACATTGGCCAGATGGACATAAGATGGGAAACGGAGATTTGGGTGTCGTATTAGGGACAACAAAAGAAAGTATCAATTATTTTATCAACAAAACTGATTTTGGAAGTACAGTAGCCGGTTCTTTTTGGTATGCAGGCAAGTGCATGAAAACAATTGGAGGACTATCAATAAAGATTCTTGATGACAGTGGGGAAGAAATCAAATCTAAATCCAATAGAACCAGCCAAAAGTTAGATATTTTAAATGCAAAAATTAATATTAAACAGTGGATGGGCGCTTATATCTACGAATCCGAAGTATTTACTTCTGCAAAGGAAAATTTAATTATAAACGATTTTCAAAACAGTGGGTATAAACCTTTTATTTTAGAAGTTCGTTCATGGACAAGAATTGCAGCTGACTACGTAAATTGGCCACAACGTGAGTATAAAGAGCCAGAAAAAGATGTAGAACAGTTGATTAATAATTCCGGATTAAATGATGGTTTCATTTATTCTACAAGAAAAACAGCAAAGGATGCCAAAGGACTTGATTGGATTTCAAAAGCAGTAATTGCAGTAAAGATTATTGGAGATTGTAAAGTTGAGTGCTTCACTGACAAATATTCTTATTCTTATTATAGAATTATGCTAATGCCGGGTCAGAATATTAAAATCGCAACAGTAGTTTTGGGTGACGGAGGTTGTGCTGTTGCTATTCCGTCAACAGAGGAATACATCAAAAATGCATGTGAAAAATTAAAAGCAATTGATGAAAAAGCTTTGGAAACAAAAAAAGCCGAGCATTTAAAATGGTGGGAAGAATACTGGAAACGTTCTTATGTAAGAACAAATAACTATATGTTTGACCGGTATTATGCAGGTGCTCAATATCAAAGAGGCTGTGCAGTCCGTGCAGGCAAGGTTGCGCCGGGTATCTTCGGAAGTTTTGCCACAACAGATTATCCATGGTGGAACAATGCAAATTTCTATAACTACAATTTCCAAACTAATTTCGATGGTGCCTTATCATGCAATATGCCTGAATTTGTGCAACCTTATTTTGCACAGTTAACAGCCGATTTAAAAAATGCACTTGACAGAGCCGCAGCTGCTGGGTACGATGGCGTATGCTTTGCAAGATCCCCCTTTGTTTTCAGCAAAAATCAAAAAGGATGGGAATATATAGAAAAGGAGTGGAAACCTGTTGAGAAGGCGCCAATTAAGAATCGTGACAAACTTTATCAGGATCAGCTCAGTGTTTCCTCTTATTTAGGAGTTTTTTTTGCTGAGTATTACCAATATACAAAAGACACTGATTTTCTAAAAGAAACAGCATATCCCTTTTTGAAATTAAATGCTGATTTTTGGTTGGATTATCTCAAAAAGGAATATTTTCCTAACGGAGGTTTCCGATATGTTGTTTTAGAAAGCAGTGCTCGTGAATTGGAAACCGGTGGAGAAGTAGATAAAAATTCAATCATAGATTTAGCTTTTATACGGCATACTTTCAAATCTTTAATTGAATTTAGTAAGGATTTAGACATTGATAAAAATGAAGTGTTACGCTGGCAAGATGTTCTTGATCACTTAAGCGAATATCCCACAACTATGTTTGAAGGTGTATTATGCTTTAAGGAATCGGAAAGTATGAAGGATGGTCAGATTACATATTTAAGAAAAGAGGGTGGGATTGTTGATTATGATACACCTGCATTGCTTCATTTATTGTATCCGGCACAAGTAGAGGGTATCAGCTCAGATCCTTCTTTATTGCAGACCGCAAGAAATACTATTGATAAAGTAAACGGATGGAATGACTCCTTAGCTTTTGCACAACTTTTTACTATGGCCGCAAGTTGTAAGTATGATCCTCAAGTCATATGCAACCAGTTAGAAAGGGTTTTAAGGATGCGTATGCGAAATAATTTAGATGCATGGGAAACTTATCACGGCGTCCAGCTAATGTCAACAGTTCAAAATATAAATTCTTTTCTTTTGCAAAGCTATGAAGACATACTTCGCTTTTTTCCATCATGGCCGAAAGATAAGGATGCAAGATTTGTAAATTTAAGGGCAAAGGGAGCTTTTTTAGTTTCAAGCTCTTTTAAGAATGGTGAGGTAGAATATATTGTGATACACAGCGAAAAAGGGCAAAGAGCAACTGTTCAAGCTCCGTGGAATGAAAAGATTGCAATTATTGATACCAAAGGCAATCATATAAGCTATGAGGAAAGGCTTGAAAGACACACACATTATTTAACCTATTCCTTTGATACGCATCCTGGAGAATTTTACGATATCTTAAAAATTAATTCATAATAATTATTTAATGAGGAGGTCAATTATGTTCAGCAAGTTAATGAAGAAAATTATTTCGTTGTTAGTCAGCTTTTTGGTTGTTCTCGGTACAGTGGGTTTGTTATATTCTGCTAATCCATCTATAGTCAAAGCGCTTGAACCAGTTAATCAAAATTCCAATCAGGAATGCCGCAATGTTTTGAATTACCTGTCTTACCTGTCAACAAAGAAGGGGTTCGTTTCTGGCTTTCATGATGCTGTAAATGTGAGTACCCCAATTGGGGATAACTATGAGCTTGTTAGGAAAGAGCTTGGTGTTGCACCTGGCTTGTGGTCTGGTGCTTTAGAGTATGATACATCTACAAAATCGTATGATGCACCTGAATCACACCCAACATGGAAATTGACTGCAGCTCAAATGCTCAAGCATTATAATGAAGGAGCTATTATTCTTTCGCATCCCGACAGCATGTTTCAAGTTGAAACTATGGAAATGGCGAGAAAATATGGCATTGATGATCAAAAAAATCTGCCGATTCAATATGACAGCTCCAATCCAAACAGAAATATGGAAATATATAATTTTTATAGAGATGTAGTACTCAAGGGATGGGCAGATTGGTTGCAGTATTTAAAAGATATTGGGGTTAATTGTGTTATGTTTCGTCCGTTTGTTGAAACAAATGGACCTTGGTTGTTTGGCTCCTATTGTGATTCAGAAGAAGGATATGCGGCTTTTCGCAATGTTTGGCGACAGATGTATGATTATTTCTATAATGAAAGACATCTTGACAATGTTCTTTTAGTATATGCTCCGTCAGTTTATGCCCCATCAACAGACACTAATATGCCGGATTTTTATGCAGGGGATGAATATGTAGATGTTATTTCACCAACAATTTATTGTTCTCCCGATAAGAATGGAACAAACACACCGGAAGACTTTCCAGATTATGATTGGGTTGTGAGCACAGGTAAACCGTTAGGTTTTTCGGAATATAGCGTAAGAGGCGGAGATGCTGTTGCGGCCCAAACGACAAAAGATGGCTATGACTGGTTTAATAAATTGAATTCCACCTTAATGTATTACCCAGCCACAACCTTTGTTTCAATTTATGGGGGGGCATATTCTGTATTGCCCAATGAACTTGCGATCGGTAAAAAGGGAAATATAAACGGTGCTATCTTTATGAATTCGCCGTATGTATACAATCTCGAAGATCTTCCAAATTTCAAAAACGGCGTATTCACTTCTCCCGGTAATGTAAGGTTTTATAATACAACAAATTATACAGGGAATTTTAAAAGTTTGGATTTAGGCAGCTATACTGCAAGTGATTTAAGCAAAAAGGGCATTGATGTTTCCGATATCAAGAGCATCGATTTGAATGAAGGTACCACGATAAGTTGTTTTAGTGGGGATAATTTTACCGGCACAAAATGGATATTCATAAGTGATTACCCCAATCTCGAAAAGCATGGTGCCTATAAAAAGATCAAGTCCATAAAGGTAGAAAAAAATACCATTACGCAAAATGTTGCTTTAGATAAGCCGGTTATGGCTAATGATCCGAATGGTACGAAATACAAAATCAACGATGGCTTGTTGTCAAAATGGGATACATATAAAGAAGTCCCAAGTTGGGTTGCAATTGATTTACAGGGAACTTACACAATATCTCGTTGGATTGTTAAACATGCCGGTTATAATATGGAAAGTGATTTGTTCAACACAGTTGATTTCAAACTGCAAAGCAGTTTGGATGCAGAACATTGGACCGACGTTGATATTGTTAAAGGGAACAGAGCAAACGGTAATCAAAGAGATGTGACACAATTTGAAGCGAATTATGTGCGGTTATATATTACAAAACCGAATTATTCCAACTTGGAAGTCGATAAGACCAGAACTGCGATTTGTGAGCTTGAACTTTATGGGATTAAAACAGATGATATTGTTGTGAACAACAGTTTTACAAGCCTTTCCAATGAGAATGTTTCCTCTTCCAATGAGAATGTTTCCTCTGATACTGCCGTAAGTTCAGAAGTTACTACCTCGGATAGCAGTAATACGAGCTCGGGAAAATCGGTTAGTTCATCTTCTAAATCCTCTGGAGAATCAGATAATACATTCATTATCATCATTGGTATTATTGTAGCACTCGCACTCATCATTGTTGCAGCGCTGATTGTATTTCTGAAAATGAAAAAGAAAAAGGATGAATAGTTGTTCGACAAGTAAATGTATGTCGGTATCGGGAGGAAATATCAATGGCGCGTATAATAACTATAACCAAAGGTGCAGTTGACTGGCAGATATATCAGCAGAAAAACGGATTTGCAGATATTAATTTGGAAGGTAGCTTTATCCAACCGGACGAACAGGAAAATAAGGTTTGGGTTCGTTTAGTTTGTGAAAACACGCAAATGTCCGTAATTGAATGGTTTCATGCAGATATAACCGAAAACGGCTGTTTTACAGCAAAGATCAAAGGTGTTCCTGCCGGCGGGCTTTACAGAATTGAAACGTCACTCAATCCGTATCTTGGCGGGGTTGAATGGGGTTATCAAGGTGATTCAATCTTTCATATCGGAGTGGGAGATTTGTTTGTCATAGCCGGTCAGAGCAATTCGTCCGGCTATGGCAGAACCCCTGTTGTTGATCCGCCTGATCCCTATATTCACTTATTTAGAAACAGAGAAAACTGGGATATGGCAACGCATCCTATGAATGATTCCACCTGCACAGCGCATGAGATTAATTCTGAAGTCAGAATTTCAGGTCATTCACCCTATTTGTCCTTTGCAAAAACAATAAGACAACATCTTCATTATCCCATTGGGCTGATTCAGACAGCAAAAGGCGGTTCGGCACTCTCTTCATGGAATCCGTTTGAAAGTGCAGAACTCTATAACAATATGATTGATGTAGTTAAAAAGAGCACAAATCAAAAAGGAACCATAGCCGGAGTGTTGTGGTATCAGGGATGTAGTGATTGTACAGAAAAGCTTTCCAAAACGTATCTTGAAAGATTTACGAACATGGTAAGAAGTATCAGAAAAGAATTGAACGATGAGGATTTACCGATTTTTACGGTACAGTTAAACAAAACAATTCCCGAAGCTTCCAATATGAATAATGGCCGTTTTTGGAGCATCATCCGTGAAAACCAAAGGCAGGCTGCCGAAAAAATTCCGTTTGTTTTTGTTGTTCCGACAATAGACCTTGGTTTATCGGATGGGATTCACAATAGCTCTGCTTCCAATATGGTCATTGGTGAACGGCTCGGAAGAATGGTTTTGAGAGAAATACACCATAAAAAAGTTTATGGAAAAGCCCCAAACATAAAATCGGCAAGCCTTGTAGGTAAAAATAAAATTGCAATTGAATTTGAAAATGTGTATCTGACAATCAACACGCTGGGACTTCTGCCTCAGGATATGCAGTTCGAAGCCTTTGATGAAAACGGAGAACTTATAATAAGTGATATCGCAGTGGATAAAAATATAGTTTTCCTGTGGCTTTCGGAAGAATGTGGAAAAGAGTGCTTTGTTTCCTTTGCTGCAAAGCTCACACCTCATTCCAACATTCCCTATGACATGGGTAGCGGACTGCCTTTATTAAGCTTTTACCGATATAAAATAGAGGGTTAATTTGGTGATTGAAGTTGAATGATGTATTAAAAAAAATAAATGATTACAATGTGATATACAATTCTCCGGGAATCAGTGACAGAACCTCTATGCCGATCGGAAACGGAGAAATAGGGTTAAGTGTTTGGGTAGAAGAAGACGGGGATTTGCAGTTTTATATCGCCAGAACTGATTCTATTACGGAGCTGGACAGAACGGTAAAATTGGGAAAAGTGAAAATAAGCCTTTATCCCAATCCTTTTCTGCATAGGAAACCGTTTTTACAGGAATTGAACCTGGTTGACGGCTACATAAGAATTCTTGCAGGGGAATCCGGAGATCAGGTTGAAATCAAGCTTTTTGTGAGTAAAAATGACTCTTCGGTTTATATATCCGGTTTTTCGGAAAAGGAAACCGATGTCAAGGTTACCTATATCAACTGGAGAACCGAATACAGCAAAAGAGAAGAAATCAACGGGAATATAGCAGAAAGCCCCGATAAAGTTTTTGCGAATGAAGAAAATATTGTTTTTTATCATAAAAACGAAGAGAATATTATAAAATTTACCGCAGAACTTCAAGCGGTTGGCGAACATATGGACAAAATTCCCGACTTTTTAACAGGCAGGATTTTTGGCGGACTTTTATCCCTTGAAGGAAACAGCACACTGCATTCGGACGGAGCACTTGTAAAAAACCGTACCAATTCCTTTGAAGTCAGAATTACTACACACAGTGAGCAAATTCACAGCGAAGATGCATTTGTAAATAAATTAAAGCATATTCACAGCCAACTGCCGGATTTTGAAAAAGCATTTCGGTTAACAGCCGACTGGTGGAATGCCTATTGGAGCAAAAGCTGGATTTTTGTTGAGGGTGATCAAGAAATTGAACCTGTTATTGAACAAGCCATATATGATGTGGCAAGAGAAAAGGCATATCCTTTAAATAATGATTTACCTCCGGTCACGCAAGCCTATATCCTTACAAAATGGATGACTGCCTGTTGCTCACAGGGTGATTTCCCGATTTATTACAATGGCATGCTTTTCAATTTAATGCCGGGTAACAATGAGCATTTTTCAATCAACAATTTCGGGAAAGGCTTTACTTCTATTCCATTAGCCGAACCGAATATGGATATTAACCCCGATGAACGCTCGTGGTGCACTGAACATTTATGGCAGAATATAAGGCATCCGTATTTTTCAATGTCCGCTAGAGGGGAAGCCCAAAACCTGAAAAATCTGTTCCGGTATTACAGAAGCTTTTGGGATTTGAACAGAGCAAGAGCAAAGATTTTTTATCATGCCGAAGGGCAGCATAACACAGAAATGACCTTAACCTGCGGTCTGCAGTCTGCAAGTATTTATGGGCTTGACAGAACAAACAAGGCTGTCGGCTATTCTGAAAACAGAAGTGGCGGAGCAGTTGATATATCGCCCGGTTTAGAGCTTATTACATTGATGTTTGACTATTATGCGTATTTGGCGGATCAGGATTTTCTGCTACATGAGCTTTTGCCTTATGCAAAGGAACTCTTTTTGTATATTGAAACAAGATTCACTGAAAGAGAAAACGGCAGGCTTGTTATGGAGCCGTTACATTGCGTTGAAAGCTACTGGGATACAAAAAATCCGGTAACCGTGATTGCCGGGCTGAAAGCGTGCTTAGACTGTATTTTTAAATTGCCTAAAGCACTTATTCAAGAATATGACTATTTCGTTCATTTTCAAAGTATCGTTCCTGAAATTCCTACGGAATATGAAGACAATCAATTGTTTGTTTCACCTGCCGAAGAATATAACAAAACTAAATATAACTGTGAGCCGACCGAACTTTATACCATATTTCCTTTTAAACTGTTTGCACATCATAAACCGATGTTTGACTTCGCTGTAAATACCTATAAAAGGTCTGTTAAGAATTCCGGCACCTTCCGTCCGTTTGTAATCGGCGAAACACCGGGTACGCCAAGCTATTCCGGCTGGCAATACATAGGGATGGCGGCAGCCTTATTAGGGCTTGCCGATGACGCTAGAGAGATACTGGAAAATAACTGTGCTTTAAAAAACCCGGGATATTCTTTCCCTGCGATGTGGGGGCCAATTTATGATGCGGTTCCCGATACAGATCACGGAGCAAATATTCTGAACACACTTCAATTAATGACCTTTCAGACCGATGAAGATAACATATATTTGTTGCCTGCCTTTTCGAAGGATTGGAATGTAAGCTTTAAATTATACGCACCCAAAAACACCACAGTGGAATGTGTTTATAAAAATCAAAAAATCGAAAAGTTAATCGTAACTCCCAAAGAGAGGGGAAAAGATATTATCATGTGTATTTGAAAGGAGAAAGCTTATGAAACGCTATGGACAAATCATTCATTTAAAACCCGAAAAGGAGCAGGAATATAAAGAACTTCATAAAAAGATATGGCCGGAAATAGAAAAGCTGATTTATGACTGCAACTTAAGAAATTACAGCATTTTCTTGAAGGACGGTTTATTGTTCGCTTACTTTGAATATATCGGCGATGATTTTGAAAAGGATATGGGAAAAATGGCAAGCAATGAAAAGAATAAAGAATGGTGGTCTATTTGTAAACCTTGTCAGAACCCTGTAGAGAGTGCGAAAGCCGGTGAATGGTGGTCTGATATGGAGGAAGTATTTCATCAGGACTAATTGATAAGGCTGTTAAGAGGGGATTCATATGAAAAAAAGAGGAATTGTTAAAGAAACTTTAAAACATAAAAATACCGGCACCGTGCCGTATGCCATTAATTTTACAAAAGAAGCATTGGATGTTTATGGGGAGAGATTATTGGCAGAATATGCAAGTGAAAAGGTGAAATCGGATTATAAAAACGGAATTCTGAATTTAACGGAAGCGGTATCCTTGGGAATCGGAAACTATATGCTGTATGTGTATGCTCCATGGTGGGATTGGTACAAGGTTCCGGGCAATTTTTTCACCGAGTTTGATACCCCTGAACATTTGCCAGATACCATCGGAACAGGAAACTATGAAGCGTTCTTTTCAAAAATAAAATACATAAGAGAAAATTACGACGTATATCTTCTATCGGCAATTTGGGGAGGCCACTGGGAAAAGGCATATTTTTGCAGAGGAATTGAGAATTTCCTGTGCGACCTTGCAGGAAGTATTGAATGGACTGAGCAATTACTGGGTTTCATTATCCGTAAAAACCTTGTCATGCTTGAAAATTTCCTTGTTGAAGATGAAATTGACGGCGTTTTGTTAGGTTCGGATTGGGGAACACAAAGTGACCTTATTATGTCGCCGGATTGTTGGCGTTCGTTGATTAAAAACGGTGAAAAGCAGGAATATGACCTGGTTAAAAAATACAAAAAGGATGTATTTGTTCATTCCTGCGGCAATATTGAAAAGATTTTAGGTGATCTGATTGAGATAGGACTTGAAGCATTGAATCCAATCCAACCCGAATGTATGGATATATACAAACTCAAAGAAAACTATGGAGAAAAGCTGACATTTTTCGGCGGAATCAGCACGCAGCAAATATTGCCGTATGGTACCGCAGAGGATGTTGCAAACGAAACTAAAAAAGTCATCCGGGAAATGAGCAGAAACGGCGGATATATCGCTGCTCCTTCTCAGGAAATTCAGGTTGATGTACCATATGAGAATTTAAAAGCTTTAATTGATACAGTCAGATTATAAATATATTGTTACAAGGGGTATTTATGGGATTTCATAGCGATTTTCAGTGGGGCGTTGCAACAGCGGCATTACAGATTGAGGGAGCAGCAAAGAAAGATGGCAGAGGGTTATCGGTTTGGGATACCTTTTGCAATGAAAAGGGAAGTATTTTCGATGGACATCATGCCGAGATTGCCTGCGACCATTATCATCGGTTTGAACAGGATATTAAGATGATGTCTGAATTGGGTGTTAAGGTATATCGGTTTTCAATATCATGGACACGAATTCTTCCAGAGGGAATCGGTGAGACGAATCAAAAAGGCATCGATTTTTATAATAGATTAATCAATCTGCTTTTAAAATACAATATCACACCGTATATGACGCTTTTTCACTGGGATTACCCCTTTGAGCTTGAAAAAAAAGGCGGCTGGCTGAACAATGAAAGCCCAAAATGGTTTGAAAGCTTTACAAAAGTTGCTGCAAAGGCTTTCGGAGACAGAGTAAAGCACTTTATTACCTTAAATGAACCGCAATGCTTTATCGGAGCAGCATATAAAGACGGCTATTTTGCGCCGGGAAGAAAGCTTGAAAACAGAGAAGTTGTTCAAATGAGCCACAATGTGCTGTTGGCACACGGACTTGCGGTAGGAGCACTGAAAGAATATGCCCCCGGTTGTAAGGTCGGTTATGCATCGACGGCAAATGTAGCCATTCCTTATACAAATTCAAAAGAGGATATAGAAGCGGCAAGAAAAGCCTATTTTGATGTTCAGACAGATAGTTGGACATGGTGCGTTTCGTGGTGGAGCGACCCGGTTATGCTTGGGCATTATCCTAAGGAAACGAAGGCTTATGAAGAGCTTTCAAAATATCTGCCGGAAAATTACCGGGAGGATATGAAAATCATCTCTGAGCCGATTGATTTTTATGGGCAGAATGTTTATAAAGGAGTTTTCTGTAAAAGTAAGGGCAGTACATATGAATGGATGCCCTACAAAACAGGCTATGCCAGAACAGCAAATTACTGGCCCATCACACCGGAAGCATTATACTGGGCAACGAAATATTTATATGAACGCTACAAGCATCCTATTATGATTACCGAGAATGGTATTTCCTGCCATGATGCCGTATCGCTTGACGGAAAAGTGCATGACCCCAATCGCATTGATTTTATACAAAGGCACCTGAAGGAATTAAAAAAAGCAGCTGATGACGGCACAGATGTTTTGGGATATATGTACTGGTCGTTTATGGATAATTTTGAGTGGTGCGAGGGATATAGAGAACGTTTTGGTTTGATTTATGTTGATTATGATACCTTAGACCGAATACCAAAGGATTCTTATGATTGGTATAAAGATTTAATATTAGCAAATGGTGAAAATATTTAGATAAAAATAAACTGAAATGATGGGGATGCATGGAAAGAGATAATGTTATTGATGAAAACGATGTAGAAAAAAAAGCAACTGATTTCGTTTCACAAATGACTCTTGAAGAAAAAGCAGCCCAAATGCTTTATTATTCAAAGGGTATAGAAAGGCTCGGCTTAAAGGATTATTGCTGGGGGAACGAGGCATTGCACGGAGTTGCAAGGGCAGGTGTGGCAACCGTATTTCCACAGGCTATTGGTCTTGCGGCTATGTTTGATGATGAAACACTCAAAAAGGTTGCAGATGTTATTTCAACAGAAGCAAGAGCAAAATATAATGCATTTCAGAAGCAGGGCGATTATGATATTTACAAGGGTCTCACCTTCTGGGCACCCAATATTAATATTTTTCGTGACCCACGCTGGGGACGGGGACACGAAACGTATGGTGAGGACCCGTATCTGACTGCACGTTGCGGCGTAGCCTTTGTAAAGGGATTGCAAGGAGAACACCCTGTTTATCTGAAGGTTGCCGCCTGTGCAAAGCATTTTGCAGTACACAGCGGACCTGAGGCGAAAAGGCACAGCTTTAATGCTATTGTGTCAAAAAAGGATTTATATGAAACCTATTTACCTGCCTTTGAAGCACTTGTTAAAGAAGGAAAGGTAGAAGCCGTCATGGGAGCCTATAACAGAGTGAACGGAGAGCCTTGTTGTGGAAGCAAAACATTGCTTCGGGATATTTTAAGGGATCAATGGGGGTTTACAGGACATATTGTATCCGATTGCTGGGCAATTAAAGATTTTCATGAGGGACATCAGGTTACCAATAATGCGATAGAATCTGTTGCATTGGCCGTTAAAAATGGACTTGCTCTGAATTGCGGCAATTTATATGCTTATTTATTAACAGCAATGAATGACGGGCTTATCGACGAGAGCGATATTGATGAATGTGTTATCGCACTCATGAAAACAAGAATCAAATTAGGCATGCTTGATGAAGAAGAAAAGGTGCCCTATAACAGCATACCCTATGAAAAAAATGATTGCAAGGAACATAAGCATTTAAATCTGTTGACGGCAAAAAAGAGTATGGTTTTGCTGAAAAATGACGGTTTATTACCTCTAAACAAGAATACAATCAAAAACATAGCGGTTATCGGTCCAAATGCAAACAGCAGAAAAGCCTTAATCGGGAACTATCATGGAACTGCTTCGCGTTATATCACGGCATTAGAGGGCATACAGGACTATTTGGGTGATGAAGTTAAAGTTACGTATGCCGAGGGGTGTCATTTGTTCGCTGACCGGACAGAACCATGTGCCAGAGCGAATGACCGAATTGACGAGGCTAAAATGATAGGCAGTGCTGCAGATGTCATACTAATCTGCACAGGCTTGGATGAAACACTGGAAGGTGAAGAGGGAGATACAGGGAATGCTTACAGTAGCGGAGATAAGAATGATTTAAATTTTCCGATGTCGCAACAGCAATTATTGGAGGAAATGTTAACGCTCGGCAAGCCTGTGATTGTTTCTTTATTTGCCGGGAGTGCATTGGCAGTTCATTCAGCGAATGAAAAGGCAAATGCAGTGATTGCCTGCTGGTATCCCGGTGCGATGGGCGGAAAAGCCTTGGCTGAAATCCTTTTCGGGGATTTTTCCCCTTGCGGAAGATTGCCGGTTACGTTTTATAGAACCTCAGAGGAATTGCCTGATATTGAAGATTATTCAATGGAAAACAGAACCTATCGGTATATGAAAAATGAGCCGTTATATCCATTCGGCTTTGGTTTGTCCTATTCAAATTTTGAATACAGCGATATACACTTAAATAAACATAAAATAACCGATAAAGAAAACCTTGAGTGCTGTGTTTGGGTAAAAAATATCGGAAAAATGATCGCATCTGAGGTTGTACAACTTTATTTAAAAGACGATGAAGCGTCTGTAAGAGTTCCTGTATGGTCTTTGAAAAGATTTAAATGTATTGAGTTAAAGCAGAATGAAATGGTTCAAATCAAGTTTCAATTGACAAAAGAAGATATGGCACTGATCAATCATGACGGAAAATTCATACTCGAGAAGGGCAAGTTTACCCTTTACATCGGAGGAAGTCAGCCCGATCAGAGAAGTTTTCATTTAACAGGAAATGCAGTGAAAAAAGCCAAATTTGAAATGGTTTAATTTTATGTTATGGCAAAGAAAAGTAATTGGGGGTTGTATATTGAAAAAGATACATTTTGACAGTGTAAAAGGAAGAATAAAAGCAGATATGGCACAATATCTGAAAAAACACGATCTTGTTTTTTCCTCAGCCGATATTGATGCGGATAATGCTTTGGTCTGCGGTACAGGAAAAATGGGTGCTTGTGTCTGGTTTGAGGAAGGAATGCGTTTGCAGTTTACAAATGTGGATGCTTCACCCCAAACGCAGTATTCATCTGCTCAAATACGAATTCATCCGCTTCCTGTTGCCGAGCCGTTCAGCGGACGGTTTTCGATGGGTGAAGGCACTTTGACCTTGCGTTTCGGGAAAGATCTTTCTTATGAAATCATCGGCGGCTGTGCGGATGAGTTTATGGCTGTCAAAGTAACCGATTACAAAAAACGGGAAACAGAACTACAACTTTGCATGTGGGATGTTTCAGCCAATCACAATGAGTATATGACTTATCATGTGAACAATATTGAGGCATGGAATTCCTATGAAATCAAGACCGATGAAAGGATTTTGTCCTTAGTTCGTGGTGAAGGGGAACCGCTACATTACGGCTATACCTTTTCTGTGTTTGTGTCGGGTGCGGATTATGATATTGTGAATAATAATGGTTACGCACTGAAAATAAAACCAAATAGGACAGAGTACACCTTATGGATTATCAACCCTGCAAAGAAAAATACCGATTTGTCAAAATTCAATTCATCTTATGATAAGGCAATTGCGACAGCAAAGGAATTATGGGCTGCCGATGTCAATGTTTATGCAGATAAATGCAGAGCATTCTGGGCGGATTTCTGGAATAAAAGCACGGTTGTCTATTCCGGCTGGAATAATGATTATGTAGAAAACTATTATTACCTTTCAAAATATGTGCTTGCCTGTGCTATGATGGGCACAACCCCTTGCCATTTTATCAATGGTGTGTTTAAATGCCGTGGTGATACGACAAAATGGTCGGGGGCCTATTGGCAGTATAACCAGCGCATGTTGTATAATGGGTTGCTTGCAACAGGGGACTTTGAACTGTTAAAGCCGTATTTTGCTTTTTATATGAATAATCTGGACACTTGCAGAGAAATCACACGAAAATTGTTCCCAAATGGCGACGGGGTTATGATACCCGAAACCTTTGGGCATGATGGCAATCATTTGAGCAATACCGATTCCCCCTATGTCAATCAGATCTATACAGCCGGTGTGGAAGCTGCACTGACGATGTATCAGTATTTCCTTTTTACGATCGATGAAAATGTACTTAAGGATTTTGTGCTTTTGGGCAGTGAGGTTGCGAAGCATTATCTGTCCTCGGTTCTTTGGAAGGATGAAAACGGGGAATATTTTATTCCCTGCAGCAATTCCCGTGAAATTTTCTGGGGTGTTAAAAATTCCATCACAGATATCGCTGCGGTGAAGGCTTTGTTCCCAAAACTGATTGAACAAGGTTGGAAATTTAATTTACAGCCGGAATTTATAAAAAAACTGCAGAATGTAATAGATCACATGGCAGACTTTGAAGTAGCCGGTACACCAAAAAGAATGATGCCTTGCGATACAAAAAGCTATTATGCACTGCCCAAAAACAACCTCGATGATCCGTGCATGGAAGTGCTATATCCGTTTAACCAAAGCGGAATTGATAAACCTTTCTATCAGAATTTTATTCATAATTATGAATACCGATACGGCAGATACCAGCTTCAGAGATGCATCAGCTGGGATAATTCCAATATATGGGCGGCACGGCTTGGACTTGGAAATGAGTGTTATTTTAATACGGCCTCGACCATTGCCATGTTTCAGGTGTATCGTTCAGGCTTGGGATGGGATGGCAACTGCGGTTTTGAATCGATGGGCAATACAATCAATGCAGTCAATGAAGCACTTTTACAATCCTATGATGGTGTTATTCGGGTATTTCCTGCAGTATTAAACAACGTTTTTGAATTTGATGCAAAGTTTTCATTGTATGCCACAGGTGGTTTTATCGTTTCGTCGGAATATACTTATGATAACGCCAGATTTGATGTACTGTACATCGGAATTAAGAGTTTGTACGGCAACAAAATCAAAACATATAACCCATGGAACTATGGAGTGGATATATCCGTTATTGATTGTAAAACCAATCAGGAAATTTATAGGTTGAATGCAGAAATACTTGAATTTGATACCGAGAAGAATGAAATTTATTTCATCAGACCAACAGGGAGCAATTGCGATTATAGGGAAACGGATGACCTTAAAGCTGCTCCGAATATGTCTCCCAAAACATTTCAATATAATGAGTTCACCGTGCATTTAGGCAATTAAATTTTTTGGAGGAAACCAGTATGACTAAAAAAGAACGCACTTTAGCTACCATAGCAAGACAACAGGTTGACAGACCTGCAAAATGGCTTGGAATTCCGACACCTGACGCACTGCCGGCTCTTTTTCAAGAATTCGGCGTCAGCAACGTTTACGAGCTAAAAAAAGCGGTGGATGATGACATTTGGGATGTGGAAATGCCTTACCATTCGCCAACCGCAAACGCCATTTATATGGCTTTTGATTTTAAACAATCCGAAAAATATGATTATACACTCACCGGCAAAGGCTTCTTCGCCGATTATTGTGACGGCGATAATGTCAATGATTTTAGTTGGCCTGACCCAACTGCTTATATCGATGTGGAAGAGTGTAAAAGAAGAGTAAACGAGTTGCCGGAAGGATACGCCATCATGGGTGTGATATGGAGTGCCCATTTTCAGGACGCCTGCGCAGCGTTTGGCATGGAAGAAGCATTGATGAAAATGAAAACCGACCCCGAAATGTTCCAAACGGTTATCGATAAAATCACTGAATTTTATTTAAAAGCGAATGAAATCTTTTATAGGGCGACCAAAGGGAAATTGGATATGGTGCTAATAGGCAACGATTTTGGGACACAAGAGAGCTTAATTTGCGACCCTAATGATTTGAGAAAATTTGTTTTTAAAGGCACAAAAGCACTAATAGACCAAGCCCGCAGCTATGGTTTAAAGGTCATTCACCACTCCTGTGGTGCGATAAGACCTATCATAAATGACCTAATAGAGTGCGGAGCTGATGTTGTCCACCCAATACAGGCATTAGCAAAGGGAATGGAGCCACACAGCTTAAAAGAGGAGTTCGGACAACGAGTTTCTTTTTGTGGCGGAGTGGACGCACAGTATTTGTTAGTTCATGGCAGTGAAGACGAGGTGGCGCAAAAGGTCACAGAATTAGAAAAACTTTTCCCCACAGGGCTTATAATATCTCCATCCCACGAGGCAATACTTGTTGATGTTCCGCCTAAAAATGTTAAAGCACTCTTGAGAGGAGAATAAAAAAATGCTGCACGACCCAAGCCATAAACCCACAATGCCTGTGGAAAAAGAGATTGTTTTAGTTCAAGGGGATAAGGATATATTAAAGCAATTAGGACAAGAAATTGCGGAAATCTCGGCTTTATCAGTTCACAAAGAAAAAGCAGAACTTTGGCAACGCCTAAATGATTTAGAGGCAGTTCGTCCTATGGTATGGATAAACGAGGTTCCTTGGAATGAGATGAATATAAATGATGAGCTTACTTTAAAGTGTCAAAATGATTGGGCGAGAGATTTAGAGGATAGGATGAGAAAAACAATATTTCAGTGGAAATATTTCCCTGCTGATATGGTGGTAAGTGATTTTATTGAGTGTCCTTTGGTTATTTACGGAAGCGATTTTGGCATTGTTGAAGATGTGGACATAGTAAAAACAGATGAGAGCAATGATATTTACTCCAGACATTTTAAAATTCAGATAAAAGAACCACAAGACATTGAAAAAATCAAAATGCCCACCATCACTCATTTTGAAAAGCAGACAGAATATGCCTATGGTGCGATGAAAGAAATATTTCATGACATAATTGATGTAAAAAAGGTAGGGCAGACACATATTTGGTATACCCCTTGGGACTTTTTAATTCGCTGGTGGGGTGTTGAAGAGGCAATAATGGATTTAGTTGAACGCCCAGATATGGTGCATAGCATCTATGAGAAAATGGTAGAGGCGTGGATGATCGAGTTAGACCAGTTTGAGCAAAAAAACCTTTTATCACTTGACTGTAATAACACAAGAATAGGTTCAGGCGGTTACGGTTATACAAAAGAATTACCAAGTAATGGATATAATCCAAACTACATTTTGGCAAAGGATATGTGGGGCTGTTCTAATGCACAGATTTTTGCCACAGTATCTCCTTCAATGCACTATGAATTTGCAATAGAACACGACCTAAAATGGTTAAAGTGCTTCGGTCTTACTTATTATGGTTGCTGTGAGCCTTTGGACAAAAAATTGCACATTTTAAGAAAAATAAAAAATCTGCGTAAAGTATCAGTAAGTCCTTGGTGTGATACAAAGATAGTTGTTGAGGGAATTGGGAATGACTACGTAATGAGTCGAAAACCAAATCCGGCAGTTTTAGCAACAGATAGCTTTGATGAAAGACAGGCAGAAAATGATTTACAGGAATTTTTAGATGTTGCAAAGGACGGCAACACAGAACTAATTTTAAAGGATATATCCACTGTTCGCTATGACCCAAAACGCCTTTTTGAATGGGAAAAAATTGCTATGAAAGTTGTTAATAAATATTAACGGTAGTTATCAAAAATTAGGAGTGGAAAAAATGAGCAGTTTTAATTCTAATACGGACTGGATGACAAAGGCAGGATTTGGAATCATGTTTCATTATTTAGCAGGGGAAGCGGGATTAGGAGAGGAATACAACCCTTTGCAGTGGAAGAATGAAGTGGAATCCTTTGATATAAAAAGTTTCGTCGACAAAATACTCTATACCGGTGCAAAATATATGATATTTACAATTGGTCAGAATTCAGGTTATTATTGTGCTCCGAATAGTTTTTTTGATGAAAAGGTCGGATACATCTATGAGCCGGGCAGTGATACGCCTATTAACACACAAAGAAGAACAACAAACAGGGATTTGCCGATGGAAATAATCGATGAATTGGCAGCCCGTCAGGCGGATGTAAAGGTTCTTTTATATGCACCCGTGCATCCTGCGGCTTCAGACAAGAAGGCACTTTCAAAGTATGGGTGGCAGTACAATTTAGGGTTATACGGAACGCCTGTACCACTCGACAATATTATTATTGAAGAATGGTATAAAACACTGGGTTGGTGGTCGGAGCATTACGGGACAAAAATTGCCGGCTGGTGGCTGGATGGCTTTTATGACGAAAGTCTTCATAATGTTGTTCTTTTCACGAAATATCTTAAATCAGGCAATCCGGGCAGTATTATTGCCTATAACACAGGTGTAAACAATCATACGGTTACTGAGTTTGATGATTATTTGGCAGGCGAGCAGAATGATGACCTCTATCGTTTCGGTAACGGACGTTGGACCAATAACAAACAAAGCCACATCCTGACCTACCTTGGAACAACCTGGGGGCATGGCAAGGCTCCGCAGTATTCAGTTGACAGAGTCACGGCAACCGTAAAAAACTTAATGAATCATGGCATATGTATCACCTATGATATGCCAATTGCCAAAAATGGGGGTATTGCTCCGGCGTTTTTGGAAACACTTCATCAGGTTCGCATAAATCTGAATGCTTAGAAAAAAGGATATTGATTGAAAATTCAAACAATATCCTTTGCGGAAAAGTGTTACAACGATAATTCTAACATTCTTTTGCGGTAATGCATGTAATTTTCGAAGGAAACCTCTTCGGGTACCCCGTGATCACAGGTAGGAATATATCCGCCATGTTTTTTCATAAAAGGAATAATGCGCATCAGTTCTTTATCAATTGTTTCCTTGCCTTGGGCAAGAATCCGTTTATCAATGCCACCCCGTATGAGCAAGTCTGGATATTTTTTTCGGACTTCTACAACATCACAACCGGAGGCAACTTCAAAAGGTGACATATAATCCATACCGATCTCCTTATAAACATCAATAACAGGTGCTGCTTTACCGTCGGTATCAATTTGAATAAAAAGATGACGGTTTTTGTCGGGCTGACGGGCGCGGATGTTTGTAAACAACTGCTGATAATACGGAAACAAAAACTCTCTCATCATATCCGGTGAAATCAATGAACCGCTGTTGTAACAGATATCTTCGGCTAAAAACACTTCATCAAAGGATACAACTTTTTGCATTTTTTCCGATACACTGTCGGCCAGTGTCAGCCAAGTTTGCATACAGTCATGAATCAATTCCGGTTCATCATAAAACTTGTAGAGCAGTTCTTCGGGTCCAATGAGTGAACGAAGATACATATAGCCGCCGATTAGGTTGTTGCAGATAATAAAACCTTTATTTGCTACTTCTGCTGTCTGTTTCATTTGGTTATCAAAATCGGCATAACGCCCAGGTGTATTGGGATTTAAACGCCATTTGACGTTTTCTTCCCATGTTTTCTTATCTTTCACCGGATGATTCACATATTCCGGCATAAAGCCACTGCGTCTTCCTTTGAAATACAGCACATGTCTTCCTGCAAAATCCCGAACAAGTTCGTGTTCTCCCCTGTCCTCCAATATTTCTTCATCAAAATAAGGGAAAAAGGGTGCTTCACACCAGCCAAGCTGGTTTAGATAATGTTTTGCAGACTGGTCATAACCAAAAATCTCCTGCAAATTGGTTTTTTCATCAATGTAACCGTCCTCTTTCCATTTATCAAGACAGTAAAAACCCGAATTCTTCCTGATAGATGGGTGCATTTTCTTTTCTACTATAAAAATTGTGCATTCGTTTTACACTTTCGGAAAATTCGCTATGTTGAGTGTTCATGATAATCTCCCCCTTAGATTTTATAACCTTATTATAAAATTTTTATAGAGAAATTCAATGGATAAATCGGTAAATAAAATATATTTTTCGGCAAAAATGAGGGAGTTTTGTTCATGAACATTATGTCAAAAACAGATACAGTACAATATGCTCCGCAAGTTGCTTTGCATACACAATGGAAAGTAATCACAGGTCGGACTTACAATATCATCTGCAATCATACAATATCAGACGAGAATATAGCCATCCGGACGATTGCTGGAAAAGGTCGAATTGCATTAATTGATCATTCAGAATATGTATTGAATAAAGATACATTTTTCATCACAACAAAAAGCAAGATTAAGCATTATTATTGTGATGCAGACTGCTGGTCCTTTCATTGGTTTGAATTCAGTGTTGACCTAATGATATCACAGTATATGAACAGGGTTTATATGATTATCGTATCCGATCGTGAAACACAGGATATGGATCAAAGCTTTAATTTTCTTGGGTTAGGCACGAAATATTTCTCTCAAAAAGCATCAGCCGTTTTCTCCGTAATCTTCACCGATTGGCTGGAATGCATCAATACTGTTGAAAAACACAATCCTTTCGACGGGGTGGTTTTCGAGGCTATAAAAAACCTGACCGATAATTCTTCGGTGAAAGAGATGGCATATAAATCCAATATGAGCGAAAGGAGTTTCCGGGATCTTTTTTATAAATATACCGGGCTGTCCCCAAAAAAGTATATTGAAAAACGAAAGCTGGACTCTGCCAAGGAATTGATTTTAACAACACAGTTACAAATCAAAGAAATAGCAGGAAAACTAGGCTATTCCAATCAGTATTATTTCAGCCGAGTATTTACAAAAAAGTATGGCAACCCGCCGTCATATTATAAAAACAAAAAGATGACATAAAAGACTGATTCGTAAGCGTAAATTATTTTTGGATTTGTGCTTTTCATCCTACGAATATGCGTGTTCAGCTTATTTTTTTATATACTGTTTTAGTATTTGAATTTTTTTGATTGGAAGGGAAATGTATGAAGTTTGGCTATTTTGACGATATCAGAAAAGAGTATGTAATTAACAAACCAAAGACACCGTATCCTTGGATAAATTATTTGGGAAACGAGAACTTCTTCTCGTTAATTTCAAATACTTCAGGTGGGTATTGTTTTTATCGGGATGCAAGGCTACGCAGAATTACAAGGTATCGGTATAATAATATCCCGGTTGATAACGGAGGAAGATATTTTTATATACACGATCATGGTGATATCTGGTCATCTTCATGGATGCCCGTAAAAAAGGATCTGGAATTTTATGAATGCCGCCATGGCCTTGGTTATACAAGCATTGCAGGCAAACGAAACGGAATTTGGGTGAATCAGGTTTCGTTTGTACCGTTGCATTTTGATTGTGAGGTGCATAAAATAACAGTTTCGAATACAACGAAGGGGAAAAAAGAGGTATCCTTGTTTTCCTTTATTGAGTTCTGCCTATGGAATGCATATGACGATATGACCAATTTTCAAAGAAATTTCAGCACAGGTGAAATAGAGGTGGAGGGATCTGTTATTTATCATAAAACTGAATATAGGGAACGCAGAAATCATTTTGCCTTTTATTCGGTCAACACACCAATTGATGGCTATGATACCGACAGGGACAGTTTTTTGGGCATGTATAACGGGTTAGACACTCCACAGGTTGTTGCAGATGGGAATTCAAGAAATTCTATAGCCAGCGGATGGCACCCGGTTGCATCACATTGCCTTCATATCGAACTGGAACCGAATGCGGAAAAAACATTTATTTTTGTTTTGGGATATGTTGAAAATAAGGAAGAAGAAAAATGGGAAGCGCACGGTATTATTAATAAAATAAAAGCCAAAGAAATCATTCGGCAGTTTGCAGATGTCAAAGCTGTGGATAATGCTTTCGAAACCTTGAAAAAATATTGGGAGAATCTACTGAGCACATACAGTCTCGAGAGTGCTGACGACAAATTAAACCGAATGGTCAATATCTGGAATCAATATCAGTGTATGGTTACCTTTAATATGTCCAGAAGTGCTTCCTATTTTGAGTCAGGTATCGGCAGAGGCATGGGATTTCGGGATTCAAATCAGGACATACTGGGATTTGTACATCTGATTCCGGATAAAGCGAGGGAGCGCATTCTTGATATCGCTGCCACGCAATTTATAGACGGCGGAGCGTATCATCAATATCAGCCACTTACAAAGCTGGGTAACAACGAAATAGGCGGTGGCTTTAATGATGACCCGTTATGGCTCATTCTCAGCACTGCAGCATATATCAAAGAAACAGGCGACTTTTCGATACTCGATGAACAGGTATCCTATGACAATAACGAGAACAATAAAGCATCACTTTTTGAGCATTTAAAACGCTCCTTTTATCATGTTATCAATAATTTAGGCCCACATAAACTTCCATTAATCGGGCACGCGGATTGGAATGACTGTTTAAATTTAAACTGCTTTTCCACAACACCAGATGAATCTTTCCAAACCTGCGGCAACAGGGATGGCAGGGTCGCGGAATCGGTTTTTATTGCCGGTTTGTTCGTGTATGCAGGATCAGAGTTTGTTGAACTCAGCAAAAGAAAAGGACTGCTGACTGAAGTAAATGAAGCGCAAAAACGTATTGAACAGATGGAAAAGACAGTGTTAGAGCATGGATATGAGGCTGCCTGGTTTTTGCGTGCATATGATCATTTTGGTCAGAAAATCGGCAGCGAATCCTGCGAAGAAGGGCAGATATTTATAGAACCGCAGGGAATGTGTGTTATGGCAGGTATTGGTGTTGAAAATGGGCTTGCGCAAAAAGCACTAAATTCAGTAAAAGAAAAATTAGATACAAAATACGGCATTGTACTGCAAAATCCGCCCTATTCTAAGTACTACCTTAATTTAGGAGAAATATCATCCTATCCGGAAGGGTATAAGGAAAATGCTGGCATTTTCTGCCACAATAATCCGTGGATTGCGATAGCGGAAACAGAACTGGGGAACGGAAATCGAGCATTTGAGGTATATCAGAAAATCGCACCTGCTTATTTGGAAGACATCAGCGATATTCATAAAACGGAGCCTTATGTATATTCACAAATGATTGCCGGAAAAGATGCGGTGCGTCACGGGGAAGCTAAGAATTCATGGCTGACCGGAACTGCATCCTGGAATTTCTTTGCAATCTCCCAGTCCATTCTGGGTATCAAACCGGATTATGATGGTTTAAAAATCGACCCTTGTATCCCGAAAGAGTGGGATGAATTTAAGATTTGCAGAGGCTACAGGGGTGTTGTTTATAATATTACCATTAAAAATCCGGAGCATGTTTGCTGCGGTATCAAAGAGATAAAAGTTGACGGAAAAGCAATCAAAGGGAATATATTGCCGGTATCACCGAGCAAGAATACGCGTGAAGTATCAGTGTTTTTAGGTTAATATACCGTTACTGCAGCGGATAGTATTGTCAATTTTGCAGTGTCAAACAATATGAAGATTCGAGGGACTACGTGTGTATGGCATATAGCGAACCCTGATTGGTTTTTCAAAAGTGTCTGTTTCAAGTGAATTTCCCGGTTAATGGGCGATTCGGGCAATTGAAGATAATAATGGAGAATGGGCATCTAACGGTGAACAGACCCCATGGATAAGGTTTGAATGGGAAAGTGGAATAGAGCTTAAAGCTGTTATTCGGTGTTATTTCTGATTGTTATGAGCGTAAAAGCCTAATAATTACTACAAATTTAGAATTTACTAAATGGAATGACGTGTTCTATGATCAAAAACTCCCTGCCGCAATAATCGATAGAATTATTCACCACAACCACATTTTGGATTTCACAGATAGAGATTCAAGACGACTACAAAATTCTTTAATTAAGCTGAAATGAGATCAAATTTGATATTAACTAAAAATGATATTGATAATTTAAGAGAAAAATCATTCCTGAATATTTCTGAAAAACAGGAAAAAGAAATATTAGAACTTTTAGCTACAGAACCTGATGACACTTACGTTTGGTCTGAACAAGTTATCTTTGAGCACATCAGAAAAATTATCCAGACTTAAATTAACTATTTTAATTAATTTCCCCCTATATTGATTTTTTGGGTGATACACTTTTTTATTTATATTTGCTACAAATTTATATTGTAAAAAACAGAGATATTTATAATAATGGTAAAGTATCAATTAGTTCGTTAATTAGTATTAAAAAGCATTTGCTTAATATTTCAACAATAAATCAAAATACATAAAGTTGAAAAGCAACCAAATTGCAGAAATAATATAATAGAAGGAGCAAATTTAATATGCTAAATTATCCCAAAATCGGAATTAGACCCACCATTGATGCCCGTCAAGGAGGCGTGCGTGAAAGCTTAGAAGTGCAAACCATGAATATGGCAAAAAGTGTTGCCGAACTTTTAACAAAAACATTAAAATATCCAAATGGAAAGCCTGTGCAGTGTGTTATAGCAGATAGCACAATAGGCAGAGTGCCAGAGGCAACAGCTTGTGAAGAAAAGTTTGTTAGAGAGAATGTAGGGCTATCAATTACCATAACCCCTTGCTGGTGCTATGGAACTGAAACTATTGATATGAATACCGAGAGACCAAAAGCAATCTATGGCTTTAACGGAACAGAAAGACCGGGCGCAGTTTATTTAGCGGCGGCATTAGCAGGGCATAACCAAAAGGGCATACCAGCCTTCTCAATTTATGGTCAAGATGTTAAAGATGCAGGCGATAAAGAAATACCTAACGATGTAGCAGAAAAGCTAATTAAATTTGCAAAATCAGGCTTAGCAGTTGCTATAATGAAAGGGCAAAGCTATTTATCTATTGGTGGAGTATCTATGGGTATTGCTGGTAGTGTTGTTGACGATAAATTCTTTGGCGATTATTTAGGAATGAGAAATGAATACATAGATATGATTGAAACCTTTCATCAGGACTAAAAAATATGGAATATTATGAAATGAGGAAATAATATGTTGGACAGAGAAATATTAAGGGAACTATCAAAAAAATACGCTCAGATAGCAAGTTTAAGTATTCAAGAAAGAAATATTAATAACTGGAAAGCTCTGAACTCATTAAAGAGTGTCAAACCAATGGTAGTAATTGATCAAATCCCATGGCACCAAATGCACATTGGAGATGAGCTAATTTTAAAATGTACCGACCCATTTTATCGTGGGCTTGAATGGCAAATGCGTGAGGAAATTTATAAATGGACTCATTTTCCATGCGATATGGTTGTAAGAAACTACATAAGAGTAAACAAGGTTGTTAAAAACAGTGGGATTGGAATTGACAATTTGTTGTTTGAAAATGAGGGCGGGCTTCAAGGGGCACAAACTCATTTATATGTCGACCAAATTAAAGATGAGGAAGCTGTTGAAAATTTAAAGCTACCCATATTGGAGTATGATGAGCAGGAAACAAAAAGACATGTAGGCATAGCAAACGACCTAATTGGTGACATTCTTCCAATTTACGCAAGCGGAGATATTTTGTGGGAAGCAGTTTGGGATAGAATTGTTTTCTGGCGTGGTGCAACAACAGTGTTGTACGATTTAGCCGACAGACCGGAGTATCTTCATAAGCTAATGAAAAAAATGGCAGAAATTGAAATGAGCACAATTGATCAAATGGAGCAGCAAAATCTGTTTGAGATTGATCCAAAATCATGTCACTGTGCATATACGTTTACTGATGAGTTGCCTAAGCCCGGTTTTAAACCAAACCACGTCAGAGCAAAGGATTGCTGGGTGTCGGGTGCGGCACAGATTTTTTCTGAGGTTTCGCCTTCCATGCACGATGAGTTTGAAATTGAATACCTAAAGCCTGTTTATGAGCGATTTGGTCTTGTAAATTATGGATGTTGCGAGCCGCTTCACAACAAAATAAACATAATCAAAAAGATTAACAATGTAAGATTAATTTCAATGAGTCCATGGGCAAATATAGATATTGCCTCAGAAGTAATGGGCAATCAATACGTAATGGCAAGAAAACCAAATCCCTCATTTCTTGCTTCTGGAAATGTTGATGAAGCTTCAATAAGAAAAGAAATACAGCATACATTAGCAACCTGTGCAAAAAATAGCACCCCTTTTGCATATATATTAAAGGACATTACAACGCTCAACAACAACCCAAAAGCACTTACCGATTGGTATAATATAGTCAAAAGTGAAATTGATAATTTCTAATCTTGATATTGATGAAAATGGTCAACTTATGCTCTCAGACAAAATTTTAACATTTGGAGAACTAAAGGATACTTTTTTATTTTCGCATACTAAATTCAAACTTATAATTAGGGCTTATTGAATAACTCTTTTATGAGTTATTCAGATGCCGTAATTACACCGTCTGAATTAATTGTTTTTTTAGAAACAATTAATTCAAGTGCAAGGGTTTCATTGAAATTTGTTAAAGACCCTTGCACCTGAATAACTTAAAAATGCTTATATTCCTTGTTTCAACAGCATTTTTAAGTTATTCAGTAAGGTCTAATTATCTGTTTTGATGTTTATTTTTATATTTAATTTGTAAAAAGTATATCTCGTTGCACAAAGTAAATTTTTTAGTTTTTCTTTTATTAAATCATGACAGTAACGGAATAACGGAATAAAATTACTACGCCTTATTAATGGAAACAAATTTTAAGTTAATTCGTGATAAAGTTTTGATTGACGGACATTTTGACGGACAAAATATATTTACAAAACCTTTTGAAATTCTCGTAAAACAAGGTGTTGTTAGGTTATACGA
>Ga0268285_1000280_pt1 | contig 31464 bp, 27 predicted proteins | sample saktaG_2_FD_190144 | JGI IMG/M metagenome (GOLD analysis project Ga0268285, IMG submission 190144) | Saline water microbial communities from Sakinaw Lake, British Columbia, Canada - sak_2013_06_06_120m | ecosystem: Environmental > Aquatic > Non-marine Saline and Alkaline > Saline ... | reverse complement strand
GCGATCGATGATCTCGATCACCTTGGTGGCCACCTCGTCCTCCTTGATATCCAGCCACTCCCGCACGATCTCTCCGCTGCGGGATTCGTCCTTATCATGCATGTGCATGGTATGCGGCCTGACGGTCGCCATCTGCGGCCATGACTTCTCGGTGACAATGGTGGCCATGATATTGCCGCCGAAGGCCGGGCGTGTCTGCATTAACAGCCGCCTTTCGTCGTCCACTGTCAGTCCGGTGCAATCGGCCGTCAAACCGGTGCGCAGCTCTGTGGCCACCGCTCCCGCCATATCCCTTCCCACACCGGTGGCGCCGATCAGGACGATCTCCGGATGGTACCGGTTGACCAGGTAGCAAAGCGCCTTAAAATAAGGCTCCGTGCGGTAGTAGCGGTAGACCGTCGAGTCCATGAGATAGACTCTTTCGGCGCCGTAAGCAAAGGCCTCTTTACATATCCGCTCAACCTTTTCACCGATGACAACAGCGCAAAGCTCCACTTTAAGCTGTTTGGCCAGGGTCCGACCCACACCCAGCAGTTCCCATGAGACGACTGCCGGTATGCTGTCGGTTTGCTCAACGAATACCCAGACTCCCCGGTACATGCCGTTGCCGGCCGCTACCTCCTCCTCGTCAGTTTCCTGCAGGTCTATTTTCTGTCCCTGGGCGGCCATCTCTTCCAGCAGCTTGAGCTGTTCCGGCGTATAGTATATCTCCAGCGCCTCTGCAGGGCAGATCTTTATACACCTGCGGCAGCCCGTGCATCTGGTGATATCGACAAGCGGTATGCCCTGGTCCGTGATGCCGATCGCATGCTTGGGACACACGCTCATGCAACGTGCGCCGCAGGATATGCACTTGCCTTCCACCAGCCTGGCCACGCCCAGCGGTTTCTTGATCTTCTTATCTTCCGGCATGTCTTTCCAATCTCTTCGTCAGGCCTGGTTTTATTGAGTCGAGATAACGTTTCTGCTTACCAGTTTTTCCAGCAGCATGCGGGCCGCCTCTTCCGGGTCAGTTATGGACTCCCCGCCCAATATCTGGCCGGGAGGCCGGTCGGGGGAGAAAATCCTGCGCACCGATGTAGCCGAACCTTTAAGGCCGATGACATCCTCGCTCAGCTTAAGCACACTGTTGTCCCAGATATTGATGCTGGCATCCTTTGCCATCAGCCGCATGGGCACCGTCGGGTAACGCGGGCGGTTGATCTCACGCAGCACCGCTATCATAGCCGGCAGGGTGGAATCCAGCACCTCGTACCTGTCCTCGAACTTGCAGCGCACCCTGATCCTTTTATTCTCGAGGTCGATGTTCTCGATGCGGTCGACCGATGTAAGCTGAGCGCACTTAAGACGTGTAGCGATGCCCGGTCCCACCTGGGCCGTATCGCCGTCGATGGTCTGTTTGCCGCAGATTACCATGGCCAGCTCGTCCTTTTCGGCCAGCGCGCGGATGGCGGAGGTTAGCACCATGCTGGTAGCCAGTGTATCTGCGCCGCCGAAGGCCAGGTCGCTCAGCAGCACCACGTCGTCGGCGCCAACGGCCAGCGCCTTGCGCAGCGTCATCTCTGCGCCGGGCGGCCCCATGGAAAGCGCCACCACTTTAAAGCCGTACTTTTCCTTCAGCCGCAGTGCCTCCTCGAGGGCATGAGCATCGAAGGGATTGATAATGGACGGGACACCCTCACGGATAAGCGTGCCCGTATCGGGGTCGATCTTAACCTGAGTGGTGTCCGGGACCTGCTTGATGCATGCGACGATTAACAAGGCAGGCGCTTCCAAATATTTTTATATATGCGCATCATTATGATATGTTCCGCCGATATCAAGACCATATATTATTGCAATATCGACTTTTGGTCAATCTGCGTATTGACAAGCCCATCCCGCAGTACGTAGAATTCAGCACCGAAAAAGATCATGACTACTTCAAATAAAATAATCTCCGCCGTCCTGATAACCGCCATAATAATATGCGCCGGACTAATAGTCTACCTGGCCGTGACACCCCAGCCGTCAGAGAGGTTCAGCGAGTTCTACCTGCTGGGCGCGCAGGGAAAAGCAGCGGATTACCCATCGCAGACCGTGTCCGGCCAGCCTGTGAGTGTGATCGTGGGTATCATTAACCACGAGGGGGGACCATCTGATTATACAGTCCTTATCAAGGAAAATGATGCTATAATCAAGTCGATAACGGTGGGCAAATTGAAGGACGGACAGAAATGGGAGCAGCCGGTGGAATTTTCACTGAATAATGCCGGGGACGGCTGCAGGGTGAATTTCTATCTCTATACAGACGGCGGGGCCGTGCCACACATAAAAGACCCGCTGGTATTGATCATGAAGGTAACGGAGAACTGAGAAAATGTGCGGAATCATCGGATATTGCAGCAAGAACGGCAAGGCTGCCGCAGTGATCTTTGAAGACCTCAAGCGCATGGAATATCGCGGCTACGATTCATCCGGTGTAGCCATGATATCCAACGGCAAACTGCTGGTGAAGAAGGGCGTGGGCAAGCTGGAGGAGGTTAACAAGAAATACAGGCTGGACGCTATGCCCGGCAGCGTGGGCATCGGGCATACGCGCTGGGCCACGCACGGGGGCGTCACACAGATAAATACCCACCCCCACTGCGATTGCGGCAACGAGATCGCCGTAATCCATAACGGCATCGTTGACAACTACCAGGAGATGCGCAAAGACCTGATCAAGCGCGGGCACCGTTTACTCTCCGAGACCGATACCGAGGTCATACCTCACGAGATAGAGGACGAGATGAAGAAAGGGCACTCGCTCGAGGAGGCCGTGATGGCGGTGGCCCCCAGGCTGATAGGTTCGTACGCCTTCCTCGCCATCAGCGCCAAAGAGCCCGGTAAGATCGTGGGCGCCCGCAAGGGCAGCCCGCTGGTGGTCGGCCTGGGCAAGAATAAGGCCTTCGCAGCCAGCGACTCGCTGGCGCTGGCCGGCCAGATAGACCATCTTTACATGCTGGGCGAAGGCGAGATAGTGGTCCTCACCGCCGGCAAAGCCATTTTCTACGACTCCACAGGCCGGCAGATCAGTAAAAAGTCGACTAAGCCCGATGCCGCCTGGAATGAAAACGACAAAGGCGGCTACGAGTACTTCATGCTCAAGGAGATCATGGAGCAGCCCGAGACCCTGATGGCTGCTGCGCGCCAGGACAAGGACGTTTTCACAGCGGTGGCGCTGGATATGCTGAGGGCCGACCAGATCATAGTCACGGCCTGCGGTTCCTCGCGTTACGCCGCCCTGGTGGGCCGCTACCTCTTCTCCAGCGTGGGCAAGAAGTTCTGCGAGGTGGTGATGGCGTCCGAGTTCCAGTACTTCGCCGACTCCGTAGACAGAAACACCCTGGTGCTGGCCATATCGCAGAGCGGCGAGACCCTCGATGTGATCGACGGCGTGGAGCTGGCGCGCAAGGCGGGCGCCAGAATAGTCTCAATCATAAACCGGCCCCAGTCACTGCTGGGCGAGATCAGTCACAATGTCCTGTACCTGAACTGCGGCCCCGAGATCGGCGTGGCCGCCACCAAGTCGTTTCTCAACCAGCTGGCCGTCTTTTACCTGCTTGCTTTTTCCATGGTGCATTCGTTCGGTATGGCAGTCGACAACATACGCAAGGTCAGCCGGCAGGTGGCCAGGGCCATCGACTGGAACAATGATGAGATAGCCAGGATCACGCAAACTTACCACGACAAGAACGATTTCTATTATATCGCCCGCGGCATCAATTTCGCCATAGCCTCGGAGGGGGCGTTGAAGCTGAAAGAGATATCCTATATCCATGCCGAGGGCATGCCTGCCGGCGAGCTCAAGCACGGCACGCTTTCGCTGATCGAGGAGGGCACGCCGGTGCTGGTGGTCTGTCCCGGGGACTACACCTACAATGAGACGCTGGGCAACGCCATCGAGGCCAGGTCCAGGGGGGCTAAAATAATCGCGGTCTCGGATGTAAACAACGAAGTCTACGACCACTGGATCAGGATCCCCAAGGTGCACGACCTGCTCTACCCTATTGTGGCGGTCGTGCCGCTGCAACTCCTGGCCTATCACATGGCCACCATGCGGGGCCACAACCCGGATATGCCGCGCAACCTGGCCAAATCGGTGACGGTCAGGTAGCCTGAATGAAAATCATCGCCGTCATCCCCTGCCTGAATGAAGAACGATTCATAGGTGACGTTGTCGGCAAAGCGATAAAGCATGTCGATAAAGTCTTCGTCATTGACGATGGTTCCAGCGATGGGACAGAAGAAGTTGCCCGGCATGCCGGCGCCCATGTAATCAGACACGAGAAAAGGCGCGGCGCCGGCGCGGCGACGCGCACCGGTTTCCTGGCTGCCTTAAAGGAAGGAGCAGATATCGTAGTAACACTTGATGGAGATGGACAGCACGATGCAGCGGAAATCCCCGTCTTGATCAAGCCCCTGCTGGATGGAGAAGCCGATCTGGCAATTGGATCGCGTTTTGTAAATCGCTCCACCAACATGGCTCCCTACCGTAACCTGGGCATTGACATCATAACCTGGCTTTATAACGTCGGCGCAAAGACCAAAATAACCGATTCCCAGAGTGGTTTTCGCTCTCACAATCGAAAGCTGCTCGAAATGATAGACATCACCCGTGCGGATTTTGGCTTCAGCATAGAAGTGCTGGTCAAGGCCAGAAAAAACAGGCTGAAAATCGTAGAGGTTCCGGCGTCCTGCTTATACCACGACCGGAGCTCAACCATGAATCCCATCACACATGGACTGGTGGTAGCCTGGAGTGTGATACGATTGCGCTCCGCTATCGAGCTATTAAATGCTAAACCGGCGCCGCCTGCATAGATACCGGAAAGGCACACGATTAGCATGTTTTTGCTATAATTAGCTCCGTTTATCAGCAAACATTTCAGACAATGCCTGCGAATCGGCTCAAGCCGGATCTCCCGGGCTTTTTACGGGCTTTAATCTAAAATGTATAGCATAGTTTATTTGCTGATGCCATAATATAAGGAGGTAACCCATGGATTGGACCAATAGCAGAGTATTAGTAGCGGGTGGCGCCGGCCTGATAGGTTCGCATATGGCCAGGACCCTGTTAAACAGGGGCGCTAAGGTCAGGGCTGCAGATAACATGTCGGGCGGGTCTGTCAACAATATCAAAGACTTTAAGAATAAGATTGACTTTCATGTTGTGGACCTGCGGGATAAAAAGAATTGTTTGAAGCTGACAAGGGGCATAGATTATGTCTTCCAGCTTGCGGCAAACATGGGCGGCATAGGGTACATCACCAGCATTGGAGCGGATATCATGCGGGATAACATATTGATAAATGCCAATATGCTGCAGGCCGCCCACGAAAATAAAGTGACCGGGTATTTCTACAGCTCATCGGCATGCGTTTACCCTGAATACCTCCAGAAAGACTCGAAAGTGGTACCGCTCAAAGAGGATGATGCTTTCCCGGCCGACCCCGACCAGTTTTACGGCTGGGAGAAGATATTTACAGAAAAACTCTGCGAGGCCTACCGCACGGACTACGGCATGAATATAAGGGTTGCCAGGTTCCATAATATCTACGGCGAAGTCTATACAGCCTTTGACAAGCAAAAGGGCAAGGCGCCGTGTCACTTGATCATGAAAGCGCTTAAATATCCCGACCAGGATTACGTAGTCTGGGGAGACGGCAAACAGACCAGGAGTTTCCTGTATATAGATGACTGCATAGAGGCTGTGCTCAGACTTATGGAATCGGATTACACAGGGTCGATCAATATCGGCTCCGACCGGCTGGTGACCATAGACGAGCTGGCTGAGATTACGATAAAGATATCAGGCAAGAAAATTGAGATCAAGCACGATTTAACTAAACCGCAGGGAGTGCGAGGCAGGAACGCCGACCTGACCCTGGTTAAAAAAGTTTTAGGCTGGGAACCGCGTGTCAGCCTCGAAGAAGGGCTAAAAAGGACATACGACTGGGCCCAGGGCAGATTTACCGAGCTTGAGAATATTTAAAGAAGGTTATGCGGCCGGAAACATGCTTGAACGAAGGTGGAACGTATGAAAATCCTGGTCATGGCCTCAACTATAGATCTTAAGAACAAGCTTGGCTGTACTCCGGCCTGGTGGCAGCTATTGAAAGCCCTGTATGAGACGGGAAATGAAATTACTGTTATCCCCTACCTGGGCAAGCCTGTAGAAAGCCTCTGGTGGAAAACATATGATAATCCGTGCGAACGGGAAAGTATCATTTACAACTCCTTTTTAGAAAGCCGCAAGCGCGGGGGCAAATCACCCAGCCGGAAGACCCTGGTTACACCCATCGCAAACCAGATTATAAAGCATTATATTAAACCCAGGTGGGAGAAGCGCCTGCTGCAAATTCTAAAGAAAGAAGCCGGCTTCGACCTGTTATTCCTGATGAGCATACCCCTTAACCACATCAACGGGATACCGGCCAGGATCAGGAAGGAATTTGGCATCCCCGTCGTCTATTACGATGGTGACATGCCGACCATTTTGCCCAAATACACAATCAGCCGGGGATTCAAATTCAACTATTACGAGGGGGCCGATCCCTCCGAGTACGATGCTTTTTTTACCAACTCAGCCGGTGTCATACCCGACCTGCAAGAGATGGGAGCTAAAAATGTACACGCGCTGTACTACGGCATTGACCCCGACCTGGTGACACCTGCAGAGATGGAAAAGGATATCGATATATCCTTTTTCGGCTATGGCAGCGATTTCCGCGAAGAATGGATGGAGAAAATGATCACCATACCCAGCCGCGAGATGCCGGATGTTAGTTTTGCCGTCGCCGGTGGAAATTTCGCCATGGATTTAGGCAAGGCGAAGATGATCGGCGACCTTTCCTACAGCCAGTGGAGACAGTTCTGCTGCCGCAGCAAGATCAATCTCAATATCACCAGGTGGTCCCATACCAGTATTTTCGCCTCGTCGACATCCAGGCCGTTTGAACTGGCCGCCTTCGGCAGCTGCATCGTTTCACAGCCGTACAACGGCATCGAAGAGTGGTTTGACATAGGAAAGGAATTGTTTGTTATCGACAGCGCTGAACAGGCAATAGAGACATACAGGCGGCTGCTCGCCGATAAAGATGAAAGGGAGAAGGCCGGACGCAATGCGAGGGCACGGGTGTTGAAAGAACATACTTTCAGGCACAGGGCGGCTGAGTTAATCGATGTTATTCAAAGTCTTAAGGGGAAAACCCAGTGAATCCCGGCGGTGAAACCAAATATCGAGCTTACATAGCTGACACCGGCGATGACCTGAAGGCGACTTTAGAGCGTGGCCTGCAATACGTTGACTGGGACAGGTACATCAACGGCAATTCCACGGTTTTTATAAAGCCCAATTTCACATTCCCGCGCCATATCGAGGGGGTCACCACCTCGCCGGAGCTGTTACGCAGCCTGCTGCAGTTGCTGAAGGGAAAGGCGCGCCGGGTGATCCTGGGGGAATCAGACGGCGCCAATCACGCGTTCACAGCAGAGGAGGCTTTTGCGGGCCACCGCATGTACGATCTATGTAAAGATACCGGCGCCGAATTGGTGAGCCTGTCCAGGATGCCCTCTACAACCATCGAATCAACTGTTGCGGGCAAAAGAGTGAAGGTTCAATTGCCCGACCTGCTGTTGCAAGGTACAGATTGCTTCATCTCGGTGCCCGTCTTTAAGGTTCACGCTATGACCACCGTAACGCTGAGCCTGAAGAATTCCTGGGGCTGCGTCCCGGATACGATGAGGTGCCTTTTACACCAGGACCTGGCGCATAAGCTTGCGCTTATTGCCGGCCTGCTCAAACCGCGTATAGTGATATTAGATGGACTATACTCACTGGATAAACATGGCCCCATGTACGGGGAACCGGTGAAGACCGACTTGATTTTAATATCCGATAATACCGTGGCGGCCGATGCGCTGGGAGCAATGATCATGGGATTTTCCCCGCGCAGCATAAAGCATCTGGCGGTGGCCGAGAAGGCGGGTCTTGGCCCGCTGGCTTTAGCCGGCATTGAAGTAAATACAGATTGGAGCAAATACAGGCGTCAATTTCGAATCGAACGTACTCTGATCGACAGGGCTTCGGGACTGCTGTTCCACAGCAACCTGGTAGCCAGGATAGTGATGGACTCTCCTTTGACGCCGCTTATATATAAAATCGCAGGTTTTTTCAGGTCGCCGGATGAAAAAAAGGTTGCCGGTCAGTTGGGCAACCGTAGAGATCCGGGGCCTTATTAGAGAGCAGGAGACAAATAAACGCCACCGGATGGAAGGGAGCCGAAATGGTAAAACGTGATCCGTTGGAGGAAGAAAGGAAATGGTGGGACAAATGGGGTCCGGATGATACAATAGCCAAATCTCTGCCTGCCAGGCATCTATTCGCACACAGCGCTGTGCGCTCCAGGCTTTACGATACACTGCTGGAACTGGGATGCAAAAACAGTTCGCTTATCCTCGGGGTTGGCTGTGGCGATGGAGAAGACGCGGTACATGTACAGAAAGCCTCTACACACATAACAGGTGTAGATATATCGGAAACCGCCCTGAAGAAATTCAGAGCAAAGGGTTTCGAAGGGATACTGGCTGATACGGGCAGGCTGCCGTTTCCCGATTGCAGCTTTGACTATATCATGTGTTCGGGATTGCTTCACCACCTGGTGGGGCAGGGCGCTTTAATTAATTATGTAACTGAATTCGTACGCGTCACAAAACCGGGGGGATATGTGATCGCATTAGAGCCCAACGTCTTTAACCACTCAGGACTGCTGATGAATATATTCAATAGCATTAAGCCCGGGATCACCGGTTTAGTGCCGCATGAAAGGGCGCTGTCGCCGGTCTACCTCAAAAATGTTTTCCGCGATGCCGGATTGGAAGATGCCAGGTATGTTGCCTCGTCTTACGTGTGGAACCGCTTCCCCCTGTCGGTTTCCAGGTTTATCTACGATCATGACGCCGTCATACGACTTAAAAAACCGTACAACCTCTTTGGATGGTTTGAGATAATTTATGGCCGTAAGGTATCTAACGACCCCGATTAACGACTGGCCGGTTCAGAGGCTGCTGTCGCTCTCTGCCATTTTATTGGCAATTATGGCCGTGTTAATCGGCCTTGCCTCCGCCGGCTTTGATATACCTGTACTAAGACAGGTAACAGGTTTCATTTTCCTGACCTTCATACCCGGAGTTCTAATACTGCGCATACTGAGGGTTCACGGCATCAGCGCGACCGAGAGTCTGGTATATTCGGCAGGCTTGAGCATCGCATTCGTCATGTTCAGCGGCGCCCTGACTAATCTCCTATTGCCTGCGGCAGGTATTCAACAGCCGCTTTCACTGCTGCCGGTCACAATCACCATTGCGTTCCTGATCATTATTCTGATGGCCGTTGCCTGGATACGGGACCGCGGCTTTATACCACCGGAGGTGACATCACCTGTAATAAAAATACCCCTTGTACCGGTGTTTTCTCTCGTCCTTCTCTTTGCCCTGACTGTGCTCGGAGTTACGCTGGTCGATTGTTACCAGAATAATCTACTGCTGCTCATCTGTTTGATAGCCATCGTAGCGGTCGTGGGGCTGGCCGCCTTCGGTAAATTTATCCAGCCTGCGCTATATCCGCTGGCCATATTCACAATCGGACTTTGCCTCCTGTACCAGACAACGCTGATGTCGCCCTACCCCATCGGCAGCGATATCTATACCGAGTATCATTTCTACCGTCTGGCAGCGGACGCCGGCTTCTGGGATGCCACCATCCTCAGCACGGTCAACTCATGCCTCAGCATAACCATAATGGCGCCTGTTTACTCCCTGTTTCTGGGCATAGACGGAAGCTGGCTGTTTAAGGCTGTATACCCTTTTATTTTCGCGCTGGTCCCTTTAATCCTGTTCCAGGCCTTCCTCCGTCAGGTCGGTCCTAAGAAGGCGTTCTTATCTGTATTTTTCTTTGTTTCCGTGCCCACTTTCTCAATAGAGATGATCGCCCTGTGCCGCCAGCAAATTGCCGAGCTTTTCCTGGCGCTGGTAATACTGCTGTTGGTAGAGAGAAAGCTAAAATCCTATCAGAAACTCACGGTCTTATGTATTTTTGCTGCGGCAATAGTGGTATCGCATTACGCCCTGGGTTTCATTGGCTTCATGTATATCGGGCTTCTGTTGCCATGTGTTCTTCTTATCAGGAGCAACTTTTTTCACAAGATATGGGGCCGCGTGGCCGGTCAGCCCGGCGGCATGAACACAGCGGTGGATCAACCAGGATCCCTGAAGGCAAAAGCACTGGTTATATTTGTAGCCGTTTATTTTATCGCCGGCGCAGCCTGGTATGGCTTCATAGGCTCGGGGTTCAACGCCGCCGTGCTTAACGGACTATGGACTCAACAAGCTCAGATAATCGGCACGGAAATAGGAAAACTGGCGCCCGGTCTGGATAAACCAGCGCCGGACGGAACGCCGGCTCTCCTTCAATTCAACAACCGCGATGGTTTAATCCGGACGGCTATCGGGCTCGATTTTGCAGATGCATCCCCGTCAGGCAAAGGCTTCAGGGTCCTGCAATACATAACCCAGCTTTTCCTGGTTATCGGCTGCCTTAGAACGATTCTGCGGCCCGGGAGATTGAGATTTACGGCGGAATTCCTGTCTTTGAGCCTGGCCGGCGTTTTTCTGATCCTGGCCTGTTTAATCCTGCCGTATTTTGCAGACTACCTTAACATCACCAGGCTATATCACATCGCCCTGATGACGCTGGCGCCTTTCTGTATCCTGGGCGGCGAGGCCGTTTGGCTGGGCGCCGTTTCCGTCTGGAGAAGGATAAAGCAGGCAACTACCTATAGCCGGGCGTCAGGTTTAACAGAACACCCCGGCGCAGCCGGATATGAATATAGTCGGGGCGGTCTTAAATTTGTTGCTCTGGCCGTGCTGATTCCCTACTTCCTGTTCACATCCGGATTCATCTACGAAGTTACCGGGCAAAACGTAACCGATAAAGTCGACCTTCCATATTCAATAGCTTTAACCAGTTACCGGCTCGACCTTGCAGGCGTATCGTACCCACAGGATGGCACGGCCGCACAATGGGCAAGCCAAAAATCCGGGAACCTGATAAATGCCTATACTGATCAGCATGCAGCCAATCTCCTGCGGTTTTATGAATTCCCCGGTCCCATCCTGTACCTGCCCCGCGATGCCACGAGCCTGCAGGAGGATAGCTATATATATTTGAACAATATCAATATCAACCGGGGAGCGATTACCTTTACCATTGCGACCGGTCTTCGACAGCACATCGCATTTGCTGATATCCCCGGTCTCGCCGGCGCCATTGAGCGTAATAACAGGGTCTATAACAATGGCGGGGCTCAGGTGCTATTTATACCCCGCCGCTGAATCGATATCAGTCAGTTCTATCAAGTAGTTATCGGGCTTCGTTTTTTAATCTCCCCGACCGGCCATAACCTGAATTTCCCTGTAAAGTTCAACCAGTTTCTTTTCCTCGATTTGCCAGTTATATTTGGTTATGGCCGCATTCAAAGCGTTCCGGCCCATCATTTCCCTCAGATCGGGATCATCCCTTAGTTTTTTTATCGCTTGTACCAAAGCTTCCTTACTCTGTTCTACTGCAAGCCCTATCCGCTCCTGCAAAACGAAGTCGCCGGAGTAAATACCTCTGGTACAGATTATTGGTCTGCCGCAAACCATGGCCTCAAAAAGTTTGTTCGGCATGCCAATTTTATTATTTGGATTGACCGGGTCAAACATACAAAAGATGATGTCAGCTTCCATCGTCATCCGTAACACCTTATCCACCGCTACCTTTCCAATAAAGGAAATATTGGGAATCTTGAGACACTGCAACCTGATGGATTCAACAAAATCAGCCTGGCCTATGCCACCGATAATGCAAAACACATCCGGTAGTTCACACACGGCATCCATAAGCTCCTCTAAAGCTCTCGCTTTATGTAAGGTGCCTATATATAGCAGCGTGAATCGGTCCCTGTTAGCCGGTAAACGGTACTCTTCACTCTGCAGGGGTTTGCAATTCATGATTATCCTGACCGGCCTGTCAGTAATCTTCTTCAAGCATCTCTCCATCACCTCGCTGACAGCTATGATAATGTCAGATTTAGATACAAGCAGTTTCTCTATCCTGGCAACTGCGTTGGCTATCCAGCTCGGGAAAGACGCCTGCATCATATAGGCATACATATCGCGGGCATCGTAGATCAAAGGCACGCCAAGCTTCCGCTTAAGCATAATACCAATTGGCAGAGTGTCAAGGAAATGGCAATGAATGACATCGAGGGAATTTTCCTTATTTAGAGTTACGGCCTTCCGGTAAGCCTGCCATTGCCAGGCTATTAAATGGAATATGTGCCATGGCGGTACACTCAAACCATATTTTGGTGACAGACATATCCTGAGACGCAGTACATCAATTCCATCCCAGACCTGCCTGGCAGGATTCTGTTTTTCCCTGTCCCATGCGATGACAGTAACCTGGTGCCCGTCTTTAATCAGCGCCTGCGCCTCATTGTAAACCCGCGGGTCAGTAACAATAGGACTGGCCACTAAAATTAAAACTTTCATGGCATCCCGGCAGTTTTATCTTCCCTTTGTAATTTATATCCGGTCATCATTCGTACATAAAAGCGAAACATCTCAGGCAAACATCCTTCGTAGCCACAGCTCCAGGTTCAGCGGTTTCCAGAGGGCCGACAGGCCGTCAGCGCTTTCTATGCTGAGTAGTTTATCCAGGTCCCGGAGTATCCGCTTTTCATCCAGGTAAGCGGATGCCCTGAAATCCTTGCTGGCAAAGACCTCCCTTATCCTGCCCCCGTTTTCCCGCATCCAGGCGGCTTCCGGGGTTGGAAATCCCAGTTTGTCCTTGCGCCACCTGATCTTTTCCGGAAGTAGTCCTCCGGTGCTAATTCTGAGAAGGTACTTGGTCCAGCCGTCGTGGATTTTATAGCAGGCAGGCAGGGAAAAAACAAACTCTACCAACCGGTAATCGACAAAGGGAGTCCGCGTTTCCACTGAGAACGCCATGGAATTCTTATCCTCATATCGCAGCAATTCTTTAAGGCCGTATTCCGTCTCGCTCTTCCAAAGCGCCGCCTGAAGGTTTGTCTCTGCCTTTGACTGATTTACCCCTGCATGTTTTGCCAGAAAAGCGTCATTCATCAGGCTTGTATTCTGTACATTCAGTATGCTTCCCTTTACCATACTACCAAGCAGCCAGGACCGCACAGCGGCCGGTAAAGAGTTATATAAGGGCAACAGGAAAGAGAACGAGGAGAAAACGGGATTCTGAGTTATCCTGCGAATTGCGTTGAACTCCCGCCGATAGTTGCACAGCCGCCCCGCATACAGTAGCTGTGCCAGGTAAGCATTGAAATACGTGTGGTATCCTGCCAGCGTCTCATCAGCGCCCTGGCCGTCCAGCAGGACCGGCACGCCATTCTCTCTCGCCAGCCGCATCACGTTCCACTGAGCGTATATACTGGTAGAGCCGAACGGCTCTTCCTGATGCCAGATCAGGTCGTCTATCTCCTGCCAGAACCTTTCACCGGAGGGAAAAACGTAATGTGAATCAACGTCGGTCGCCCTGACCACCTCCTGAATGAACTGACGCTCATCGAAGGCGCTGAGGTCGTAGCAGGCGCTGAAAGTCTTTTGCCGCTCTCCGACAACTTCCCGGCTATAGCCATCGCTCTCGAGAAATCTATTAATGATACATACAATCGCCGAGGAGTCCAGCCCTCCTGAAAGACAGGAACCCACAGGCACATCGCTCCTGAGTCTTATTTTCACTGAATCCTTGAATAGCTCGATGAAATCATCGGCGTAACGCCGCATAGCTTCCGCGTCGAAATGACCGGCTTCCAGTGTGTAGCCCAGGCTGTAATATCGCTGAACCTGCAGCCCATTCTCCCCCACGGTGAGAAAATGGCCGGGTTCAAGCTGCTTGATATTATGGAAGAACGTATCCGCCTTGCCCTCGCTGCGGCCATTCACCAGGTACTGATAAATGGACTCGTCATTCGGCCCGGTTTTAACGAAGGGACACTGCAGCAGTGCTTTAATCTCCGAGGCAAAGGCGAAATCAGTACCGTCCCAGTAGTAGTAGAAAGGCTTGACACCGAATCTGTCACGGCTGCAGAAGAGCTCACGCTTGCGGCCGTCCCAGAGCGCAAATGCCCACATCCCGTTGAATTTATTCAGGCAGTCAAAACCCCATTCCTCGTACGCCTGCAAAGTAACCTCGGTATCACTCTGCGTCACGAAGTTATGGCCCCTGCTCTTAAGCTCTTCCCTCAACTCAACATAGTTATAGATTTCACCGTTATAGACGATCCAGCACTTACCATCCCGGTTGCACATGGGCTGATGCCCGGCGGGAGAAAGGTCGATGATAGATAGCCGGCGGTAGCCGAAGGCAAGGTTGAAATTACAGGAGTGCGCATCGACGGAATCTATATCAGACACCGGCGAATAGAGATACCTGCTCTCCCTGACAGCAGCGGGAGTATCCTTGCCGCCTGCCGTCTTAAAGACGCCGTCCCGGGTATTAATAAACGCATACCCCTCATCATCCGGTCCACGGTGGCGCATACAACTTGCCATTCGCAACAGAAGACCGGTATCTACAGTAGCCTCACTAAAATTGCATAAACCAGCTATACCGCACATGTCTTTTCTGTTTGTTTACTTAACCATATTATTTTCACTACATAAATTCCGGCCAATAATACATCGGCCCTAATTCCACGGTGTATTGTAACTCTTGACCACACTTATTGCTTTTTCATCATCTTGCTGAACAAACCGTATATATATTTCAGTTCGTCGTTGCCTACCAGATGAAAAAGATAGACAAAGACTGAGAATACACCGATCAGAACAATCTTAATCAGGATATTTTGCCAGCTAACATCAATCAGCAGGAAATAAGCGAAACAAATAATGGCAAGTGATACAGTCAATATTCCCAAGAACGAGGTCAAACTGTATTTAAACTCATAGTACCTCTGTGATATATACACCAGCAGGATACACCATACAACGGAACTGATAAGTGAGGCAGTCGCCGCCCCCATCATTCCATATAGCGGTACAAGTAAAAAGTTTAGGCCCACGTTTACTGCGACGCCCACAATACTGATCCAGGTAAAATGAAGTGTCTTTTTAGCGATGTTTATCCCAAAACTCATTCTCAGCCCTATATAAAAAAAGGTTAAACTCAAAGTAAGGAAGGGTATTACCATATATGCAGAATAATAATTGGAAGAAGCAAAGATCATCAGTATCTCATGCGAAAAAATACTGAGCCCAACAACTATAAGCGCAGCAGCCGCAACAAAATAATTTAAAAGCCTGGTATATACCGCGCCGATATTATCTTCTTTGTAAGTCATGTATACAAACGGCCCCCAGGCCAGACCTGTGCTGATAAAAAACAGGGACGAAATGCTGGCTATTTGACCTCCGAGGTTATAAAGGCCCACATCCTCCAGACTCACGAATTGTGCCAGGAAATACCTGTCACAATTCTGCATAAGATAAATGGCTATCCCGTAGGGTACCAGTGGAAGCCCAAACCATAGAAGATCTTTTAACCGTTGCAAAGAAAACGCTAAAGAGAAATAACCCCTGGTTACTATCAAGTTGATAATTAAAAAAAGGGATGCAGAAATCAGCGTGGCAAGAAAGACGCCCTTTACACCGATTTTTAATACCACCACCAGTACGATACTGATACATACGGTAAGCAGCATGTTAGCTACCGACAGGATAGTATAACTGACAGGTCTCAGGTTAAACCTCAGTAGATTCAAACACAGCGTACTGCATATACCCACGGGTAAAGCAGCAGCAGCAATTACCAGGTACTGGCTGTCAGAACCGGTTTTAAAAATTAGCCTGGAAATTTGCTCCGAGAAAGCAATAAAGGCGAGGCAGCCGATAAGCAGGACGACGGCTAAAAAGAAAATGGTAGTAGAGGCTACTATTTTCTTTTCCTTATCGCTCTTATACTCTAAATAATACCTGCCGCTGGCATTATCCAGACCCAGAACCAATATGACAGATAGGAACATAATCGTTATTTGGACGAGGTTGATGACACCGTAGTCGTCAGGGGTAAAGATTCGCGTATAGATAGGGACCAGCAATATGCCGGCCAGCGGGATAGCCAGACCGCCTATGCCGTAGACAATAGACTGTTTTACGAACGGGAGAATCTTATCTTTCATTAAATAGCAGAATCCTTGACAGGGAAATGTGTGGTGTCCGCCTCCCCGGTTACTATAAGCCGGATGTAATCATCGGCAATTTTGCCGGGATCGTGATACCGCTCCACGTATTGCCTCCCCTTTTCGCCCAGTACACGCCTTACGTCAGGGTCTTCCAGCAGCATCTTAAGGTTCTGGTAAATATTATCGGGATTGGTGTGAATAACCGGCAGTTTTTCCTGGAGACCCGAAAATGCGTGTACATTCCCTCCCAGCACAGCGCATCCGGAAGCCATCGCTTCTATTGCGAACATACCGGCCCCAAAAGCAAATAACTGGTCGACTGCTATATCTCCCTCGGAGAGAATTTTACGTACTTCTGCATTACTGACTCCCCTAAGTAATCTGAACTCAAATTGATACCCCTCTTGTTTTAGCCGCTCGGTTGCTTTTACAATATACGTTGTACCCTTAAAAGCCTCTTCGCTTGGAGCATGAATTACTATGGGGATAGAGTTCGGGTTGTTATTATATCTAATATTGCTGATATCCACAGGAGCGTCGATTGTATGGTATGGCCTGGTTAACAGTTGGGAATATTGCGGCGCGGAAAGTATATGCGTTGCAAACTTTTCCACCATATATAGCATCAGCTTTTTACGCCTCAATTTCCACTGGCTTGCCTTCCGCTCAAGAGCTAAGCGTTCCTGGCTCATATAATATTTTAAGCCAGCCCTGTCAGCAGTATACTCAAGTGCCCTGTAATATCTTATGTCATCCCCCACAAATTGCATTATCGTGCACTTGTTGAATATTTTAAGAATGGGAAGGTCTAAGTTGAAAGGAAGCAGTGTATCCCCATATTGGAAGATAAATGTATTACAAGTCGGGAAATACTTTACAAAGCAGTATCCCCAGCAGTATAAATAACAGAATAACTTTTTAAACCTGTTCAAGCGCTGGATATTCGGCATCAGGACTTTATCATATTTCATCCCGTCCTGGAACGGCCCTGCTCCTATGGTGACAACAGTAACCTTCGCGCCTTTTTGTTTCAAAGCGTCTGCAAGTATGGCATTTATATTGGCAATCTCAGTGGGGCCAATGAATATCCTTAAATCACTTTCATGCATAAGCCGGCTCTCTATTACAGTATAGTATTACGGCCTAAAAAACCCATAAAAAACAGAGGGCCGGTATGTTCACCTGCCCCCTGTAAATTTATTTCACCCTTTTTCATTAGTTTGGAACTAAACCAGTCGCTGTCCCTATGACTACCTTCTCACCCCCCTGTCTCTCGCACCAGACATCGAGTACAAATCTGACTCCGGAACCTTCTGCCTGCCTGGACTTGACAATTGCTTTAGGCAACAACTGATCCCCCGGGGTCACGATAGCAATAAACTTCAAAGTCATCTTTCCCCCCATTAACCATTTCTCCCCAAAGGCGTTTATCATCAACTCTGTAAGGTAACCCTCAAACATAGCGCCGGAAGCAGTACGTTTAGGCAAACCGGATGCCCGTGCAAACTCAAGGTTGGTATGGATTGTTTTCTTAGGCCAGTCAGGGCCTCTGGGAAACCCCCCTGAGAAAGCAAAAACCCTCTCGTCAGTGATCGTTTTTAGTTTCCCTGTTAACTCCAACCCTACCTGCGTATCTTTATTAATATTCTGCATCTCCCTACCCTCCACCACTAAAGTATGTATCGCCAAACCTTCTCTTGATTATCTGCAGACCATCGTCATCGACAATCAAGGCCTCTTTAACCTGATACCGCCGGCCCTTCTTTTCGTATACTTCAACAACCTTCCAGGTCACAGTAAAAGTCTTGCCCACCCGTCCAGGATTTAGATATTCGATTTCTTCCCAGGCATGGACAGCGGCCATTCCGTAGGGAAGATAAAATGATGGACTCCTGGTAACATTGCTCCAGACAACTAAGAGCGCAGGATGCACAACCGGAGGCCCAAATTCGGTGACCTCACGATACCTCGGGTGATAATCTTCTACTGATTCCAGGTACTGTTCATTGAATTCCGGCGTAACCCGAAAGCTAAGAGGACCAAATTCGTCACCCAGTCCTATTTGATCGGCATGTTTTTTCTCTTCCATATACACTCCCACCTTGTCAATTGATAACCTTCTTCAACCATGTTTTATATTACCAATATATACGAGTACGGTCAATAAAATTGCAGGTATGAAATGATGTTTCAGTCCTGCGAGTCTATTCAACTTTTTTGATCACTTTTGCCGGCACCCCGTAAGCAAGCATGCCATCGTCAATACTCTTTGTAACCAGTGAACCCATGCCAATAATCGCATTGTTGCCAATGCTGATGCCATCTCTTATGCAGGCCGTCATCGATATCCGGGCATGATCCCCTATACGGCAACTTCCACCTATAACGCTCCTGGTTATAATAAGGCAGTGTTGGCCAACGACCGTCTGATGACCGATAGAACATAGATGCCCCAGCTTAGTGCCCTGTCCGATGACTGTGTCACTAAATACCCCTCGCATTATGCTAACGTTGCTACCTATCCATACATCGTCTTCAATAACAACACTACTGATGTGAGGCATATCCTCAAATTGTCCGCTCTCGTTTTTGGCGAATTCCATTCCCGGCGCACCTATTACTGTCCCTGCATGAACAACTACTCTTTCTCCAATTTTGACGCCGCTATATACATATACATTCCCATGAATTATTGTACCCTTCCCAATTCGGCATTTCCCTATGTAACAGTTCGGCCCGATACAGACCTCAGGATGTATCCTGGCGTATTTATCTATAACCGCAGTAGGATCGATGCCAAACTCCGCTTTGTCCTGAAAGAACGTCTGCATAGCTCTTGTCAAAACCAACTTGGGATTTGCGACGAGGATAAGTGTTTTATCTCTATAGTCTTCTTCACCAAATTTCATCTCATCTGAGCAAATAATAACAGAGGCCTTTGATTTCCTTATAAGCTCCAGGGCGCTTTTATCCTTTTGAAAGCAATATGATAGTGTCATTTCATCAGCATCCACAGGAGAAGCCACTGATAATACATAACCTTTAATTGCGCCCATTACGCGGATATTACCTGATATTGAATTGCATAACGCTTTTACGCTGACTTTTTTTCCTGGAGATCGTTTTGTAGTTGCCATCATCTTTCCTTTTAGTAGGGGAAAGCTCAATCCTGTGCGCGATCCCCTGCGATATATGCTTCGTAAATTTCTTTACAGGTATAGTTGGCCAGTTTGTTGTCACTTATGTGTCTCAGTAGTTGCTCGAATAAAGTGCCGATTCCCGTCCCGGTATGGCGATATTTCTGTAACAATTCGGGGTTCTTTAAATATTGTTTGAAGCTAACATAATGGCTGTCAGAATTTGTATTTGCGAAGATATGTATCGGGTGGAACATATACACTTTCAACCCGGGGTTATTTACCCCCAACAGGGAAAGTTCGAAATCAAACCCAGCCAGGTAATGATAATCATCTCCCCAGTAGCAGGGAATGCTGACCAATTTGTTCAAGCAACGATAGGGACGGAGACTGCTAACTAAAGGGATAAAGGCATTCGCTTCATAGCTAAAACCGGTATCGATAAAAAGCTGGAGTAATGGCCCTGACGTAAGCAAACAGTGGGAACGGATCCCCACGGCTTCCGGATATAGGTCTTTGAGGACTTTGATAGTTTTATTATAGTCGTTATTTTGCTCGAAGTTAGGGTGAAGACCGATTTCATAGCGGCTACTGTCCAGTGTTTTCAGGTAATTCGAACTGTGAGTCGCAAAGAAAGTTACCTTTACTTGATACTTCTCAAGTAAATCAACAGTATACCGGATTATTTCATCTGCAACCCAATCAATATCGATTGTGATGGCAATCTGATCTCGTATGTCGTCTTTCATGTTTTATCTACATACCATTATTGTAATTTTGGCAATGAGCTTTTTGCCTTATTATAAGACGTCCGGGCATCGCTTCTGATTCCACATAACACTTCAGTTGCATGTCTTTACAGTACTACTTTGGGTCGCACACCAACCTTCTTACAAGGAATGCCCACATTGATACTCCAGGGCTCTATATCCCTATTGACAAAGCTGCTTGCGCCAATTATCGCTCCTGCACCGATGGTAATATTGGGCATGAGTGTACAACTAGCGCCGATATAAGCATCATTTTCGATAACCAGTTTGCCAATTAAAACTTTATTATGGCCTTCAGGCACGTGGTCCACCATTCTCAGTCCCTCTTTATGTGAATATGCCGCTGATAGGAGAATGCTCCCAACCCCAACCGACACATAATCGCCTATGATTGTTTCTCCACCTCCCCAGATGAGCGAACGTACCTGCAAATCCGAATATTTTCCGATATAAGTGCCTGTTCCACCCCAGATGAACACAAAGTCACCTAAACGAGAGAAATCTCCTAACTCTACAACCTCAGGCTTACATATTTTAGCTAATGGATGGATGCGTACCTCTTTACCGTATTTTTTAAGTTTATCTTTTACGTTTTCGCCCATTAATTCAAAACCGGGCAGATTTCCACAATCATTTATATCCATTGGCGCCGTCCCTCTTATTATTAGTTTGCTCTTCCAAATGCTAACTGTACCTGTGATTTATAACAATGCCTCAGAGATATTATAAAGCGACCTACCAACAACTAAACCATCATACGTTTTCTTTTTTCTATTAGAAAGTTGAATCTTCCGCTTTTCATTTCCTTTTTATAGTCTTCTAACATTTCTGCAATAGAAAATCTCGGATACCATTTCAAATCTCTTCTGGCCTTACTGATATCATAGACGAAAGGATCTATTGAATTCTGTTTGTCGGGGCGTAATATTATTTGAGAAGGATGATCAACTGGAGAGAATGCCTTTATAATTGCTTCAGCTTCCTCTTTTAAGGATAGCGCTTTTCCAGAAGCTATATTATACAACCCACTGGCAGTGTCACTCTTTAATCCTAAAATAATGGCGGATAACACGTCTTTAACGTATATAATATCTCTTCCTTTATCACAATTGCCCCAGAGCTCGATCGTCTCTCCACTGATAGCCTTATCAATAAAAACCTGAAATCCCGTTTTTTCAGGCTTGCCGTCTCTGAAACCTTCCATGTGCGGGCCATAACCGTACACTGGTGGCAATCTCAATATTATGCCTTGCAGACCATATTGCTGGCTGTAATGTTCCACACAGTCCATCGCTGCGCCTTCCGAAATACTATACATCGAGAAATTGCCCGTATACTTGATACACTTGATATCATTCTCTGTGATAACCTTGCCCTGCTCCCATAAGCCCTGGACACTCCTGTGGGATATTGTATATATTACCTTGCCTGCACCGGTTTTTCTGCAATACTCTAATATATTCAGCGTGCCGATCGTATTTACTTTTATATAGTTAGCCGGGTTATAATTTTCCTTTTTTACATTTGCAGGTTGTAAACAGGCAAGGTTGACGACGCAGGATACCCCTTTTTGCGGCAACTTACTGAATTCTTTTTCTTCTGTAATGTCTACCCTGACAAAAGGGATTCTCTGTCTGTCATAATATGCTTCTCCAAGCTCATCCAGGCCAACGGCCGTCACACTATAACCTCCGTTGATTAGCTGGCTAACCAAATATGTTCCTATGAAACCTTCAGCTCCAAAGACAACTATCATATTGCCATACCAACAGTTAAATTGCTGCTCAGATTGCATACCTTATAATTCAATTTTAATGTAGCCCTGCCGATCAAATCAATCCGCGTAAGGGTAATCTATTAACAGAGTAAACTGAATGGAATAACATAAAAAAAAGGGTATTCCTGTAAAATGAGGTGTTTCCCCGTGGATCTAATATGGGAAATGTCACGATACGCTTTAATGTAATAGTGATAAGGGAAATCTTCAGCACCCCAGCGCTTCTTAAAATGATAAAGCGCATCCTGGCCGATCCATGTTCCTCCCCAATTCCAATATTGAAAACCATGTGTTGCAGCATCTTTCATCGCCTCATATATTAGCAGACTGTTAGGCTGCAGGTTCCTGTATTCCGCCACAATTGCGGGCGTATAGTATTCGGCAGTTAAATGATAAAAGAAAACCAATAGGGCGCTTATGGGCTTGTTATTTAATTCAGCAATATAAACGCAATAATCTTTATCAAATTCGAATATTTCCGGTATATTCTGAAAGAAGCTCCAATCCTTGGCTATCCCTCCTATAGCCTCCATGTTCTCTTTATGCATTGCAGTAAGCAGTTTAAGGTCTTCAATACTATCCGATCGCCTGCATATGATATTTTCTTTGATGGCTTTCCTGACCAGATTTCGTGTCTTGGAATGCATCATTTCCATTAAGGCCGTTTCAATATCATCCGCTTTCGGCAACCTGCAAATTAATCCTATACGGCTATCCTTGAAATCATAACCGCTATATTTTTCATAAATATCGATATCCGCTTCAAAAGGGCTGGTAATTATTGTTGACAGGACAACACCTTTCTCCAGTGCCAGCTGGCGCGCTGCATCCAACAATTTACGTTTAATAGCAAGAGTATCCCCGGAATCCGGCCTGCACATCACCCCACCATTGCTGCCATAGAATGGAAGGGAATTCAATATATCTCCGTACTTACTATTTCGTTTTAAAAAAAATGGGAGGATTCCGACTATTTCACCCTGGTTTTTCGCAATTAGATATAAGTCTTCGCAATTTGTAACCTTTCTCAACAAATTCCTGTATTTAATAGAGCCGTATAACAATGCATGCGCGTCGGTTTTAAGTGCCGTTTCGTATTCAGCTTCATCAGCAGGTTGCAACAGGTTAATATCTATCATTTCTAATGATCAAATTAATTAATATAGACAGTATTTTCCTGCTAAAACATATGCAATCACAGCTCAATAAATAACAGGGGCACATGCGGTCCCCCCATGTATTCTTTATCCGGATAAAACCTTTTTATACCATTCAATAGTCAATCCCAATCCTTTTTCCAGGCTGACACGCGGGTTGAAACCAATCAACTTCATGGCATAATCAATGCTCCCTCCAAGGCGTCGCAGATCTCCAACCCTCCCCTGTTGATAATTAATATTCCCATCGTAGCTTAAATATTGAGCAATTAGCCTGACAAGATTGTTTATCGTAATCTCTTTCCCGCTGGCTACATTAAGTACCTTGCCTCTCGTGCTCGCGTTATTGTATACCTGCACGGCGGCTTCAGCCGTTTCCGTAACGTATAAAAAGTCCCTGGTTTGTTCGCCATCGCCATAGATAACCGGCTCATCGCCATTAATAATCCTCTTCACCGTAAACGGAATAACCCCGGCGTAACTCCCTTCATTTTGCCTGGGACCATAGTTATTAAATGGCCGCAGAACAGAAGCATCAATCCCGAACGATCTGCAATACGCCAGGACAAGATGGTCACATGCCGCTTTACTTGCTCCATACGGTGTCGTCGGATTCAACGGATGTTTCTCATCCATCGGTGAATATATTAAATCACCATATGCCTCCGAAGATGAAAAATGCACGAGAGTTTTATATATCCCCTTGCGAGCCAGTTCGCAGCAGCACATTGTAATATCTGTATTATGTTCGTATACCCAGCGCGGACGGATTAATGACGTGGGCAAAGGGATGACGGCCAAATTGAATATAACTTCGATTTTTTCCCTTTCCAGTATTTTTTGCATCTTTCCCGTCTCTGATGCATCCTGGTTAAATATCTTCAGATCGTGATACAGAGTTTTTGCATCAATCAAATTGGATTCTTTGCCAAGGAAAAAATTATCCACTGCAACCAAGTTGGAAGGGTTTTCCCGGATCAAGCGGTCCAAAAGATGGCTACCTATAAATCCCGCTCCGCCCGTTACCAATACTGACTTATTTGTTAGGCTCATCATATTCTATTTTTTCTTCTCTACACGGAGGGCTATCTCCAGCGTTTTTAAACCTTCTTCTCCGCTTATCAGTGGGATACCCCCCGTTTCTACACAATGCAGGAAATGGCTCAATTCTGCGCGCAAGGGTTCCTCGCTTTGAATCTTCGGCTCCATCTTCCAGTCTGAATTGTAGATAGTAATACTCTGTTCAGCATAATCCGCATAGGCAATACCCTTGGTACCGGTAACCACCAGGTTCCTGACCTTGTGGGGGGTAAACCAGTTCAACTCAATTGAGGCCGTTACTTTTTCAAATTCCAGGATGATGAATGCGCAATCCCCCTTGCGGTGTTTTATTCCACGCAGCTTGCTGAAAGTTTCCACAGGCTCTGTCCCGACGATGTACCTGGCAATATCAATATCGTGAGTTCCAATATCTACAACAATGCCAATATCCTTGACCCGTTCAACAAACGGCCCGACTCTCCTTGACGACAGGGTTATCAGGTCGCCTAACACCCCCTCATCAATGATTTCCTTAAGTTTTTGAACCGCAGGGTTAAACCTTTCGATATGGCCAACCATCAATAAGACTTTCGAGGCACGGGCATGCGATATGATTTCCCTTGACTTCTCTATAGTATCAGCTATCGGTTTTTCCACAAGCACACTAATATTACGCGATATGGCTTTCATCGCAATCTCGTTATGCAGAAAGGTAGGCACAACGATACTGACAGCGTCTAAACCCTGGTCCAGAAGTTGTTCGTAATTTGTAAATGCACGAGTTCCATATGTGCCAGCTATCTCCCCTGCCAATTTTTCATCGATATCGGCTATCCCGAGCAACTCCGCACCTAGTTCCCGGTAAACTCTTGTGTGCTGCCGGCCCATTGCCCCAAGCCCGATAACTCCAACTTTCATATAATCAACCTCAAATAAACCTAAAGTCTATTAATCACTCTTAATTCCACCGGCAGATCTGTAAACCTGGCGGGAATGCCAATTGCTAAGGTCCAGGGTGGCACGTTTTTAACTACAACCGCACCGGCCGCCACCATGCTTCCTTCTCCAATTTCAACGCCGGGCAATACAGTGGAGTTAGCACCCACAGATACGCCCCGGCGTAGGATAGGTCCGTTCATCTTCGTCATTATCCTCATGGGAGGATATTTATCGTTGCTGAGTACCGCATTGGGGCCAATGAAAACGTAATCATCGATAACAGAATTCGTGGGGATATAGACATTGCTTTGAATGCTCACATTGTTTCCGATAACGACGTGTCCCTCGATTATTACATTACTGCCGATAAGTACATTTTCCCCGATTACCGTGTTTTCTCTTATCAGAACGCGGTGCCCGGAGCGGAAGTTTCTACCTATACTCACCTTGCAATAGATGATGGTACCGGACCTTATCAGAGCATTTGCTTGAATCGTTGCCCCGGCGAAGTCATGATCTTCGGTTTTAAGACCACGCTTTTTTATTTCATTGAGTATCTCGGCATCTGGATACCCGATGATAACATCCTCGAGCAACCAGCAGTTATCTCCGATTGTGTTGTTGCCATAAAGCCTGGCCGTCTCGTGAATCATCTGCCCACTCGTAAAAATGATAATTCTTTGACCACCTGACGTAAGTTTCTTATTACATAGTCTTGTTCTTCATCCGTCATTTGCGGGTATAAGGGAAGAGCGATTGAAAGGCACTCAGCCTGAAGAGAAATCGGGAAATCATCATCTTTTAAACCATATTTTTTCCGGTAGTAACCCAACCTGTGCACTGCAGAAGTCCCCTGCCTGGTGGCAATTCCTTTCTCTGCAAGTTTTGCCATTATTGTGTCGCGAGCATTGTGAAATTTTTCAAGTTTACTTGAGTCTATAACCACGTGCTCAGGATCACGAAGCACAACAACGTAGGACTGGTAGCTATGCTTATATCCTTCCGGTGTATGCGGTATTTGAAGACATTCCACATCTCTTAGCCCTTCGTCATACTTAGCCGCTTTCTCAATTCTCCTGTCAATAATCCACTGCAATTTTCTCATTTGCTCTACGCCGATAGCTGCTTGAATATCAGTGAGACGGTAATTGTAGCCTACCCTGTCGAAGGCAGGAAGTAAGAAACCATCTTTTTCATGCCTCTCCAGATCAGAAACGGCTGCGCCGTGGTCTCTCAAGCTTGAGACGCCGGCAGATATTTCCGTGCTGTTGGTGACTAACATGCCGCCCTCGCCGGTAGTGATAAGTTTGCGCGGGTGAAAACTAAAACAGCCGGCGTTACCAAATGTGCCAGCATGTTTGGACTTATAGTAACTCCCCAGCGCGCAAGCAGCATCCTCAATAACCAGGATATTATATCGTTTCGCTAACTCCATGATGGAGCTCATATCAGCGCAAAGACCGAACAGGTGAACAGGTATGATTCCCTTCACCTTAGCTCGTTGACCAGTCTTCCGCCCCAGGTACTTTTCTATATTATTAACGTTAATACTAAAGCCGTTAGGATCAATGTCAAGAAATACTGGTTTTGCCCCTGTGTGTTCAATCGCATTCGCAGATGCTACAAAGGTAAAAGATGGGACAAGCACTTCATCTCCCGGCCCTATTCCCAGCGATATCAGTGCAAGGTGAAGGGCTGTAGTGCATGAACTCAACGCTTTTGCATACTTAGCCCCTGTAAATTCGCAGATCATCATTTCGAACTCTGCAACTTTCGGGCCTTGCACTAACCAGCCTGATTCCAGCACCTCATTTGCTGCTTGTTTTTCCTCTTCACCTATATATGGCTTTGCAATTGGTACTCTCATTTCATGAAATTCCTAATACATAAATTATATCATGATGAATTTTTTATATTGTCATTTGACGGTGGCCAGTATTGTGGCGATCCTCTCCGCCGTTTGTCCATCCCACAACGCCGGCCGTTTTGGCGGCCGATGAGTCGTGATTCCCGACCGGGGATTTAAGATTTTATCGGCTCCCTTCTCCAGGCCGGCGCAATCGCTTCCCACAAGCACGTTGGTTCCTTCTTTGTGTGTGATTAACCAGACCGGGTGGTCCATCACGGTCAGGCAGGGTACGCCCAGCACGGTGGTCTCCACCTGTATACCGCCCGAATCGGTGATGACGAAAAGGGCGTTCATTTCGAGGTTGAGCATGTCGCGATAGCCCAGGGGAGGGATGATGAGTAGATGGCCCTGAGATTGCTTCGTCGCCTGCGGGCTCCTCGCAATGACATTATCAGGGGCAATAACGGGGTCAGGAATAATGACATCGAGGTTTTTCCGGGTGCGGGGATGGGCGGGGAAAACAACGGGGATTTTCTGCGCTGCTTTTTCCACCCTTGATAATATCAACTCCAGCTTTTTCTTATCATCGACGTTAGCAGGGCGGTGCAGTGTAAGCAGCGCATACTGATTGCGTTGCAGGCCAAGCTTGCGCAATATATCCGATTTCTCAGCGCCCGCCCTGCACATCATCAGGCAGTCGGCCATAATATTTCCCACGCGGTGAATCCTGCTTTCAGGTATCCCTTCTTTGATTAGATTCTTGTCATCATACTTCGAGGTCGTGAAGAGGTATTCCGATATATGATCGGTGAGCAGGCGGTTGACTTCCTCAGGCATGCCCATATCCCCCGTGCGTACGCCGGCTTCCACGTGGGCTACCGGTATATGCAACTTCACTGCCGCCAGCGCTGCAGCCAGTGTGGAATTGACATCGCCCACCACAATGACTAAATCAGGCTTTTCTTTGAGGAGCACGCTCTCGAACTCGATCATGACTTTGCCTGTCTGCTCCGCATGGCTGCCCGACCCCACACCCAGGTAAATATCAGGCTTGGGCAAATCCAGATCTTCGAAAAATACCTCCGACATCTCGTAATCGTAGTGCTGGCCGGTGTGGACCAGCAGGGACTGGATAAGGTTAGCCGGGAATGCGTCATTGCGCCTCCGGATGGCCCGTATAAGGGGTGCTATCTTCATAAAGTTGGGGCGGGCGGCGGCGACAAGTATGATTTTCATAACAGCTTAATAAAATCTTCCCGGGTAAGACCTGCCTGTTTTATGATTTCGTCGCGAAGACTATTTTTAAGAGCCTTATTGTGGCAAGGAACCGGGATTGGTCGCTCAGCACCGTCCTTTACCAAGATTATATGGCTACCCGTTTGACGGTCAGGCTTCCAGCCTGCTTTGCCTAAAGCATTGACTAATTCAAATGCTTTTAATGAACGCAACTTGCGGGACATAAGTTAAAACTTGGCGGTTTGACGAATTAATGTTTCCAGTTGGGGTGGAATTGGAAACTTGTGATCACGAGCGGTTAAGAGACAACCCAAAAGCGCATCCTCGATATTTGAAAGCGCTTCCTCAAATGTGTCGCCTTCAGAAACACAGGATGGGTACAATAGAACGCGAACTACGTATCCTCCCTCTTCGGCAGTTTCAAACTCGTAATCCACGCCGTCTTTGTTGAGTTTGAATTTTGACAAAATAAACTTTTTAGCAACTTCCATAGTATGCCCCTAACGATGGATTATAGCATTGTGCTTAAACGGACAACAAATAACCGTTTTGGCTACTCACTATTTACTAATCAACTAATCCCTTCTCTAAGGGCCTGCGCAACCTGCGCCACCTGCTCCTCGGTCATCTCGGGGTAAATGGGCAGGGAAAGCACCTCGTCCTGCGCCTTCTCGCTCACGGGGAAATCGCCTTTCCTGCCGCCCTGCGCGGCATAAACGTCCTGCAGATGCAGCGAGACAGGGTAATAGACCATGCTGGAGACGCCCCTGGCGCTGAGGCCTTTCTGAATTGCTTCGCGGTTGATTTTGGGATTGGTCAGCCTGACGGTGTAATAGTTGTAACAGTGGTAGTTGCCCGGCGCTTCAGGCGGCACGGATACGCCGGCTATCTTGCCCAGGTGTTTGGCATATAAGGCGGCCTTCTCCCTGCGCTGCTCTATCCACTTATCCAGGTACTTGAGCTTGACGCGCAGTATGGCGGCCTGCAGCCCGTCCAGGCGGCTGTTGAAGCCGGGAACCAGGTGGTAGTATTTCTGCCTGGCGCCGTGGTTGCGCAGCATTTTCAACTTCTCCGCCACCGACGCGTCGCTGGTGACCACCATGCCGCCGTCACCGTAGGCGCCCAGCACCTTGGAAGGGAAAAAACTCAGGCAGCCGGCATCGCCGAGCGAGCCGACACGAGATTGCTTCGTCGCCTGCGGGCTCCTCGCAATGACGGGGCTTGTGTAAGAGGCGCCCAGGGCCTGGGCGCAGTCTTCGATCACTTTCAGGTTATGTTTTTTGGCCAGTTCCATGATGGTATCCATGTCAGCCGGATGGCCGTAGAGATGCACCGGCAATATGCAGCGGGTCCCGGGCGTTATTTTGGCCTCGATCAGCCCGGGGTCGATATTATAGGTGACAGGGTCGATATCCACGAATACAGGCGCCGCGCCGCACTGTGTGATGGCCTCCGCCGTGGCGATGAATGTGAAGGGGGTGGTGATGACCTCGTCACCGGGGCCGATGCCGCAGGCCAGCAGGGCAAGCTGCAGGGCTTCGGTGCCGGAGGCTACGCCGATGGCATAAGACGTTCCGCAGTAGGAGGCCATCTCCTTCTCGAAGGCCTCCACCTCGGGGCCGAGGATAAACTGCGAATTCTCGATAACGCGCTGAACGGCGGCATCGATCTCACCCTTGATTGCCAGGTACTGCGCCTTGAGGTCGACCATGGGTATGCTCATGCTTTAGCCTCCATAACTTTTTCATCGTTTTTAGCGCCCCGCTTACTATAGCGTTTGCCGCAGGCGCCGCATTCAGCGGCGTCCCCACCGGAAAAATCCAGCTTGACGCCGCAATTACACACCCAGCCGTTCCGGCGGGCCGGGTTGCCATAGACCATGGCATAGTCCGCCACGTCCCGGGTGACCACGGCGCCGGCGCCGATGAAGGCGTAGCGGCCGATGCCGGTACCGCAGACTATGGTGGCATTGGCCCCGATGGTCGCCCCCCGGCCAACATGCGTTTTCTTGTATTCATGCTTGCGCGACACATGGCTCCTGGGATTGATGACGTTGGTAAAAACGCAGGACGGCCCGCAGAAGACATCGTCCTCCAGCGTAACGCCCTCGAATACGGACACATTATTCTGTACCTTGACATTATTGCCGATCACTACACCGTTGGCTATGTAAACGTTCTGCCCGATATTGCAGCCCTCGCCGATCTTGACACCGGGCATGACGTGCGAGAAATGCCAGATCTTCGAACCTCTGCCGATCTCCAGCGGCTCCTCCACCAGGCCGGTCTCGTGGACGAAATAGCCCTTCTCTTCCACCCCGCATTTTATCAACCTGCCGTTCTCTTCAAGGGACCTCTGGCAATGGGAAAGGACTTCCAGCACCTGCAGGCCCTTCCTGCCATCCACCCGCGGTTTGCCGCGTGTCCTGATGGAATCGATAAAATCCTGGCATTCCAGTTTAAGAGGCTCGGTGGACGGTATCTCCACGGCGTGCGCCTGCTTTGGGTGCGGCACCGGCTTCCGGTCGATCCACTCGATCTCATGATCGTACACCAGCAGCTTGTCCTTCGGCTCGGTATCGTTAAACAGCGCCATGCGTTTATCCCCCACCACCACCAGCCGCTGCTCCTTGTAGGGGTTGAGCCAGCTCACGAAGATGTGCGCCCGGATGCCGCTCTTGAAGCTGAAGGTGGTCATGGTGACATCGGCTATGTCGCGGTGCAGGTAATAGCCGCCATGGGCTGATACTTCCAGCGGCATCTCGCCGCACAGCAGCAGCATCACGGAAATGTCGTGCGGGGCGAAGCTCCAGAGGACGTTCTCCTCGGTGCGCAGCTTGCCCAGGTTGAGCCGGTTGGAGTAGATGTAATCGATCTTGCCCAGTTCACCCTTATCTACCATCTCCTTGAGTTTATGGATGGCCGGGTGGTATTCCAGCAGGTGGCCGACCATTAGGATGCGGTTTTGCTGCTCCGCCAGCTCGACCAGCTCATAGCCCTGGTCTACTTTTAACGCCAGGGGCTTCTCCACGAAGACGTCCTTGCCGGCCAGCAGGGCTGCCCTGGCCATGGGATGGTGCAATACCGCCGGCGCGGCGATCACCACGCCTTCGACCGCATCATCCTGCAACACCTGCCGGTAATCGCTGCACAGCTTGAGTTCGGGATACTGCGCCCGGTATTTCTCGATCACGGACGGGTCGGTATCACAAATGGTATGCAGCACGCCCAGCTCGGCGAAGTTGCGCACCAGGTTCTTGCCCCAGTAGCCGC
>Ga0268285_1000278_pt1 | contig 31589 bp, 35 predicted proteins | sample saktaG_2_FD_190144 | JGI IMG/M metagenome (GOLD analysis project Ga0268285, IMG submission 190144) | Saline water microbial communities from Sakinaw Lake, British Columbia, Canada - sak_2013_06_06_120m | ecosystem: Environmental > Aquatic > Non-marine Saline and Alkaline > Saline ... | reverse complement strand
CCAAAACCCCCAGTCCTACACCGGCCGATTTTTGAAAAAGACTTTATCCGGTCAATTGAACTAGGCGATTAATCCGTGATTAAATAAGGAATATGCGACAATCTTCCCGATTAGCTAAATTGGCCTTCTTGGCCGCTGTTTTTCTTTTCTTAAACGCCAAAATTACCCTGGCCCAAGATGAATTTACTATTAGGCAAACTATCCGTTATCAATTAAACGAAACCGGACAGGCCCAAATTAGTCATGAGGTGGGCATGACTAATAATTTTTCCAGCCTCTATGCCAGCCAATATTCCCTAACCATCACCGGCAGTGCTCAGTTGATTAAAAATATCAGTGCCTCTTCTGAGGGACACGAGCTTAGCACCGAAGTTAACCGCTCCAATCGGAGCTTAACCAAAATTACCGTCTTTTTTGACCCGCCCGTTACCGGCAAAGACAAAACTAATCATTTCAAAATCCGTTACCAGGTCGACAATTTTGTCGAGAACGTTGGCCAAACCAAACGAGTAGCTATTCCCAAAATCAACGATATTACCCAGCTAGACGAAACCCGGCTGATTATCAGCGCCCCAAAAAGTTTTGGTCCGGCTTCATTCGTTTCCCCTAAAAACTTCCAAGAAGAAACCGACAACAACCAAACCATTATCACCTTTAACCAAACCGACTTGTTCGAAAAGGAAGTTATGGCCATATTTGGCGATGTTCAGTTAATGCAGTTTGATTTAAAATATTTTCTGGAAAACCCCACCAACCAGGCGGCTGAGAAAATTATTGCTCTTCCTCCTGACACCAGTTACCAAAAAATATTCTTAACCGACCTGGAACCTCAGCCGGAACAAGTCTTAATTGACGAAGATGGTAATTGGCTGGCCTTTTACACCCTGGCTCCCCAAGAAAAGAAGGACATTATCGCTCGAGGAGTGGCTCAAATTACCGCCGAACCAAAGAATAGCCCACTAGAGCCGGAAGATTTTTCTGCCTATCTTGGCGCGGATCGCTATTGGGAAACCGACGATCCCAAAATTAAGGCTTTAGCCCAAAACCTAAAAACCATCGACCAGATTTATCAATATGTGATTGACAACCTACAATATAATCTTGACCGGGTAAAAAGCCGCCAAATTAGCCGCCAGGGGGCCCTACTAGCCCTGGAAAACCCCGATCAGGCCATTTGTACTGAATTTACCGACCTGTTTATCGCTTTAGCCCGAGCGGCGGGAATTGCCGCCCGGGAAATCAACGGTTATGCCTATTCGGCTAATCCGCAAATGCTACCCTCCAGTCTTTATGCTGATGTTTTACATTCTTGGCCGGAGTATTGGGATAATAATACCAATTCCTGGCGTCAGGTTGACCCGACCTGGGAATCGACCAGCAACATTGATTACTTCAATAAAATGGATATGGCTCATCTGGCCTTAGCGATTCACGGTAAAAGCAGCCAATTTCCCCTGCCGGCCGGCGCCTATCAAAGAGAAGGAAACCATCAAAAAAGCGTCAACATTGCCTTTACCCAAAATCTTCCCGATCTTAGCCTTAAGAATCTTATTATCGAGGCTAATTTGCCAACAGAAATTGCTGTTGGCCAAAGCTTAAATGAAGAAATTGTTGTCACCAACCCCAATAATCGGGCTCTTTACCAGCTTAAAATTGAGATTGTTGGCCAGGGTTTGGGAGTTACCCCCAAGAAAACCACCATTGCCGCCTTACCACCCTTGGGTAAAACGACAATTCCCGTCACTGTTTACAACCAGTCTTTTTGGGGCCAACCAAGTTCCCGCCTAATTATTAATGCTAGCGCCGGCAATTTTATTAACGAAAAGCTTATCCCTATTCATAGTCTATCGCCCATCAGTTGGCCAACTCTAGTTAAATATTGGTATTTGGTCGTGCTTGCTCTTGGCCTATTGTCTTTGGTTGTCTTTATTATTGTTAAGAAAATTAACCATGGCTAAAAAACTAACTATTAAAATCAGCGAATTTAGCCTTAAAAAAATCCCCCAAAACAGCGGGGTTTATTTATTCCTTAACTTAAAAAAACAACCAATTTATATCGGCAAGGCGGCCAATTTGCGCTCCCGACTAGCCAGTTATTTTCAAAAAAACACCACCAAAAAAACCAGCCAAATTCTAAAATATGCCAGGCAGATTCGCCTGGTTATTACCGATTCGGAGTTTGCCGCCCTGCTTTTAGAGGCCAGGTTAATCAACCAATATCAACCCAAATACAACACTTGCCTCAAAGACGATAAGCGCTATCTTTACCTTAAAATCACCAAGGAGGATTTCCCCCAAGTTGGCACCGCCAGAAAAACCACCCCGGGGGCAATTCTTTTTGGCCCTTTCCCCTCGGCTAAAACCGTTCGCTTTATTCTAAAGCAAATCCGGACAATTTTTCCCTACCGCTCCTGTTTAAATTTACCCAAAAGCCCTTGTCTTTACTACCATCTTCACCTTTGTCCGGCCCCCTGTCTTAACAAGAGTCCCCAAGATCAAAAAAATTATCAAAGGCAAATTAATAAAATAAAGAAAATCCTCCTGGGGGGGACTGATACCGTCGTTGGCCGATACCAAAAACAGATGAAGCAAGCGGCCGAAAAAGAAGATTACGAAACTGCCCAAAAGATGAAAAAAATTATTGACGGCCTAATTTTCTTAACTAAACGACGGGTTGATCCGGGGTTATTCTTGGCCGGCCTTGACCTTCAGGAGGGTTACCAGGACCGCCTCAAGAGTCTAGAGGGGCTTCTGGCCAAATATTTTGGCCCAATCATTTTAAAAAGAATTGAAGCCTACGACATTGCCAATCTAGCCGGCCAAGAGGCTACCGGCTCAATGGTCGTTTTTTCTAATGGCCAACCGGATAATGGCCAATACCGCCAGTTCAAAATCAGACAAGCGCCCCAACCAAACGATCCTAAAATGATGGCCGAGACCGTTAAGCGCCGATTTGGCCACAGCGAATGGCCAAGCCCTGATTTAATTGTTGTCGACGGCGGCAAACCGCAATTATCAGCCGTTCAAAAAGTTTTGGCAAAGAAAAAAATTAATCTGCCCATTTTGGGCTTGGCGAAGAAAGAAGAAACGATTATTATTAAAAAGGGGAGAGGCTATCAATCGCTTTCTTTAAGAGGGGATAATCCGGCTCGCCTGTTGTTACAGGCAATAAGAGATGAGGCTCATCGTTTTGCCCAAAAATATCACCATTATTTAAGAGAAAAACAAATCCGGCCATGATTAAGCTAATAAAAAGATGGTTACTGCTTACCGGCCTAGCCTATTTTACCGGCCTGGTGGTGGGTAATGTCACTTTTACCAATGGTCTTGCTACTATGGTTGTTTTGGCCTTAATATTAATGGTTGGGCGGTTCCTGTTCGACCCCCTAGAAGCTGGCCTATTGGCTCCGATCAACAAAATCAGCCTTAATTTGGCCGGTTTAATCGTCTACATTCTGGCGGTGTGCTTTTTATCTTTTTTATTTAACCAGGTTAGCTTCACTGCCTTTACCAACCAGTCATTGCCGGACTGGCTAAACAACCTTGATATTCTGCCGCGGATTTATCTTTCCGGTTTCTGGTCTTTACTGCCGTTTTCGGCTATAATAGGAACGGTTGATCGCTTTTTGATTAAGCCCAAATCATGATTGCTGTTTTAAACGTTGTCCAAATTATCGTTTCCTTGCTGTTGGTTGTTATCGTTCTCTTAACTGTCCGGGGGGGTGGTTTTTCCCAAGGCTCCCTTAGCGCTCCTCCATCCAAAACCGGCACGGAAAAAATTATTTTCTATAGCCTCATTGTTTTGGCAATTATTTTTGCCGCCCTCTCAATTACTCGGTTGTATTTCTTTTGATTTTTATTTTTGGTAAAAAAATGGCCACAGAAAAAAAGCGTTTTCGCTTCTATTGGCATTTAGTTTGGGAATTTTTAAGACGCCACCTGGCGATTGTTTTGGGCCTGATTATTCTAATCGGGGCCACTTTTTTTCTTGACCTCAAATTTAACCTTTTTCAAAAAAAAGTTTTTCGTATTGGTTTAACCGGTCAATACGAGGCCCAAACCCTACCTCAACTAGTAACTCGATTAATTAGCCAGGGACTAGTGACAGTAAACCCCGATGGTTCCTATAGCCCGGCGGCGGCCAAGGAATGGCAGGTTAATAACGAGGGCAGAGAATATGTTTTTCGGCTTCAAGATAATCTGGTTTGGGACGATGGCCGATCACTAGTCGCCAGCGATATCAACTACTCCTACCAAGACCTGTCCGTTACTACCCAAGATAAACAAACCCTAATAATTAGACTCCAAGAAAAATTTTCCCCCCTCTTAACCCTGCTCTCTCAACCAGTCTTTAAAAAAAACCTGGTTGGTTTGGGCGGAGATTATCGGGTTAAAAAGGTTATCTATCAGGGTAGTTTTATTAATACCATTAGCCTCGAACCTAAAATTAACAACCAACCCTTCTTAAGAATTAAATTTTACCCTGATGAAAAATCGTTAAGAAACGCCTTCAAATTGGGTGAGGTCGACATTATCTGGGGAGTAGCTGACTCGGGCCAATTAGTTTATTATCCCAACATCAAAACCCAAACCGAACTAACTAGCCAGCAATACAATGCTATTTTCTTTAATTTAGACGACGACTTATTGGGTTTTAAACCCTTGCGCCAAGCCCTATCCTATGCCACTCCTAAGCCTCAGGGAAAATCGCGGGCTAAAGGACCAATTAGCCCCGATTCCTGGGCCTACAACGACTTTGTCAAAACCTACGGCCTCGACCTAACTCACGCCAAACAGCTTTTAGAAGACAACAAGGAAGAATTACCCGAGGAAATCAAAATTACCCTCTCCACCCTGCCGCACCTATTAGAAACAGCCGAAAAAACCAAACAGTCTTGGGAGCAAATTGGCGTTGAAACTAACCTTCAGGTGGTTAGCTTCATTCCCGATAATTTCCAAGCCCTATTAATTACTCAGGCCATTCCTCAAGATCCAGACCAATATTGGTTTTGGCATTCTTCCCAAACCAGAACCAACCTAACTCGCCTGGCCAACTTAAGAATCGACCAGCTATTAGAGGAGGGCAGGCAGGCTATGGATCTTAAAGAAAGACGAGAAAAATATCTTGATTTTCAAAGATTTTTGCTTGAAGAAGCGCCGGCAGTTTTTATCTCCTATCCTACCTATCATTATATTTATCGCCAGGGTTTTGAAAACGCCCCAGTACCGTTATATAATAAGTAGGCTTTAATTTAAAATACCCTAAGCTCTTTGATATTTTTGCTTTGACGTTTCTTTGCCGAAGTGGCGGAACTTGTAGCGAAGTGAAATCCGCCAATAATCGCAGCATAAGGCGGGTATGAATAATACCTGAAGCCGAATGTTAAAATGTGGCGGAGGCAGACTGGCCTTATTTGGTGTTTGAAAGACTGATTATTAAGCCGAAGTGGCGGAACTGGCAGACGCGTACGGTTCAGGGCCGTATGGGCTCTAAGCCCATGTGGGTTCAAATCCCACCTTCGGCACACTACATTATAGTGTAGAATAGCAACTAGTAACAAGTAATTCTTAATTCGTAATAAAGGGTTTCTATTTTGGAAATTTTTAAGTCGAGCGGACGTGTCCCGCCTGAAACGGCGGGCACGTGGAACTTGGAGCGTAAGCGGAATCCGCCAACCATTGCAACATAAGGCGTGTATGAATAATACCTAAAGCCTAATGTTAAAATGTGGCGGAGGCAGAGAAAGAAGCCTTAATTGGTGTTTAAAAGACAATCGAGCGGACGTGTTGGAACTGGCAGACAAGCAAGCTTGAGGAGCTTGTGGGCGCAAGCCCGTGGAGGTTCAAATCCTCTCGTCCGCACCAGAAATATTTTTATAAAAATATGGCACAGTCGAGTCGGACTCGACTAAAACATTATTTTTTTTGGATCCGTAGCTCAGTTGGCTAGAGCGCCCGGTTTACATCCGGAAGGTCACAGGTTCAAGTCCTGTCGGATCCACAAAACATGATAAAATAATCTTATTTGCCAAGGTAGCCAACGTGGTGAAGGCACGGGTCTGAAAAACCTGGGATGGCAGTTCAACTCTGCCCCTTGGCACTTTTTTTGATTTAAATAATAGAACCCAAGAAGATATAAAAATATAAAAATGGTTAGTTCTAGAGGCGGTTTAATTATTAACATGCTAAAAAATGACTATTCTTATGAACAAATCCATCAAAAACTAAACGTTTCCAAAACCACCATTAATCATTGGTTTAAAAAACTGCCACAAAAAGATCAAGAAAATATCAAAAAATTTAGAATAAAAAACTGGCAAAGAGCCTATAAAAAAACGGCTGAAAAAATTAAGAAGGAGACAAAAAGAAAAGAAAAGGAAATTCAGAAAAAAGCCGCTGGTGAAATTAAAAAAATATCTAAAAGGGAACTTTTTCTAATTGGTTTAGCTCTTTATTGGGGCGAAGGAAATAAGAGAGGAAAAAACCACATTCAATTCACCAACTCTGACCCAAAAATGATTTCATTAATGATGAGCTTTTTTAGAAAAATATATCAGGTAAAAGAAGATAAATTTTATATGCAAATGGTATTACACCAAAATACTAGCGCAGAAAAGGCTTTAAAGTTTTGGTCTAACTTAACGGGGGTTCCTAAAAAACAATTCAAAAAGCCTTGCCTTTCTTTAAGTAAGAGCAGTCAAAGAAAAAGAAACCCAAAAAGGTTGCCATATGGCACTTTGCAAATCAGGATCCTCGATAAAAGCTTAACTCATACCCTTTATGGCCACATTGCTGGACTAGCCTCAATAGGCAATGCAGACAAAAAGAAATAATGATAAAATATACCTGTTTGCGGCGGTAGTTCAGTGGTAGAATACCTCCTTGCCAAGGAGAAGGTCGCCGGTTCAAGTCCGGTCCGCCGCTCATTTTTCGACTCCTTAACAAATCCAAAAAAATAATATTGGGGAGTAGTGTAATGGTAACACGCCAGTCTTTGGAACTGGTTACTCTAGGTTCGAATCCTAGCTCCCCAACCAGAACGGGCACCCCAAGTGACCGAGATGCCTAAAATATCCCTATTTACCTTGCTAAAACCCCACTTTCAAAACCGAGAATTCGAACCGCTTTTTACCCTCAAAAATACCCCGTTCGAATCCGACTTCTGCTAGGCGTTTTTTATGCTTCCTGGCTGGTAGTTTGGTGATTTTTTTGCTAAAATTTAGCTTGAAAAAGTAAAGATTGGTTTAGTCAGTGGAAAGGGAGAATCATGAAATGTCCAAAGTGTGGCAAAACTAATATTGAAATTAAAAAAAGAGATGTTGGATCGGGCAATGAAATGGGGATGCCTTCTCGGCCGCCTGAAAAACCACTAAAGTGTAAAGATTGTGGACATGAGTTTGATCAAAGAAGGGGAGAGTTTTTTACTAAAAATACTTTAAAGTATTTTTAGTAATTAGGAATAAACTCTTTTCAAAAAAAATTTCACAGCTTCGGAAAGGAGAATCCTTGGAGGCAAAGGGAAAAGCAAATTATCTTTGATTTTGAAAGATTCAAACACTTGGCAGGTCCAATAAAGGACAATTTAATTTTTAAGCGTCTAGATGAGGTGACATTTTTAATTCCTGATACCGCCAATTTTTAAAGAAACTAAAGAAATAGGGGAATATAAAACTAGCCTTAACAACTTCAACAATTAATCGCCTTGTTAGACAAATTCTTAAACACCTTGATATCAATGATTGTTTCTACGTCGTTCTCACCGGAGAAAACATTCCTAAAGGTAAACCCAACCCTGAAATTTATCTAAAGACTCTGAAAGCCTTGAAATTAAAATTAGATGTTTGCTTAGTATTTGAAGATTCCCGAAGTGGAGTCGAGGTGGCTTTAAGAGTAGGAGTGGATGTTGTTAGAGTTGAAAATCTTTAATTATTTAAATTATTTCTTTAAGATTCTCTTTCTACCTTAGTTTTTCCACAACTTAGGTTGTCTGACTGCCATTTTCTTGCTTACTGGCCGTATTAATTCGTTGTTGAATCGATGAAGACAATTCTTTTAGCTGGTCAATATTCAAACCACTCAATAAGACACTAATCTCTGACATTACATCGTCTTTATGGTCAACGGCCCTAGGGACAAATGGCACATCTGGATCAATTAATGTTTCGTATTCTTTCTTAAAGTGGCTCACGGCAATTAAACTTTACCACGATTTTGATAAATTATCAATAATCAACTGTGAAGCCGATTTCTAAAACAAAAAAAACGGCTCTAGTTTTATCTTTATCGAAAAAATAGTAACTAAAAAATAATGACCACATCGAAGCATGTCATCATTTCCGAACATCCCCTTTTTATACTGCCTCATTTGTCTCATTTCTGCTAAAATTAGATTGAGTTATAGGGATTGAAACTGTTCAGACCGATAACTATTTTTCAGGTATAACCCTAGGCAGATCGTCCGACTATAAAGACGAAAAGAGCCCAGACTGGTATGCTCAACATTGGGCAAGTTAAATGCTGGTTCTGGACTCGAAATTTTGGTTGAACGATTCCTTTTTTTCTAGCCTTCTTAATAAACAATTGTTCCCCCTTTCTCAACTAATTGATTTATTTTTTTGGTCTGTGAGTCAATTATTGTAAGGCAAAAAAAATACCGCAAGATTTTTTGAACTTCAGGCTCCGGTTAGTTACTAAAAGAAAGTTTTGTACAGTTTAATAAAGATGACTCTGGCCTTAATGTAAATTTTGTTTCAAACCTGGGAGAGCAGGAAACCCTTACTTCTTTCCCGATAATTCAGAAACAAGAACAATAAAGAGCTTTTTAAAATAATAAAGTCGCAAATCGCATTTTTAATGCTATGATAATTTTAGTGAAAAAGATTAATTAACCGAAATGAAAAATAACATCAACAAGCTCTTCTTCATTACAGAAGTTGGATTTTATTAACCTCACACAAATTAAGTATAGAATATAATTAGTTTTTTGTCTTGTTTTGCCAAAAGGACAAGTATTAAAACCACGCAGAAAAAAGACTATCGTGTTCTATCAGGTTAAGAAACGAAATCATTTAAAAAGTTAATAAACTCTTGGCATGTCTAGTTGGTTACAAATCATTAATTAAAATAACTCCGTCAATATCAAAATAAACATTCACTTTGGGTTTATAAAAAATTAGTTAATATCTTTAAAAGATAGCAAGAACGAATTGATAACGCTAAGCAATAACCTTAATGCAGTCAATCCCAGCTGTTAAGGCTGCCTTGATACCTGATTCCGAATCTTCAAAAACTAAACAATCCGAATTAGGAAGATCTAAGGCCTGAAGTGCTTTAAGATAAACTTCAGCATCAGGCTTACCTTTACTCACCGATTCTCCAGTCAGGATTAGATCAAAGTATTCACTGATTTTAAATTGAATTAAAATTGGTTTGACAAAAACAGCTGCGGTTGAGGTGACTAGAGCCAGTTTCTTTTTTTTATCTTTTGCCAGATGTTTCAAAAATTCACTAGCCCCAGCAAGGATTTTGGCATGATTGTTTAGTTCGGAAAAAACGATGTTCCTTTTTATCGGGTTTGCAACTTGCTTAAATTTTTTAAAATTAAACCCCTCTTTGATCCCCTTACTTTTCAAAAAGTCCACAACTGAATCTTGCGGTCTTCGGCCTTTAAACATTTTCTTCCAATCAAGCAAAGAAATATTAAGACAGTAGATTTTTCTTATTGTTTTTTTATACATCTTGTAATTAGCTTTTTCCATATCGATTAATGTGCCATCCATATCAAAAATTATTCCTTTTTTATTTATAATTAAAAAGTAAGCTTGCTGGGGAATCTTTAAATAACCGTTTCTAAAATTAAAAACAACACGGGGGGGGTTCATTCATTCAAGATGAAACTTATAGGGTCAGGAACTTAATCTCAAACTGGTTCCAATTGCTTCATGAACCAGCTCTATTGTTTCACTAATTCTCTGCTTAGCCATTTCCGTCCCTTTTTCTAGTATTTTTTCAACTAACTCGGGTTTTTCTTCCCATCTTCTTTTCTCTAGTTGGAATTCGCCAACAAACCTAGCAGTAATTTCCGCAACAATTGTTTTTAACTGTGAAAATTGCAAGTGACCTTGCCAATATGAATCTTCCATTTGCAATAATGCCTCCATTTCTTCGGAGTTTGGTCTCAATTCTCTCCCCATGGTAAAAAGGCCTGCTACTTGGGGGTTTATTTGCTCTGGTTTTTCCTCGAGCACTTCAGTAATTGCTCTTTTTATTTTTTTTCTAACGTCAGCTTCTGAATCGTTTAAAGAAACCGCTCCTTTGGGGTTTGATTTGCTCATTTTCCCTCGACCATCCAAGGAGGGCAACCTAAGTGGTTCTGTTGTAAAAACCTCTGGTAAGGGAAAAACATTTCCGTATTTCTTATTAAATCTTCTGGCCAATAGTCTAGAAACTTCTACATGAGCAACTTGATCTTCCCCGACAGGTACTTTTCCCGCCCTCATTCCTAGAATATCAGCTGCCATTAAAGTCGGATAGCGGAGCAAAAATAAACTTGCTTTTTGGGGGTCATCAACTTTATCTTTAAGGGTGGGAACCCTCATTGCCTCAGCCACAGAAAAAAATCGGGAAAGCTGCATTTCCAGCTCTAAAATTTGATCTCTAAAACTAGATTGAATATAAAAATGGCACAATTCTGGATCAACCCCAGCAGCTAAATAGTTAATTAGAACGTTTTGTGTATTTTCATAAACTTCCTTAGGTTCATGAGTTGTCATTGCGTGTAAATCAGCTACAAAAACAAGAAGTGGCCGATCTCCTCTTTGAAGCTCAACGAGATCTCTCACTGCGCCTAGATAATTACCTACATGCAAATCTTCACCAGTTGGCCTAATGCCTGTGATAAAAACTTCGCTACTACTTTTTCTTTCTTTCATTTCCTGTGATCCTTTTACCATCTCCTTTTCTATTTTACCCATATCCCATATATTATCTTATTTTCAATTAATAATCACTATTAACTGTTGTTTAGCGCACGTTGAGTTTCAGAAATTGGAAAGGGTCCCTTTTCACTCCGCCGAAGAGCAAAAAGACAAACTCGATAATTTTCTTTATAGGGAAGGCTAGAAAACCGATGAGGAATTACCTCCATTAGGTCTTCAAATCCAAAGTATCTCACCATTTTGAAAAGCGCTTTTTTATTAGGAATCAAAACTAAATTCCCAGACTTAGCTGAACCAATATTACAATCAGTTCTTACCCCTCCAGATCCATGTGGCATATATTTTCTTATAAACTTTATATCTCGTTGAGTATGGGGAGAAGGAATAAATTGCTTTGGAAGACTATTATAGTCAACAGGGTTCTCTCTTTCGAATTTCAAGTATTCTTTTAAAGAAAGAGTTTTATCGTTCACAAACAAACCCTCTAAATCGTGCCGGTCTGTGTCGGACAACATCCACCAAGAAGGAATATCTTCCTCCGTGCTATCAGTGGTATAATGAACATGGGAATCAATCAATAAAGTTGATTTAGCTAATTTGGCTATTTTTTGCATTGTTCCAATAGGATCGGTGAGATGATAGAGAATTCCTGCTAAAATAACAATATCGAATTTTCCCAAATTTTGCCCATCTAGCTCTTCTGCTCTAAATTTTAAAAATTTTACTTTTTTATTTTTTAAGTAAGCACTAATTGCCTCAGCTTGTTTGATGTTATGGGGGTCTGGATCTATTCCCACCACTTCTTTTGCTCCATATTTTGTCGCTGCAAAAGAAAAGCCACCAGAGTTACACCCAACATCGAGAATTCTTAAACCCTTCAAGCTCCCGCCGTGGAGTTTTAACAATGAAGGGAAAAAAAGATTAATTGCTTCACGCATTCTATAACTTTCGGGTGCAGTGTTATATCCTTTTCCCAGTTCAATATCGTGGAAAAAGGGGGCAAGATACTTCAACTCTCGAGGAACTTTAGTTTTTTCCATTGTCATCCTTTAATTATATCACGAGGCATTAATCGATTTAGAAATGAATGAAACGATTTCTTTCTTCTTTGTTTTTTTAATTAAATAAAGTAAGTTTTTTTCTTTGCTAAATAGTTGCTTAGGGTATGCGAGATCAAACTTTCTAAACATTTCCTTGCCCCGAGTAGAAAGTTTAACCCGAATCAACTTTTCTTCTTTATTGGGTTTGCCAAAAAAAACCAGATTGTTATACTTCTGAACAAAGTCTTTTTTATTTTGCAAAGCAGCTAATTTTTTAAAAGAAGCAATTCTTCTTTTTTCCTGATTATGGGGATAAAACAACTCCAAATAAAGCCCCCCTATTCGAAGAATAATCTTCTCCCATAAATCAAAAAGATGCCCCTTTTTTTTGGGCAAAGTTATCTTTTTTTGAAAATGTTTAGGCAAAAGACTATAAATTACCTCGCCTAATTGTAAGTTCCCATTAGAAGTAAACACATCTAAACAAGTATCGGTTTTAACACTTCTTCTAATTTCTTCGTTACAGTCAATTAAGTACCATAAAAAAACCGCCAATTGTTCAACATCAACAACAGAAACCTCAAGAGAAAAAAGGTTAAAATAAGAGGCAAACGTCTTTATTATGTGAGGAGCGGCCTTACTCATCTTTTCTTCACCAAGTCCTTTTACAAAACCAGCCAAAACATTATAATCACAACCATTTTTGCTCTTGAGAATTATTTCAGACATTCTCTTGGCATATTCGTAGGGAGGTGGATTAGAAAAGGGGTAACGAGCGGCAACCGAACTCATATGAATTAAAACTGGAGAGGTTAGATAATCTGTTATGAGTTTCTTCTTAAGAAAAATCAGATTCTTAGATACATTTATTTGAGAATTGATAATTTCTGTTCTGTTTCCTGAGGTGCTACCAGATAAATTCACTATTGAGCCAACCTTATTCAAGGCTCCAGGATAATCTGAATCGATCTTTTTGAATAGATTTAAAACTTCGCTGTTGTTAGAGTAATCGAAATTGAGTATTGGTAATATTTGCCCATTATTAATCACCTCTTTAAAGTAATTTCTGGTTTTTTTTTGTGTTGGGGATAAGGCATCCAAAAAACTTCTTGTGGTTTCCTTCCTCGAAACTATAATTATATTTTTTTGTAAGAACAGGCCAGAATAGATAAATATTCTACCGATAAAGCCTGTTCCCCCAAAGACAATTGTATACTGTGTTTTATTTGATTTTCCAGTTTTTTCCATAAAAATTAAATGTCGAAAATCTTTATTTTTGTGAGTCAAAATACTTTTCTGCAAACAAAAGGAAAAAGATTTTATCATTCCAAGTAAGAAAAACCAAAAATGCCAGATTCACTGTTATAAAAACAAATTCGAAATTATTATAAAGCACGGGGGAAAAGACAAGTACAAATATCTGAGAAAATAAGAAATTAATTGTTCCTGATAGTTGCTTAGAGCTTATGTAGCTCAAGCCCAAGCTAAATAACAAGTTTAAAAGTGAAATTATTAGTATTATATAGAGTAGAAATTTTCAGATAGATGCCTGAGGTGAAAACAAAAGATATTATAAGAGAGTGTTTTATTAAACTGCTAAGTAACTTTAAGTTTTTTGATTTGAAAAATAAAAGACCTGGTTTTAGAAACAGTTTTTTTTGATAAAGAAGAAGTACCTCAAATTTATGCTGACATAAACCCATATAAAAAGAATGAAAGAAAACAAAAAATGTTAGGCCAAACAATTGAGGAAGATAATGACTTATATTTAGTCCTATAAACATTGCCCATATTCTAGTCAAGTAACCAAGGGCAACTATGGCAATAGAAAATATAGGCATTAGTCTTTTGAGAAGGGAATCATAGGATATTTGTAAAAGTATTAAGCTAGTTGCTAGAAAGAGTAGCTTTTGATTAAAAATATAAATAACCGTAAACCCAAAAATAAGCTTTAGGGCAACAACGGTTAATATTGTTTTTATCTGACTTTCAAAAAATAGTTTTTCCCAACGGAATTTTCTTTTTATATCTTCTTGAAAATCTCTAATATCGCTTAGATGATAGTGACTCGAAAAGAATATGCCTTCAAAAATTAAGAAAACAAATCGAAAAGTAAGCACTGTTTTCATATAATTCTCTCTCAAAAAGATAAATAAAGGGATTAAGCAAATGTAAAACCTGTATAGAATACCCTTCCAACTTTTAGGGAAAATTAAGTGGTTTATAAATTTTTTTTCGGCTCTCATTTATCTTGATTAAGCAGGTTTTTTCTGAGATTAAATGTCGTTAGCTTTTTGGGCTTAGTATGCTCCCAATGCTTTTTAATTTTAAAAAAATATTCTAAATATTCTTCTTTAATTTTTTGCCACTCCTTACCTTTTTTTTTAAAAGCTTCTTGGGCTTCGCTTAATTTTTTACTGTCCCAGTCAGAAACTAACTGAATCATCTGTAAAATAATTTCTTCATCTTGGCTAGAACACTTGAGTATCTTTTGAGCAAGAGCGCCTTTACTCTCGCCAAGGCTTATTGAAGATTCTGGAATGCTTTTCGACATTTTCGGATAATTATTAAGACCTCGGATCAAGTGGCCAAAAATAGCAGAAACCTTTGTGTTTGTTGGAGTAAACATGTATTTAAACATTTGGTTAAATCGCCTTATCGCCTCTTGAGCTAACTTGGGAAAGTAGTACTCTTCTATTCCCACAAAAACCAAAATTCTCTCCTTTCTGTTACTAATGGCTGGAAATAAAATATCTGCTACCGTAAAGTTCATATCAATATAGGTTCCAAAATCCTCTCCTTGAATACCAAGCTTCTGGTAAAGTTTGGCTGTTGCTTCTTGGTTTTTAGTAAAATCGCTAATTTTTAGAACTTTTGAAGTGAATGTTGAAGTTATCAAGGCGTCTCTATCATCATGAGTTTTAATTTCCCCCTCATAACCCAATAGGCGAATGAACTCGATAAATCTTGGTGTCAATTTTTGAATCTTACTAAGGCTAATATTGCGCGAATTAAATGCGCCTAAATTTGAAATGATAATAGTTGAACCGATAGACGTATTTTTATCAAAAAATAAAGCCCTTAATATCATCGAAAGCGTTCCCCCAGTAGGAGAATTAGTTGGTCCAAATCCAGTTATGAGATGACGATCAGAAAAAGGAACTTCGTTAAACTCTTCTAGACGCCAATGACAAGAAAACTTGCTTTTTATCAAATCGCTATCTTTAATTGGCCCAATAGCCAAGCTCTGATTCTTTATTGGCGTATAACCTTCGGTCTCCATTATTGAGCGGACAAACTTTTCATCCATGACTACTTCTTTCTTGGCATGATCGTCTGATTCTCTATCAGAAGTTGGATTTTTATATCTTGAACTCATTCTTTATTATCAATATTATTTATGTTTTTTAACTGCTCATTGTTGCAACTGTTTTTTATACACATCTATCAGTTCAGCAGTCAGTATAATTCTAACCTTTAAATTACAAGAATTTTTTAATTCTTGATTTATCCCCATTAGTAGTTTCAATAATTTCAAAGAGTTTTTCGAGTGCTTTCCCCCTCTTTACATTTAGTTTAGCTAATCTGAAAGATTCGGCAAAAGGTAGCCCATTACTGAGGTAGTGAATTATTGCGGCATTTGCACAAATAACATTTGTTCGTGCTTCTTCCCCTTTACCCCGAAGAACGTCGATCGCAGCCCTTATATTTTCTCTAACACTTTCTTTTTGAGCAATATCTTGCATACGATGACTAGGTAATTTTAGTTCATCTGAAAAAGAGCTTGAAACCACTTTACCTAAAACACCGTTTCTGATTCCTGCTATGGTGGATACCCCCGAAACACCAAATTCATCAATGTAATGAATTCCATCTTCAGTAGTAGTCACTACAAAAACATTCCTAAAACCGAACCTATTAAAAACCTGAATCGAAAGTCCAATATTGGGATGGGATAAACCATAAAATAAAACATCTGTCTTAATAGGAAAGCTTAATCCAGCTAAGGCAAAGCTTAATGCATGGGGCATAAAAAATCTCCCCCCATAAACCTTAGCGAAAAAAGGAGTACTTTCTTCCATGCTAAAAAAGGCAAGGCCAGTTTCTCTAAGTGCTTTTATATTTTGACTAGTAGAGCTCATAACACTAATGCCAATTTCAGATAGAAAATCAGCCGATCCTGACATAGAAGAGGTTGAATGAGAGCAGGCTTTGGCAATATAATTTCCTAAGCTTGCCGCCACAATAGCAGCTGGGGTTGAGATATTCATTGTTTTAAAGCCTTTTTTACCGCTACTAGCATAGCTGATAAGCTTTTTCCTTTTTGGTAATTGAACTTTTGGTTTTTTAACTTCCGCAATGTTGTCTAACGAAAGAGAGGCTTTTAATAAACCAACCACTTCGTCTAGACCAGGTCCTTTGACCATTACTCCATTAAGCAATCCACTCAACAATGCTGTCCGAGTGCTTTCTTTTTTTATTTCTAAAATGGCCCTTAAGGAGCTAAAGGCAAGATCTTCTTCTAAATCATGACGAAGATTAATTCTATAAAATGCCTCAAAGGGGATTTTTTGCTTTTGCTTATGGTGGAAAAAAGATTTATTATTTTTCTTTGTCTTTTTCATTTTAAACATCAAGCTTTTAAGCTAATACTATTTTATCAAGATTTTTTGAAGTTTGCCAAAATGCCATTCTTTATATCTTTTATTTCCTGACAGAAAAATAAAACATGTCTCGAAAAAGATTTAGAGGTTGGTTTGGTAAAGTTTTGAGATTAATCCGCCCATTTTTTGGCGGTAATCAATCAAGCTAAGGTCCCGATGACCAGCTTCTTGATAGTGGGGAGATATTCTAAACTTGTCATAATTGTTTCCAGAGCAAGCATTAAGTTCGTCTATCGTTTTATTTAACTGGTCAAAAATGGCTGGGTGGTCGATAAGACTGTCGGTATCTTTTGGCAGGGGAACTTGAAGAAGATAACCTTTAAGTTCTTTATAAATTGGTTTAATTTTTTCTCTTATATTTTCGGTCATATTTGTGCTTATTATACCAGTTTAGGCTATATTTTCGCGAGATTGAGGTTTATTTGTAATTTTTAATTTTCTCCCGCTTCTGTCTCGATACCCCGATATAACCGACATTTCGAAAGCCCTTCAAGATTTTCTTGATGTTATTACCCCTTTATAATTTCGCAAGACTTGCGAAACACGCTTTATGGATTTTACGGGCAATTCAGCGCCTTTCGCCATCCAGCCGCTACTGCTTCTTCTTCGCTACAAAACCAGCGCTCGCCTTGAGTCTCATTAATTACTGTTTTGTTGTAACTGGCACAGCCTGGAACATGGTAGATTTTTTCTTTGGTTTTTTGGCTAATATTTCCTTTAATAACACAATTTTCCGGTTGTCCTGGCGGTACATAAGGTGTTGGTGTGGCCCGAATTACTGTGGTTTCTTCTTCTGGAACGCATTGACCCCATAAGCCTCGATTATTAGTGGTTGCTTCCTGTTGGGATTTCGAGAACTGGCCTTGATATTTAATATCAGGGGGATAGCTAGAAGCATAAGCATAACCTTGTCTTACTAAATAATCATTAACAAAAATGCCATCCACCCAAACATAGCGAAGAAGCCGGCCATACCTGTCGGTGTTAGAAACATCTTTTTCAATTTCAATTTCCTTGTTTTCAACTAACTCCTTGTTTTTATTAGTAGCTTCATAACCAAAGCACTGGACTTCTTTATTTGGATGAACGGTTTCTGGGGTATCAATACCGATGTAACGGATTTTTTTGCCTCCCTCAACTTCAATTGTGTCTCCGTCAATTACTCTAGTAACTTTTACTTTTTCGCGATTTGCCTGCTTAGCCTCAGGAGTGGGTGTTTCTATGGTTGGCTTTATTTCTGTACTTGTTCCTTAGACCCGAGGGCTTTTATTATATTGAACATAAACGGCCTCGGAGGGTTGGCTCTTGTTTCCTGTTCTATCATAAGCAATAACAAAAATGCTGTTTTCTCCTTCTTGTAAAGTTACCTCTTGGCTAAATATGCCCTGGGAGTTGGCTTCAGTAGTGGTTTCCTTTTCTTTGTTAAGAAATATCTTGATTGTACTTCTGGGTTCTGCGTTTCCCTCTATGATGATTTTTTCATTGTCCGTCTTAGATGGCAAGGAGTTAATTTGTGGTTGTTCTGGAGGGGTTTGGTCAATTAAAAATGCGATTCCTTTTGATGTGCAGTGTTTTCTTTCTTCGTTACGACAGGCCTCAACGATAAGGGAGTGTTCTCCCTCTTCAAGTTCTTTAATAATGATAGCAAATGTTCCTCCAGAGCTCGATTTAACTTTACTAATGATTTCTCCATTTTTTATTAGGTAAACCGGCTTGTTTGAGGAAGTTTCTCCCCTGATAGTTGTTTCGGACAAATTAGATGGCTTGACTTCTTCAACTGCTTTTTCATTAATTAAGTATTTGTAAAAATCTTCATCTCCTTCTAAAACCCTTACGGCAATAAATCTTTTAGGGAGATTGCTTTCGATTTGGGTAGATATTTTACTTATTGCTTTTTCTATATGATCATCATATCCGACCTTAAAACCCTGCCTCTTTTCTTCTTTAATTTTTAATGTTGCCTCTACGAGTTTGTTTATTCCTTTTCTAGTAAGAGGATTTATAGGAACAACTGGAATATCAAGAAACTTTTCTAATTCTTGGTAATTAATTTTTATCCCTTTCTTTTCGGCATCTTCTACAAAGTTTAAAGCGATAACAACTGGAATCTTTGCCTCCAAAACCTGCAAAATCATATAGAGGCTTCTCTCTAAAGAGATTGCATCAGCAAGTATTATGACCCTGTCTGCATTCATTTCGAATAAGGCTTTTTCGGTAACCTTTTCCTCTTCACTTCGATCGGAAACAGAGTATATCCCGGGGGTATCAAAAAAGCTTATTTCGGTATTGTCAAAAACTTTCTTTGCCTTCGTTATCTCAACTGTTGTCCCGGGGTAATTAGAAATCACTACTCTTGGGCCAACCAAAGCATTAAGCAAAGAGGATTTTCCTACATTGGGTTGACCGATTAAGAGAACTTTAAGACTTTTCATTTTAAGACCTTAATTCCCTTAGCTATCTTCTTAGCCAAAGCAAATTTTTTATTTCTTACTTCAACAATAACATTATCAGGGAGTTCGTTTACTATCTTTATTTTCTCTCCCGGGAGTATCCCCAGACTGATTATTCGTTCAAACAATTTAATATTAAAAAGAATATCGGTAATTAAACCTTCTTTTTGTCTCATTTCCGTTAAAGGAATACTCTCTTTTTTAAGAGTAGATAATTCTTTTATATTATCGATAACTTCTATGGAAATATAATGTTCCAGGATGCTTGCTTTTTCCCAGGCCTCTTTTTTGCTTCTTGCTTTCTTAAAATAATTCTCAAGGATAGAGTGCCTTTTAATAAAATCTTCTGCTCTCTTTTTCCCCTCTCTTGCTAAAAAAACCAACTCTCCTTCACTTTGTACTAAACCTTCCCTTTTTAATTCTCTAAGCGCTTCAAATATAAAAGAACGGGAGACCTTAATTTCCGGCTCTATAAATGAAAATGGGACTTTCTTATTTTCTCTCCCCAATGCCTCTAAAATATCTTCTTTTACTATTCGTAAAACATCAAGTTTTCTGGGCATATTGTTTTCTGACATAAATTTACTTTAAGTCTTTTTTCCTGACATCAAAATTTTCGTCCCAAAACAACTCTGAAAAATCTTTTAGCTTCATTCGCTGCAAAAATATCTTCCCATTTAAATGATCTATTTCGTGTAAGACTACCCTAGCGTAAAATGGATTAGTAATTTCTTCTGTTTTCTCTTTTCCATCAATATCTAAATATTTTATTTTGGCATAGCTTGCTCTTTGAACCTGCCCATAAAAAGTACCATAAAGTATACTTAAACATCCTTCGATATCATAATTAGTTTCCGAAGACGTTTCTAGAATCTCCGGGTTTAAGTAGGCCCGAAACCCGATTTTAGGCAACTGCGGGTGATCTTTAGTTGGTAGAATATTGATGACAAACAATCTTTTAGGGATCCCAACTTGGGGAGCGGCTAAGCCAACACCCCCATAGTGCTCTAAGGTCTCCTCCAGCGAATTTATTATTTTTCTTCCCTGATCAAAGTCCTCCACTTTTACTGACTTTTGGAAAAGTAATTTTCCTTGCTGGGTCCCTATCTGTTTTGGCAATATAACCGCCATAATTATTTTATTTTTCGGCTAAACGGCAAGTTCCGGTCGGACAAGAAGATTGCCTACTCTTCCCAATAAAAAACGAGCCTTCAAAAACTCTTTTAACTCCTTTACTTTTACATTTTGGACAAATCACTTTTCCCCCATCATGGTCTTTCATTAAAAACATGCCGCTAAACTTATAACCACATTTTGGACAACGAAAAGTGTAATTGGGCATCTGTTTCTTTTTTTATCTATTTTTTAGATTTTAATTACTCGTCCCACCCCACCCTTAATATATCTTTTCGGATATAACCTCTTTAATTCATTCCTGTGCTGAGTACAATGGGTAGGACAGATTAATTTTAATTTTTTAAACAATTCAAATTCAGAAAATCCATGCATCCCCCCAATAATCCCATAAAGACTGCCGAATTCCTCCGCCGCACCTAAAATCTTACCCATATAAGGATGAGAACAACCAACAAGCAAAATAACACCCTTTCTTGTTATTATTCCCATGCTTTGTTCTATTCCTTCCAACTCTCCTGTAGAAAAAATGTTTTCGTGAATTCTTGTCGATTTTTTTATTTTGAAAATCCCTTTTCTTTTCACCCCAGGAAACGATGGAGGGACATAAACCTTAACTTTTCTGTTTACGCTCAATAGTTTAGAAAGCCCCCCAATATGATCAGCGTGAGCATGAGAAATAAAAACCTCATCAATCGAAGCGGGATCGATCCTCAACCTCTCCATATTGTCAAACAAAATTTCCCCGTTGGCTCCCGTATCAAATAAAATTCTTGGAGTGTTTTTTATTTCCACTAAGGCGGCAAAGCCCCAATCAGTTTGAAGGTCTTTTCTGAAAGCTAAATTATCATAAATAATAGTAATTTTCATTTGTCTATTGCTTCTTCTAATTTCCTAACCACTAATTTTAGTTCCTCTTCGATTTTTTCTGTTTTTAAAGATTCTCCCTTCAACCAAGCCAACGAAACAACGGTCGTCTCCGGGATTAAACCTATTGGCTCTATGTTTTTTTCTTTTAGCTTCTTTTCTAAATAACGCTGTGTTTTCTGGTTATAAATTTTATTTAATAAAACAAAACTGCCCTTAGTTCTTGCCTTTCGATAAATTCTATTGGCCTTTTTTACTAACCCCTTATTTTTAAGATGTTTTGTGGCAGGAAGTTTCCCCGCTTTTATTTCCTGAACTAAATTTTCAATATCACCAGCTATCTGAATAGCGGCGATGCTCGGATCGACTACGGTAATTATCCAATCCATAGAAGTTACCACTCCTCGAGCAAAATCTTCTAGGCCAGCTTTAACATCAATTAAGGTCACTAAAGAGTTATTGGCATCAATTATCCTCAAGTCTCTAGTTATTTTAGAGATCGGTCCATCACAGCCCGATCCCGGACCCTGATTACCAATCTTTCCAGCCACTAAAAGAGTTATTTTTGATTTTTGAGAATAATATTCGGCGGGAAGCTTTTTTAAAGAAATTTCTGCCTTTGGCAAAATTGTTGGGTTATCAACCGGACAGCTCACTAAGCCGCCACTAAATTCCGTTCCCCCAAAATAATCTATCAGCGCAGTCGGTGATTTCTTAAATCCTAAAGCCCGATGAAGACCAACATTAGTTGAGTCAGCATCCAATATGCAAACATGGTAACCAAGGCGGCTAAGAACTTTACTTAACAAAACCGTAATGGTGCTTTTACCGCCACCCCCTTTGCCTAAAACACCAATTCTCATATTGGCTAAAGCCTTATTCTTTTTATTAATCATTGGTCTTTTTTGTTCTTTGTGTTTTTTGTTTCTTCTTGCTTTTGCCTACCTTCGAGCGATACTCGCTTTGATAATTTTTACCAACCCGATAACTTTTAATTATTTTTGGTTTTCCTTGCGTTTCTACTGTGAATGTAACTTTTCTTTTCATCCCCACTTCAGGCACAAATTGGGTCAAAAAATTAATAAACCCCTCATCCTTTCCTCTACAACCAACATGATTAAATAACTTATCCCCGAGTTTCTCTATCCTGTTATAAAGCCAACCCTCAAATGTTTTCTTCATTTTAATTTCTTCTATCAAAGATTATTTACTCTTCTGAAGAAATTTAAATATATCTTCCGCCGCAATTGCCCCCTCGCTACAAGCAGTAATAACCTGATGAAAATTATTAGAGGCAGTAGCAATATCACCAGCTGCCCAAACTCCAAAATAACTAGTTTTTTGATCAGGACCAACCTTAACATAACCCCTTTCGTCGGTCTCTAAAGACAGTTTATTTATCAAGTCTTTCTGAGGAACCGTGCCGATTTCTATAAATAAGCCATCAACCATCAATTCAGTTTGATCTTTATAAGGCTTACTTAAAATAATCTTTTCTAGCTTTTTTTTACCGCCCAGGCCGACGACTTCTGTATTATAAATTACTTCAATCTTTTTATTATTTACAATTTGGCCCACCCAAGCGGTTTCGCCACGTAGTTTATTTTTTCGATAAATTTGGTAAACTTTCTTGGCTATTTCGGCAAGATAAAGTGAGGCCGTATTGGCGCTATCACTGCCGCCAATAACAGCCGCTGTTTTGTTTCGATAGAACATGGCATCACAAGTAGCACAATAAGAAACACCTCTGCCAATAAATTCATTTTCATTTGATAAACCAAGCCGACGATGCTTTGTGCCAACAGCTAAAAGAAGCGCTTTGGCTAAAAACACCTTCCCGTTTCTGGTAGTAACCCTGAATATTTCCCCCTTTCTATCAACGCCAACCACCTTATCTAATAATAAAAAAGCGCCTAAAGATTCGGCATGCTCTTTCATTTTATTAACAATGTCTACTCCGGAAATTTCTTGCTCGGTGGGAAAATTACAAATTTTGTGAGCCTCAAAGGCTAGACCACCTAGACTTTCACCAATAACTAAATGGTCCAAGTGATAACGAGAGGCATAAATTGAGGCCGTAAGCGCCGCTGGCCCAGCGCCGATAATAATTAAGGGGTATTTACTTTTTTTATTTGTCATACACTTAACTAATCAATATTTCCTCATGTCAAAACCAACCTTACCTTCTCTAGCCTTTTCAAAGGCTTCCTTTAGGCCTTTTTCGCTAAACGGATAGAGTTTAATTGGAAGTTTATCAGCGCCAAGCCTACCTTCCTTAACCTGAGAGATCATTACCTCCCAATCCTCCTTATCTCTTCCCCAAGAGCCAACCAAAACAGCTCCTTTTTCCAACAGCTCATAAGTCGGCAAGGGAGAGTTGCCTCTTATTGGTTGGGTAATCCAAATTCCACCCTTTCTTAAGAGTTTGTCTGTGTCTTTGGGAGAAATACTACCTGTTCTATCTACGATAACATCAAACTGCCGCCTTTCTGTTGGCAACCTTGAAATATCAGTTGACGAATTAACGATTAAGACCTCCGGTTCTTTTTCGTTAGTTACTGTTCTTTTAAAAATCGCTTTTGCGATCCCTATCAACTGCTCATTATTTTTATCTCCAGGAGTTAAAATAGTTCTTTGGGAACGGACAATAAAATTGTTATTATCCACTAAATTTCCTCCTGGCTGAATATCGGCCGATAAGCCCACGGCAACAAAAACAGTGCCATTACCTACAAAGGGAAGAATCGATTCCGGATTATAACCAGTCGCTTCAATCACTATTGGTATTTTTCCACCAAACCCCTCAAGTTCGAGTCGGGGAGTAACTTGCTCAAGAATTTCTTGAGTTTGGGTTTTATCGGTAAGGTTAAAAACCTTTAACTTGGGATATTTTTCTTTTAGGGCCGCCAATTTTGCCGGCGTTGTCCCGGTGGCAATAATATGTTCCTCTGGGACACCTTCGGCAATTAAGCTAGCTAAGGCCAGTCCGCCAACAGAGCCAGTCCCTCCATTAATTACAAACCAAGCTTTCCCCGCATCTTTACCGGTAGTTTTTTCGTAAACAGGCATTGCCCTCATCCAGGCGTGAACAGAAACGCCTAGGGGCTCGAACTGAGCGCCGAGTTCATCGGGAACTCCTTCGGAAATTCTAACAACAACTTTGCCGGGTAAAACCGCCAGCTCTGTACCTAATCCATCAGTCCCCAGGCCAACAATCTCCATTCTTTCACTTTGGCTCCACCGGCCTGGCGGGCAGTCATCAGAAAAAATAGTGGATTCTATTGCAACTCTATCCCCAACACTAAGACCTTTGACATTACTGCCTACAGCCTTAATTATGCCTACCCCTTCATGTAAGGGAATAAAGCCCCTTTCTCCATTAGGCAAAGGGTGCTTGGCAAAGGGGTGCGTGCCGGAATCTTGGGCATAAGCATGAATGTCTGAACCGCAAACTGCTACCACCAGTGGCTGCACAACAATTTCCTTTTTCCCATATCGAGAAAATTCGGGAGTATCAGCTGATCTTTCGACAAAAAAATAGCCATCCGGGGTAGAGACAACATGGGCATAGGGCGATCTTCTTAGTCCCTCTATATTCATTTTTCCCTCTATTCTATTATTATTTGTATCATTTATATCTTCTTTCATATTGTTTTGTCCGCTTTGGGACTCAAATCAATTAGGCAACTCGCTTTATCAAGCGAGTCCGAAACAGAAATTTTTGGCAAAAGGTATTCATTTTTAGGAATAAGGGCTTCTAGCAAAAAGGGGCTTTTACTTTCTAGCATTTTTTGCAAAGCCGGTTTAATCTCTTTAGGTTTTGTAATCCTTATCGAATTAAAACCGTAGGCTTTGGCAATTTTAGCAAAATTTAAATCCAGATTATAATAGGTGCCAAAAAAACGGTTATCATAGTCAAAATGCTGGTGTTGACGAACAGCTCCAAGTGTATGATTGTTAACCACAATTATTTTTAAATCAATCTTGTTTTCAACAACTGTAGCCAATTCCTGAATATTTACCTGAAAATCGCCATCGCCTAAAATTGCGATTACCGTATCTTTAGGTTTAGCAATTTTAGCGCCTATTGCTGCAGGGAAAGCAAAACCCATGCAACCAAAGCGGGAACTAACATTAAATTGACGTGGTTTTTTAAATACAAAATGGCGCATCGCCCAATATTTATGCTGACCGTTACCGGCAAAAATTTTTGCTTCTGGCACTAGTTTATTTAATTCTTCTATTAATTCCTGGGGTTTAATTAATTCCTTTGCGGCAGAATAAGAAATAGGGCAATTGGTTTTCCATCGCTTAATGGATTTGAGCCACTTTTTTCTTGTTTTAAAAGAGTTTTTAGAAAGATAATTATTTAATTGGATTAAAAAATCTTCAATATCATCAGAAATACAAAGCGAGGGGGATACAAATTTACCACATTGTTTTGCGTCAATATCAACATGGACAATTTTGGCTTTTTTGGCAAAACTGCTGGTATTGGCTGTTGTCCGGCTTTCCAAACTTGCTCCTAAAACCAGCAGCAAGTCTGATTCCTGTATGGCAGAATTAGCGTAGGGCGTGCCCAAAACGCCCGCCACTTGTAAGGAAAGTTTATGATTTTCCGGGAAAACTCCTACTCCTGAGACAGTCGTCGCCACCGGTATCTGCATCTTTCTTGCCAGTTTGCAAAATAAAGTTGATTGTTCTGAAGCGATTAGGCCTTCACCAACCAAAAAAACTGGCCGTTCTGATTCTGACAGCCATTTAAAAACTTTTTTGATAAAGGGCTGATTCTGTGAGGGGGGTTGATTTTCAATTATAGTTTTCACGACCGGTTTTATTTCTGCGGCTTTTTCTTTAAAGACGTCTTTCGGAACATTGATAAGAACCGGCCCGCGAGGAATCGTCATTGCGGTAGCGACTGCTTCTGAAACCACTCTTGGAAAATCGCCAGCTTTCATCACCAGAAAATTTTTCTTGGTTATAGGTTTGGTTAAACTGATAATATCTACTTCTTGAAAAGAACCTTTACCTAAATCCTCGCGGTTGGTATTCATGTTTATAGCAATCAGGGGAATAGAATCGGCCCAAGCAGTCGCGATTCCTGTTATTTGGTTAGTTGCGCCTGGTCCTGAAGTTGACATACTGGTAGCTAATTGTCCCGATACCCTAAAAAAACCATCAGCCGCATGGACAGATGCCTGTTCATGCCGAAATAAAAAATGTTTTACCTTTTTTGATTTATGCATCTCATCATAAAAGGGCAGAACATCCGAACCGGGAATGCCGAAAATAATTCCAATACCCTCTCTAACTAAAGCATCGTGTAAAAGCCTTGCGCCTGTTTTGATCATCTGTTCCGGTTGTCACTGTTTTTGATAATTATTTAAAGTTCAACTTCTAATTCTGATTTAAAACTTGCCTTTTGTCTTAAACCAATAAATTCTTTAATTATTTTACCGCCCTTAAAAAGTTTCATATTAGGAATGGCTTGAATTTGATACTGAATGGCCAGCGATTGATGCTCGGAAAGTTCCATGTTTAATTTGCCTATTTTTAATCTGCCATCAAGCTCCTCTGAGAGCTCATCTAGGGCAGGTGCCATCATCAAGCAAGGCTGGCACCACGGTGCCCAAAAATCTACTAAAACGGGAATATTTGATTGAAGAACTTCTCTGTCAAAATTTTCTTTTGTAAGTTCAATTACTTTCGACATAATCTTTCAATTATTTATTTTTAACTATTTCTTTTAATAAAAATTCAATCGTTTTTCTCTTTTTAAGGCTAATGGACTCTAAACAAGCAGTTAAATTTTCTTTAAAATACATCTCAATTGCTTTTTTCAGGGCAACATTAATGGCAGAGAACTGTTCTGTTATTTTACGACAGTCTTCTTTTTTTTCTATTAAATTAGTCAAGCCATCGATTTGACCTCTGATAATATTCAACCGTTGGATTACTGTATTTTCTCTTATGCTCTTCATTAAACTGAAAAACAATTAAAAATATATACCCCCTAGGGGTTTATGTCAAGTTAGGTTAAAACCTTTTTTCTAGGCTTCTTTCATGCCATTTCACCGCAATTACAAAAAAAATAAGAGCAAATCCCAAAGTGACGATTAAATTAATAAAGGGAGAAAATTGGCTTGTCCCTTGAACCGAGTGCCTAACTAAATCGGTGTAATAAGTCAAAGGGGAAAAAAATGACAAAAATTTAAATTTTCCCATTTCGGTAATGGGAACAAATACTCCGCTGATGAAAATAAGAGGAAATTTAATTAGGGTCGCCAAAAGCATAATATCCGAAGGATTATCCGTGGGTGAAGCGGAAATCAAAATTCCTAAAGTCGAAAAACAGAAAGCGGCGATTACCATTCCGATAATTAAAGACAAACTGATTATTTCCGACCCCATCAGGATGAAACTGATCAAAAGGATAAAAGAATTAATAAAAAGACCAAAGATAACCGAAGCAATAATATCGCCCAAAATAATCGCCCAAAGAGAAATCGGGGAGGAAATCAATCTTTCAAAAGTTCTCATTTTTGTCTCCCAGGGCGCAATGACCGGGGTGATGGCGGAAACCGAAAAAAAAAGGGCCATACCCAAAAGACCGGGAATCAAAAAATCCAAAGGAGCGCTTCTTTTAAAAGAAAAGGAAATAAATAAAAAGGCGGGAATAAGTAATCCCTGAATCATCACTGGTCCTCTCAGGTAATAAATAGCTAAATCTTTTTTAGCAATCGTCAAGGCTCTTTTGAACTGTTCAATCATCTTCATTGTTTTCTGGTTTGAGTCAACTCGATAAAAACATCTTCTAGGCTCGGACCTAAAGTTTTTAAAGAAATTATTTTATTACCGGAATTTTGAGAATATTTAACCAAAAAAGGAATAACCTCTCCTACTTTTTGGCTATATAGTCTAAATTTATCTCCTTCTTTTTTAACTTTGGTTACTCCTTTTAGTTTAAGCTTTTCCTCATCGGCTGTTTTTTTAAAGGCAACTTCTATTGAGGCAGTACCTTGAATCGCGTTTTTTAGATTTTCGGGGCGATCAATGGCCACAATTTTTCCGTAGTTCATAACGGCCACTCGATCGCAAAGCAAGTTTGCCTCATTAATATCGTGGGTAGTCAAAAAGATAGTCGCTCCTTCCTGATTAAACTTGCCGATAAGATCCCTAATCAACCTTGTACTCTCTACATCTAAACCTCCGGTAGGTTCATCTAAGAAGAGAATTTTGGAATCATTCATCAAGGCCATGGCTAAAATTAACCTCTGCTTCATCCCTTTTGAAAAAGTCTTCACCTTCTGATTTCTTTTTTCGTATAAGTTAAACAGCTTTAATAAATATTCCGCCTTTTCAAAAGCCTTTTCTTTTTTCGTTCCGTAAAGTTCGGCCATAAATAAAAGATTTTTAAGCGCGGAAAGATCCATATAGGCATTAGCCATTTCGGGGACAATACCCATTAGCTGTTTTGCGGCAAGGGGACTCTTTGAAAGATTATAGTTACCGATCCAGGCTTCGCCGCTTGTTGGCTTTAAAACACCGGTTAAAACCCTAATTGTCGTTGTTTTACCGGCGCCATTGGGCCCAAGAAGACCAAAAATTTCACCCTCTTTTATTGCAAAAGAAACATCGTCTACCGCCATTAAACCATCAAACTTTTTAGTTAAATTTTTAACCTTTATGATATCCATTAATTGCTATTATAAACTTTATCAGTAGTATTTACTATTTTTATTTTCCTTTTTATACTATCTCATTTGTCTTGGTTCGACTATGCTCACCATAAACGCTTTGCCTAGTTTACCCTGAGCATGGCCGAAGGGGATCCTAGCTCCCCAACAAATAAGAAGAAAGTCCCGGTGTGTCTGCCTAGTCCACTCCTAGAGTGTGTAACAAATTCTTTTCACAAAATTTTTCACAGCTTCGGAAAGGAGAATCCTTGGAGGCTAATAAAAAAGATTTGGAAGATATTCTTAAAAAAAATCGCGGGAGTTTAAGGTTTATTTTTGTTGATGAATTAAGCCAAGCTTTAAAAATAGTCTTGAGAAAAAACCAAGCTTGCCGACAGGAGTAGCATTAGCGGGAAGGGCTCCTTCAGGGAATTGATAACCTTTAATTTCCTTGGAACCGACTTTATAGGCTCCTTCTGGATCTGCTTGAGAAAACTCGGGAGTGTCTGGTGCTATTGATGGATGATTATTTTTCCCCTCGCTTCCTTCGAATTGCTCCACATATTGCTTAAAGGGACCACTGCTTTGTAGTTCAGCCGCTCTTCTTCTTGTTGCCGTTCTTCCTGGAAAGATTGGTCTCCCTTGTTCGTGTTCTGGTGTTCTAACCATGTGAACGTTTACGAAAAAAATTTAACTTACTATATTATATAATATATAAAAATTTTTAAAGAAAAACAAGGCATCGCTTGAAATTGTCCGAAAAAGGAGATTCTTTGAAGGCGTAACAATTTTTTTATAGTAGGTTCTCACGGGAAAGTCCGTGGTCCTGGCCCTATCTTGAAATAAGATAGAATTTACAATAAATAACCAATGTTTTAATTTACAATGAAAATTTAATAATTTGAAAATTGATTGAAAATTGCCTCTGGCCCGTCGGGCCCTCCGGGTCGTTGACCTGACGGATCGGAGACCAACGGCCCGGAGGGGTCGGTTGAAAATTGTCCATTCGACTTCGCTCAAGACAATCCTGAGTGTTAATCGAAGGATTGAAAATTGATTGTGCCGTGGTTTTGCCTATCTTGAAATAAAAACCATATGATACAATATATTTGTTGTTAGCTGCCCATTAGAAAAATTCACAAAAAGGGAGGTGAAAGAAATGGCATTAGCAGAAAGAAAGACTGGGGAAAACGAGCTGTTGGCTTCATTAGATTTACCGTACATGAAAGAGGTAAGAGATAGTCTGACAGGATTAGCAGAAGAGGCTTATGGAGAAAATGGTTTAAAAGGTTTAAGGGGAACAACCCCTGAAGAACAAACAGAAATTGTTAAAAGAGCCTTAAATCAGGCTCAAGAAGCCTATCAGGAAAGAAGCTTTCACGACAAAGTAGCCTCGATTGGTAAAATAGAAGAAGCTTACGACCAGGGAATGTTAACCCTTCCCGACCTTTTACAAGGACTGGGAATTGAGACGCAGGAAGATAACGACAGGCGCGGCTTGTTCGGCCGATTAAAAAATTTTTTGGGTCGCGATAAAACCACCGGGGTTTAATAATTTTCTTCCCTTAACTAATTAAAACAAACACCATGAAACGGCCGGAAAGTCCCGAACTTGACGCTTCGCAAATGACTAATTTGCAAAGATTTCTGTCTGGACGATCCAGAGAAGAATTGCAACAAGACTTGCAACAACTAACCAAAGACTCCCAATCCGATAGGGGACCATACACCTCAGGCGGCACTCCTGTCAATGTCTCTAAATCCTATATTCTTATCCAAGAAGCCTTAAAACAATCGACCAAGAAAAAATAGAAAAATGGCCAAGTTAATTTATTCTGACCACGCTGTTAAAAAAATATCCGACCACAACTTAAAAAAATGGCAAATTGAAAAAGCTTTTATTAAACCAGACTTTCTTCGCCCTTCAACTGCCCCAGGTTGCCAAAACTATGTTCGCACCAGTAACCACCTTGAAATCGGCGCTACCATCAAAAAAACCGACGATGGCAACTGGTTAGTTGTCTCCGCTTGGAGAAGAAAATTGACGAAATAACCCTTCACCAATCGAAATATTTTGAGCCGTCACCACCCCGCTAGTATCTTCTGCACCAACCACCATAACTTGTTCGCCAATTTGCAAATCAGCGATAGATCCTTCGTTAGTTTTATTAATCCTGGTTAAGTCAGAAAAAATGACTATCCTGGTATCATCCTCCTGGGTTTTGATGGTAATGGTTTCGTCCTCAACACTAATTATTTCTCCATTAACGACTCGACCAAGCTGGGTACCACTTCTTTCCGGCATTTCTTTTAATTGGCCCCGAATATTGGCAGGCTGATCAGAACGAAAATTACCAATCTGTCTTTTCTGATATTGTACACCGCCCCAAAAAGCCAAACCTCCAACTACAAACATAACAATTATCGTTAGTATTAAATTATTTTTCTTCATTCTTCCTCACCTCCTTTACAAAAAATTTTATAATTTAAGAATAAATTTTTTGTAAAACCCACCATAAATTGCGGCAGAAGCCGTATACGAATAGTAATCAAAAGGCGACTGCGAAAATTAGGCGGGCCTGTTTCCTTTTAACTTTTAACTTAAAATTATTACTCGTATCTTAGCGCTTCAATTGGTTGTAGACTGGCCGCCTTTTGAGCCGGATACCAACCAAATAAAATCCCAATCCCGGCCGAAACCCCAAAGGCTAACAAAATAGAAGGCAGGCTAATAACAAACCCAGAGCCGATAACTTTAGTATAAGCATAAAAACCGACCATCCCCAAGCCAATCCCTATTAAACCTCCGGCAAAAGTTAAA
>Ga0268285_1000277_pt1 | contig 31626 bp, 29 predicted proteins | sample saktaG_2_FD_190144 | JGI IMG/M metagenome (GOLD analysis project Ga0268285, IMG submission 190144) | Saline water microbial communities from Sakinaw Lake, British Columbia, Canada - sak_2013_06_06_120m | ecosystem: Environmental > Aquatic > Non-marine Saline and Alkaline > Saline ... | reverse complement strand
CAATGTGTTTGGGTGGCCGTCCTACAAACCAGGACGACTAAGGCGGCGGCGCGAAGCATGCCCCGCAGCTCTGCTGCGGGGTGCGCCGCCGCCAGTTTGACTGAGCATGTTCCTTCATGGAGAGGGTCTCCTCCGACCCGTAAGTTTGGACTATCTCAAAGCCCAGCGAGGATACGAAGTCAGTCTGCCACTCCATGCAGAGGACCTGGACCTAGAAAACTATATTGAAGAATTAATTGAAGTTAATCGCGGTCCGAAGGGCTGTCGGGCCTTATGCACCGATACGCCTTCGGACCGCCTTCGTCAGATCATTCCGGTCGTCCGCCCGAGGGCGCCGTTAGGCGGCTGGCGCGGATGGATAGGGCGCGATCAGAAGGCTGGGCCCTTCGCCAGTCTCCCTGGACTTGAAGCTGACTTTGTAGTCGGCATCGCCGATCGCCATCAGGAGGAAGGATATCCTGCCGCCTTCGGCCGCCTTGAGATGCTCTGATACGTCGAAGGCGAAGACGTCGTCACCTCCGAAGTTCACCCCGAGCTGGGTGAAGTCGAGCTCGTCGCCGTTTGCCATCATAAGGATCGCCGAGAGGATGTTCAATTCCAGGGCCGATACGCTCGAATTTTCAGACCATTCGGATGTCATTGGCATGAGGATAATTCCGACCGCCCCTTCACCGACCTTCTCCATCGACTCCGCCTTCAAAACAAGAACCCCGACGTCGTCCTTTTCCATCTCAAGGCCGGATATATCGAACTGGACCATCACCACCTCGGGATAAGAGTCATCTTCGTACTCCCAACCCGTCAAGTATTCGCAGACCAGGTGATCGCTGTTGTAGACCTTCCCTTTCTCCACGTTCGCGTACAAGTCTTCGACGGCTGGTAAGACTATCATCGAGCAGGGGGCGGCCGAAGGCTCCTCTGGCACGACTGGGGGAAGCACTTCCTCCTCCACCTCTACCACTTCCTCTTCCGGCAGAAGCTCGGCGAGGGTCGTCTCGTTCCCGTTGTCGCCAACGCTTGCTGGGGCTGCCTCGTCGATCATTTCCCCCACCATGGCCGTCTCTGTGAGTTCGCCCTCCTGGGCTGATGCCAAAGAGGCGGCCGCAAAGACCAAAAGGACGATCATGAAACTGAACAAAGCTCGGTTGAACATATTGACCTAATCTCCCTAAATCAGGAATATCTGAGCTTCACATGAATATATCCCTTTTCATAGAAAAATGGCGAAAATTGGTGATATCTCTAAGTTGTCTCTAAAATGGAGCTTTTCGATTCAAAGGCCCCAGGTAGGGATTCTTCCGACTTTCTTGAGATTAGGATCTTCGGCTTTACCGGTGTGGAGACATCAAAACAAGTAAACTTAAATATGGGCAAGTATTTTGTATCAAATGTGTTTACCATAAGTAAAAAATATTTGATTAAACGGTGTGAGCCCGAATGTTTCGACATCCTCCACAAGATGGCATATCGCCTCCAGATCCAGCAGAAGTGCTCGTCAGCCGTCGTATTCTGAGACGAACTTCGAGATTTTATGCGAAAGTGGCTTCGTCGAGCATCACCCGTCGACGCCCCCCTTCGTAGAATGAGTTATCATTAATTTAAGAAATGATGTTAACTTTTTCGTAATTTTAAGTTTAATTCAGATTTAGAAAGGAATATATAGCAAAAAATGTCATGTACGCCGCGGATAATAGCAGAAAATTCGGAGAAGGGATGAATATGAGAGGTGTAGGGACGATTACGAGAATCTGGGCGGCGCTCCTGGTGATGTTTTTATTGTCAGGCTTATCACTGGGTGCCGACAATCCTGAGGGATATTTAGTCGAAAACGAGCACCACTTCGCCCAGGATGTCGAGGGCGATGGTTACGCCATGGTTTACCAGAAGGTGAATACTAAGACGCTTCAGCTACAAAACTACATGCACGGCAGCGGCACCATGGACGTTGCGACGATCATAAACTCCAGCCAGGAGGAGAATACCAAATGGAGTTATTCTTCTACAACCAATACGTGGTCGAAAACTAAGGTCCAATGGGGTGAGATATCCTTTGTGGAGCAGAACGAGATGACCTACGGACCCAGGAGTTTCGCCTACGGCACCGGCTACTACGCCGAAAATCCAATAGTCTTCAACTCCAAGCTGAAGGAAAAGACTCAAGGCAAGAACTACCAGGATGATGTAGGGACCTCGATGCACCACCAGATCGAGTACGCCTCTGCCTTCCAGAAGGATATCGGCGTCAACCTCGAGTGTAAAGACGGCTACAAATTGGACGGCGATAAGGGTTACGGTCTGGCGGAGATGAATATCGAAGAAACGGTGACCGAGGGGACGGTCCACATTGGAGAGCTCATGACAGATCCTGAGAGAGGATGGAAGGATCCTCTGATCGAGATCGACGAGAACTACGTCGGAACCTTCGCCATCCAGAAGAACATGAAGGTCTGCGCCGAGAAGAGCAAACCGTATGGAGTCACTGACTGGCTCTCTTGCTGCATAGGCGGCTACGGCGAGATGGACGAAACAGATAAGCTCGTTGTCGATGAGGAGATCTTCGACTGCACCTGCCGCGAGAAGGCTTGGGGCGACTCCTGGAACGACACCTCCAAGGAGCAGCCGCTGTACAAGTAAGGAATAAAGAACATCACGATGGTATATGAGAGGCGCTTGCCACGAATTGGGCCAAGCGCCGCTCCCTCCAACTTTTTTTAATTCAAAAGCTCAGTCGGCCGGCAGAAATCCGATCTCCTCTACGATGGACTGACCCTCGTCGCCGAGGAGGAAATCTATGAAGTCCCGTTCTCCCTCGTCGGGCTCGTCCCAGGTCATCACGTAAAGGGGACGGGAGAGGGGATAGGTATCGCTCCTTATGCTCTCGGTGGTGGGAAAGACCCCCCCGTAGGCAACAGCGCTCAGGTTTCCGTCCTGGACGTAGTTGAAGCCGAGATAACCGATCGCCTTATCGCTCTTGGTTATGGCGGTCTTCATCTCGGCGTTGTTCTGGGTGTAGGTGTCGGCTCCCAGGGTCTCCGTCTTCAGGTCGCCCATCACCATCTCGTTGAAGAGGTCGCCGGTTCCCGAGCCCACCATCCTGGCCACGGCAAAGATCTCCCTGCCGGGGCCTCCAAGCTCCTTCCAGTTCGTCACGTTCCCGTTGTATATCGCCCGAAGCTGGTCCCGGGTGAGTTTCGTGACGCCCGAGTAGTATATCGATTTGCTGACGGCGATGCATATCGCGTCGTAGCCTATCAGGTACTCGGAGAAGTTGTCGCCGTAAAGCTCGATCTCATCTGCCCTGATCTCCCGGGAGGACATCCCGATGTCGGAAAAGCCGCTGGCCACGTTCTTTATCCCCACCCCGGACCCGCCGACGCCGCTGACGGTCACCATCACGTTCTTCTGGAGCATGTTAAACTCCTCAGCGCAGATCTCCACAAGGGGCATAACCGTCGTCGACCCGGTGATGGTCACGGTGTCCAGGCCGTCCGAAGCCCCGCAGGTTCCGGCCAGGGCGAAAAATCCCACAATTGAGCAGATCAGCATCAAAGAGGATAATTTGGTCATCAGATCACTCCCCGCAGTAAAACTACTCGTACTATATGATATTTGTTATGGGAGTGACCCATCGATGAGCCTGCTAGATGGAGATAGGCCAGAGAGCTTCTTTTTGGCGAGGGAACTTTAGGTCGAAGACCGATCTGCGAAAGAGGCTATCTCGACCCCGGAAGATCACTTCATCCGGCCGTAGAGGGTCGTCCTCTGGACAGGAACCCTCCCGTTTCTCTCGATCAGATCCCTGAACTGGTCTGGGGTCATGCACTCGGTCTCGGCAGCTCCTGCAGTTCGCGATATGTTCTCCTCCATCAGGGTTCCGCCAAGGTCGTTCACCCCCCAGAGGGTGGTTCTGCCGGCGAGGTCTCTTCCGAGCTTGACCCAGCTTGCCTGGATGTTGGCGATCAGGGGATGGAGGGTGACCCTGGCGAGGGCGTGCATCTTCAGGTTCTCGAGGTGGCCCATCCTCTGAGACCGGGGGCCTAAGGAATTATTCCCAGGCATGAAGGGGAGGAGGACGAACTCCGAAAACCCGCCGGTCTCGGCCTGGATCTCGCGGAGAAGCAGAAGGTGGCTGATCCGATCCTCAAGGCTCTCGATGTGGCCGTAGAGCATGGTGGAGGTGGTGGGAACCCCCAGGCTGTGGGCCGTGGTGATCACATCTCGCCATTCGGCCGTCGTCAGTTTGGAAGGGCAGATCTCCATTCTCACCCGGTCCACCAGAATCTCGGCCGCGGTTCCCGGCATCGATCCAAGGCCTGCACGCTTCAGCTCCCTTATCGAGTCCGCGGGGGTGATGCCGGAGTTTTTTGACATGTAAAAGACCTCCATGGGGGAGTAAGCGTGAAGGTGCATCCTCGGGTAGTTCTCCCTGACCGCCTCCAGGATCCGGCAGTAGTCCTCCAGGACGAGGCCGGGGGCAAGCCCTCCCTGGATGCAGATCTCAGTGGCTTGGAACCTCTCTGCAGCCTCCACCCGGCCCAGGATCTCCTCTTCGGTTAGAAGGTAGCCGTCGGTTCGCCTGAAGGCGCAGAACTTGCAGTTTCCCACACACCGGTTGGTGAAGTTGACGTTCCTGTTGACGACGAAGGAGACCTCGTCTCTGCATCGCTCTTCCCGGAGGAGGTTCGCGAGCCGAAAGAGCCTGACCGGCTCGTTCCAGAGCGCCATGAGAGAGGCCCGATCGATCCAACAGTCCTGGGCAAGGAGGGCGTCATCGAACGCCGATGCTTCTTGCTCCCGAGATAACATCATCAACTATCGCCGCCCGATAGGCAGTTCTCTATCCCATCTTTCATGATCCTGCGCTCCTTTGGAAGCTGCGAGACAAGTTCGCCTCTGGAATACAGACCGCACCCGAGAACACCGCCCCGGTAGGATACCACCACGTAACCGTCCTCAAGCTCCGCCTCCAAGCTCTGCCGCCCCCCGGCTATGAACTTTTCAGCCTGGTCCGGGCCGAGGTCGACGGCGTTCTTGGTGGCGAGGTGGCCGAAGAGCTGGAGGGCGTAGGTGGTGGGCTTCCAGACCCGGCCCCGGACCGACATGAAACGAAGGCCCACCGACTCGCACCACAGGTCCGGGATCTCGGGGAGGCTGAAGGCCCAGACGTTCCGCCCCTTCCTGTAGAAGCTCACGCCCTCGAAGGTGGCAGGAGGGATACCGAACCTGGACTGCATCATCTCCGCCACCTCGGCCCGGTCCAGCGGCTGGAAGGGCGACCTATTCTTTAATGAGCTTTGCGACAAAGAATCCTCCTGTATCGTTCTGGTGAGGGTAGTACCTCGCGCATTTCTCCATCTCGTGACCGAAAAGGGATCCGTCCCATTCCACCAGGCCCGGGCAGCTTTCAAGGCTCGGGATCGAGACCTTCTCGAGCCTGACCTGGCGGACCTGGTCGGTGACCCAGGATACGACGGCCTCGTTCTCCTCGGGGGCGAAGGTGCAGGTGGAGTAGACCACCACGCCCCCGGGCTTCGCCAACTCCGTCGCCCTTTTGAGAAGGGCGCGCTGGAGGCGCTGAAGGCCGAGGGAGCGCTTCAGGCTCCACCGGTCCAGAACCGACAGGTCCTTTCTCGCCATCCCCTGGCCTGTGCAGGGGGCATCGACGAGGACCCGATCGAACTTTTGAGATGGGAAGCGGCGGCCGTCGTACCTCGTCACCACGACGTTGACTGCTCCCGCCCTCTCGCAGTTGGACCTGAGGGAGGCGACCCTGGTGTTGGCGGGATCGTTTGCCGCCAATAGTCCCCGGTTCTCCATCATCTGGGCGATCTGGGTGGTCTTGCTCCCGGGAGCTGCGCACAGGTCCAGGACCCTCTCTTCAGGTTTCGGGTCCAGGACGACTGGAGAGACCATCGATATCTCCTCCTGGACGTGGACGTGGCCCATCAGGTTCTCGATGAGGTTTCCGGGTTTTTCCACCTCAAGCTCGAGGCCGAGGTCGTACCAGGAAAAGGGCAGGTAAGGCACCTTCGCCTCCCTCAGGCGGAAGAGGAGCCGATCCCGGTCGGTCTTGAGGGTGTTGATCCTCACGGTGACGGGAAGCGGTCGCACGATCGACTCAATGAGCCGCTCGAACTCCGGCACGATTCCCCTGTACCTCTCCAGACTGTCCATGCCGCCGCAGTTCGCGTTTATAGGATATATTCTCAGCCGTTAGGCTGAGACAATAGTTCCAATCCTCCGGCACCTCGACCTTTTAAGCTTTGAATCGCCCTCCAATTATTCGAAACCCGAGCCCACCAATCTTATGAGCACAAAGATTTAATAGTCGTAATGATCTGTGGACAATGCGGCAAACTGTTTCGCGGTTTTTCGCTAAGGACGGTGAAGTGTTTGTACGGTAATGATAGAGGTTCTTTCCGAGGCGACAGCTTCGCACCCTCAGCACCTGTTGAGGCCGGGAAGGAGTATGATGTTGAGATCGAGGACGTCGCAAAGAAGGGCGACGGAATCGCAAGGATCGAGGGGTTCGTAATATTCGTCCCGGACACCAAAGTTGGCGACCAGGTGACGGTCGTCATCGACCGAGTTATGCAGAGGTTCGCCATCGGCCACAAGGCCTGAACTTCCAGATCATTCTCCCTTTTAACTAGGACGGTGAAGTGTTTGTACAGAAGTGATAGAGGTTCCTTCCGAGACGACAGTTTTGAGAGCTCAGCTCCTGTCGAGGTCGGAAAAGAGTACGACGTCGAGATTGAAGACATCGCAAAACAGGGCGACGGGATCGCCAGGGTCGAGGGCTTCGTGATATTCGTCCCCGAGACGAAGGTCGGCGACCAGGTGACGATCGCCATCGACCGTGTGATGCGAAGGTTCGCCATGGGCCACAAGGTCTGAAGGCGAAAACGACGGATCGTATCATCAAAAAAAGTTCAGCCCAAAAGGGCTGAAAACCCCTTTATTTTCCGGATTTCGGAGACGGTCTCTTCGCATCGAGGACGTCCGTTTCAGGCGCGTCTTTTCAAAACATCTTCCAGGTCCGCCAGGAAGAGGTCGACGTTCTCAGAGGTCGTGTGGGGCATCAAGATCAGCCTTAGAGCCTTCGGGCTTCGGGTGGTCGAGACCCTCCAGCAGCACTCGAGGAGATCAGCCCTGACCTCCTCGGGATGATCCATCCTTATGGTGACGACGTTCATCACCGGCTCGATGACAGGCTCGATGCCGATCTCTCTCGCCCCAGAAACCATCCGTCTGGATAAGTCCATACAGCGGTCGACGACCTTTGTGAACCCCTCTTTTCCGAGATGGTTCATCACCGCCCAGATGGCGGCTGCGATAGCGCCGCTCCTCGTCCCCGTCAGGGCCTTGGGCCTTGCCATCGTCAGGTACGGAGCGTAGGCGGCCAGACGTTCCAGGTCCTCAGGATGCCTGAAGAGGAGGCCGCCTCCCGGGATCGTTGCCATCCCCATCTTGTGGGGGTCGATGGTGATGGAGGTGACGCCCTCGGTCCTGAAGTCCCACTTCCAGTTTCCTCTCAAAAAGGGGAGGACGAAGCCACCGAAGGCGGCGTCGACGTGAAGGTGTATACCGGAATCGAGAGCGAGCTTGCTCAATCGGTCGATGGGATCGACCTGGCCGAACTCCGTCGTCCCCGCGATCCCCACGAGAGATACCGTCTTCTCGTCGATGAGATCCTCGACGGAGCCTACGTCCACCTTCAGGTCCTCGTCGAGGTCAGCCTTCCTGATCTCTAGACACAGGAGGTCGCCTATCTTATCGAAGGAGAAGTGGGCAGACTTTGGGACGACGATATTTCCATCCCTGAAGTCGTGGGCGTTTCTTGCGGCCCGGATCGCCTGGATGTTCGACTCGGTCCCCCCCGTCGATAGGTAGCCTGCGGCGTCGGGACGGCCCAATAGCTCCGCCATCATCCTCACAACCTGCAGCTCCAGCTCGAAAGATCCGGGAAATAGGCCCGGATCGCCGAGGTTAGTCTCCTGGAACTTTTGGTGCGCCTTCAGGGCTATCGGGTGGGGCGGGGTGCACATCGAGGAGAGGATCCGATCGTATCTCAGATCCTTCGCCCTCATCTTCTGGAGGCCCCTCATGACCTCCTCCTCGGATAGACCTCGATCTCTCAAATCTCGAACCTCTGTCGCCTCATTTCGACACTCGTCTCAAACGCCGACTTTGTAGATCCCACTTATCGCTCCTGGGCCCTCAAAGATCACTCCTCTCTCGCCGCCCTCAGCATGATGATCTTCTCGGCTCGCGCCACCGTCTCCCTGACGGTGGCGACGGCGTCAATGTTGGCTGAGATGCTGGTGATCCCGATCTCGACGAGCCTCTTTGCCATCTCGGGGTAGGACCCGGCCTGGCCGCAGATGGAGGTGGTGACACCGGCCTTGTTGCACCGCTCGATGACGTACTCGATGAGGGTCAGAACCGCCGGGTGAAGCTCGGAGTAAAGGTCGGCGACGTTCTCGTTGTTCCTGTCGACGGCGAGGGTGTACTGGGTCAGATCGTTCGTCCCGAAGGAGATGAAGTCGATGCCGTCATCGATGAAGTCCTCGATGGTGAGGGCGGCTCCTGGCGTCTCGACCATTATGCCGACGTCGGTCTTCTCCAGGTCCAGTCCCTCCTCGACCATGAGGGCCTTGGCCCGTCTGAACTCACTGACGTGCTGGACGAGAGGCAGCATGATCCCGACGTTGGTGAGGCCCATCTCGTGCAGCTTCTTGAACGCCCTCATCTCAAGGCGGAAGTGGTCGGTGTCAGTTAGGTCCCTTCTGATGCCTCTCCAGCCGAGCATCGGGTTGTGCTCGATGGGCTCGTTCTCGCCGCCCTTCATACCCCGAAACTCGTCGGTGGGGGCGTCAAGGGTCCTTACCCAGACCGGCTTTGGATAGAAGGCCTCTGCCACGGTCCTAACGCCCTTGACCAGCTCGCCTATGTACTTCTCCTCCTCGCCAGCGTTGATGTAGTACCTGGGGGTCTTGCCAAGGCCCAAAATCACGTGCTCGATCCTGAGGAGGCCGACGCCGTCAGCCATCGTCGCTGCGGCCAGCTCTGCGGCCTCTGGCATGCTGACGTTCACCTTGATCTCGGTCGCGGTTATCGGCTTGTGGGCGACAGCGGCGACGGCCTGGATCGGTGCTGCCTCCTTCGCCTTCTTGACGCTGCCCTCGTAGACCTTGCCCTTGCCGCCGTCGACGGTGATCAGCATCCCTTCGGAGAGGATCTTGGTACCCTTCTTAGTCCCGACGACCGCAGGACATCCAAGCTCTCTGCTCACGATCGCAGCGTGACAGGTCATCCCGCCCTCGTCGGTGACGATGGCGCCAGCCCTCTTCATCGCAGGGACCATGTCGGGGGTCGTCATCACAGTCACCATGATGTCACCATCGGTGATCTTGTCGAGGTTCTCGGGACCTGTGACGATCTTCACCTTTCCGGTGGCAACGCCCGGTGATGCTCCAAGGCCTGTGAGGATGATTTTGCCGTCCTCCTCAGACTCGGTTGCCTTGGCGCCGTTTCCTATGGTGGTGATCGGCCTGGACTGGAGGATGTACATCTCGCCGTTCTCGAAGGCCCACTCGATATCCTGGGGGATGCCGTAGTGCTTCTCCAGAACCTCGGCCTGATCTGAGAGCTTGAGGATCTCCTCGTCGGAGAGGACGAGCTTCTCCCTTTTATCGGCGGGGACCTTCTTGGTGACGGTCTCGCCGGTCTTGGGATCCCGGAGGATCATGATCTCCTTTGCGGCTATGAACTTGGTGAGGATCTCCCTCTTCTCCCTATCGACGACGTAGTTGTCCGGAGAGACGCTCCCGCTGACCACGGACTCGCCCAGTCCCCAGGCAGCCTCGATTATCACCTGGGGCTCGCCGGTGCTTGGATGAGAGCTGAACATGACTCCGGACTTCTCGGAGTTTATCATCTTCTGGACAGTGACGGAGATGTTCACCTTCTCGTGCTCAAATCCCTGCTCCACCCTGTAGAAGATGGCCCTCGCCCCGTAGAGGGAGGCCCAGCATTTCTGGACCGCTTCGAAGACCTGGTCTTCTCCCAACATGTTCAGGAAGGTCTCCTGCTGGCCCGCGAAGCTCGCGTCGGGAAGGTCTTCGGCCGTTGCGCTCGACCTCACGGCCACGAAGACCTCCTTTCCCTCGCGTTTGCACATCTCCTGGTACCGGTTCCTGACATCCTTCTCGATGTCTTTGGGGACCTTGGCCTCGAGGACCAGCCTCTTCGCCTTATCCGCGGCAGCGTTCAGGGCCGCGGGGTCGTTTACGTCCACCTTCAGCGCCTCGAAGATATCGTCCGCGATTCCGGATCGGTTGATGAAATCTCTGTAAGCTTGCGCGGTGACCGCAAAGCCCCCTGGCACGGGAGCGCCCACGTTTATCATCTCGCCCAAGCTTGCGCCCTTCCCGCCGACGACGGAAACGTCGTCTTTTCCGACTTCTTCCAGCCAAACAACAGCAGTCATTGGATACCCACCTTCTCCCAAGGAAATAAACCGCGTTCTGAAATGTTCTAAATGAGCTCGCTGCGGGAGATTGCAGGTGGTACCGTATATATCTGTTTTCACGAGAACGGCCTAAGAGAAAAACGATTACGATACCTCTGACGGAAAATTACACAAAGGGGAGCGCGAATACGCCCAAGCCATGTTCAAAGAGCTGGCCAGCGCCACCGAGTCCTTGAGAGCCCTTCTGGAGAGGTGCGAGCCCGTGAACAGGTCCGATGCGGTCCATCTGGCCGGGGCCCTTGGCAGGGTGCTCTCGGAGGATGTGAGCTCTCCCGTGAACCTTCCCGGCTTCAACAGGGCCGCCATGGACGGGTACGCCGTCAGGGCGAAAGATACGAGAGGCGCAAGCCCCCTCGCCCCGGTCTACCTCAAAATCGACGACGAAGCCGGGGAGGGTAGATGTGTTCCCGTGAGGACAGGGATGCCGGCGCCTCCGGGGGCAGACGCCGTCTTGATGATGGAGGACGCCCTCCTGCGAGGGCGAGAGGTGGAGGCGACGGCCGAGGTTCACCCCTATCGAAACCTCGCCAGGGTCGGCGAGGATGTCGCCCTCGGTGAGACCATTTTAAGAGAAGGCCACCGGCTCAGGCCCCCCGACATCGCGCTCCTCGCATCCCTCGGCCTCACCAATGCCGAGGTCTACGAGAGGCCAAAGGTTGCGATCATCCCCACGGGAGGCGAGCTCGTCCCCCTCTTCTCGACCCAGAAGCTGAAGCCCGGCCAGGCCCGGGAGGCTAACGGGCTGATGGGCGAGCTGTACGCCGAGATCTGGGGCGGATCGCCCCGAAAAATTCCCCTGGTCGAGGACGACCCGGACCTCATCAAAGAGGCGATCGCCCAAAACCTGGACGCGGACCTGATCCTGATCTCAGGGGGCACCTCCGTGGGGGAGGAGGACTACGCCCCCCCAATCCTGACGGAGATGGGAGAGCTTCTGGTCCACGGCGTGAGGATCACACCAGGAAAGCCCACCGCCCTCGGAATGATCGATGAAAAGCCGGTGATCTGCCTTCCGGGCTACCCGGTGGCGGCCCTCTCCGCCCTCTACATCTTCGCCCGTCCCCTGATCACCATGATGGCCCATCGAAACGACCTTCCAAGAGTCGTTCTTGCGAGGCTCGATGGAAAGATCGTCTCGCGGCCCGGATACCTCACTTTCGCAAGGGTCGGCCTGAAAGGCGGCGTTGCAACCCCCATCATGACCTCCGGAGCCGGGATTCTCAGCTCTGTGGCCAGGGCCGAGGGGTACGTCCTGGTGCCGGAGGAGGTCGAGGGGAGGGAGAAGGGCGAGATGGTGGAGGTGAACCTGATCGAGTGATCATGACCTGGAAAGTGCAGGGGACCTACCATGGCCGGAGAGGAAGGAACCCCAAAGCGTGCCACCTAAAGTGAGCGAGGTCTTCCAGATGATCAAAGACGTTCACAACTGAGGGGGATTGAGCCCTCGGCGGCGGAGTGGCCGAGGCGGGCGTTCAGGCGATGAAATGTCACCGGGGCGGAGTCCAGGGGCGCCGGTACGCTTTTGGGCTGAAAGAGAAGAACGAGGAGATGCTGGGGGGGCTAGGGGTGATAACACCGAAATGTTTTTTTTGGTAGGAGGTGACCTTAATCTCAAAGAGGGTGAGAAGATAAAACTAAAAGTGATTTTGTGCGTGCTGGCATTGGCCACACTGGCAGTACCAGCGGCGGCTGATAAGGTAGACGATCTCATATGGGATCTGTCGTATGATGCGTCACCGACAACTCGGGCAGAAGCAGCTATCTCTCTCGGTAGAGTTGGGGACGAGAGGGCTGTTGAACCTCTTATAGCGGCGTTGGGCGATGGAAACTCGGATGTCAGAGCGGCAGCTGCTCAGGCTCTCGGTAAAATTGGCGATCCAAAGGCTGTTGAGCCCCTTATTATAATATTACGTTATGATGATGCATACTCATTGGCCAGAAAGCAAGCCATCTGGGCTCTCGGTATGATTGGTGATGCACGGGCTGTAGATCCTCTAATCAGTGTCCTCAATAATTCAGGCCATCCAGAGACCCAAACGTTGGCTTCCGAGGCACTCGGCAATATCGGCGATCCCAGGGCAGTCGATCCTCTAATCAAGGCTCTTACGGATAAGGACCGTTTTGTCCGAGTAAGTGCTGCCGAGGCACTCGGCGAGATCGGCGATCCCAGAGCAGTCGGTCCTCTCACCAAGGCTCTCGATGACCACTGGATTGAAAATTATGCCGCAGAAGCTCTCAGAAAGATAAACGAGTCTGTTGCCAATCCTCCCATCGAGGCGCTCGATGAGACTGGCACAGCCGAACCGGTGGAAGAGCCCACTACCTCTTCTGTGCCCACCGTGGAAGAGGCCCCAGAGGAAACTCCCAGACAGACAGAGAAAAGCCCTCTCCCCATATCAGTGGGCGCTATATCCCTAATCGCTGCTGTCCTTTTCATGGAGGCTAAGAGAGATCGATAGTAGAAACGCCCCTCCAATCGAGAGGCTCATCAGCCTATTTTTGCCAAGTTGGTCTATGCGGAGGATATATATATATCCGATGGATATTATTTAATTCACTATGCGCTAATATCGCTATCTTAAAAGGCCCACCCCTCGGATAAGCAACTTTTCGGGCCGTTTACCTGAACCTCTACGCCACAGAGGGCGCTTATTCTCATTTTGTATGGCCGATCGGCAACCGTGCTTTTCCGCCGATCAAGTAAAATTTACTTGTCTTAACTCTCCTGGCGTTGAGTTTTTATACCTCGCAGGACACCAGATTGATCATGCAAGACTGGATCCACCCTCATTTTGATTACCAGCCAGAGCGCCCGCTCTTCCTCTGCGTCCTCTCCAACACCGACACCGGGAAGATCCCTGGGGTGAGCGCCGCAGGCGCATCGCCGGATCTCACCGACTACACCCCCAGCGCCGACGCGGAGCTCGTCGAGCTTCACAAGATCGTGACCATACCCGAGGTCCCAGAGTCCCCGGAGGGGGCGACAACCCCCGCGGTGGTGACGAAGGCCGCCCTCAGCCTCTCGGGGATTCCGTCCCTCTTTGTGACGAGCGGCTTGCGAAGAAAGCCCGCGGTGCCTTACGTCGACATGAACGGATCTGCCGGAAGCGACATAAGGTTCGGGACCGCGGTGCCCGACGCCGCCGAGATCATGGATCGGGCCGCCCTTCTCGGAAAGAAGCTTGCAGTCTTCTCCGACTGCATATTCATAGGCGAGTCGATAGCAGGAGGAACGACGACCGCCATGGCCGTGATGCAGGCCCTCGGGTACCCCGGCAGGGTCTCCAGCAGCCTTTTGGATCACCCCATGGCCAAGAAGCAGGAGATCGTCGATCAGGCCCTGGACCGGTGCGGCGCCACCTTCGGAAGCATGAAGTCCGATCCCTTGAGGGCCCTGAGGGAGCTTGGCGACCCCATGATGCCCGCCGTTCTGGGGCTATTGAAGGGCCTCGTGGGAACGAAGGTGGTCCTGGCCGGAGGGACCCAGATGGCCACCGTCCTCTGCGCCGCCGACGCTTTGGGGATCGACGGCGACGTTTCCATCGCCACCACCAAGTACATCGTGGAGGATCGGAACGCGAGCTTCGTAGAGACGGTGGAGGAGCTGGGGCGGAGGTGGTACATGGCAGACCCGGGGCTTGAGAGGTCCAAGATACCGGCCCTCAGCTGCTACGCCCGCGGGAGCGCCAAAGAAGGCGTGGGCGCAGGCGGCGCGATCCTCGCGGCCAGCCTCCGGGGCGTCACCCAGCAGCAGATCGTAGAGGGGTCGGACGAGGTCCTGATGACCGTGGAGCTGCCAAAGCCGAGCCGGGCCTGAAGGCAGTGCCAGGCCTGTCTGTGGAGGGATGCAGAGATCTCGATCCTCCCCCCGCAAAGTTATTTATTGATTGGCAGTCCAGTCAGGCCTGGGGCAGTTTACTTGGAGAAAGATCTTCGATCCCAGCTCGTCGAGAACGCCTGGATCATCCTGCCCATACTTTTCATTCTGATCCTCATATCCTACTTTCTCTTCCCCCTCATGGACGGGATCATCCTCGGGGTCGTCTTCGCCTACGTGGGAAGGCCGATAAGAGACAAGTTCGGACGCCGAAGACGCCTCGGCTCAATAGTCGCGACCACCTCCATAATACTCCCAATCGCGCTCATCCTGGGCCTCGGCGGGGTCGAGGTGGTCTCCCAGCTCAACTGGGTTGTGGAGAACCAGGGAGAGATAATTCGAAGGGTCGGAATCTTCCTCAGAAACATTGAGATTCCGCACGAAAACTACGATATACTTTCCGCAATCTACGATATACCTCCTGCGATCTACGAAGACCTGACGGGAAGCCTGAAGACGTTGATAGAGATACTGGCAAGGGTCCTCTCGAGCCTTCCGGTCTTCTCCTACGGCATGTCTGTAATTCTCACAGGCCTCAACCTCATAGCCTCGATATACGTCTGCTACTTCCTCCTCATGGACGGAGGAAGGCTGGCGAGGGGGGTCATGACGATCCTCCCCTCTGAGAACATATCGATCTACAAGAAGTACAGCGCCAGAATCGACAGCATCCTGAGCGGCATATTCATCGGTGCCATCTACACCGCCATCGTCAGCGGCCTGATCTCCGCGATTGTCTTTTACGCCTTCGGCATACCCAGGCCCTTTGCCCTCGCCAGCATCGTCTTCATATCGGGCATGATACCGGTCCTCTCGTCCTGGCTGGTGATAGTTCCGATAACCTTCTACAGGTACTTCGAGATGGGGCTCTTTGACGCCCTCCTCTTCTTCGCCGTCTCCACCGCCCTGATATACCTCCCATCGGACCTGATCATAAGGCCCTACATAGTCTCCACGAAATCGACGATCCATCCTTTGCTCGTGATCCTCTCCTTCGTCGGCGGGGTTTTGGTGGCGGGGATCGGTGGGTTCTTCCTGGCCCCTGCCCTGATGGGGATAGTGGTGGGGGTCTACCAGGTCCAAAAAGAGGAGACGGGGGCTTCTGGCGAAGCTGTCCAGGTGGCGGAAGAGTCCATCGATTGGGCGGGCGACGAAGAGGCACCCGACGAAAAGGAATCTCTCCGAGAAGCGATGACTGAGACGGAAGAGGAATGAGATTTTACGTAGAGACCTACGGCTGCGCTGCAAACCAGGGTAATTCGGAGGCCTTCAGCGCCGCCCTGATCGAAATGGGGCACCTCCCTTCATCTTTGGAGGAGGCAAACCTCGTTATCGTCAACACCTGCGTCGTCACCGACAGGACCGAGAGGAACATGAAAAAGAGGCTATCCCAGCTTCAGGGCGAGAGGCTGGTGATCGCGGGCTGCCTTCCCTCGGCGATGCCTGAGGCGGTCCGGGATATAAGCTGCCGCGAGGTGATGGGCGTCCTGGGCCGGTCGGCGGGCATGAAGATGGGCGAAGCCTTCCGTCCCGAGGAAACGAGGCCTCGCCGTATCCATCCCGCCCAAAACCTCTGCGCCATCGTCAACATCTCGGAGGGGTGCAGGGGGCGGTGCAGCTACTGCATAGTTAGACGGGCGAGAGGTGCCCTTCGGAGCAAGACCGTTCATGAGGTGACCGAAGAGGTCCGACGCCGCCTGAAAGAAGGGGCCGTCGAGATTCAGCTCGCCTCCCAGGACGCCGCAGCCTACGGAGCAGACCTGGAATCGAGCCTCCCGGAGCTTCTTGACGCCGTCGCCGGGATCGATGGCGACTTCAGGGTTAGGGTCGGTATGATGAACCCGGACCAGTTGGGCCCCATCCTGGATGATCTGATCCGATCGTACGAGGATCCCAAGATCTACAAGTTCCTCCACCTTCCCGCCCAGTCGGGCTCGGACAGGGTCCTGGAGGCGATGAATAGAGGTTACGGGGCTCGAGATTTCCTGGAGATGACGGCCAGGTTCAGGGCGGCCTTTCCCGATCTCACCCTCTACACCGACGTCATCGCGGGCTTTCCCGGCGAGACAGAAGAGGATTCCAGGGCTACCGAGGTGCTGATCCGGGCGGTAGAACCCGACAAGGTCAACGTCACCAGGTACTCCTCGCGCCCGGGAACCGGTGCTAGCAGGCTCAAAGATATGCCATCCCGGTTCAAGAAAGACCGCTCGAGACGGATCACCCGGCTATGGCAAAAGATCGCGGGACGGAGAAACGGCCGGTATCTCGAAAAGACGATCGTAGCGCAGGTGACGGAAAGGGGAAGGGAAGGGACGATGATGGCAAGGTCGGAAAACTACAGGAAGATCGTGGTTCGTGGACCTATGAGTCTTGGATGCGTCCATCGATTCAAGGTCGTAAAGACGACCCCGTTCTACCTAAAAGGAGAGATCGTAAGTCGCGAATAGGCGATCTTCGATTAGCCCAACAATACAGCTGTTTTTGATTTTCAAGATACGTGCCCATTTAATGTTTTGAATTTTTGGGTCTATAACAATTAAAAGGCCACTAACCTTATTAATCATGAAGATTACTTAACGACATGGTCCGGGCAAGCGTTCTCCATACCTAAATAGAGAGAACGCGGGGCAGATTCCGGATGAATATCAAAGGATGTTGGTCTGATCTGCCTTAGGATCTTGGGATAGAATTGCCCAAAATATTCGACGTTTGACTAAGGAGGGTTTTAAGTGGCTGGAGATAAAGAAGAAAAGAGGAAGAAGACGTCAGCAATTATGGAAGAAACTCGATTATTTGCGCCGCCAAAGGACTTGGTGGAGAACTCCAACGTAATGAAGTACATGAAGGAGAAGGGGTTCAAGACCGAGAAGGAGCTGCGTTCGTGGTGCTCTTCTGACGAGCACTACCTCGAGTTCTGGGATGAGATGGCAAAGAAGTACATCGACTGGTACAAGCCTTACACCAAGGTGATGGACGACTCGGAAATGCCCTACTTCCATTGGTTCACGGGCGGCGAGGTCAATATGACCTACAATGCCATCGACAGGCACGCCAAGGGCGCGAAGAAGGACAAGGTCGCATACATTTGGGTTCCCGAGCCGACCGACCAGGCCACCCAGAAGATCACCTACGCTGATCTGTACAAAGAGGTGAACAAGCTCGCAAACGGCCTCAAAAGCCTTGGCATTAAGAAGGGGGACAGGGTCAGCATCTACATGGCGATGATACCTCAGCTCCCAATTGCGATGCTCGCCTGCGCCAAGATCGGCGCCATCCACAGCGTGGTCTTCTCAGGCTTCAGTTCAAAGGCTCTCGAAGACAGGGCTGTAGACTGCGGTTCCGTAGCTCTAATAACTCAGGACGGCTTATATAGGCGCGGAAAGCCGATATTATTGAAGGGGAACGCAGACGCTGCCGTTGCTAACACTCCTTCTATCGAGCATACGATAGTCTACAAGCGTACTGGCATAGACGTGGACTGGAAGGAGGGTCGCGATGTCTGGTGGGACGATCTCACCAAAGACCAGTCCGAAGAGTGCGAGCCTGAGAGGCTCGACCCAGAGTCTAGGCTATACATCCTATACACCTCAGGGACTACTGGGAAGCCGAAGGGAATAGAGCACTCTTTGGGCGGAAACGCCGTCGGATGCACACAGACGCTTCACTGGGTCTTCGATCTGAAGGAGGACGACGTCTGGTGGTGCACCGCAGATATCGGATGGGTCACAGGTCACTCCTACATCGTCTACGCACCTCTCTGCCTGGGCATGACCAGCTTCATGTACGAAGGGGCTCCGGACTATCCAGACTTCGGCAGATGGTGGAGTATGATCCAGGAACACAAGATCACGGTCATCTACACCGCCCCTACAGCGATAAGGATGTTCATGAAGCAGGGCGCGCAGTGGCCCGACAAGTACGACATCTCAAGCCTGAGGCTCCTCGGGTCCGTCGGCGAGCCGATCAACCCAGAGGCCTGGATTTGGTACCGTGAGCATATCGGGAGAAACGAGCTCCAGATCATGGACACCTGGTGGCAGACAGAGACGGGAACCTTCCTCAACTCGCCGTTGCCCATCACATCCCTGAAGCCTGGGTCGTGCTGTTTCCCGCTTCCCGGATACGACATAGCCGTCTTAGACGAGGATGGGAAATTGGTGCCTCCCGGAGAAGGTGGCAACATAGTGAGCCTGAAGCCCTATCCTTCGATGCTCAGAGCTTTCTGGGGCGACAAAGAGAGGTTCATGGCGGAGTACTGGCAGTTCTACTGGGACATCCCCGGCCGCCGTGGCGTCTATCTTGCCGGAGACAAGGCGACGGTGGATAAGGACGGCTACTTCTGGATCCAGGGTAGGATCGACGACGTTTTGAGCATCGCAGGCCACAGGATAGCGAACGCCGAGATCGAGTCCGCCATCGTGGCATATCCTAAAGCCGCTGAGGCTGCAGTCGTCGGAAAGCCCGACGAGGTCAAAGGCGAGACTGCTGTGGCCTTCGTCATTTTGAGGGTGGGCGAAGAGGTGACTCCAGATCTCGATAAGGACATAATAAAATTCGTCAGAAAGACGATGGGGCCTGTGGCTACGCCTTCCGAGGTCCACTTCGTCAACGACTTGCCCAAGACCAGGAGCGGCAAGATCATGCGCCGTGTCGTCAAGGCGAAGTGCCTCGGCAACCCCACTGGAGACACATCAACCCTCATGAATCCGGAGGCTGTGGACGGCATACCGATCATCGTTAAATGAGCGACCACAGCCCCCATATTTTTTGGGGTTTTTCTCATCATTTTTTATGTCATTCTTCAATCGGCCCTTCGCCGAAGACCAGGCCTTATCAGTGGCCGCTCCGATCATGTTCATGATTTTTTATTAAATATTATCGGTCTATCCACAGCCAGATCACAAATCCGAAAAATAAGTGCGTTGGGAGGATCACAAACATTTAGAATTATAGTCTGAATAGTTGAATTATACTTTTATATATTTTTCGTATTTTGTGCCGGGTCGGGCTGACACCATTCCCAGCGATCTTCACACACCGACGATATTTCTGAAGTATATAATTTATTTTATGGCGGATTATGAACACAGCGCTTTTTTTGGTTGTGACCTCCGATATGACATCCAGTTATTCGGCGGCTCCATCCCGCCCAAAGTCGAGAACGTCTTTTTCGTCCACCCTCAAACCCGTTTAATGCCTAAATCCACATTATGAATTAAAAGAGTCGGATATCATTAACATCTGAGCGTTATATATCATGATTAATCATTATAATATTTGTTTGCGTTAGATTTATAAACGAAGTGAGTGTAAACCACGCCTGTGTTTCCGAACGGGTTCTGCACACCATGAAGTTCGCCGTGTCAGATGGCGGTTGATGTGCGGCGAGAGAATGAAATTATGCCATAAGATTGGCTTCATGAGCGGATATTGATCATAAGGTGCGGAAACACTTCAAATTGAGGGTTAAAAGGAGGTAGAAAAGTGGCTGAAGGAAAAACTGGAACGACAAAGGTATTGCAGGAAGAGACCCGAATTTTTGAGCCGCCCGCAGACCTGGTGGAGAACTCCAACGTCATGAAGTGGATGAAGAAGAAGGGGTTCAAGACCGAGAAGGAGCTGCGTGAGTGGTGTTCCAAAAACTACGTCGAGTTTTGGGACGAGATGGCCAAGGATTACGTCGACTGGTTCAAGCCTTACACCAAGGTGATGGACGACTCGGATATGCCCTACTTCAAGTGGTTCACCGGCGGCTTGGTCAACATGACCTACAATGCCGTGGACAGGCACGCCAAGTCGGATAAGAAGGACAAGTTGGCTTACATATGGGTCCCCGAGCCCGTCGATCAAGAGACCCAGCATATCACCTACGGTGATCTTTACAAAGAGGTAAACAAGTTCGCCAACGGTCTGAAGAGCCTGGGCGTCACGAAGGGAGATAGGGTTAGCCTCTACATGCCCATGATCCCACAGCTGCCCATCGCCATGCTGGCCTGCGCCAAGCTAGGCGCCATCCACAGCATAGTCTTCTCCGGTTTCAGTGCCAAGGGGTTCGGAGACAGGGTGAAAGACTGTGAGGCAAAGGTTGCCATCACCACAGACGGATTCTACAGGCGCGGAAAGCCGATGCCTCTGAAGGCCAACGCCGATGAAGCCGTCGCCGATGCGCCAAGCATCGAGCACGTGATCGTCTACAAGAGAACTGGCATAGACGTAGACTGGAAAGAGGGACGAGACATATGGTGGCACGACCTGGTTGAGGGCAAGTCCGAGGAGTGTGAGCCCGAGAAGCTGGACCCCGAGCACAGGCTCTTCATCCTTTACACCTCCGGTACCACCGGCAAGCCCAAGGGTATCGAGCACGCCCAGGGCGGATACATCGTTGGACCTGCTCAGACCTTGGATTGGGTCTTCGACATAAAAGAGGACGACGTCTGGTGGTGCACAGCTGATATCGGATGGATCACGGGCCACTCCTACATCGTCTACGGACCACTCTGCCTCGGTGCGACCAGCATGATGTACGAGGGATCTCCCGACTTCCCAGACTTCGGAAGGTGGTGGAAGATCATAGAGGAGAACAAGGTATCAGTTCTCTACACCGCGCCCACGGCGATAAGGATGTTCATGAAGCAGGGCGAAGAATGGCCTGCTAAGTACGACCTCTCCAGCCTGAGGCTTCTTGGATCTGTCGGCGAGCCGATCAACCCCGAGGCCTGGATTTGGTACCGCGAGAACATGGGCGCAGGCAAGCTCCAGATAATGGACACCTGGTGGCAGACCGAGACAGGGACTTTCCTCAACTCACCGCTGCCGATCACTCCGCTGAAGCCGGGATCGTGCTGCTTCCCGCTGCCCGGATTCAACATCAGCGTCTATGACGAGGAGGGCAACGAGGTCCCGCTGGGAGAAGGCGGCAACATAGTGAGCGAGACCCCCTGGCCTTCGATGCTCAGGGCCTTCTACGGCGACACCGAGAGATACCAGAAGGAATACTGGTCCATGTACTGGGATACCCCCAAGCGCGGCACCTACCTTGCCGGCGATAAGGCCACCAGGGACAAGGACGGCTACTTCTGGATACAGGGCCGTATCGACGACGTCTTGAGCGTTGCAGGTCACAGGATCGCCAACGCCGAGGTCGAGTCCGCCATCGTCGCCCATCCCAGTGTCGCTGAGTCGGCGGTCGTCGGAAAGCCCGACGAGGTCAAGGGAGAGGCCATCGTCGCCTTCGTCATCCTGAGAGTGGGAGAAGAGCCGACCCCTGATCTGGCGAAGGACGTAAGGGGCTTCGTGAGGAAGACCTTAGGTCCGGTGGCCATGCCTTCAGAGATTCACTTCGTGAACGACCTGCCCAAGACCAGGAGCGGCAAGATCATGCGCCGTGTGGTCAAGGCCAAGGCCCTCGGTAACCCCACCGGCGACACCTCTGCTCTCGCCAACCCCGAAGCTGTGGACGGCATACCGCTCATCGTCTAAATTTGAGCGACCAATGCCCCCACATTTTTTGGATTTTCCCTAATCATTTTTTATGTCATTCTTCGATCGGCCCTTCGCCGAAGACCAGGCCTGATCAGTGGCCGCGCCGATCATGTTCATGATTTTTTATTAAATATTATTTTCGCATGAAAAACTCTTCATAAAATAAAGACATTGGGGGGGGTATCCACACCCCCCTGGCTCTCTTTTCTTGACCACGTAACCTGCCTCGACGATTATGTCTATCATCTCCTTCACAATCATCTCTATCGAAGATGAAGTCCGATCGAGTTTGACAGCGTTAGGCTTCTGTGCCCCCTCTTCCTCGTACATTTCTTGATTGATCAACAGATGGTACAGAATGCAGATTATTTTCCTAGCTAATGCGACGATTGCTACTTTGATCCCCTTCCTAGCACGTATCCTGATGAAGAATTTCCTTAGTTTGGAGCCTCTCTTTCTCGATGCTGCATGAGCGACCTCGATAAGAATCCATCTGATATGTTTTGAACCCCGTTTGGTGATACTTCCAGTCCGGTTCTTGCCACCAGCCAGATGGCACCATCTAAAAACCGAGTGATTTTCAGTTATTAGAAGCAAAACATCCAGAAACTTTTTGCCTATACCATTGAAGTGTTCGTGATTATTGAGTGAGAATTAGTTTATTTTAAAATGAATACCCCGCAGCTTGCTGCGGTTGGGATGGTCAAATAACCAACTCAACAGTTTGAATCGGGCCACGGATAATCTAAGTAGCGGGTATCGGGAAGCATATGATTGGCTTAATAATGATGCTATTTGCGGTCTATCGGCTTAACAGGGCGGCGGCGCGAACATGCCCCGCTGCTTGCAGCGGGGTGCGCTGTTTGACTCATTTAAAAAATATAAATATTATTACACTCCATATTAGGGGGGGTAGCCTCCCCCAATGGCATGTCTTCAATCCCGAAGGCGCCCTCACCTGTGGGCAAAGTAGGCGACGACCTCACCCTCCTCAGCGGAGTCGATCCGGACGAAGCCGTACCTCTCGAACTGGACGACCTTGCCCAGGTCCTCTTTGATCCCGGCCTCGCCGATGCCGGAGTCGACGCCGTCGGGGCGCATCACCCCCACGGGGACGCCGTCCGTTGGAGTCCAGTGGATGATCCGAAGCTTCATCTCCCTCGCCTGGTGGGGGTCGGTCCCGATGACCAGCGCCCGGAGGGGATCGAGGCTGAGAATCTCGATGTTGCAGAGGTCTTTCAGCCTCAGGTTTCCACCAGCCTTGAGATCCTTCAGATCGTCGCCCGAGACGAGGATCTTCGATCCCGCCGGAATTTCCCGGAAACCGAGATCCAGGGTCGGGTGGAAGGGCGCTTTTGCGACTTTGGGCACGTCCCCCTCGATCTCCAAGGGGACCGGGTCCTTGACGAAGAAGCGCCTCTTCGCCTCGGGATCGACGATCTTTCTGTTCTCAGCGTAGACCGAGTCCATGCTGATGCTGATGTCCGTCTCGCCGACCCCGAGCTCGATCATGAACTTTCGGAGCGCCTCGGCCCGGATTCCGCGCCGCCTCAACGCCCTGACGGTGGGCATCCTGGCATCGTCCCAGCCGGAATACTCTCCGGCCTCGAGAGACCGCCGCAGAGCGCTGGTGCTGAAGGAGCCGAACTGGTGGATCTTGATCCTGCCCCAGTGGATCGTCGTCGGGTACTCCCAGCCCATGTGGTCGTAGAGGTACCTCTGCCTCCGCTCGCTGTCCATCAGGTCCTTTCCACGGATGATGTGGGTGACGCCCAGGAGGTGGTCCTCGACCCCGGACTCGAAGTCCAAAAGCGGCCAGACCCTGTACCTCTCGCCGACCCGCGGGTGATCTGCTGTCACAATTCTGAAGGCGGCCCAGTCCCGGAGGGCCGGGTCCTTGTGGACGATATCCGTCTTGATCCTGAGAACCGCCTCGCCAGGGGCAAGGTTGCCGTTCATCATATCCTTCCAGAGGGCCATGTTCTCCTCGGGGCTCTGGCCCCGGTGAGGACAGGGTTTTGCCGCGTCCTTCAATGCCTTGAAGGAGGCCTGGTCGCACCGGCAGACGTAGGCCCCGTTCCTTCGGATCAGCTCCTCTGCGATCTTGTAGTACTCGGGGAGACGGTCGCTGGCGATCACCACCTCGTCGGGTACGGCCCCAAGCCACTTTGAGTCCTCCAGGTACCAGCCGTAAGCCTCCAGCATCGGCCTCTTGTTGACGGGGTCGGTGTCGTCGAAGCGGAGGAGGAACTTTCCTCCGTACCTCTTGACGTACTCGGAGTTGATGATGATCCCCCTGGCGCTCCCGATGGTGGGCGGGCCGTTGGGGTTGGGGGCGAACCTCATGACAACGCCGCCTTCGGCCCCCTCAAGCCCTGGCAGGCCCTTGTCAGGCTCCTTCTTTTCGCCAAGCTCCGCCAAGAGCTCCGGCGCGATCTCGGCGAGCCTCTTCTCCCACTCCTCGGGGCTGGTCCTCGCCACCTCCGAGAGGACCGAAGCGACGAGGGGCGAGACCTCCTTCGCCCTCGCCCTGAACTCGGGGTGCTCACCCATCAGCTTTCCCATCACCGCGCCTACCTGGGGCGCGGCCCTGTACTTCACCGCGTTCTGAAGGGCGTACTTCTCTATGATCTCCCTGATATCGTCGGCCATGCAAGATCCATCTCCTGCATGAAGAGATCTTAAAGCTTCTCCAGCCCGTCCCGAACGATCTGGGCGTGGTCGAAGGCTAGGGGCGGAAGGCCTTTCAGGTCGAAGACCTCTGCGGACCTCGCATCGGACCCAGCGACAAGCTCTCCCCTCCCCCAGGCGAGGTAGCAGATCGAGACGACGTGCCCCCTGGGGTCCCGATCGGGGTTCGAGTACACCCCCACCAGCTTCAGGAGGGTGATGTCCAGGCCCGTCTCCTCTTTCGCTTCTCTTTCGGCCGCCTCCTCGACGGTCTCTCCAACCTCCACAAAGCCCCCGGGAAGGGCGTAGCAGCCCTGGTAGGGCGGGTTCTCTCTTCTGATCAGCACGATCCCCCCACCGAAGAGGATGAGGGCGTCAGCGGCCAGCATCGGCGTCTTCATGAAAACCACAACTTTTATATAGACTTAAAGGCAGTGGCCCACCGAAAGGCTTATATTCGACAAATGTCGTATAGCCGAATAGCAAAAGTCGATGGACTTAGTCTCCCTCCTTTACCCTACATCCAATATCGACTTTTGCGCTCTTTTCTCTTTACAATCGTCCGTTCAACGCGTTTTCAAACTGTTCATTCCGCACATCAGATATACCTTGTAAGCCCTGGACTTGGCATGACCTTCTGCGTAATTAAGATTGGCGGAAGTCTGATCGACGTCTCCAGAGAGATCATGAAGGGCCTTGTGAGCCTCTCGCAGGAAGGCGGCGCCTTTCTCGTAGTTCCTGGCGGCGGCCCCATGGCGGATCTGGTGAGAGAGATCCATCGAAGATATCGTCTATCTGAGGAGACGGCTCACTGGATGGCGATATTGGCGATGGAAGAATACGCCCACTTTTTGGCAGACGGCACGGGCACGGCCCTGACCGATGAGATCTCAAGGCCCGTCGCCGGGGTTCAAATCCTCCTCCCCTACCACCCTCTAATGCGAGATGACAAAGGGCTGGAGCATACCTGGGATTATACCTCCGACTCCGTCGCCGCCCTCATCGCCTGGAGGCTTGCGGCCGATTTCGTCAAGGCGACGAACGTCGACGGCGTGATCCTGGAGGGCGAGGTAGTGGGCGAGATCTCGGCAGAGGCCCTCCTGGGAACGGGTACCTGCATAGACCAGGGCGCTCTTCGGATTTTGAGAAGATCAGGCAATAGCTGCCTTGTCCTGAACGGGACCCGCCCGGACCGGTTCATCGCGAACTTGAAGACGGGGAAGGGCGGAACCCTTATAAGAGGGAGGGGTGTTGATCGGAGCGGTCCTGACGTAAGGGAAAGTTTATACCCTGGGATCGATCAAAGCACTTAGAGAGAGTAACATGACGGAAAAATCAGAAAGATGCATGTCATGCGGAGTAACGCTGATCGGGCCGGGTGGCGCCAGGTTCCCCTGCCCCAACTGTGGGGAGATAATTATGAGGTGTAACAGGTGCAGAAAGCAGAGCAACCCCTATACGTGCCCCAGCTGCGGGTTTTTGGGGCCCTGAGGTGATAATATGGGGGAAGTTGCTGCTAAGCTGAAGATAATGCCCGAGGGCGCTGACGTTGACATGGAAAAGCTGAAGGAGGCCGTAAAGTCCGTCCTTCCAGAAGGAGCGAGGCTTCACGGTTTCGCCGAAGAGCCGATCGCCTTCGGCCTGAAGGCGCTGATGGTGGCCGTGATCCTGGCGGAGGGCGTCACCGGGACCGAGGGGCTGGAAGCCGCCATCGCCGGGGTGGAGGGCGTCCAGTCGGTAGAGGTTGAAGAGGTAGGACTTCTCTGAACACCTCTTTTTACCGTTTTAATTGAGGGCTCGTAGATCAGGGGTAGATCGTTACCTTCGCAAGGTAAAGGCCGCGGGTTCGAATCCCGCCGAGTCCATCAGACTGTTCTCCAAGGCCTTTCGCCCCTTGAATAGGATGCTTATTCGGATGCTTTTTTTCTGGATCGGCCTCGTCTTCTTTTCATCTCCTCAGCCGTCACAATCCAGCAGTGGCGAGCGTACCCGTCTTCAGGATCGAGAGCTGCGGCCCGCTCGAAACTGGCAAGAGCTTCCCGCCACCTCTCCAGCCGCCAGAGAAGAAAGCCCCGGTGCATCCAGACCTGGTGATCGAAGGGATCGATCTTCGTCGCCTGGTCGAGGGAGGCGATCGCCTCCATATACCTTCCCATCATCCCAAAGACGAGGGCGGACTTCTTCTCCGCCGAGTTCCCGGGATCGATCCTGGTGGCCTTCCGGTAAGACTTCAGGGCGGGATCGAGTTTTCCCTCTTTCAGGCGGCGATCGCCCTCGATGATCAGATCTCGAAGATCGGCCGATGAACCCACCGAGGGCAAAGGGGGGCAGAGGGATGAAAAAAGGCGGCGAAGGCCGCGGCCGTTGGGGGTCATATCCGAAATCAGGGCTTGAGCCGCTTGATCTCCAGATACCTCACTTCGCCGTCGTCCTGGTAGGCGAAGATCATCTGCTTTCTCACGCTGTGGGCGAGCCGGACGGCCCGGGAGACCACGGGCAGGTGAAATACGTAGTCGTCGGGCACGGAGTGGACCAGGTACTCGGAATGGGGCACCTTCTTTGATCCCTCCACCCTCTTGTAGACCCGAAAGTGGCTTCCAAACTTGAACCCGGTCTTGACCACCAGGTTTCGGTCCCGAAGGTCCCGGTAGACCCGGTGCTTCATATCAAAGTCGTTCTCGACGAGCTTCACCCGTTTTACGAACTCCTCGAGGCTGAGGGGCGTGCCGGACCGATCGACTATATCGAGGACACCCTTCTCGAGAAGGTATGCCGACTCCACCAGGGAGAGCTGGAGCCTTCCACCCACGGGCTTTCCGTAGAAGCCCCGCTCGTGAAGAAGTTCCGAGGACTCCGGGTCCCAGAGCATCACCCTGTCCTCGAGGAGGGTGGCGATGCCGCCTTGGGCCTCGATCTTCATATCGCCCTTCAGGCCCCTCTCCCTTGCCTCGTAGAAGGTTATGTCGCTCTCCTCGTCGACGACCGCCAGCATGAGCCTCTTTCTCATTTGTCTTGCGACCTTCGTCGGCTCCACCAGCTCCTTGAGAGATACCGGGAGCCTCTCGGAGATCACCTGGACGTAGAACTCGGCAGGGGTTTTGCCGGGCCTTCCGCCCCTGGGATAGACCCGAAAGTCGGTGACCCCCGGCTGGACGTAGTAGCCCCTCTCCCGAAGGTCCTTGTAGACGACGTACCTGAACTCGAAGCCCGCCTCTATCGCCGTCGCCGTCTCGAAGAAGGATCGAAAGTCGAGATTCTTCCCCTGGTGGCGGACGCCTATCCTGCCCCGGTCCAGAAGGTAAGCCGCCTCCACGAGGGAGAGCTCAAGGCCCCCGCCGACGGGCCTTCCGAAGTAGCCCTGCTCGTAAAGCTCCTCTGTCGCCTCTTTTCCGAGGAGGACCTTCTCTTTGGAAAGGTCGCCCACGATCGGGTCTTCGGACATAAAAATTGGGGGCTCAGGTGGAGAGCCTGTCCGGCCAGACGCCGTGGACGCAGGTGAGGGCCTCATCCACAGTGCTGTGAACCTTCTCTGGCGAGTAGCCCGCGCTCAGTAGATAGGACTCAACGTGGTTGGGGACGGCGATCGACATCTGTTCGACCATCATAGCCACCTGGAGTATGGTGTAGTCGCCGAGCTTGACGTGGATTATCGAATCGGATACGAGAAGCTCGAAGATCTCGGGGCTGATGGGCCGCTCAAACCCGGAGAGGAAGGCCTCCATGATCTCGCTGGTCCACTCGTGCTTTCGTCCGGCCTCGTCCTGGTAAGGCACGACTACGACCTCTCTCGTATTCGCCATGCTCTCGACGAGATCCTCAGGGGTCACTTCGCCCTCGAAGACGAGGTCCAGGAAGCTTGTGTGGGGCACTGTGGTCGGGATCTTGCTCGCCCTGATGCTGTAGGTTACCTCCTCGAAGACGGTCCCCGCATCGGTTCCCTGGTGGCCCACGCCCTTGCCGATGGAGACGGCGCTGGGTGAAGCTCTCACGACGGTGTGGGGGTCGCCGTGCCTCCTGTCGATGTTGCCGAGGATCATCTTGAGGCCGAGGGGCCGCGCTGCGAGAGATGCCCTGCAGATCCCTGTGGTGTTGCAGCTGGTGCACTGGATCACCTTCGGCTTCGCCTTGAGGAATGCCTCGTAGTTCTCAAGACCGAAGAAGAACTCCCGCTCGAAGTCCGCCTTCAGATCGTCTGATATCTCGACGCCCTTTTCCTTGAGAGCTGCCATTATCTTGTTCCTGTGGGCTCCGCCCATCAGGGAGACGGTGCAGCCGTGGGCGAGTCCCGCCTCGACATAAGGCGCTTCCTGATCTCCTGGGGTTCCGACCATGACGAAGTCAGAATCCTCGAAGAAGTCGTCGTAACCGCCCCGGATAGAAAAGCCCGCCTTATCCCACTTGGCCTTGTCCGCATCGTCCGAGACGTAGGCTTTAACGTCGCAGATCCTGATCAGCTTGCTCAGGGTGCTCTTCGCCCTGCCGTGGGGCTGGCGCAAGAGGACGCTCAGATCGCCCCCGATTCCCGCGGCCTTCTTGGCCATGTCCAGGGCGAGAACAGTTCTCTTGTTCTCCGTTCCATCAAATCCAACGAAGCCAGCATTCGATTTCAATCTGATTCCTCCTTGCGAGATGAAAGAAGTGTGGCGATATTAACCTTTCCTGCTAAAATCCCTTATCCGAGATTTTCGAAGGTCTCGAGGATCCAGCCCACCACCACGACTGCGTTCTGATCCGGATCGAGCCTCTCCGCGTCCACCACCACACCAGGATCGGTGGGCTCCTCATAGGCGATGTTGACCCCCGGAACGGTCGCATCCTCCCCCCCGGCTTTCTCGTAAATCCCCTTGGGGGAGTAGACGGCCTTTCGGCCGCGCTCGCGTTCGATGCAGGCCTCGAGGGAGGCCTTGACGTAAACCTCCGCGAAGTTGGGGACGAGTCTTCTTGCGAGATCCCGATATCTCCGCCGGTTGGCGGTGGCGTCCACGATGACGTTGGTCCCGGCCTCCGAGAGGAGCTTGGCCATGTAGGCGAGGCTGGCGTAGACCACCTCCCTTTCCTGGTCGGTGTACGTGGGCTCGGGGGTGATGACCCGGCGGATCTCGTCTAGCTCCAGAACCTTGACGTCGATCCCTCGCTCTTCGAGCCTCGCCTTCACCCTCTGGGCGATGGTGGTCTTTCCGCAACCAGGCAGGCCCGTGAACCAGATAACCCAAGACATGAGAGGAGAGACGCTTTCTGGCGAATAAATATCATTCCCCCGTGCGAGATATCCCGGGTTTCAACAAGTTTACCAGGAGGATCGCGTTTCGAGGTAGATATCGGCGGTTTCAGCCCCCAATCTTGGCTTTCTTCATCTCTTGTACTTCGAAGAAAATATTCAATCGAACAAAAGATTAATATAAGTGTTCTTGATATATAGAGATGCAACGGGACATATCCTCCTCTGCATAGGGATAATGAGAGGTATAAAAATATGACCAATAAAAGAAACTTCGCGTTGAGAGACGCTAAGGGCGACGAAATTGGCGTTTTCACGGGAAAACAGCCCAGACAGGCGGCTTTGAAGGCTGCAAACCGGGGATACACCGATATCAGGCTGAGGGAGAGGGGCACAAAGAAAGTTCACATCTTCGAGGGCGAGCGAAAACTTGTGGTAAAGCCGTCAAACGCCCCCGACTGGATGCCGAAGGAGATCTGGAAGCCGAACGTCAAAAAAGTGGGGATAGAGAAGCTGGACCAGATCTGAAGATCTCGTCCCTGGATCTTTTTTCGGTGGAGCGCCGACAGGCGGCTTGACCGCCTGCTGCATCTTCACCCCCGTTTTTCATTCTCCTTGACGGTCACACGTCCGCGCTGAGAAGGAGCCTTATCTCTCCACCCTGGTAGTCAGCCGTGGTCCAGAAGACGTCTCTCGCCGTTCCGAATATCTCGTAAGTGCCGTGGCCCGACCTCTCCATCTCCACTCTTTCGCCCACCACCAGAAGGTCTGGGAACTGCTGGAAGAGGGGATCGCTGAAGGTGTTTCTGCCTATCTGTTCGGCGTCGGAATCGTAAATGACCGTCCCGTCGGGCTGGTAAGGTGCGAGAGCCTGGCCGAAGAGCTCCGTCGAGTTGACGAGGACCGCGACCGCCCCCGCGAACATTCCCTCCTCATCGAAGATCGGCGAGGCGAAGTCCATGACGTAAAATCCCTCGACGCTCTTTATGTAGGCGAGGCCCACGGGGCGCCTGGTGGAGAGGAGCCGTTCGATATGCTCCTGGTCTCTTATGCTGGTGCCCTCGACGTGCTGGTACTCCGCGGGCCTGACCTCCGCGATGGTGCCGTTGAGGTCGACGGTTATGCAGTCCACCACCCAGGGCCCCAGGCCCGTGAGGTCATCGAGCACCACCCTCGCCTCTGGTCCCTCGATGCCCGCGTAGGATAGGGCTAGGCTCGCATCCAGGAGGGCCTGGTCTATCTCTGCAAGGTTTGCGCTGACGGAGTCCACTGCCTGGCCGAAGCTCCACATCAGATCCTAGTCGGTCAGGGGCCCCTCCTCCGATGTCGCGTCCTCGGCAAAGGCGGCGGGGACGAGGAATGTGGCCAGGGCTGCAGCCAATACCGTCAAGGCGAAGAGTTTTGGCATCTTTCTCGATCGTCTCATAGTTTTTAGCGTCCTTGTCGATAGCCTCATAGCACCACCAACGTCTCTGATGAAACGATCGGAGGTTCTGTTTCATAGAATTTATTCTTTGCCACCGCAAATTGCTGCATCAGTGGACGATATCTCGAAGGGCAAAAAAGCACGATGCGAGTCAAACAGCGCACCCCGCTGCAAGCTGCGGGGCATGCAAGGCGCCGCCGCCCTGTTAAGCCGATAGACCGCAAATAGCATCATTATTAAGCCAATCATATGCTTCCCGATACCCGCCACTTAGATTATCCGTGGCCCGATTGAACATGCTCAATAAAATATTATATCATGCCGCTTTATAAATTAAGTTAGCCAAACTCGGGATATCGTCACGAGATGAAAATATTCCATTAAGATAGTGGAAGAAGTTAACTTCCTGCTTACGGCAT
>Ga0268285_1000273_pt1 | contig 31802 bp, 26 predicted proteins | sample saktaG_2_FD_190144 | JGI IMG/M metagenome (GOLD analysis project Ga0268285, IMG submission 190144) | Saline water microbial communities from Sakinaw Lake, British Columbia, Canada - sak_2013_06_06_120m | ecosystem: Environmental > Aquatic > Non-marine Saline and Alkaline > Saline ... | reverse complement strand
GAATATTGACCTCCGGTCATTCCATATATCATATTATTAATAATTATAGCAGTTAAATCGATATTACGCCGCGCAGCATGGATAAAATGGTTCCCTCCGATAGCTGAACAATCTCCATCTCCCATAACTACTATTACTTTTAAATCAGGTTTAGCCATTTTTATGCCGGTAGCGAAAGGCAAAGCCCTACCATGGGTAGTATTCATGGTACAAAAATCTACATATCCGGTAATTCGACTGGAGCAACCTATACCAGAAACCGCCACAATTTCATTTTTATCCCATTTTAGTTCGTCTATAGCTCTAATAATAGCTCCTAAAACAATACCATTACCACAACCAGGGCACCATATATTGGGAAACATCTCTTTTCTAATATAATTATCAATTATAGTTTTCATTTTTTTATCTCCTCCCGAATCTTCCCTAATATCTCTATAGGATTAATCAATTCACCGTCTACCCGGCCATAAGGTACAACCCGGCATTTTCCCCGGGATGCTCTTTCTACTTCTAAAACCATTTGGCCTAAATTCATTTCCGGAACTATAATTAGATCTACCTGCTGAGCCAGCTTATTTACCTCTTCAGAACAGAAAGGCCAAATAGTTAATAATTTTAATAAACCTACTTTTAAGCCTTCTTCTCGAGCTAATTTTACCGTTCTCTCAGCAGCTCTTGCTACTGAACCATAAGCAATTAAAGCAATTTTAGCATCATCTAAAAGATACCTTTCGATAATTATTATATCTTTAATACTCTTCTCAATCTTATTATGTAAACGCCTGATGAAAGCATCTATTTCTTGGGAGTTAGAAGTAGGTAAACCTTTGTAATCATGAACCAAACCGGTTATATGATAACGGTATCCTTCTCCAAAGTTTGCCATAGGAGGAACTCCATCTTCATCAGGTTTAAAGGGTAAGTATTCTTCGGGGGGGACAGTAGGTTTTTTTCGGTTTATTACTTCAATATCTTCCGGAGCAGGAATTTCTACCTTTTCCCGCATATGGGCGATTACTTCGTCCAGGAGTAAAATAACCGGAGTTCTATATTTTTCACTAAAATTAAATGCTTTGATAGTTAAGGTAAGTATTTCGTTAACTGTGGAAGGAGCAAGAGCTATGATGGGATGATCCCCATGAGTTCCCCATCTTGCCTGCATCATATCACCTTGAGAAGGTTTAGTTGGTAACCCGGTACTCGGTCCTCCTCTTTGAGCATTAACTACTACACAGGGTATTTCGTTAATAATAGCAAAACCTAAATTTTCTTGTTTCAAGCACATTCCGGGACCTGAAGTAGCAGTCAGAGATTTTAATCCAGCTATAGAAGCTCCAATTACCGCTGCCATGCTGGCAATTTCATCCTCCATCTGCATAAATTTTCCGCCAATTTTAGGTAATTTTTTAGCCATTCCTTCAGCTATCTCCGAAGAGGGGGTAATAGGGTAACCGGCAAAAAATTTAACTCCAGACAATAGCGCTCCTTCAACACAAGCTTCGTTTCCCTGTAGTAATTTTATATTTTTTTGATTATTCATCTTTCTCTTCCACTCCTCCTACTGTAATAGCAAAATCCGGACATCTCAATTCACAAAGACCGCATTTGATACAAGCATCAATATTTTCAGGAATAGGTTTTCCTTGATCATCAGGAACTAATACATCCTTTGGACAAAATTCAATACAGATACCGCATGATTTACACCATTCTCTACGAACTGATATTTTTACTGAATTATTTTGATAAACTTCTAAAAATTTTTTTTGATTCATACCTCTTCTAATATGCCTCCTTCTCTTTTAATATCTAAAATGGCTAATTTTAACATACTCATAGAACCTTTATCGGGAACATAAACAAATTCAATGAGGGGAATTTGGGGAAAAATTAATTTTTTTACTTCCTTCTTTCTTCCTGGGGAAGTTATTACTATATCTGTGTTTATCAAAAATTTTTCTACTTCATCTTTATCGTGAGAGAGGATAAATTTAAAACTTGAGAATTTTATTCCTGCCAATTTTATAGATTGAAAAACTCTCTGGGCAAATTTATCGGTGATACATACCAGCCCAATGTTTTTATCTTTGGAGGACAGATGAGCGATGTTTACCATGGTTTCCATTAAGGGGTCTAAGGCAATGGCTAGAACTCTCTGCTTTTGATTAACAAGAAATTTTTTAACTTCATCGTAATGAAAAAAGGTAGTAACTACTAAATCAATAGATTTAATTCTTTCTCTAAAAATATCCGGTTCCTTATAAATCTCATCTATTAATATAGGAATTATGGAAATACCGGTTCCTAATTCTATCCCTTTGGTAAAAAAATACAATTGCTCCTGATTACATTCAATAAAAGCTATATTAATGTTTTTAAATAATTTTTCTTTTTCTTCTATTTTCTTTTTTACTAATTTTTTGAACTCGCCTAACTCAAAATTTAACTCCAGGGCTTCATTAATACTAACATCAATAATCTCTTCTATCTTTGATAGATTATTATTTGTTTTGGATTTGGTAAACTTAGAGGTTTTCGGATTAGGGAAAGTTCCCCTCCCCGGTATAGATAGTATTGTATTCTCCAATACTAATTCTTTGTAGGCCATACTTACTGTATTTCTGCTAACTTGCAATCTTTCTGATAAATCTCTTTCGGTGGGCAGTTGTTCGCCTTCTTTCAAATCGCCGCTTTCTAATAACTTTTTAATTTGGTGTTTTATTTGAAGATATAAAGGAATTCCGCTTTTCTTATCAATCTCAATTTTCATAAAAGACTTCCTCTTTGAAACAATAAATCTTTAATCTAATATTGGACTAATGGACTAATGGATTAGTCTTTTTAAATAATAACATAGATTTTAAAAAAATCAATAGGTTTTTTAAAAAATAATAATTCTCCAATTGGCCAATTAACCGATTTACCGATTGAATAGTTAGGAAAGAAAAGATAGGGTGCAGAAAGCGGAAAGAGAAATACAGTATCGAGTATCGAGTTAAGAGAGAGTAACATTCTTCTTCTATTTTGTGAACTTATAAAGCCAATTCCTTCCCCTATGATAATTTAGAATTAAAATCGGAAAGAGAAAACCATAATTAAAAATTTAAAACTTTTTTGATAAAGTATTGCTTTTAATGTAAAGAGCGGATTTATCCGCCCCATTTTGTTTTAGTAATTTTTCTTACAGGTTCAATAAATCGAACCCCTTGCTCATTACGGGCAGACACAAGGTCTGCCCCTACATCTTTTTATTTCTATTTTCGCAATATGCAATACTCGATACTCGATACTAATTAGGTTTCTGACTTCTATTTTCTTTATTAAATACTATTCACTAATGACTATTTAGTTATTTTCGATTTTGTCTTGATTTTAAATTTTGAGTCATGGCTTTGCTTTACGCTTTTATTTTCTTCCTATACGCTCTACGCTAAACGCTAATAACATTCAGTTCTGGCTCCTGGCTTCTGACTTCCAGCTTCTTCACTCGATACTCGATACGAAACTGTTTTGCTATTCTTCCAAAACTATTACTTTTTGTTTTTTAAGTAAGATCTGGGATAGTAAAGTAATTCCTATTAATACCAGCCCCAATAAATTTATTATATAGTTTGCTGGTATTATCATAAAAGAACCTGCTAAGAGCATCATTCTTTCATAAAATTTAGTCTCTCTAATCAGGTAACCCTGCATACCTCCAGCTATACCAATCGACATTGCTGTAGCTAATAATAAGAAAAACCCCAATTTAGCTAAATTCAAATCCGGAGTAAAATTCCAGGAAATTAGCTCAGGATGAAATACGAACATAAAAGGTAATGTATATCCTGGAATAGCTAATTTAGTAGATTCTATCCCTACTTTCATTGCTGGAGCTCTGGCTATTGCTGCCCCTGCAAAAACTGCCAACATTACCGGTGGGGTAATATCAGCCAATATACCATAATAAAAAACAAACATATGAGGTAAGATAAGATGAGTATTTTCAGACATTAATTTGATTAATGCGGGAGCAATCAAAGTAGCCATTATAATGTAGTTAGCAGTAGTAGGTATTCCCATTCCTAATACCAGAGAAGCTAAGGAAGCTAAAATTAAGGCGATAGGTAAAATCCCCCGTGAAACATCAAATACTATTCCGGTAAATTTTAATCCTAATCCGGACATGGTAGTAATACCTACAATTATTCCTGCCGCTGCGCAAGCTACCGCTACCGTAGTAGCAGAAAGACCTGCTTCAGTAATAGCCTCTAAAAATTTTTTTGGGGTTAGTCTGGTCTTTTTACTAAACATGCTAACTATAATTAATACTACAATACTGAGTACTACTGATTTTTGTGGGGAATAACCCTGGACTAATAAATAAATTAAAGCAAAGATAGGAGCTAATAAAATCCATCCTGTCTTTAAAGTTTTTAATAGATCGGGTAGCTGCTCTCTGGAAAGGCCGCGTAAGCCAATTTTTGCGGCCTTAAAATCTACGGCCATAAATAAGGCAAAATAATAAAATAAGGCAGGGAAAATTGCCGCTTTAGCAATTTCAATATAAGGAACTCCTAAAAATTCAGCCATAATAAAAGCTGCAGCCCCCATAATGGGAGGCATTATCTGACCACCAGTTGAAGCAACCGGTTCTACTGCCCCAGCGAAGACCGAACTATAACCTACACTTTTCATCAGAGGTATAGTAAAACTACCGGTAGTAACTGTATTGGCTGTAGAACTACCTGATACAGTCCCCATCATACCACTGGAAACAACTGCCGCTTTAGCTGGACCACCTCTGGTATATCCTGTTAAAGCAGTTGCAAAATCAATAAAAAACTTACCTGCGCCGGTTTTATTCAGTATTGACCCGAATAAGATAAAAAGATAGACAAAACTTGCTGAAACACCTAAGGGGGTTCCGAAAATTCCGGCATCAGTGAGATAAAGATAATAGGCTACTCTTTTTAGGGAAAAGGTCCCATGAGAAAATCTTCCCGGCATATAAGGTCCAAAGACCAAGGCATATAAAAGAAAAAATACTGCCACCAACATTAAAGGAAGACCCACTGCTCTTCGAGTTGCTTCCAAAGTAAGTAAAATTAAAATAACTCCTAAAAAAACATCCATGGGATTTGCAGCACCTGCTCGCCAGACTAACTCTTTATAATTAGTCAATATGTAATAACATAAAATTATGGATATGCCAATAAATATCAAATCGTAAAATTGTATTTTATCTCTGGGACTTTTTTTATTATGGGCAAAAAGGCTAAAGGTTAAAGTTAAGATAAACATAAAATGGATAGAACGTTGAATTAAACTAAAATAAGCCCCAAACCATCCGGTATACATATGAAAAACAAATAATCCGATAGAGGCAATTATGATGGGAATAGACCATAGGCCGGTTAAATCTCTTTTATTTTTGGTTTCAATTTCTTCGATTTCTTTTAGTATTTTTTCATCAACTTTTTCTACAATTTCGTTGTTTTTTTCTTTATTTGTCATTCGTGCCCCCTTCAATGACAATAATTATATCTATAGGGTCTCCTCTATCAGTTAAAGAAGATAGAATAAATTCTCTCTCTTTATATTTTATTTTTTGTTCTACGGTAAAAGCCACCCGCAAAGGAAGTATTTTCATCTCCCTATTTACGTTTACTATTACTAATTTATCGGTAAATTTTATATCTTTAGAAGCATGGAATTCTTGCCCTACACCATACCAGGGATATTCCTCGGTAAGCAGACAAAATATTCCATCTTCTCTTATTTCAAAAGTATCAATTACCGGATTTAAATCTTTTGAATTTACATATTCCAAATAAAATTTATCACCAACAACAACTTCTATTTTAACTAATACAGAATCATTTTTCCTGTTAACAATCTCTAAATAATTTTGTATTTGATTATTTTCTTTATTATTTATAAAGTATAATATTATGATAAAAAAAATAATCAGGGAAACCAAAAAGGCCCCCCTGATTATCCTGCTAAACATTAAAGTAATCCCTTCTCCTTGAAGTATTTTGCTGCACCAGGATGCAGAGGAGCAACGGTCTTTACACCAATTTCGGGAATTAATAGTTTCGCAACGGGGTGGACATCATGTATTTCTTCAGCATTTTCAAATAGTGTTTTTACTAATAAATATGCAATATTTTCGTCAAGATCTTTATTTACGACCACATCATTTCCGTCCTGAACAGTCGTAACATCATAATCTTGCCCTTTATAGGTATTAGCAGGTATTTTTCCCTCTTGGTAGTAAGGATATTTTGTAACTAATTCTTTAAGAATATCATCATCTACTGACATAAAATAGACATCTCTTACTGCGGTAACTTCAGTTACGGCAGAACTAGGGTAAGCGAAATTCCAAAATACTACATCCACATTTCTATCTTTTAAGGCTTGAGCGGCTTCAGGTTGAGAATAATAACTGACTGTCATATCATCGTAAGTCATGCCCGCAGTTTCAATAAGCAATCGAGATATAGTCTCGTTTCCGCTTCCCGGAGCACCTACTGAAACTTTCTTTCCTTTTAAGTCTCTAATGGACTTAATATTAGGATCCAAAGTTACAATATGTTGGGGTGCCGGATACATGGAAAATAGTCCCAATATTGGTTCAGGTTTTCCCGTAAAAGGATCTACTTCTCCCTTATAAGCTTTATAGGAAACACTAGCCATTGCCATTCCAATTTGGATTTCCCCACTACCTGCTAATCTACAATTTTCTACTGATGCTGCGGTTGATTCAGCGGTTACTTCAATTTCTTCTGCTTTCAATAATTTAGTCCAGAGGTCAGCCATTGCTCCACCTAAAGGGTAGTAAGTTCCTCCGGGGCTACCAGTTCCAAAAGTAATATGAGTAACAGCTAAACTAATTCCGGAAAACAAAAACATTAATAAACTAACCATTAATATTATGCTTAAATATTTTTTCACTTTATTACCTCCATTTTTTTAAAATTCTTATACTTAGTAACGAAAATCTGCTCTAAATTAAAAGCTTAGCTCATGTTTAATTCTTTTAACCACCACCTCCTTTAGTCAATTTTTCTTCTTAGGAGTTAAAATTTTAATAGTAGTACCAAATTGACTTGTATTCTTCGATATCTTCTCCTCTTGTTTTTAGTTCTTGGAGATATTTATAAATAGAAATATCTTTATAGACGTAGGGCTCAACCGGAGCTATACCCTTTTCCCAGGGATGCCACAAATAAATTCTTCTCCCCTCTTTACTTATTCCTATTAGCTCTCTGTCTTGTCCTGCCCTTACATGATTTTTGCCTAAACGAGGAACATTAAATACCGGTTCATCGGTCCGAAAAATACCAGGTATCAATCTTGCTTCTTCTTTTCTCTCTTGCCATAAGCGGGCTACTGGAATAAGATAATCCTTGTGTTCTTCCTTCCCTTTAGGATAAAAGGTGTAATAAGGGTCTACTCCCGCCTTTTTCATATTTATTCTGTTAGATACGGTTTGGAATCTTCTGCTAGTTTCTAGAGTAAAAACTTGCTGATTATATACATAAATTCCCCGATTCCTTAGCTTAGTAACTGCCTCTGCTAACTCAGGAGTGATCTCGGATGCGCTCTCAATGTGAGTAACTACACAGACATTTCTCTTTCCGGGTTTTATATAACCCGCTAATAAATCAACTAATTTATCAGTTATTCTTTGAGGAAGAGTAACTAAAACTCTACTCCCCCATCTAATATTAATTACGTATTCCTTTTGGCATAATTTATCCATTATATATTTTATTCGCTTATTATTTAAAGCAAATGGGTCGCCACCAGTTATCAATACATCGCTCATAGCCGAATGCTGTCCAAACCATTGTAAAGCTCTATCCATAGATTCCTTACTAGGCATACCCTCAGCCTTCATCGGACCAGTTATTTCCCAGTTTCTCTGACAATAGACACAAATTTGGGGGCAGGTATCGTAGGCTTTTAAGATAGAAATCATAGGGTATCTTCTGGTAATTAATTCTTCGGGAGAAGTATCATGTTCACCCATAAAATCAAAATAATATGATTTTTCTTTCCGATGTTCTATCATCAATTTAACATAATGCATGGGAGGAATAACCTGAGATCTCACCTGATAATCATATTTTCTATCACTACGAGAAAAATCGAATAAAGAAAGATAGTAAGGAGTAATACCGAGAGGTATTTTATTTTCTATAGCAATTTCAATAGCTTTTATGTCATCCTTAGTAAGAGGAATTAATTTTTTAAGATCTTCTAGATCTTCTTTATCCTGGAAAATATGTTTTAGGTGCCACTTATAATCATTCCAATTGTCTAATGTTGCTCTAAAATAATCTAATATCTTTTGGCGATTCTCCTCTCTTTCCCTGACCAATTTAGGATCAAACCCAAAAGGATAACGGTTAATAAAACCTTGTACTTTTTCATAGAGTTTATCTAAGTAGTTGGAACGGGTTCTCCCTGCTTCTCTGCCTTTAACTTTGGCAAAATTTACATTCTTAATACCATCTTTTTCCAACAAAGGACTTAACCATCCTGAGGAAGTATCTGCTTTCCCCTTTATCGCCTTAAAAAGATGAATAAATTCTTCTAAGAAACCTTCGCTGATTTCTTCGGTTATTTCTTTATTGTCTTTAGTAAGACTCCATAAATAATCTAAAGTACTAAAACCAGCGATTTTCTCATTTCGAGGGGAAATAAAATTACTAAATACTTTTATGGCTTCTAATGCAGTAGCATAATCTAATTTATGTAATTCTCCTTCTCCTTCTCTATACTTCCATTCTAAATCTTTAGAAAATTTAAAAAGACTCTGCCGAGCTTTCTCTAAATCCTCACTTTCCTTTAATAATCTAAAAATTTTCGGATTTTCTTTCCACAGCTCTTCAATTAAGTTCTTATTCATTTTAATTTATTTTTCCCCTTTCTAAAAAATAATTTATTAACAATATTCATTTCTTTAATATTAAGTAAAAAAAATTTATAATACAAATCTTAATAAAATACCTTATACTTTTCCCAAATTTCTTCTAATTCAGATAAAGATTCTAAGTTCTCCTTTCTTCTTCTTACTCCTACTGCAGTTACTAAAGCATTTATCAAACTAAGAGGAGCAGTAAAAGAATCGATAAAAGAATTAAGATTGCTTTCAGCAAATACGCTAATATCGGCAAGTTGAGCTAAGGGAGATAATACACTATCGGTAATTGCAGCTGTCTTTGCTCCTTTCTTTTTGGCATATTCCATAATTTCCACAGTTTGTAGAGTATATCGAGGGAAAGTAATACCTATTATCAGATCTTTTTTATTTATATTAATCAACCTTTCAAAGAGATCGCTAACTCCAAAAGTTATGGTAGTTACATTTTTTAAAATCAAATGGAGGGTGTAACCCATAAAGTAAGCTAAGGAGGTGGCAGTTCGAAGACCTACAATATATATACAATCTGCATTCAACATTTCTTCTACTAATTTATTAAAAGATTCTCGAGATATATTATCCATAGTCTTTTGGATATTATCAATATCATTACGGAAAACTTCGTATAATATACTTTCCCCGCCGTTAGCTATTTTTATAGATCTTTTTAGCCGGCTAACGGTATTTAATTTGTTTTTGATTCTATTCTGTAAGTCTTTTTGTAAGGCTGGATAACCTTCATAGCCTAAAAAATCAGCAAATCTTACAACAGTAGATTCGCTAACTCCTACTACTTTCCCCAAATTAGCCGCGGTAAAAAAGGTAGCTTTATCAGAATGTTTCAATAAATAGGTAGCAATTAATTTTTGACCTTCACTGAATTTTTTATAATTATTTTTTATGCGCGAGGTTAAATTAATATAATTATTCTCTTTTTCAGGATTCAATTTTTAACTCCCTTAAATTAGTCGTTAGTGAATAGTGAATAGTCGTTAGTACAAGAAGACGCGACACACCGTGTCTCTATTTTTCCTTTGTAAAGGCACAATGGATTGTGCCCTCTCTGTTTTTCTGCTTTTTGCTTGCCTTGCTAAGCGAGTATCTACTAAAACAGGGATTACGGAAAAAGGAAAATCCTATACAATAAATTTCAATTATTACTTACTAAACAATAATGATAGTGCAAGAATTGCACCAATATATTTTTTTAATGCAACTCTTCCTTCTATTATATACTATACTACATAAACTTGAAAAATCCTTCTTTTTTTTAAAATATTTTAAATATTTTCTAATTTTATAAAACTAAAGGGTTAGGTGAGTTTTAAAACTCACCTAACCCTTTAGTTTTTCTTCTATCTAAATAAAATTAGATAACTATATTTATTTTTATTTTAATTTTATATTCCTAAATCAATTCATATTTATTTCATTCTTTCCTCTACTATTTTTAATACTTTCTCTTTCTGCCCTTTTTCTTTTAATAGTAATTCTTTTATAGAAGAGGAAAGTTCTGTTCTTATTTTCTCATCTTTAATCATTCTCAAATTTATCTTCACATTTAATATGGCACTCTCCAGGGCTGCTTCTGCCATTAAGACCGCGACTCCAGCATCACTTATTACATTAATATTACCTTTTTCAGCAACTTCTTTAGAAAGACTCAGTATGTCCAAACATTTGTAAGCTGTTTTCAGGGGAACTTTTGCTGCTTCTACGAGCGCTTCTTGTATCTTCTTCGTCCTCATCTTTTTTTCATCTTCAGTATCCTTGGGCATTTTATAAGTAGCCATAAAATTATTAAAAACTTTAACATCCTCTTCTATCAACTGACTTAATTCATAGCGTAATTTTTCCGAAGAGCTTATAATTTTCTTAATATCTTCTTCTACATCTTCATATTTTTTCTTGCCTACAGTTAAATTACCAACCATTGAAATTAAAGCTGCCCCCAGCGCCCCGGCTAATGCAGCCACACTTCCTCCCCCGGGAGTTGGTGAATTAGAAGCCAGCTCGTCTAAAAAATTACTGACTTTTCTATCGATTAACATTAATATCCTCCCTTTGATTTTAATATCATTTTTACTGAAAAACATTTATTATATTTATGTATATTATTTAGTAAAATTTAAAATTAAAAGCGAAAAACTAAAAACCATAATTCAAAATTCAAAACCTATCTAGCAGGTAGCATTTATCTTAAAATAAATTAGCCGTTAATTAAAATCTCAAACCCTATCCAATATATATATGTATATTTACTTTTGATTTTTATTTCTTTGCTTAGCTATTTAACTCGATACCCGATACTTACTAAATTTCTTTCTTCTATTTTTTTTACTATATACGAAATACGACATGCGATATACGATATACGCTTTATTTTATTAAATCAGGATTTTCGTTTTTTATATATTCCGTTAATTTAGTTAAATAAGGGGCATCAATTAATACCTTTCTTCCCTTCCATCCCCTCATAAAATATACCAAAGATTTTTCTGCACCCTCTTTAATCTCTACAGAGTCCATTTCTTTAAAATTAAGTCTATCTTTTCTTTTCATTAAAAACAAAGTCGTAGTAGTTATCAATATTCCTTTCTCATCAATAATTATTTTAGTTTTATTAGACACAACTAATATAAAGAAGAAACCTAAAACTAATAAAATGGTTTGATGACTGATAACTCCCCATATTATTATAATAATTCCCACCGCTAAAGAAGAATATTCCAACCACTTCTTGGTCTCTTTGGGATTATAAGTTTTAATCATTATGATCTCCTTTAAGCTAAATTAATTACCCAATTGACCAATTAATTTAGTTAGCTAATTATCTGTGAGCCATCTATACTATATTTTTAATCTTTTCTCTTACTCTTTAAGTAGGCTTCAATAAAGTAATTTATTTCGCCATCCATAATTGCCTGTAGATTTCCACTTTCCACTTCTGTTCGATGGTCTTTCACCATCTGATAGGGGTGAAATACATAAGAACGTATCTGGCTTCCCCAGGCAATGTCTTTCTTTTTCCCTCTAACCTCTTTTAAATCTTTTTCCTTTTCTTGCTGGTAATGTTCAAACAATCTTGCTCGTAAAATATTCATTGCAGTCATTTTGTTACTGTATTGAGATCTTTCATTTTGACATTGTACTACAATATTGGTAGGTAAATGGGTTATTCTTACTGCAGAATCAGTGGTGTTAACGTGCTGACCCCCTGCTCCTGTGGCTCGATAAGTATCTATTCTTAAATCTGATTCCTTAATCTCAATCTCTATTTCTTGATCAATTTCAGGGATAACCTCCACCGAGGCAAAAGAAGTGTGTCTTCTTTTGTTGGCATCAAAGGGAGAAATTCTAACCAGACGATGTATTCCTTTTTCTGCTTTTAAATATCCGAAAGTGTGGATTCCGCTAATAGTGAAAGTAACATTCTTTATCCCGGCTGTATCTCCAGACGAGATCTCTATTATCTTGGCAATATACTTATTTTTCTCTGCCCATCTCAGATACATCCTCAACAACATTTCGGCCCAATCCTGAGATTCTGTTCCACCGGCACCCGGTCGAATAGTAATTATGGCATTATTGGCATCATATTTACCAGCAAGCAAAACAATTAATTCTTTTTTTTCAATATCTTTTTCTAAAACCTTTGCTTTTTGATCTATCTCTTCCCAAATTTCTTTTCTGTCTTCTTCCAGATTAAGCTCCAAGAGTATTGCTAATTCTTCCAAGTTATCCTTTAACTCATTAAATTCGCCTATAGTGTCTTTTAATTCCTTAACTCTTTTTGTAACTTTCTGAGCTTTTTCCTGATTAGACCAGAAAGATTCTTGGGACATTTCTTTTTCTAATTTTTTTACTTCTTCCTCTTTTGTAGATAAGTCAAAGATAAGTCCCCATTTCGTCAATTTTTTTACGAAGTTGCTCCAACTTATTTTGTAATTCTTCTATCATTATATCCACCTTTCTTTCTATTTCCTACTTCCTTTGATTTTCGTTTTACAACCCTGGTAATATTATTCTCACTTTTACCTAAAATAAAATTAGATTACTTCGCCTTTAAAATTCTAATAAATAATTTAATTTGTAATTCTTCTATTAAGCAAAATAATCGTAAAAAGATTTTTATCTAATTGTATTATACATTTTTTCCACAACAATGTTTATACTTTAATCCACTACCGCAAGGGCAAGGGTCATTTCTCCCTATCTTTTTCTTCTTTTGCCCTTCCTCCTCTCCTAATCCTTCCCTTTTAACAAAAGGTGATTTTTTTGTTTGATTGCTAACTATGGGAGCAGGTGTTTCTCTTCTTACCTGGCGAACCCCTTGAGACTCTTCTTTTTTAAGCCTGACTTTACAAATAAATTTTACTACTTCTTCTTTCATACCGTTGATCATTTCTTGAAACATATTGTGGGCTTCAAAATGATATTCCATTAAAGGGTCTTTCTGTCCATAAGCTCTTAAACCTATACCCTGTTTTAATTCATCTAAACGTCGTAGATTGTCTTTCCATTCCCGATCTACCACCCGAAGAACAATCATCGTTTCAATCTGTCTCATCAAAGGCGGTGTAAATTCTTTTTCCCGTAATTCATATATCTCAAAAGCTTTTTCTGTTAAAATGTCCTGTAATTTTGGGATAGATAGCTTTGGAATTTCTTCCTCGGGAATAACCAGTGAAATAGAGAAAATTTGGTTAATATGATCTTTAAGCCCTGACCAATCCCATTCTTCAGGATAAATTTCTTTATTGGTATAACTCTTCAAGATATCCTCTATAGTGTCTTTTACCATTTCTAAAACATGTTCTTTAACATCTTTACTCTCTAATACCATCCTCCGTTGTTCATAGATTACCTTCCTCTGGTATTCCATTTCATTATCAAAATCTAAAAGCTGTTTTCTTATCTCAAAATTTCTTCCCTCTACTTTTTTCTGAGCACTCTCTATCGATTTGCTAACTAAAGGATGTTCAATAGGAATATCTTCCTCCATACCTAACTTTTCCATAATTCCAGAAATCCGATCAGATCCAAAGAGCCGCATGAGATCATCTTCTAAAGAAAGAAAGAAGCGGGATGAACCGGGGTCACCCTGTCTTCCCGATCTACCTCTTAACTGGTTATCTATACGCCTGCTTTCATGTCTTTCCGTTCCAACTACATGCAAACCCCCTAATTTAGCTATCCCTTCACCCAGGACAATATCAGTTCCTCGTCCAGCCATATTAGTCGAAATAGTTACATTTTTACCCTGGCCTGCTTGAGTTATTATCTCTGCTTCTCTCTCGTGATTTTTTGCATTTAAGACATTGTGTCCAACATTCTCTTTCTTTAACAATCTACTCAGTGTTTCTGATTTATCGATTGATACCGTCCCAACCAATACAGGCCTTCCCATCTTATGAACTTCAACTATCTCTTTAATAACTGCTTTAAACTTTTCTTTTTCAGTCCTATAAATAACATCTGCATAATTATACCTAATTAATTCTTTATTAGGAGGAATAACCACTACCGGGAGGTTATAGATATGGATAAATTCTTCTTCTTCAGTCTTGGCAGTACCAGTCATACCACTAAGTTTTTTGTATAATCTAAAATAATTCTGGAAAGTTATAGTAGCCAAAGTCTGATTTTCGCGAGCAATTACTACCCCTTCTTTTGCTTCAATAGCCTGATGAAGACCATCACTGTATCGTCTCCCAAACATTAATCTCCCGGTAAATTCATCTACAATAATCACTTCCCCATCTTTTACTATATAATCAACATCTTTTTTAAACAATCTTTGTGCTTTTAGGGCTTGGATAATATGATGTTGGACACTCATATTTTTCTCATCATATAGATTCTTTATCTGCAGCAATCCTTCGATGCGGGTAACTCCTTCTTCGGTTATAGTAATTGTCTTCTCTTTTTCATATACTTTGTAATCTACCTCTTCCTGTAAGCGGGTAGCAATTCTATTTACTTGCTGGTATATTTTAGTCGATTCATCGGTAGGACCGGAAATAATTAAAGGAGTCCTGGCTTCATCAATTAAAATGCTGTCCACTTCGTCAACAATAGCAAAATCATAGCCCCTCTGAACTACATCTTCCAAACGAATTGCCATATTATCTCTTAAATAATCAAAACCAAATTCGTTGTTAGTCCCGTAGGTTATATCTGCTTCATAGGCTTTTTTTCGCTCACTGATTGCCATATCATGCTGAATTAAGCCTACTTCTAATCCTAAAAACTCGTAAATTTCTCCCATCCAATACCTATCTCGTTTAGCCAGGTAATCATTCACGGTAACAATGTGCACGCTGTTACCGCCTAAAGCATTTAAATATGCCGGCATAGTAGCCACTAAAGTTTTACCTTCTCCGGTAGCCATCTCGACTATTTTACCCTGGTGTAAAACAATTCCCCCTATAAGCTGAACATCGAAAGGTCTCATTCCGGTAACTCGTTTAGCTGCTTCTCGAACGACTGCGAAAACTTCAGGAAGAATATCATCCAGAGTTTCCCCTTTACCTAATCTCTCTCTAAATTCAGGAGTCTTATGTTTTAATCTCTCATCATTCATTTTTGAAATATCTGGTTCATAGTTGTTTATCTTTTCTACAATTGGTTGCAGTCTTTTTAATTCTTTTTCGTCAGGGTCACCAAATATCTTTTTGGTCCAATCAAACATAATTATCTTTTCCTTTTTATTTTTTTTTAGCGAAAAGTTTAAAAATATTTTGTAATTAATTAGGTATTCAGAATTCAGGAGTCAAAATGGATTATAATAATCCATACATAATTATAAATCTATAATTTAAAATTTAAGATTATCCTGAATACTGAATTCTGGCTTCTGACTTCTGTTCATTCTCTTCTGGATTCAGTTCTTTCTTCAACATTGCATTTTGAATTAAGCTAAACACCCCATAAAACATTAAAAAATCTCCCGCACTTATCACCGAAGGGTCAGGGAAAGGGGGAGACAAGGGTATAACATCGGCTAAAAATCTAAATAAGGTCTTTTCTGTTATCAGAGTGTGGGTAACATAAGTACCTTCTTTTAATACCAGAGCAAAACTATCTATATCTAACCCTACTTTATATAAACTGTTCAATAATACCGGCATATGCCCGCCATTGGCTATAATAACTACAAAATTAAAGATTATCCCCAGAGCGATAAAATTCATTCCTTTTAGTTCTTTATTATGCCAGACTGCCAACAGAAGAACAATATAAGAAAAAATTATCATAGAAGAACTATAATCGAGAACAAATTTTATTTCTCTTGACCCCAGAAAGATTAATCCAGCCTGAATTAAACAGGCTAATACTATTAATTCTATTTTCTTTAGTGAAATCTGGCTCAAACTGCTTAATTTACCATTACGAAGCAGTCCTATTATAATAGAAATAATTATAATATAGAGATATAACATTTATTTTTCTCTTTCTCTATCAAGGACCGAAAGAAGAGCTTTAACTATTTCAGGGTCAAACTGTTTGCCGGATTGGTCCTTTAACTCATTTAATATTTTATCTTTACTTAACTTTTTTCTGTAAGGACGGTCAGAACCCATGGCATCATAGGCATCGGCTACGGCAATTATTCTGGCAGACAGAGGTATATCTTTTTCTTTTAATCCATCCGGATAACCAGCACCATTATATTTTTCATGATGGTGATAGATTGCTTCATATGAATTCTTTAAAAAATCCACCGGTTCTATAATCTTAGCTCCCATAACTGTATGTTCTTTTATTTTATCAAACTCTTTATCAGTTAAACTACTATTCTTTCCTAAAATGTTATCCGCTATGCCAATCTTTCCTATATCATGCAGCAAAGCGGTATATTCTATATTCTCAATCTCCTGACCGGGCAAATTCAATTCTTGAGCCAAAGCTACAGAGGTTTCCGCCACTCTTTCTGAATGACCTTTGGTATAGGGGTCTTTGGCATCAATAGCCGCCGCTAAAGCGCGAATGGTATCCAAATATACTTTCCGCATTTTAGTATATAATTCAAAAGAACGGCGAGCCAGCAATAAAGGGAGAAAGAATAATAAAATTCCTACAACCCCAACATCTACATAGACGATAGCCATAAGAAAACCCATGGGGGCTTCTGCTAAATAACTAGGCAATATATCTTTAAAATTGATTCTCCAAACTGTAGTAATCTTAATCCTTTTTTCTAAAGATATAAATATATTAACCAATATTAAATTTATAATAGGGTAAATAAAGGCACATAAAGCAGCTGGAAAGATAAATTTAAAAAAATTTTGAAAACCTATAATTCCACCACTATATTGATAAAGGAGGCCCGCAATTCCGGCTGATAAAGCTTGTTGAGCAGCATTAAATATTATTTTATACCAGGATATTTTCCTCTCTACTGTTTCACTTATTAATGCGCTAAAACTGGTTATTAACATTGCTAAGGCCGGCCCATAGACTAAAATCAGCACAAAATCTACAGGAAAACCAATGCTTATACCGCTTCCAGTAGGCAACTCAACATAAATGTATTCAGCAAAGGCAGATATAGTAAGAAAAAAAATAAGTACAGGCCACATATTAGTCAATGAAGGCAAAGAAGGTATTAAATATATAAAAAGAGCAATTGCCGATCCTATTATTACTATAATGTAAATTTTTAATTTCAAAGACAAACTGTATTACCTCTTCAATAATAAATAAAATTAGGTCGGTGTGCCTTATTGTTCATATTATCTTACATGAACTTTAGCGCCACCAGCTAATAGTAAAGCCATGACACTAATTAATAGGCTAATTAGTTTTGCCTTATTAATCTTCATCGTTAGCACCTCCACGGTTTCTATTTGTTTTTCCAACATTCAAAACCGCTTCGCTTCGCTCAAGAAACTGCTACATCTTTTATTGTATTATTATTAGTTCTAAATAAGGGCCTCACCGACCTAATTTTTTATTTATTTTTCTTTTGTCAAAATTCTACGATTAGTTGCTTTAAGGATTGCTTTTACTATTGCCTTATTGAAGTCATTTTTAATTTCCGTAGAACCTACTAAGTTTTCCTTTCTTTTTGAATCGATTAGAGTAATAGAAACTACTACTATTTCTTTATTATCCAACTTAATCTTTTTTATTTCATCTACCTGAAAGAAAATTGAGCCCTCTAAACAAGAGCTTATCCCCTCTAAGGCAGCTTTAGCCACCAAATATTCCCGATTTTCTTCCCAATTTTTTCCAGATACTTTACCTTCATATATTTTTCCGTTACTTTCTAATTGTACACAAACTTCAAACTGATTACCGATAGCTCCCACTTTAATATCAGAGAATTTAAGTCTTAAAGAAGATTCTGATTCTTCTTCCTTTATTTGCTCATCTTTTATTTCTTTATCCTTTACTTGTGCTATACTAATTTTCCTATAATCTACTTGAATATTATATTTAGCTAATAAAAACGATTCAATATCCCGGGTAATTCCTTTGGGGTTGGAAGAATCTTTAGTAATTATATGAATTTCTTTTATATCCCCATCTTCTGATAATACTATTTTTGCAAATAGAATATCGCTTAGATCTTTTAACGATTTTTCTATGTCCCCTACCTCGTAATTAAAACGCCGGGGAATTATAAAATTACGAAATGTATTTAATTTATTTTTCTCCATAGATTCCTCCTTAAAATTCCGGCTCAATCAGCCCGAAATTCCCGTCTCTTCTTTTATACAGAACATTAACTTTATTGGTATTATCATTTGCAAAAACAAAAAAATTGTGTCCCAATAAATCCATTTGCATTGCCGCTTCTTCTACTGACATCGGTTTAATAGCAAATCTTTTAGTCTTTACAATTTTGGCAATCTTATCCGGCTCGCTATCTTCAACATCAATCTCTTTGTTAGCTAATACTATTTTTTCTGTGCCGGGGTGAGGTTTCTGAAAATATTTTTCTTTATATTTCTTTATCTGTCTTTCTAATTTATCTGCCACTTTATCTATGGAAGTATACATATCATCTGTTTCTTCTTCTGCTCTAATCAAAGCCCTATTGGTTTGTAAAGTCACTTCGACAATCTGTCTGCTCTTCTCTACACTTAAAGTTACTATTACTTCTAAGATATGATCAAAATGTCTCTCGATCTTGCTTAATCTTTTTTCAATATAATTACGTATCGCATCTGTCACTTCAATATGTTTCCCTTTGAAAATAATTTTCATACCTTTTTCCTCCTTAGTAATAGTTTATTTTACTTAATATATATATTCTCCGTCTAAACCGAAAACCCTTTTTTATTTTAAATTTTTTTTAAATATTTTTAATTTAATTTTCCCCTTTAACTTCTAATTGTTTTCCCTTCATTAATTATTTAAATATTTTATCCGCCTTTCCTTAGACTGACCTGGTCTTTGCCCCCACACTCGCCTGCTGAGAGGTTTGCTCAAGAACTTTATCCTTCACTACTACTCTTCTCTTATTGTTCTAACCTGTTAGGGTTAAGGCAGGACTTACTCCAAAGCCGCACCATGCTCAGTAACCAAAGTTACCTTACGTGGGTCGTTTCGCCTGCGACTGGCTTCGACTTTCAACCACAGCTCTAAGGAGAGGCGGCATATGAGCTTTATACGGTACGGGATAAAGTTAAAACAAATATATTCTTAGCTCGAGCTTTCATTAACTCTTTAGCACATTCTTCTACAGTAGCCCCGGTAGTAAACACATCATCCAAAATTAGAACATTTTTCCCTTTAATTTCTTCTGGTTTCTCTACCGAAAAAGCTCTAAGAATATTTTTCTCCCTTTCTTTCCTGGATAAATTAACCTGAAAAGGGGTTAACTTTTTCTTTATTAAAACACTTTCTCCAACCGGAACAGAAAAATAATCTCCTATAACTTTACCCAGTAAAACACTCTGATTAAATCCTCTTTTATTTAAATCATTCTTATGTAAAGGAACGGGGATAATTAAGTCAAATTTATTTTCAAATTCATTATTTTTTAACAAATAATCCACCATTAACTTTCCTAATGGCTTAGCCAACTTTTTCTCTCCGTAGTATTTAAAGAGATGAATGCATTTTTTTAATACTTTATCGTATATTCCCATAGAACGAGAGAACTCAAAGGAATATTTTTTTATTTTACAGTCAAGGCATAAGATTTCTCTGTTTTGTTTAAAAAAATCTGTAGGTATTAAAGGTTTTCCGCACTTTACGCAATAAGGTCTTTCGATTAACTCAATGGTTTTAAAACAATCCTCACAAATTGAATATCCTTTAGATTCTCGGATAGGCTTTTCACATACCTTACAATCTAAGGGAAAAACAAAATTAAGCAACCCTTCTTTTATATATTCTATCATACTTTGATTATTCATACTAATCCTAATTCGTAAAATTCCTAATATAGTATCGAGTATCGAGTATCGAGTAAATATTATAGCGTAGAGCGTGCAGCGTTTAGCGTAGAGAAACAGTATATAGTATTGAGTATCGAGTATATAGTCAAGGAAAAAATACAAGTGGTTTGATGAATCGAGCTCTCTAAAAACTATATGTTACATGCTGATATCACAATACGCTACACAAGACACGAAAAAAAGCTTTGAGTTTTAAGTTATTGTTTTTCGCTTTTCGCTGTATGCTGTATAATGATAACTAAAAATTGTATTAAAATTAAGGACTAATATATCTTGTATTTTACTTACACTTATTTACCCGCTCCTATACGCTAAACACTACCCGTTATTATGCTATTCACTATTTACATATCACTCATCACTTATCACTGCATTTTTTACGCAATACGATATACGATATACGCGATACGAATCAGGTTCCCATCTGCCAGGAAGAAAGATATCTTTCTTGTTCCTCGGTAAGTCTATCAATCTTTATTCCCATCGATTCTAATTTTAATCTGGCAATCTCCTTATCAATAACCTCGGGAACGCAATAAACTTTTTTCTGTAAATTTTCCCCTTCTTTTACCAAATATTCAGCGGATAAAGCCTGATTGGCAAAACTCATATCCATCACGCTTGCCGGATGTCCTTCAGCGGCAGATAAATTCAACAGTCTCCCTTCTGCTAAAAGATTTATTTTCTTCCCATTTTTTAAAGTATATTCCTCTATATATTCTCTAATGTTTTTTCTACCTACTGCCAAACTTTTTAAAGCCTCTACGTTAATCTCTACATTAAAATGCCCCGAATTAGCCAAAATTGCTCCATCCTTCATTAAAGGAAATTCTTCTGCTGATATTACGTTTATATCACCAGTTAAGGTTATAAAAATATCTCCGATTTTGGCTGCCTCTTTTATGGGCATAACCCGATAACCGTCCATTACTGCTTCCAAAGCTTTCATGGGATCGACTTCGGTAATTACCACCTGGGCGCCCATACCATTGGCTCTTTTCGCCAAACCTCGAGCACACCAGCCATAACCACAAATTACAAATATTTTACCGGCAATTAGAATATTGGTCGCTCTCAACAAGCCATCGATGGTGCTCTGTCCGGTACCATATCTATTATCGAAGAGATATTTAGTCTGTGCATCGTTTACCGCAATAATCGGAAACTTTAAAGCTTCATCTTTTTCCATGCTTCTTAATCGGATAACTCCGGTAGTGGTTTCCTCAGTACCAGCAATGACATCTTTAATTAGTTCTTTCTTTTGAGAATGAATAGTGGAAACCAGATCAGCTCCATCATCCATAGTGATATTAGGCTTACAACTTAGCACTTTTTCAATATGTTGATAATAAGTATCTTTGTCCTCTCCTTTGATAGCAAATACTGGAATTCTAAAATCTTTAACCAGAGAGGCCGCTACATCATCCTGAGTACTTAAAGGATTGGAAGCACATAAATATACTTCCGCACCTCCTTCTTTCAAGGTTATTGCCAAATTAGCTGTCTCGGTAGTCACATGAAGACAAGCAGATATTCTAATTCCCTTTAGAGGTTTTTCGTTACTAAATCTTTTTCTTATACTTAAAAGAACTGGCATCTGTTTTTCAGCCCATTCAATTTTATCTTTCCCTTTTTCAGCCAAACTAATATCTTTTATTCCATAATTCATTCTTCGTACCCCTTTCTTTTAATTAGTATTTAGTGAATAAAATACAGTAATGAGTGATGTGAAATAAGTAATGGTTTAATATTTTCAAGTCTATAAAAACTAAAAAACAAGAACTAAAGCTTGTATTTAATGCTAAGGACTAATTAATTGGTAAATTGGCAAATTGGAGAATCGGTCAATTTTTTATATATGGATTTGTCCTTCTCTCCTCACCTATAGTCGAATCCGGGCCATGACCTGGATAAATTATCTTATCATCACTTAAAAGCAATAATTTCCCCTTGATTGATTTTATTAAATCTTGGTAAGAACCATCGGGCAGGTCGGTTCGGCCAATACCACCGGCAAATAAAGTATCACCCGTAAAGACAATATTATTTAAAACAAGAGAAATTCCCCCCGGTGTATGACCCGGTGTGTGAATTACTGTTAAATTTAATCTGCCTAAAGATATCTCGTCTCCCTCTTCTAAAAGCTTATCTGCGGGAGGTGAGCATATTTCTTTACCCATAGAGGAAGAAAAATTTTTATTGGCATCAACTAACATATCAGCATCTAAGCTATGGATTAATAATAAAGCTTCGGTCTTGGCTTTAAGCAAATTATTACCGGCAATATGATCGATATGCCCATGGGTATTTATAACATATTTTAAATCAAAATTATTTTTTTGTAAAAGGTCTAAAATTAAATCTACCTCATCTTCTCCTCCCGGGTCAATTACCGCTGCCTTTTTAGTTATTTTACAACTAATTAAATAACAATTAGTTTCTAATGCTCCTACTACTAATCTTTTTAGAAACATTTCTTCTATAATCCTTTCGTTTAATAGACTCCTCTATGAATAATTCAAATTATTAAACAGTTTTTACCTTCTCGGATAGAGAAATCCATTATTGGAAATCTTCTAAAAGAGATTGCATCACTTTGTTTATTTTTTTTAGAATCTGAGGATAATTAGTAATAATTCCATCTACGCCATATAAAATAAATCGTACCATATCTATATCTCTATCGACCGTCCATACATACACTGTTTTATCCATCCGATGCAAACAAGAAATAAGTTTTTCTTTGCACAAAAAGGCATGTGGGTTTAACCCATCCAGTCCATTAATATATCTTTCGGGATTTATCCATTTAGCATATAGTCCATTTGCTTTAAGTTCAGGATATCTCTCTTTTAGCAAGATTGCCGTATCTCTATCAAAAGAAGAAAAAAGAATATTGTTATATCCGAAACTCTTTGTCTCTTTTACTAATTTATCTACAATACCCGGATAAACCTTTTCCCCTCCCTTAATTTCTATATTTACAGAAAGTTTTCCTTTTAATATTTTAAGTACATCTCTAAGTAAAGGTATCTGTTCATTGTGATACTCTCTCACCTTGTCTTTTTCTAAGTCAAGCATGTCCCTCTTTTTAATTTTTAATTGTCTGAAACAAACCTTCTTTCCATCATTTCTTGGGGAAAAAAGCTTTCTAACTTCACCAAACCGTTTGTCATCCCAATGCAAATAAAAGCTAATTTTTTTCTTAGTCAATTGCTCATAAACATTCAGGTAAAATGTATCGGCCTGAATTTTTCTTAATTCTAAAAAATACTTCTTCTCTTCCGGTAATTTTTCCAAAATTTTTTCTTGATTTTTAGTAAACAACTCAGAAATATCGTATTTTTTTAATTCCTCAAAAGTAAACTGCTTAATAGGAATTTTTAGTCCGCTCAGCCTTTTTAAATCCATATCATGAATTACGGCTAACTTCCCATCTTTAGTAAGGTGCACATCCAATTCTATTCCATCTATTCCTAACTCAACTGCTTTTTTAAAACCAGAAAGGCTGTTTTCAGGAGCAATTCCTTTTGCTCCTCTATGTCCAATAATAAGAGGTAATTTCATTATAATTTCTCCCTAAAAAGGTTGATGTATTTCTAAATTAACTTTTCGCTATCCAAAAGAATGGTAACCGGGCCATCATTGTAAATTTTTACCAACATCATGGCTTGAAATTCTCCGGTTTCAATTTTAAGACCATAATTTTTTATAGATTTTACAAAATAATCATATAATTTTACTGCTTTATCAGGAAGAGCCGCAGAAATAAAACTTGGGCGCCTTCCTTTTTTACAATCCCCGTATAAAGTAAATTGAGATATGACCAAAATCTGGCCATTTATATCTTTCACGGAAAGATTCATCTTTCCCTCTTTATCTTCAAATATACGTAAATTCACTATTTTTTCAGCCAGATATTCTGCATCCTTTTCAGTATCGTTCTGGCCCACTCCTAAAAGGATTACCAGGCCCTTTTCTATTTTCCCTATTTCCTTTTCTTCAATCTCTACTGACCCTTTTTTTGCTCTCTGTACTACTGCTCTCATTATTTGTCCCTCGGATAAAAGATTTTTCTTTATACTTTATTAATTAAAAAGTTATTACTCTCTTTACGGTTAATACGCTTTTTATTTTTTTTATTTTCCTTATTATTTCTTGAAGTTGATCAATATTGTTGATAGAAAGTGTTACATCTATATAAGCAATATTATTTTTATCAGTTATGGCATTTATGGCACTGACTGTAATTTTAAGGCTGGAAAAAATTAACAAAATATCGGAAACTAAATTTGGGCGGTCATCAGCAACTATTTTTACTTTTAGCGGATAAAACAGCTCTTCTGTCTTTATCCATTCTACTTTGACCAACCGATCTTTTTCAGCAGAAATAAAATCTACATTAGAACAGTTTACCTTATGTATGGATACACCTCTCCCCCTGGTAATATAACCAATTATTTTATCACCGGGAACGGGATTACAACATCGAGAAAATCTTATCATCATATCATTGATTCCTTGAACTCTTATTCCTTGATCGATTCTTTTTTTTGTTTTAACCAAGGGAATAATTGGAAAGATTCTTTCTTGGGGGATTATTTTAGATAAAACCTGATAAGCGGTTAATTTACCGTACCCAATATTTTCAAACATTGATTCTGGTTCGGTAAAACCTAATTCAATACTCACTTCTTTTAACTTTTTAGTAAGCTCAAGAGAGGATTCAATCTTGTATTTTTCCATCTCTTTTTCAAAATATTCTTTCCCTTTTTGAATATTCTCTTCCCGCATCTCCTTTTTAAACCAGATTCTAATCCTATTTTTTGCCCCTGATGTCTTGGCAATTTTTAGCCAATCTCTACTGGGCCCCCGGCTTGATTTAGAAGTTAATATCTCTACAATATCTCCGCTCTTCAATTTAAAATCTAAAGGGACTATCTTTTTGTTAGCTTTAGCCCCCACACATCTATGACCTACATCTGTATGAATAAGATAGGCAAAGTCTATAGGGGTGGAACCTGAAGGCAATATCTTTACATCACCCTTGGGAGTAAAAGTAAAAACTTCATCCTGAAAAAGGCCTATTTTTAAGTTTTCCATAAATTCTTTAGGATCTTTCAAATCTTTCTGCCATTCTAATATCTGCCTCAACCAGGAAAGTCTCTCTTCTAATTTCTTATCCTTTTTTAAATCAACTTTTTCCTTATATTTCCAATGAGCAGCTATTCCATATTCAGCAGTTTTATGCATCTCCCCGGTGCGAATTTGTATTTCTAAAGGCTCACCCTTAGGGGTAATTACTGTAGTATGCAAAGACTGATACATGTTTGATTTAGGCATAGCAATATAGTCTTTAAATCTACCAGGCATGGGTTTCCAAATTGAATGTAATAACCCCAAAACCGCATAACAATCCCTGACAGAGTTGCAAATTACCCTAATTGCAATTAAATCATATATCTGGAAAAAATCTTTTCCCCCTTTTTCCATCTTTTTATAAATGCTATAAATATTTTTCGGGCGACCTTGAATTTCCGCCTTTATTTTTACTTTTTCTATCTCTTCTTTTATAATCTCCTTAATTGATTCGACATAATTTTCTCTTTCCAGGCGATTTTTTGCAATTCTGTTAACTACCTCTCTATATTTTATTGGCTCTAAATAACGCAGAGAAAGGTCTTCTAGCTCCCACCGAACCCTGGAAATACCTAACCTATTGGCGATAGGTACATAAATTTCCAGTGTTTCCTGAGCTATTTTTACTCTCTTGTGGGGTGGTACATATTGTAGGGTTCTCATGTTATTCAAGCGGTCTGCCAATTTTATTAAAATAACTCTTACATCTTCTGCCATAGCCAAAAACATTTTACGAAAATTTTCAGCTTGCTGCTCTTCTCGCGTTTTAAAAGAAATTTTACTTAATTTGGTAACACCGTTAACCAACATTGCTATTTCTTCGCCAAACTCTTCTTCAATGGAAGATAATGAGGTATCGGTATCTTCTACTATGTCATGCAAAATCCCCGCTGCAATAGTAATTACATCAAGCTCCAAATTAGCTAATATTTTAGCTACTTCTAAAAGATGTGAGGTGTAAGGTGCTCCGGAATACCTCTTTTGTTTCTGATGGGCTTTTGCAGAATATCTATAGGCTTTTTTTACCAAGTCCAAATCAGCTTGAGGGGCATATTGTGGTATTTTTTTTAAAATATATCTTATTAAAGTTAATTGAGAAATAACCCCACCTTCTTTGCTCGAAGTGTAGTTACCTGGTTAGTTAGTTTATTAGTTATCCGGTTTACTGATTAGCAAGTTTTCCAGTTAAAACACAGGTTAAAAGTTGCAGGTTTCGAGTTTCCAGAAAGCACGTAGAGGTATATTGTATACTCCAAAAAACTGAAAACTCATAACCAACAACAGATTGATTTTATCTAAAAAGGAAAAACTATAAACAAAAAACCAATTTTCTCTCTTGAATTTGTTTTCTTAACCAGCTAACCAAATATGCTATACACTAACTATATTGTACCAGAGAAAAAACATCATATCCTTCTAATTTCTCCCGAGGATTTAAAAATTCAAGTTCAATTATAAAGGAAGCACCTATAACCTTTCCTCCTAATTTTTCAATTAGTTCAAATACTGCAACAGTGGTACCACCTGTAGCAAGAAGGTCATCAATAACCATAATCTTATCTCCGCTATCTACAGCGTCTTTATGCATTTCCAAAATACCTTCCCCATATTCTAATTCGTAAGATACCTTCTCCACCTCACTGGGTAGTTTTTCTGGCTTTCTAACAGGCAAAAATCCGATCCCTAATTGATAAGCCACTGGAGCACCTATAATAAAACCGCGAGCTTCTATTCCTACAATATAATCAATTTGGTATTTACTGCAATGCTTAGTTATCTCATCAATACTGTATTTGAATGCTTTTTTATCTTTCAACAGAGTAGTAATATCTTTAAATTGGATGCCTTTTACTGGAAAATCCGGAATATTTCTAATTTTTTCTTTTAAATCTATCACTTTTATCTGCCTCCTAAATAATAGTTTTTATATCTTTTATATTTAATTGAACTTTTTCTGTTCCATTCCACTTATTTAATTCGATATTAAAAGCTAAATCTACCACTTTGTTTTCAGAAAATATTTGGTTTCCTATTCTGCTTAATTTAAATCCTATCCCTTCTAATGTTCTGTTCTCTTCCTTAATTCTTATTTTTAAATGCTCCCTCTTTCCACCAACCAGCCTCCAATCAGATATTATGTTTTTGTAACTACAAAAGACAGGTTGAGGGTTCCCAATTCCAAATGGCTCTAGAACACTAATATCTTTTACCAAACCAAAATTAATATCGCTTAGTGAAATCTGAACGTCTATTTTTAATTCTGGACTTATATCATCTTCTTTAATGAAATCTTGAGATATTTTATTTATCCTTGATTTAAACTCGGGAATTTTATTAGACTCTATAGTGATACCTGCGGCTAACTCATGCCCCCCAAAATTTATTAAAATGTCCTGGCACGATTCCAAAACGTTATATAAATGAAAACCTTTAATGCTCCTTCCTGAACCTTTTGCTGTCCCATCTTTTTTAGAAATAATAATTGCAGGACGATTAAATTCATCTACTAATCTGGAGGCTATTATGCCGATTACCCCCTGATTCCAATTTTCTGATTCAAGAACCAATACTTTATTTCCTTCTTCTTTTACTTGTATGGAAGCAAATTCCCTGGCTTCTCTTAAAATATTATCTCCAATTTCCCGTCTATGTTTGTTTATTTCACTTAATTTTTGGGATAAATATTTAGCCTTATATTCAGAATCAGTTAGCAACAATTCTAAGGCTAATTTAGGGTCGTCTAATCTTCCTGCTGCATTTATTCGGGGAGCAAGAGCAAAATTAACTTCTTTAGTACCTAAATTACCATAATTTACTCCGCTCTCCATTATTAACGCCTTCAAACCTTCTTTCTTGGTTTGATTAAGTGCCTTTAATCCGTGTTTGATTAAAATACGATTTTCATCGATAAAAGGGACTGAATCAGCAATCGACCCCAATGCAACATAATCAAGCAGACTCCATAAATCATCCTGGTTTTTTTTCAATTTTGAATATAGGGCTTGGGCCACTTTAAAACTTACACCCACTCCTGCTAATTCCTTAAAAGGATAATTGGTATCGCATTTGGGGTTTATTATTGCTATTGCAGAAGGAAGGTCTTTTTGAGGTTGATGATGATCGGTAACTATAACATCTATACCATAATTATTTGCTTCCTCTATTTCAGAAATAGAACTAATTCCACAATCAACAGTAATAATTAGTTTGATATTATTTTTAAAAGCAATATCTATGGCCTCTTCATTTAGTCCATATCCCTCCTGAAAGCGATTAGGTATATAGTAGTACAAATTGGTGGTAAACTCTCTCAAAATCGTAAACAATAAGGCGACACTGGTTATTCCATCAACATCGTAATCCCCGTAAATCAATATTCTTTCATTGTCGTTTATCGCTCTTAGTATTTTGTCAACAGCTTTTTCCATATCTTGGAAGATATAAGGATCTCTCAAGTCTTTAAGATCTGCCTTTAAGAATTTTCTAGCACTTAAAACTTCCTTTGTTTCTCTGTTTATTAGTAATTGGGCTAAAATTGGAGAGATATTTAATTCTTTGGATAACTCTGATTGTAATTTCTTATCTTCTTTTGATATGTTCCACTCTATTTTATTTGTGCTCCTTTCTCATTTCTCGTATTGCGTGATGCGTATTGCGTATCGCGTAAGAAAAAACTCCAATATGCAAATTTTAGTTATTTTAATCTTTTTAACTTTTTGTTTTTTACTGGATACGATTCACGAGACACTAGGTACGAATTAGGCTTTTGGCTTCTATCTTCCCTTCCCTAAGCCAGCTAACTAGGTAACTAACTAACCAACTAACTAATTCTTAGCGAGATACTGAGATATGAATTTATCCTAAATTCTGACTCCTGATTCTGAATTCTGACTTCTATTTTCTTCACGCGATACTAATATATTTTGAATTTATTTTTTGCCCTTTTTTTCAGTAATTCTAATACCTTTTTGGTGTATCTTAAATATTTTATTCCACTCTAATAATAAGGGACTGGCAATAAAAATTGAAGAATAAGTCCCGGCAATCATACCTATAAACAAGGCTAAAGCAAAATCAGAAAGTATATTCCCCCCGAAAAAATATAAGGTTAAAATGGGAATAATAGTGGTTAAAGCTGTGTTTATTGTTCTGGACAGAGACTGATTAATGCTCATATTTATTAAATTATCAAAGGGTTCTCTGGTTTTAAACTTAATATTTTCTCTAAGTCTGTCTAAAATTACGATTGTATTATTTAGAGAATACCCTACAATAGTAAGAACTGCTGCTATTATCGAAATAGTTATTTCCTTCTGCAATAAAGAAAAAATACCCAAAACAATTAAACAATCATGGGAAAGCGCTAATATTGAAACAATAGAAAACTTAAACTCAAACCTCATAGTAATATATAGAATAATTCCTATAAAAGCAAAAAGTAAGGCATAAAGAGCTAACCTCTTTAAATTTTCTCCAATAATCGGTCCTACTGTCTCTACGCGCAATATCTCCAAATCAGTTAAATTCTCTCTAAAAGTTGACAATATCCCCTTTCTTTGCTCTGAATCAATCTTTTCTGTCCTTATAACAAATTCATTCCCTGATAAATTTTGAATAGTGCTTTGACTTAAATTAAATTCGCTTAAAACATTTCGGACTTCGGTAGTGGAAACTGATTTATCAAATCTTATTTGAATTAAAGTCCCCCCGGCAAAATCAATTCCAAGATTAAATCCTTGAAAAACAATTGAAATTAAACCGACCAGGATAATAACTGCAGAGATAATATATACTATTCTTCTATTTTTAATAAAATCGAACTTCTTTTTTCCAATTAAATCCATTAAATATATCCTCCTTAACTAGGTCTATAATAAAGCTTTGGAACTAAACTTAGTAGCTACTACTTCTAAAACAATCTTGGTTACTACAATTGCAGTAAACATACTGGCTAAAATACCTACACTCAAAGTTACCGCAAATCCTTTAATTGGTCCCGAGCCAAAATAAAATAAGGCAAGAGCTGCAATTAAAGTAGTAACATTAGCGTCAAATATGGTACGGAATGCTTTATTAAAGCCAGCATCGATAGAAGCTCGAAAAGTTTTTTCTAATCTCAATTCTTCTTTTATTCTCTCAAAGATCAGAATATTAGCATCTACTGCCATACCAATAGTAAGAATCATTCCAGCTATTCCGGGTAAAGTTAAAGTCGCTTTTAAACCAGCCAAAGCTCCCACAATTAGTACCATACATACAACCAAAGCAAAATCTGCTATTAATCCAAACCCTTTATAGTAGATTAACATAAAGAGTAAGATCAATATCAATCCTACTATCCCGGCTTTTATCCCCTTGGAGATGGAGTCTCTTCCTAAGGTTGGTCCAATTGACCTATTTTCTAAAATTTCAACTTTTACCGGAAGAGCACCAGATCGCAAAAGTAAAGCTAAATGATTTGCACTCTCTACAGTAAATTTTCCGGTAATCTGAGCTTTTCCGTCGAGAATTGGTCCCTGGACTACAGGAGCAGATATTTCATTCCCATCCAAAGTAATAGCTAAAACTTTTCCCACGTTCTTTTTGGTAGCCTCTCCAAATTCTTTAGCCCCAATTTTGTCAAATTCAATTAAAACAATAGCACGACTAAATTGGTCAAAGGATGATTTAGCATCTATTAAATGGGCTCCCGTTAACTGGGTTTCTCCTTCCTCGCTTTTAAATTCCAGGAGAGCAGTTTTACCAATTAATTCTACAGCTGCTTCCGGATCTTCCACGCCGGGCAACTGAACCAAGATACGATTTGTGCCTTGTCTCTGAATTACCGGTTCTGAAACTCCTAATTGGTCAATACGGTTTCTTATTATTTCTAATACTCTATTTACTGCATCATTGTCCACTGATGCATTAGGAGTATCTACACACTCCAAGATAACGTGGGAACCTCCTTGTAAATCTAATCCCAAGTTTATCTTTTCGTTTAGAGGAAACGATAATATAATTGCAATAAAAATTACTACAAAGATGCCGGCTACCCTTAAGGTTTTAGTCCAATTCATATAAAAATCCTCTCTTTCTAATTTTTCTTACCCTCTATCTTGTTTATTACATATTACTATATTGTTTTTCAACCTTATCATTATAATATTATATTATTTTCTTTGTCAACGAGAATGCTTAATATTCGTATCGCGTATTGCGTATCGAGTATCGCGTGAAGAAAAAAACTATAGAAAAAAGAAGATAGGGAAACAAAAACAATAAATATTTTTTTCTCTTTCTTGCTAACCCACTAAAGTTTACACTAATACTTGAGAAAA
>Ga0268285_1000272_pt1 | contig 31820 bp, 29 predicted proteins | sample saktaG_2_FD_190144 | JGI IMG/M metagenome (GOLD analysis project Ga0268285, IMG submission 190144) | Saline water microbial communities from Sakinaw Lake, British Columbia, Canada - sak_2013_06_06_120m | ecosystem: Environmental > Aquatic > Non-marine Saline and Alkaline > Saline ... | reverse complement strand
CGGCGAGATAGCCCAGGCCGTACGCAAACGCGGCATGAAATTTGTGACCTCCTTTCACCATGCCCGGAACAATCTCTATGAAAAGGAAGGCCGCGGGGGCAAAAACTGGACAGGGCATTACGAGTTCGTTAAAAAAGACTTCCCGTCTCTGCTCGAAAACAAAGAAAACGCCATTTTATATGGTTATTTGCCGCGCGATGAATTCCTCCAACGCTGGAAAGGCAAACTAATCGAAGTTATCGACAACTACCAGCCGGACCTGATGTGGTTCGATTCATGGCTCGATGAGATCCCGGACCAGGTCAAGATGGAGTACCTGGCCTACTACTTCAATCAGGCCAAAAAGTTGAATAAGGAAGTTGTAGTCACTTTCAAGCAAAAAGACCTGCCCTCCAACGTAGGCGTGCTGGACCTGGAAAAGGGCCGGATGGACAAAAAGACCGACTTCTACTGGCTCACGGACGATACTATCAGCCTGGGCAGTTGGTGCTACACCCGGGACCTGCGTATCAAATCCACCAAACGTGTCCTGCACTCACTGATCGACATTGTCAGTAAAAACGGTGTGCTCCTGCTGAATATCAGTCCCAAGGCAGACGGCACCATTCCGGAAGAGCAGCGCAAGGTCCTGACTGAAATGGGACAGTGGCTGGTGGTTAACGGCCAAGCCATCTACAACACACGCACTTGGTATACCATGGGCGAAGGCCCAACCGGCAAGGATCTGCCCAAAGGTCAATTCGGCGGCGTGGCCGATCCGAAGGGCGGCTACACATCCGAGGACATTCGTTATACGCAAAGCAAAGATGGAAAGACAATTTATGCTATTGCCTTAGGCCGGCCGGACGCCTCCAAAGAGATTGTTTTAACCAGCTTCGCAGCGAACAAACTCCCGGCGACCATCAGAATCGGCGATGTATCAGTACTGGAGACGGGCGAGAAAATCACTGCTACACAAGATGCACGGGGCCTGATTCTCGCCGCGCCCAAAATCGAAGTCAATGATCTGGCCGTGGCCTTCAAGATAAACGTTCAGCAATAAAGTCCGGTTGACAATATTTGATACTTACTTGCGAATCGTTTCTTTAAAGAGTTGACAAACGGAGTGGAAAGTTGTTATATTTCGGGCACTTATGGATTTTGCGCCCGTAGCTCAATTGGATAGAGTCGCGGACTTCGAATCCGAAGGTTGGAGGTTCGAGTCCTCCCGGGCGCGTTCGGAAACGCCACTCATCATAGCGACAGTGGCGTTTGCTTTTTCACCTGAAGGCATAGTCGGGCTATGTTGGGCGCTGCGAAGCGCCAAGCAGGACGGCAAGACAGAATCCCCGGTGACATTCGCATCGTCGGTCCCGGTCTTCTTCTGGCTCTCTCTGCTTGGCCTGGAAAAGTTGGGCAGGCTGTTGATCGCGTCGGCTTCCTGTCCTCTCAGCGTGTGCGTGTAGAGGCTCATGGTCAAGTTTATGTCGCTATGCCGCATTATCTCCTGTGCAATCTTCGGATGAACACCACTTGCCGCCAACAAACTGCCTGTCGTATGCCGTAGGCTATGGAAATCACAGTATCGCCCAGCATCGTCTACATAGCCGATCCCAGCAGCCTCCAAGTCTGGCCTTAGCATGTCTATCGGCTTGCCCGGTACTTCGAACGCCTGAGCCGCCGGCAACTTGCTTGCCAATAAACCTTGGATCTCCGCTGCTGTGTCCGGTCGCAATGGAAGAGTCTTTTCCTTGCGGTTCTTTGCAGTATGGTCCTGGACGGTAACAGTGCATTTGCCAAAGTCGAAGCTTTCCACTTTTAGATTTCTGATTTCGTTCGCTCTCAGGCCCGTTTCAACAGCCAGTCGGTAAATCATGGCCCTTTGGTGTCCGGTCAATCCAAAACGCGGCTCAGCGTCCCTTGTGGCTTCCAGAAGAAGCCTTACCTCGTCCGGCTCAAGCGGACGGCGTTGCCGGCGTAAATCCTGCTTATCTACTTGAACAGTTCTCAGGTGTGTGACGGGAGATGTAGTGGCTCGCCTATCTTCGACCATCCATCTGGCAAAGTGCTGAAATGCTTTTAAGTAATAGTTGGCCGTTTTCTTGCTCAGGCCGTTATCCTGCATCTTGGCGATGCACCGTTGGACTTGCGAGGCGGCAATGTCCATCCACGTGGTAAACTTGCAATCTTTGACGATGCGATTCACCCTTGAAACAGTCATTCTCGCCTGCTTGCGAGTGTCGCCCTTGTCAATAAGAGACTGCTCAAAGTCCTCGATGTGTTTCGACAGCAACTTGCCCGCGGCCGCTTGTGTCGAGTCAATCAACCCAATTTTGACGAACCGGGCTCTCATCTTAGCAGGGATGCTTTCGAGCCATCGGGCCAGTTGTAGATTTGGCTGATCTATATTCATCCTGCAGGCAACTAACTTCTCGATATAGCGGCCCAGATTCTCTGATTGCCGCTTGTCGGTAAATGCAGGAAGCCTCCGTACAAGTTGAAGATGGTCTTTGAACTCAACATAGAACTTCGATGTTTTACGCTTTTTCCCGTTACGGTCTTTGTAGGCCGGTTTGAAGCATCGTGTCATTTTCTTTTCCTGCCTTTCTTCTTTCGGATTTCATAGCCGAAGTATTTAAGCAACAAACCCGCAGTCTCGGCTTTCAGGGAACCGCCGTATATCACCCGGTGCAACTGGTTTTCTGAAATACCGGTATCGCACGCGATACGGTAGCGCGATCTACCACAGGTTTTAATCTCTTTACGAATTATCTCGATTATGTCCATACTTTGTATTTTATCGCTTACTTAGCGTTTGTCAAGTTATATTTTCCGAATTTTTCAATATTTTTTCAGGCCTTCATATCCTGCCATTTTTCCCTATTGCAACATCGGCCTTCAATCACCCATCGACGCAGCTCATCAACACTGTAAAGCCTTCGCCTGCAATTACCCATAACAACAGGTAAGGGCCCGAATCTGCCCGTGCGGTCCATAGTCTTAAACGTGGTTACGGAGATTCCAAGCATAGCAGCAGCGGCCTCGATCCCGACAAATATCGGCTCAATCCTGATTATTGTATTTTGAGCTTTCTTCATCAACTCAAAACGACCGCCTTTCTTTCGAGGCCAGCTTGCCCCTCGAGCACGGGCTGCCTATGAAGTCTCGGACGGCAGAGATAACGCAGCTCCGACACTGGCTCTTGTGATGTTGGACCATTCGACCCTTGATATCAGCCATGACCGCCGGCAAGATTTCGCCTAAGCACTGGGGCCCAGGTTTGGATTTGTTTCGTTCGTCCATGTTTTTGTCGATCTATCCTGTTGATTTCATAATTATGCCGAGTTCCTTTAGGGTCAAACTCTCAAGGTCAAACTCATAGGCAAGGCTGCAACCTGTGCCTCGCCCATTTCTGGCCTTCTCGATTCGGATGGTCCTTGTGTGTTCGACATCGGCTCTGCCAACACAAGATTTGACGATGCTTGTCTTCAACTCATGGCTGTGCAGAGTTAGAATGACCTCAACAAATCGCTCATAAGCTGCTGATCCGGCCAGGTTCGTTAGGTCAGGCTTGTAGACATTCTTTTGTGGGTGCGTAACCAGTACGAGACTACAACCATATTCCGTGAGGATTTTTTTAGCCGCCCGCAAAAACGCAAGGTCTGCAATCCAGGGCTGGGCTGTTCGAGTCGCTGCTGTGATCGGATCCACGGCGATGATACGCCGTCCGAGCTTGGCCTGCCGCTCGATCCATTCAGCCAACTGCTCAAGCGTCTCGGCGCCGAGATTATCAGAACACCACAAATGACGTGCAAATAGCTCCAACTGCTCTCTGTGTTCTTTGAGTGAAGCCTCTGCCACAAGTGGGGTTTCCTTGAGCCATCCCGGATCCGTCCAGCCACTGAGACCGCTGAGCTGGGCCATCGCCCGGGAAAGATGAAATGGTCGATCACCTTCAAGACAATAATACGCTACAGATTCACTTTCATCTAACCAGTAAAGCACGGCCTGCAATAACATGAACGATTTCGAAGCCCCGACCGTGCCTGCCAGGAGTGTGATCGTGCCGGGGAGCAACGCTTTCGTCAGGTCTGTGAGTACCGACCACGGCCAGGACACGCAGTGGTATTCGCCGGAAATAATCGCTCGCATACGCCGATGGAGCTTATCAAGCGGCCCCAGCGGTTTGGCCTTGCCTATCGCCGCGTGCAGCTCAGTCGTGATCTCTGCTTCGGTCTTTTCAAGACCATCGAGCTGGGCGATAAAGTCCGCTGCATCTTCCTTTTCGGCCAAATCCAGATCGGCAGGAAAAAGCCAGGCAATCCGCGGTAGAGGTTTGAGCGTTTCAAGAATCCCGCAAACCAGCTTCATGTGATTGTGGCCGGTGATATCATTGTCCGGCCAGAGAATCACGTTCTTGCCGGCAAGAGGTGTCCAGTCCGAATGCTCCCCCTTACCTGAGCCGAATGGACTGGTTGTTGCGGCTATTCCAAAACGTATCAAAGCATCGCAGCATTTTTCGCCCTCTACGATTATTATCGTATCGCTGGCTACAATAAGGTCCCTCGCATAGATCGGCCAGGGCTTCGGCGGAGCTCCCAGGACAAAGCCGCCCGGTACCGGATATGCCGGGCGGTATGATTTATCATCATTCACCCGGCAGCGAAAGACAATCATTTCCACCTGGCCGTTTCCTGATCGGTATGGATGGTCGCTGACAATCTGCCCAGGTAGAGCAGATCGCAATGAGTACATGTCCGGATATACCCTGCAGCCGGTTGGCGATTGCTGTTGTGCCGATTGATTATTTTGCCACGGCCGATGGCTTTGGTTTTGTCCGATAGCCTCAAGTAGAATTTCAGCCAGCGGCCGGCCGGTCCGCCTGGCACGCATATCGAAAATATCCCCGCCTATTCCACAGCTCTGACATTTGAACCGCCAGGCCCCATCTTTGCCCTGATAGATTCCGCCGCTCGGTTTGTGGTCTTCATGGAACGGACAGAGAATCGCTGAGCCTTTGAACTTTGCCCCTGCTTCTTCAAGCTCGGCTTTGAGCAGATCTCGGTTCTGTCGAATTGTTATAAGCTTTTCACTCATCGAATTCGATCCCGCTTTCTCGCATGATTTCTTCGGCCTCTTGCTCTGTCGGCAACCAGCCCGGCTCTCCTCGTTTCGGTTCCGGCAATACCGGGATCTCATCTTCCCATCGCTCTTGATTCAGCCACGTTGCCGGGTGCGGTATGAATTCACCATTGTCTTTCTGCCACTGGTCGGTACGTTTATAGGCTTTGACCGCGGCGACAATCTTCTCGGCCAATTCTGCCGATGGTTTAAGCCGTGCCCAAATCTGTCGACACTTGACCTTGCCGACCTTGCGGGGATACTCAGTCCAGAAGCGGTCGAAAAGTTCACCATTGTTCGAAGGTGTATCATCAGAAACATGGGCATTTGATCTATTGTCTTTAAGTGCTTCTGCTTCTGCTTCTGCTTGGGCTGACTTTGGCTTATTCTGCTTATTTTTCTGCTTACCTCGGTAGGTTTCCTGGGATTTTCGGTTCTGTTCGCGTCGTTTTTCCTTATCCCGCTCGTTACGATATCGCATATAATTGGTGATATACCAACCCCCGTCAGCAATAGTAAGCCGAGCACCTTGCTTATCAGGTGAGCGGGAATATGGGTCGGGATCGCATAATTTTTTGATCGCTTTTTCTGCTTGGGGAAGTGTCATTCTCGCAATATCCGCCATGCCCGGGATTGAGCCTGAGACGTGGCCTTTGGCGTCGGATGTGGCCAGCATTGTGATCCACATGATGCGTGTTTTGTCATCTTCAGACCAAACGCTTGATGTGATAATGCTGCCGAATAATTTTGTAAATCCGCTCATTTGATGGCCTCCACTAAATTGATTATTTTACGTCTCAAATACCAAACTGCCAGGCCCGGGGCATCGGCGATATCTCCGCCCGGGTCCTGTTTGATCTGATATTCCGGGAATATATCAGCAATGGCCGCTTGCCGATCCACTTTCGGCACGCCGCGGGTCCATTCGTTTTCCGACATAAGAATAATCTCAACCTCGATTCCATCATTGGTAGGTAGTGAACGCCGCCAGGCAACTGCCTCTCTCCACAAAGCCCCGATGGATACTCCGTATACGGCTAATCCCGCTCCACCGCCGTGGTGACGCTTTCGGCCGACGTGGCCGCTGGTCCACTCGATCAATATGCTTTTGGGCTGGTGTTTGTCGAGTAGCAGCCAGAGGTCCTGGCACATGCTGTTGATTCGGAGCTCGGCGGCGGCCGCCCGCTTGTCAGGTAAGAGTAATCCGGCCTCGATCAGCCGCTCCGGGTCCTTTATAACGGCCCAGCCGGTGCGAACCGAGCCAGGGTCTATGCTAAAGAGTACATCATTCATTGCTGTTCTCAGTGTTCTCTGCCTGGTCCTTCAGGGCCTTCAAGCCTGCTTCCAGGATTTGTGCCGGCAGCTTGACGATTTCGTCTATGACTGTTTTACCGAAAACATATTTGAGACTTTTCAGCCTCGCGGCATCAGCCTGGATACCGTTTCCTTGTGGCAAAGCATCAAGAATCTGATTCATCAATTCCGCCTTCTGCTCGACAAGCTTGCTGTCACCGTCCCCCTGGGGCTGCTCATCTTCATCACTGGCATCGGTGGCGGCTGCCTGTGATTCTGATTGATGATCACCACTGAAGAAATCCTCAATAGTAGCAACGCCGTCCTTGATGTTCCCGGCGATCTGCTTGAGCTGGGTCAAGTGCTGTAGCGTCACTTGTTCGATTTTCGTAACATTAACCAAATCAAAGACTTGTTGCTGCGTCACACCCTTACTTTGAAAGTACGCCAGCATTTGCTCGCGCCTCTGTTTCAGGGATTGTTCGGCATCATCATCGCTGGACGGACCGTCACCCTGGCTGAATATATCGCTCAGTCGGCCGGCACTAAGAACGGCATCCACCATTGCCCGTTTTTTGGCCATCTTCAGAAGCGTGTTCGGCAAGCTGTAGGGATCCTCATTCTCTACGCGATACATGGTCGCTTTATGGCCCTTGCGCGTCGTGATCGTCTTTGTTACTAAGGCTTTCTTATCGACGTGGTCCGGCACTTCCGAACCAAATACCCAGCGATATCGATAGCGTGATTCCTTGGAATTACAGGAGCCGAGGCCCTGGACTATCAGGTCTCCGGTTTGGATGCTCCTAAGCTCACAGGTTATTCGATAATAGAAAAAGCCCTTGTCAAAATCCTCGATCTTGTCGGCCACTTCATAGCTGTCGGCCAGTCCCAGGAGCTTACAGAGCTTCTCGGCCCCCGGCTTCCAGAGACTCGGCTTCGAAGTTCCTGGTATTACGCCAAAATCGTGATCCGGCACGAGCTGCTTCCTGACTATTGACTGAAACGCCTTAATTTTCGTCAAGCCGGCGGCGACGTGATCAAGATCAATATCCAGTGCCGTCGATTCCTGCCTGGTTGCCAGGGCTTGAGTTGGCTGTAATTCTGTCATACTGAGACTCCTTTCTTTATGGGGTTACCGAACAGATCCTGTTCGATTTTCATTGCTTTCCACACCTGGCACTTTTGCCGAGTCACATTACATTTACGGAAGCCGGCTCGCTCTGCCAGTCCAAATCGCTCAAGCTCGGCAAGCCGCCGATGGGCTGCATAGCGGTCACCGGCCATGACTAAACCCAATTCGGCTCCGGTTGCCGGGCCATGCTGTCTTAAAGCCTGAAGAACCCTCTGCCGTTGCGTAAACATTTTGCCAGAGCGAAGATGCTCTTCACCGGCGATATAGCTGCTGACAGGATCATTTTTTCTTGCCAATGGCGGCATATCCGATATTTTATTACCAACTAACATTACTCCTCAGCTTTCAGGATTCGATTCGCGGGCCTGTTTGGAATTTTTCGCAGAGAAAAAGATTTTTTGGATTTTCTGCTTGACAGACAGGGACGGCCTGTGTATCTTCGTAGTTGTGATTTATATTTACCGCCGGCCTGCCAGCCGGCTTTTTTAATTTCTATCATGAACCTATCTTCTTCTGTACGATTTCATGCAATTCGTTCACGGCATTCACGAGAAGGGCTGCTAGCGCGTCCAATTTCACATATTTAATACCATCCCGCTCGATCACGCCCTCCGGTAATACTGCCTGCAGATCCCCCGCCATAATACCGGCATCTCTGTCACCGGGTTGTTTGAATTTGTAATTATAAGTCTTGCCCTTTAATTTACCCAGTTTTTCAAGTGCCCCGTCAATAGGAACAAAATTTTCCTTAATTCGTTCATCAGAAAGCGCCGCATACGCACCGAGCCCCGCCCCGACAGCCGGCATTAACTGGCTCACCAGGCTGGGTGTCTGAACGCCGGGATTGTACATCTGCCTCGTTTCACCCAACACGGCAGAGGCCGCCCCACCCTGCAGATTGTATTTGGCGAGAATATCGTTAACTCTCTTCTGGTAATCGGCGTCCGATTGCTGGTTCTCAATTTCTCTCGGCAGGGATCCGAACGAACTTGCTGCGCCGAGTTTATTAAGAGTAGTTCCTTCACCGCTTGTAACGAGCTGGTCAATCAGCCCGGCCGCTGTCAGCTTATTGGCCCGCTGCTCGGCCAGGTAAGGAGCGAGTGTAGCGACCATACTGGTCTTACCCTTTGCAATCTCCCTTCCAACCGCCGAACCCTGCGGACCGGAAGTGCCCATTCCCTCGATCTGCGTTCTGCGCAGCGATGAGTTGACAAGGTCCTCGGTCTGGCTCTCGATAGTCGATAGCAGGGCCTTGATCTCCGGTAAGTCCATAATATTCACAGGCGATTCGAGCGTTTGTTGCAGGTAGCTCAGTGCCCCCGCCCGTTCCGGCGATTCTCCCTTGCCAAGGAACTCATTGAGTATCGCCTGGCCCTTCTGTTCGGCCTCTGTCATTCCCGCTACCTGCTGAGTTGGATATTTCACGGTGGTTTTTGATAATTTTTCAAGATATTTACGGGCGGAATCCTGCTCTTTAGAACTCGGTATTTCCTGGAATCCTTCGCCTTCGACACTGGATTTGAAGGGGTCTGAAATCCCTAAACTCTCATTAATTTCGCTGAGCCATGACATAATATTATCTCCATCAATTCAAAAAAGTGATTCCCCGTTTCCGGTTGCAGTTAAATAAACCGTGGGGCCAAACCGATATGGCTGATTTCTTCACAAAAAACTTGCCATCTATTTCGATAATTGCCTCCGAATGGTCACGAGCCAGTTCAGCTACGTAATCCTCCAAACACTTATCCAGTGGCAACTTCTTATTCAGATTTGCTTGTTCCTGTAACATACTATATTTCTCCCGATCATTAAACTGCAACCTTGCCAGCTCGTTTCGCTCCCTTTTCTTCAACCCCCAAATTACCGGCCGCCAACTGTGTAAGCGATTCCTTCACAGAAACCAAATTGAACCTCATCCGGCTACCTACAAGGAGAAACGGGATTTTGCCGCCGACTGCCAACCTTTTCAAATACTGCCGGGGCAAACTCAGTGTCGCCGACAGTGCATCTAAGCTCAAATATTCATTCAAATCGTACATTATATCAATCTCATTTAATCAGAGCCGATTATATATTTCTGTAAGCACCTCGGACAGTGCAAGAGTTTTAGCTTTCATCTGCCAAAACGGCTTAAACTAAATGGAATTATTATTACTAACAAATTACAACTCGGATCCGTGATAAGCAAGGGTTGATAGGATGTTGATAGGATAAAGCACTAAAAAGAACTATAAGGTAGGATGCTCTCTAACTTAAGTGGGGGGGTTTTTGTATTTTTCTAAGTATTCGGCGGGCAATTCTTTCAGAGGTAATCTCCACTTACGACCACCTATTTTTTCAAAGTGATATGGAGATTTGGGATCGTTCTTCCATTCTCGCACAACATTGATACTACAATCGAATATGGATGCCCATTTTTTCAAAGACAAGGGCAGTGACATCTTGTCAGTAGGTTTACTATCACCCTTCAAGAAGCCTAACTCATTCTGCACAATCTGAAGATCACTATTTATTTTGTACCTTATATCCTCATTAAGATCCCAGTTGTTTTGCAGGTCACTCCAGAAGTCCTTCGCAAAGGATTCATTTTGATGCCATATCCCATTATTGATCGGCTCTATTTCTTTACCCTCGTTTAACCTGTCGGTCAGGATTGTAAGCCTAACATACCTGCCCAGAGGACTTAGACCATTATCGAAATGGGGACTCTCGACCTCAAAACCAAATATATCGGCAAGGCAGGCCGCTTCGGACATAGGAGGAAAAGGTGGAAGGGACAGAGATATCCGGGGATTTGCCCCGGGTTCCGCCATCTTGGCTTTTAACTTCTTATAAAGTGCCTCGTATTCCGACTTCTTTTTTGGTCCCTGCAATTTTAGTTTCTGCAATCGCCGGCTGTCACGATTCCATTGTAGCTCTCGTTTCTTGTAGGTATCGTACCATGAATGATCTTGATTGCGGAAGGTCGACATAATAGCAGGTTTACTCACCATGTCCGAGACAACAAATGCAATTTCAAATCGATTCTTATACATTTTATCCATCGGAAACCTCAATTCTTTCTAAATTTCGCCGCCACCTCCCCACCTGTGGTAGTTTCTCAGAAGCCACACTCCGCAGGACAGGAGATATACCCTCGCCGAGTCCTATTGGTATGCTCACATCGAGATCGTGGCTCTACGGGCGTATTGACTGTTGATCAAAAAACGATACACATATATCAACGTTTCGCCGCCGTCCAAAACAGTCCTTGATAAGTCGCACATGACAGAGTTTACCCTTCCGCTGTATCTCAATAAGGTCGCGCCGTCTCAAACTTCGAAGGGCATTACGCAGGGATTCACAGTTTTTGTATTTGGTTTTCGGGAATAGCTCTGTGGTTGTGCACCATTGCCCAATCTTCCGGCCGGTCGTGTCCATTTGCTTTACCACAGATCCTTTATGGTTTTGCCGATGCTCGGGCGCCCAGCCCCTGCGGTTTTCCTGTGCCCATCGCAGGGCGAATTTCTTGCAGTGAGCCCGGTTAATAAGACTATTATTTGAAGCCATATTTTCTCTCGTTTCCGTAAAAACAACAGGGCCGGCCGGTGCGGAAGCCGGCCCCGTGCGTTCTTATTACAGTACCCTGTTGACATTACAAGCCAACTCATATGTTTCGAGCAATGGCGCCATGGTCGGGTCATCTTTCAGGCTGTCAATAGGCGCGAATGTGAAAACATCGAGAACGTCGCCGTATTCTGTTGTTGTGACTCCGTCCAATCTTATCAGTTCTTCGTCAAAATATAATAAGTTGCGGGCCTGCCTTCAAGCCTGCCCCAAACATCGGAGATTCACCTGGTCCAAGGCGCTCGATATCCTCAATCCCGCCGGCGATCTCAGGACCATTCGCTTTTATTCGGATACATTTTCCGGTACTGGCAAATCCTGCATCGGAAAATCATCCGCCAAAGGATGACATTTTTCAATAGACTTCCGCAAAAAAACCAAATCAACGTGAGTATAAAGTTGCGTTGTCAAGATGCTTTTATGCCCAAGGGCCTCCTGAATCACCCGCAAATCAGCACCACCCATCAACAAATGAGTAGCAAAAGAATGTCTCAGTGTATGAGGCGACACTTTATCCAATCCTATTAGCCTGGCATTTCTTTCGACAACCCTCCAAACATCGTGACGATACAATTGTTTGCCCGACTTACTCAGAAAAAAATATCCCTCACTTTCGTCTGACAAAGGCGTGACTTGATATTTACGTTGCTTTTCAACGTATAACAAAAGAGCATCCTCCGCAGCAAGAAGTAAAGGAAGCAAACGTTCTTTTGCACCCTTACCGTGAATCAAAATCTGATGGTTTTCATAGTTAATGTCACAAACCTTGATCAAAGAAACTTCCGAACATCTTATTCCTGAGCAATAAAGTAATATCAGAATCGCCCGATCTCTATAATAAAACCTCCGGCTTGATGTCCTTTTTGACGACAAAAGTTTTTTAACATCATAAACAGACAGCACCTTCGGCAATTTTTTCTCAAATTTCGGAGCCTGCAAACAAATCAACTGCGAAAAATAAGCACTCTTTTTACCAAAAATCACAGCAAACTTGACCATCATTTTAATAGCCTCAAAAGCCCGATAGACCGAGCAACCAGCCTTGCCCTGATTCCTAAGAACGGAAAGATACATAAAAACAATCTTTGGCTTAACCTGGTTTATTCGATCAACCCTTTTTTTATGACAAAACCGAATAAAACCGAGCAAATCTCTGCCATAACTCAAAATCGTATTGTCAGAAGATCCGCGAGAACCATACAAATAATTCAAATAATCCCTGACAAGCCTGGACATCGAATTATCGTTCTCAGCAAGTGACTCGAACAAAAAATTGATCTGCAATTGTCGCGATTCCATTATTTTTCTCCACAAAAAAAAGCCAGGGACTCAATGACGTTCGCGACAAACGCCGCCGCAACCTTCTCTTTAAAAATCAAAGTAAAGCCCGCCGGATTCGCAGCGATAAGATAATCTATGATTTTCTTCTCATTCAACAAAGCCGCCGTATCCTTCACTTCGATTTCAAAAGTCACTTTATTATCGTGTTTCCTTCTGGGATTTAGTTCCTCGAAAAATTCCAGCAGCGAGCCGCGAACAAAGGCTTGAATCCTCGCGCCAAGTTTCGGATTGCTCCTACTTATCTCGATGCCGGCATAAATAGCAATAGCCGTTCCAAAAGGTGCTTCGACAATCATCCTGTTAAGACCTGATATGCCCGTCGTGAGTCCTCCTTCGGTGTTCCCGGGTTCTGCTCTCTCTTGCCCGCCAGGCGGCTGCACGACAGCAACGCCCTGGGTATTGGGCTCCTCCGTTAGCAACTTTTCATCCTCCTGAACTGTGGTTTGGGTTCCTATGTTTTTCATAATAATTCTCCTTCCAGAGAAAAGCGGCCAGGGCTATGAACGCACACAGGTGCGCAGTGATCCTTACGAATACACTCACCCTGGCCATGTTTGATTGATTTAACAGATTTGATCCTGTGTTTCTCATACTCTTATTATCGCAGCATCCCAGAGCTTTGCAACAAAATTCCAAAATATTTCAAGAAATTTTTCGTACCGGCACGATGAACCGCTTACAGATACCCCCGGCCGCAAGCTCCTTGCCTCCGTGGTCACGAGAAGCGAACCAGTTCCACCCCATAGGATTTGTTTTCCTGATCGTCGCTCACAGGACCTCTCAGGGCTTCAAATAGACTACTATAATTCACTCAGAAATCTCCTGCATAATCACCTGTCTGGTTGATTCAGGCAGCTCCGGCCAAGCGTCCACAAGCTTCGTGAGATCAAAATAACTCTCGACAATCTTCACCCTTTTGTCCTTCCACTCTCCCGTGTTGATGAGCCCAATTATCGAGGCGAGCAGATAGCAAAGGCCGTTATTTACTATTTCGGTCCAAGAACCCTCTCTGCCATCAGCGTGCAACCTTCTCTGCAAGGCATCAATCAATTCCGCACAGGCTTTCTCGTTATATTTCGTGCTTTTTACTTGGTTTTCGATCCAATATTTATTGAGTTCTTTGTCACCATTTACATATTCCCCTGGGACACCATAGTCATAATTTGGGGCAATCATACTAAGATCGATATCACTCCCAAGTTTCTCCTTCAAATATGATAGCAAGTCCCCGGTATCAATGTGTTCCTTAATATCATCGATGGAAATATCCTTGTACTTGCCGCTGTCGATTTGTGAGGTTAGCTGGGAAGCCAAATATGTCAGGCTATGGAGTAACATGTTCTTGCCTCGCTAAGTTAGATTGCTATTGGTTTCGATTTCCTACGTCGATATTAGGCAGAAACTGCGTTCAGGTCAAGTTAATTCTCGATCTGTTTTCCGCTAACTTAAAGCCATCGGACTTTTGGGTCTTTTGCTTCTACGGTCGCTCTTACGCTTTTGTGCTCCGTACAGTCTCATATCAACTACAGCGAACGCCAGCGCTTCGATAGCTGGAAAATCACCAAACTCAAGGGTTGGTATCTCGCTCGGGTCTATCTCACTCAAATAATTAATAACATGACTATCTTTGAGAAATAACTGCCGGTGGTCCTTATCCAGCAATCGTTTGAGTTCGGGCAAAACATACTGATATGAGTGCTGCATATCCAATATTTGTGTTGAACAAATGTGGAAATACCGCCGATGTGCCTGTAAATTTTCAGCCGAATGAAGTTCCCTGTTTATCTCCGTGATAAAGCGATCCGCTGCATCGTTGCGAGTGTCACCTATCCAGATTGCAGGCTGATACTTATAATCCAATGCCGAGCATTGCCTCACAAGCTCCCGTATATCGGAAGATTCAAACTCATCGAGAAGATAAATATCGTGATTGTCAAAATGTCTCTCGTGGTCCATCCCGATTACTACCGCAAAGCCCGGATGTTTGCCGGGCCAGGCTACACCTCCGTATATCTGTTTGTGGCGTGTTTTCAGTTCTTCCGTGGTCAAGTCCTGCCCTAATTTTACTGTTTCGAGTTCCATATCTGAATCCTCACACTAAATCGCTCTCTGAAAAATAAAACTTTCCTTCGACACCGTATATAACATAGCGAATACAATCTGGGCAATGATCGTTAATCTTCAATGGGTCATCTTTGGCATCTCTGGTTTCAGTGCCTTCGGCCCATTTATATCCGCCTACTTCCTTGATTGTGTTCCTACAATTCTTGAAGATGAACAGCCGGGGCTTGCCGTCACCCTGGACCTTTAGGGCCGCCTGGACAGCCTCAATGCCCAGGTGAATGTCTTTCTTCGCAGTCACGGTGGAAACGCCCAGCTTTTTGAATTCGTGCCGTTCCTGTGCATCGTGATCGGCCCACGTTACACGATACCTTTCCTTACCGCTGATTTGCTTGATTCTCTCGGCGTGATAGGCCAGCGTCTCACGAGCCCGGTAGTGCTCGGCGTAGACGTACCACCGCCGATCCGGGTCCCGTGCAAGCCACAGGCATACAAATGGATTATTAAAGCCCCAGTCAATTACCCTGTAACGGGGCCAGTCGGACGGGATCTCGAACGGCTCGATCACATGCGTATTACGAGAGAACGTCTTATAGACCGCCCCGGCAAACGCCGCGAAGTGCCCTTTAATCCGCGTCTCCTGTATCTCCGCCGGCCATTGTGAGATCATCAGGTCGATTTCCCTGTCGTCAATATAGCCGCCTCGACTCTTGCGGTTGTCATTCAAGTTGGCATAAAAGATATCGTCCGTCTCGGGCAGGGCCTGAATCCGTTCCTCAAGCCATCCCTGGGGAATGATCGGTGTCATTGACTGTGCCGTAAATCCGTTCTTGTCGAGCAGCCGGGCCTGAATTTCCGTCCAGATTCCCTCGGAGTCCGATTTACACTGCTCATCGCCATAAAAGGCGTCAATGGCCCGGCCCTCAAAAGCTTTGCGGCCCTGCTCGTATGCCTTGAGCTCGATGCGGTTGCCATTAATCAAGCGAAGCTCGGCGGGGATTTCATCCTGCTTGTTATGCCAGCTAATTGGCTGTTGAATTTGGCACATCGGCAGATAGGATTTAATCTTTTCCTGCCATAACAACTTGCCGACGAGAGGCCAGGAGTTTGCCGCCGCCCAGATAGTGGCGCTCTTCAGAGTCTTGCGATGGGGATGGACGCCCAGGGCAAATGAGCAAAGGTCATAGCCGATATTGCCCTCAGACTTGCCACTACGATTGCCGCCACAGAGCCATCGGTTCTTAGCTGGGCTCCCGTGAAACTGCCTCAGGGCCGGCAGTGGCCGGTATAACAGAATCGGCTTGCCGATGCTTCGTATTTGTCTGTCAGTCAGCATGGTTCCTCAGTAAGACCTCCCGGATATCCTCGCATTCTTCGTCGCTCAGGGTGTTTTCGTTCGCAATGATAAGATGCTCGATGGCCTTACCCTCTTCCCTGTCGAATACATGTTTGGCCAGACGTTCCGAACCCGATTCTTTGCCCCGCTTCATATTCCGAACAAGCTTCAACGCCGTATGCTGGGCCTGGGTCATTTGGCCCGTCTTCAACTTCACAAGCTCACCGTTGGTCATATTCATGTACTTGCAGAACCAAACCCATAGCTGAGTGCGTCGAACGGGAGGCCCTGCAGGGTTGCCGCTTTGCCCAGGCTTGAACTGATGCTCTTTGGGCGGATTCTTGTCCCCAACCTTACAATCTCCCTGTTTAGCAGGGATTCTCTTGCTCTTAACTGCCTTTTTCTTCACCGCCTTTGCTGATGTTTTTTTGACCTTCTTTTTCTTTGCTGCCATTTCTATTTTCTCCATATTGACCTTGATTATAGCTTGGGCTTTATGGACCTGTTTGGCCAGTTCCGGCCTGTAATAATCGCCATCCTTTGAATTTAACCATCGCCGAATTAACGAGTTATGAACGCCCCAGATTTTTGCTATTTTACTCCAGGCAATTTTTCCACGATCGTCGAACAGTTGACACTCAGCAACCAACCAACAAAATTCCTCTGCGAAACGCTTTTTGTATTTGCTCAGCCGGCCGCCTTTATTCACATTTTTGCTCTTGCTCTTAGCCATATTTCTTGCGCTACTTTCCTCTAATTCCACTCTTTTTTAATGACCCCTCATAATTGCATTAATACAAGTCATTTACAGCAATCCTTAATGTTTACAGTCATTTTCCATAAGGTTTGCTTTCTAATTCGTCTAAAATCACCACTGTTTGTCTGATATCGCAGTTTTTCAAACCTAAGACCCTTACCGAAAAATTGAATTCATGTCACTCTATTTGTTGGGAACTTTCGACCAAATCCTCTTACTAAACGCATTCATCGCCAATCGGAGTTTCTCTGTCAATGTCCGAGCATAAATGTGGGTCGTATCTGTCTTTTCGTGGCCGAGTTGGTCTTTGACAAGAAATTCATTGTTGGTTACATCCAACAGGTGCGTCGCGTTTGTGTGCCTGAACTTATGAGGACTGAGCTTCGTTCTCAGGTTTCCGTTCTTTGTGTAGATCCATATCTTTGCTTTCAAGCCTATCACCTTAACTTTACAATACACAGAGCCTGTCGATAGCCGTCCTCCGTTTTCACTCCTGAACAGGAAGCTCTCAATGCTATGCCGCCTGTGATATCGATTTACATAACCGCCTAATCGCTCTGTCAACAGATCCGATATACCCACAGTCCTGTCCTTTTCTCCCTTAGCGTTGAGGACCTCCAGCGACTTATGACCGTGGTAGGATGGCAGACTCTTAAGTCTCAAATTGCAGACTTCACTGACCCGTAGTCCGCTTTCCACCATCACAATTACAAGCATCTCGTTGAGTACAGCCCGATTGAGGTGTTTATTTTTGGTATTGGTCGGATCGGCATCGTTCTGGAGCACTTCCATTATTTGGGCAAATTGCTCTACACTCAAGTAGTCGGTCGGCTTGAGGTAGGTTTTGACCTTCCTCTTGTTCCGTTTCTTGGACTTTCGGACTTCTTTTCGGCGCTCTTCGGCCATCGCAGCCATAACCGTAACATCCGGGTCATTTGCCCCGTACCTCTTGACAATCTCACAGATCGCCTGTTTACTCAAAATCGGTTTTACTTTCTTCTGACCCATTTTCTCTTATTTCACAACTTCAAACCTGTTAGTATTTGCTATTAAACTAATCATAATACACCACCTTAAACACCTTCAGTTCACTGAAACTTATCATAAAAGTGTAGTTTCCTTGCATGTTCGAATTAGGCCGCCGGGCTGGCCCGGGCACATGGATTCTCGCGGGATTTACCGGACAGGAGCTTGGGATTGCTCCCGTAACCGGTTTTCTCTTTAACCGTGGCGACGAACAGAGCCTTACCGCCGGCCTTCCGGCCCTCAATGCGAGCGACCCGTGCCCATTCAGCCGCTTCCTTGAACCACGGAAGCTTGGTGGGGTCCGCTTGAGAACTCAACACGAAATAGTGAACGATGTTGGCAAATGTTTTTGCGGATCTGCCTTGAGCGTGAAAAATCGAGTCAAGTTGGTTTACCAGTAATTTTGATTCCTGCACGATCCGACAATCCAATTCCAAGATTTCCCGAGAAGTTTTTTCACCCTTGTTGTTGTTTATCTGCGTAGGAGTATCTGGTTTGGATTGATCTGGTAACGCTTTGTCATTTTGACAATTGGATTTGTCATTTTGACAAATGGGCTTTTTAGCCTGATTTCCCATTTGCGATTTTAACAAATGGGCAGGAAGGCCCTTGAGTGCGGTTTCTTCATCGGCAAAGCCGTACCAACTTGTTCGGTCCGCGCCCCGCTTATTATAATTGTCCCTGAGCAGTATCCCGCGTTTAATTAACAGTGTAAGTGCTGTTCGTATCTGTCGCGTGCCCAAATAAGGAAACTGATCGCAGTACGCTTGAACGGAATTGTATGTCCACGTTCGACCATCGCGGTAGTTTGTACGGTTCGCTTTGTTTTTGGCAATCCAGAACTGCATGTGACGGTAGAGAATCGCCGCTGCTATGCCGTGTTCTTTAGCAAACTCGATATCAAACGAGTGTTCCACGATCTATCCCCCCTGCCCAAGCAATTTGCGGATTGCGGATTGCTCTTGCTCTGTAAGAGATCCGCAATGTTCCATAAACCAGGACTCTATGAGTTCGGCCAATTTAGGGTGTTTTTGCACGATTTGCGCCAAGCAGGACGCCAAGACGTTTTTTGGATTTTCTGTAAATGCTTTATTAGACGTGTGTTGTGATTTTAGGGCTTCGGACTTCGAATCCGAAGGTTGGAGGTTCGAGTCCTCCCGGGCGCGTTTTTGTAAATCTTTTTCTTGTACCGCACTGAGCACTTCCATTGCTGTAATATTTTGCGCGGCTTGAGTCTCCTGTGATAACTGCATTGTTGGCTCAATAATAAAATATCACTACTCAAGCCTTTTTCAATCCCACCACAACCTTTGGGACGATAATTTAAAAAACCGGCTTATGTAGCCGCAGAGTGTTGGTTTGCGTGATATCAGACAAGATGCAAGGGACCGGGATGGCTAAAATATGGTTTTTTGACTTGACTTTGCAGCTTTAGGTTATTAGTATAATGATGGCAGTTCGCATACGTGCAGGTGGTTGTCCAAGGAGCGAGGATATTGTGTCCCCGATTCGTAGATGCTGTTTCCGTTGCGTTTGAAAGGAGCGAGAGAATGAGCGTGAAGAACTCGAATAGAAACCGGCTGATGGTACGGGCAAAATTTTTGGTTGCAATGGCCGTTGTGGTCGTTATAGGTGCCGGAATATTGAGAGCAGACCCATCGTCTGAGGGAAAGGACATCAGTGCAGCCACCGATCAGGCTTTAAGGCGGCCGGCTCGTTCGAAACCGGCCTACGTGCCGGGCGAGGTCATTGTCAAGCTCAAAGACCGACAAGCAGACGGCACCAGGCTATTTTCGCTGTCGGCACCGACGGGACACGAAGCCGCCTTGCTTCGCCTGCAGGCCAACTATGGGCTCTCCAATGAAGGCCCGGTGTTTGACGGCGCTCATCGACGGCTGAAGTACGAAGATGCTCCCAAGGGGCAGGCGCCCGGCAAGATCGGTATCTTATCTTCGGCCAGGCCAAAGGCGGCTGCCGGGCAGTCAACGGACCCCGAGCTGCTTCGATTTTATCTGCTCAGGACCGACCGGAATGTGCCGGGCGTGTGTGCCGAGCTTCGAGGCGATCCTGAAGTTGAGTATGCGCAGCCCAATTATATCTATGAGCGCTGTGGCGATCCGAACGACCCGGAATTTGCCGATCAGTACGCGCATCAACTGATCCAGATGTCCGATGCATGGGACATCTCGACCGGCAGTCACGATATAGTGGTCGCCGTGCTGGATACCGGCGTCGATGCGAATCACCCCGACTTGAAGGACAATATCTGGGTCAATAAAGGCGAGATTCCCAATAACGATATAGACGATGATAACAATGGGTACATCGACGACGTTTCCGGCTGGAACTTCGAAGAAGATAATAACGATGTCATACCTGATGGCGCAGATTACTATTCCATTTTGGGTCACGGCACACAGGTTTCCGGGGTCATCGCGGGAGTGGGGAACAATGGGGTAGGCGTCTGCGGTGTCAACTGGCAGAGCAGCATCATGGCTTTGCGATTGAGTATCTACGTGACTTCCGCCGAGGTTGCTGAGGCTTTGGATTATGCCGCGGCCAACGGCGCACACGTGGCTAACATGAGTTTCGGCGCAGATGAATTCGGCCCGGAGGGAGATCCGCTCGTCAAGACGGGGATTGACAATGCCTTTGCCCGGGGCGTTCTGCTCGTAGCCAGCGCCGGCAACGACGACTCGGCCAGGCCGAACTATCCGGCGGCGTACTACAATGTCATGGCAGTCGCTTCCACCAACGGCGAAGACATCAAGACCGGACACAGCAGCTTCGGGTCGTGGGTCGATATCACCGCTCCCGGCACCGACATCGTCACAACCGATCTGGGCAACGAATATATCGCCACGGCGGGAACGTCCTTTTCCGGCCCATATGTCGTGGCGGTCGGGGCCCTGGTGCTTGCGCATAAGCCGGAGCTGACACACATAGAGGTCAGAGCTATCCTGGAAAACACCACCGACCCTGTATACTATGGGGATGTCGATCCCGTGCAGGGCTACATCGGCACCGGGCGGGTAAACGCCTACCAGGCCCTCATGGCGGCGGACCGAAGGCATCCTTTGGGAGAAATCGTTGAGCCGATGCAGCAGCAGACCTTCGCGCCTGACGGCAATGACATCCCGCTGAAACTGTTCGTGCACGGCGACTCCTATCAACTGGAGTACCGCGGCTTCGGGCAAGACGAATGGAACCTGTTAAATGACGGAAGCTCTCCCATAGATCCCAACGGCTTAGTTCATCTGGTGTTTGCAAATCCCGGAGGCGGAGTATTCGAGTTGCGTCTTAACGTTACCACCAACGGGGCAGTCCACACCGATCGCAAGATATTTGGTATTGAACTCGGTGCCGAAATGGCCCCATGGCCGATACCGGAGATATCGGATGATCCTGAAGAACTGCCGGATGAGATGTACGTGGGCAGCCCGCTGTGTCTCGACGTTGACGGGGACGGACGAAACGAGATAGTCGAGGCGTCGGTCACAATGGACGACTACTATTACGGAGGGACAATAAGCATCTGGAAAGACGATGGAACTGCTCTTGACGGCTGGCCTGCTGCGCTGGGAGAAAGCTCCTGGGACTCAATGATTGCCTCGGGCCTGGCAGTGGGAGACATCGACGGCGACGGCGATTACGAGATAGTTGTGGTGGATGATTATAATGTCATGGCCACCGCTCTGCACGTGGAGAGCGGCCAGACAGTTGAGGGCTGGCCCGTGGGAGTCGGCGACTACTGGTACGCCTATATAATCGGCAGTCCCGTCCTCGCAGATCTGGACGGCGACGGCGACAGCGAGATTATTGTTGCCCTTGACGAAGAATCCAGAGAAAGCGACGGTCTGTTTGCCATCCAGGGCGACGGGACGTTTCTCTGGCAGCGGCGATATACCACAGAAGGCCCCATGAGCGTTGCGGATTTCGATGGTGACGGTGACGTGGAGATCGCGCTTTGCGGATACGGCCCCGGCATCACGCGCGTATACACCTTCATTCTCGACCACAACGGCCAACAAATAAATAGATGGCGAGGCGGCAGCAAGAAGGGAACCGCTATCGCCGACCTGGACGCCGACGGCGAGCCGGAGCTGGTGTTCTGCACCGAGGACAGCGTAATGGCGGTCCATGTTGACGGCAGCACGCTCTGGACAGTCAGAGTTCGTGGGCCGTTCGGTGATGAAGGTGCCTTGAGTGTCGGAGACATCGACGACGACGGATTCAGCGAAGTCTATGTCAACAGCTACATCGAAGCAGACGGCTTCGCATACAGTCTCGTGCACGCCTTCGACCATGAGGGCAGGGAATTATCCGACGCCGGATTTCCCAAAACGCTCATGGGCGATCCGTGGTACTGTTCTCCTTTGATCGGCGACGTTGACGGTGACATGCAGAAGGAACTGGTGGTAGCCTCGGCCGGCGCTGCGATCATGGCCTGGGAGTCCGACGGCTCGACTACAACGGGATTTCCAATGCTGGGCCTATCTACCGAAATCGGCTGCACACCGGCCCTTGAGGACCTCGACCAGGACGGTGACCTTGAGATGATGGTCAACGGCTATGACTATCAATTCCATGTCATCGACCTGCCGGGCTCGTACGACCCCGTGACGACCGATTGGGGTATGTCAAGGCGTGATCCTCAAAATTCGGGATGGACCCTGCCGGCACCGATTTTGAATCCGATATCGGTGCCGGACCAAATCGAGCCGGGCCAGATACTCGAGTTCCAGTTGACAATCTCGAATCCCACGAATCAGCCGACTCAGCTTTCGGTAGGCAATTTGCCCGAAGGGGCTTATTATATTCCGGAGTCGCAAACTGTCGTCTGGAAGCCTACGGCAGACCAGGCGCCGCACACGTACACTTTCTCTTTCCTCGTGACAGACGGAATCAGACAGCACAGTCAGAGCGCATCGGTCACCGTCGTGCAGAACGCGATTTACTGGGCCGATATGGACACCGATCCGAACTGGCTGCTCGATGCCGGCTGGGCATGGGGTACGCCGACAGGAGCCGGCTCATGGAACGGCGACCCGGATTCAGGCTGCACCGGCGAGAACGTTGTCGGATACGAACTTGAAGGCGACTATGCTGACAATATGACTGAAGCTTGCTACGCCACAACCGGCGCGATAAACTGCGAGGGACACAAAAATATCAGGCTGAGTTTCCGGCGATGGCTTGGGGTCGAATCGCCCTATGACTATGCCGATGTTCAAGTATCGAATGACGGCACGAATTGGGCCGATCTGTGGACGACGGGCCTTTCTCACGTCTCCGACGAAGCCTGGCAGTCCGTGGATTATGCTGTTCCCCCGTCGATTGCCGATGGGCAGGCGACGGTTTACTTCCGCTGGGGCATCGGCCCGACGGACGAGTCGGTAACCTACCCCGGCTGGAATATAGACGACGTGCAGGTCACCGGCGATCCCATCGAGTAGATCGCCGACAAGATCGGCTGCGACATGGTTTTTAAGCTGCGATGTATCACTATCATAGTGAGGATTGCCGTGCGCTCGGACGGTTATCCGGCCTGCGAACCATTTTGGCCTCCCCATGCCTGATTTTGCGCTTAAATTTCTGACGAAGAGCTTGCGTTTCAGGACGACCCGTTTACAATATGGGATATGTGAGTTCATCGTTTTTGAAAGGAGCACGGGAAAATGTTGAAGAATTTGGTATTGATTATTCTGACGCTGTCGCTGATTACGACCAGTGCGATGGCCGGTGAGTGGATGGATTTGTTCGACGGTAAGACGCTGAATGACTGGAGCGTTCATAGCGGCTCTGCGAAGTATCGTGTTGAGGACGGGGCGATAGTGGGCACGGCAGTTAAGGACAGCCCCAACACGTTTCTTTGTACGAACAAAGAGTACGGAGATTTCATCCTGGAGTTTGAGGTCAAATGCGATCCCAGATTGAATTCCGGGGTCCAGATTCGCAGTCAGATCGCCAAAGATCCGATGTTTTTCGTATTTAGAAGGCCCGATGGCCGGCCCCGGCAGCGTGTGGTTCCGCCGGACCGTGTCTACGGCTACCAGGTGGAAATCGCCAGCGCCGAAACCGGTACCTCGGGCGGGATTTATGACGAGGCCCGCCGCGGCTTTTTCCTCGCTGATGCGACCGAAGATCCGGACGCAGACAAGGCCTTTAAGGACGATCAGTGGAACAAGTACCGAATCGAGTGTAAAGGCAGTTCTATCAAAACGTCGGTCAACGGTGTTCCCTGTGCCGATCTGAGGGATTCGATGGACGCCAAAGGAATCATCGGCCTTCAGGTCCACGGGCTCGGCAGGAACTTTTTTCCTTACCAGGTCCGCTGGCGGAATCTCCGTATCCGCGAGCTGGACGCCGCCGAGCTCGGAAAGCTCAAGGTCGTGGTCGTTACCGGCGGGCACGATTTCGAGCGTGAGCCGTTCTTCAAAATGATGGATTCGATCGAGGGAATTACCTATACCGAGGCGATACAGAAGGACCACAGCGAGCTGTTCGAGGACATCAGCGGCTGGGATTATGATGTTATCGTGTTCTATAGTATGACTCAGCAGATTTCGGAAAAGCGGCGGAAGAATTTCCTCAAGCTGCTGGACCGCGGCGTCGGAGTCGTCGCGCTGCATCATACCATGTGCTCGTTCCAGGAGTGGCCCGAGTTCAAGAAGATCATCGGCACCAAGTACTACACGAAGGATACTATGGAAGACGGTGTTATGTGCAAGGCCGGTTCGTACGAGCATGATATTGACATGGCGATCAAAGTTGTGGATAAGCAGCATCCGATTACCGAGAGTATGAGCGATTTTCCGATTCATGACGAAGGCTACAAAAGCTGCTGGTTTGACCAGGATAATCATGTTCTCCTGACAACCGAGCACGACGCCAGCGATAAGACCGTCGCCTGGGTGAGAAGATACGGCAAAGCAAAGGTCTGTACGATCCAGTTGGGACACGACTCAAAGGCCTACGAGAATCGCAACTACCGCTTGCTGATAAATCGCGCCATTTTCTGGACAGCCAATAGACTATAAAAACCGGTACGTATGTTACAGCGTTTTTAAGAACTTGTCGCTTTCGTTCTTGTCATGCTGAACTCTTTGCTTAGCGCCTGCCCTGAGCCTGTCGAAGGGGCGGGCTGCGTTCGTGTCGAGGGCGTCCCGCCCTCGAATCGCGGGCAGGATGCCCGCGACACAAGCTCGGCACGGTCGGCTTTTAATCGACCGCGGGCTGCCAGAGATATAGAAATTGGGCACCGCCCGCATTCAGCCAATCGGGCAGTTCGAGATTGACCAGCGGGCCGATGCCGTCTGAGCTGGCCGCCGCCAGGCCGTAGGCATTTGGCTTATAGTTTGACGGCCGGTGATAAATGACGACCGAGGTTTTCTTTACGCCCGAAATTTCCCTGGCCCATTTGATGCTGTCGTCCAGATATCCGATTTTGTCGATAAGCCCTTGCTGCAGTGCCTGCTGAGCGGTGAATACTCGTCCGTCGGCCAGCTTCTTTTCGTCGATTTTTTTACGCCCCTTCCGCACGACCTCGAAGAACTGTTCGGAGAACTGCTTGATTATCTCCTGCAGAACTTCGTGCTCTTCGTCGCTCAAATCGTGCAGAGGTGACGCCATATCTTTAAGCTCGCCGCTTTTGATGGTGACGGCTTTGACGCCGATTTTCTCCATGGTCCCCGCCACGCTGAACGTCTGGAAAACCGTGCCGATATTGCCGACCACACCGCTCGGCTGGGCTATGATCCCGTCGCAGCCGCAGGCAATGTAGTAAGCGCCGCTGCAACCAATGCCCAGCACGCAGGCTATCACGGGCTTTCCCGTTTGCCGTCTGAACTTCAGCAGGTGATGGTACATAATGTCACTGGCAGCAACGGTCCCGCCCGGAGAGTTCAGGCGAAGGACCACTGCTTTGACGGACTTATCCGCGGCGGCCTTGTCGAGTTTCTCGATGAACAGGCTTACCGGGTTCTCGCCCGAGCGCATCCAGCCGCCCCTGCGCCTGTTGGCAAGCAATCCGTCAATGTCGATGATTGCGATCTTATCGGAGACAAACAACCCGGCATCCTTTTGTATCCGGGTCTCTACGAGCTGCCGGTTCGTGGGCACCATCTCTATTTGAAACGCAGTTTGTCCGCAGCCGGCCAGAACGGTTGGTAATATCAATAATCCCAAATACAACCATCTGTTACTTCCATACATTATCCGTTCTCCTAATATAACTTTTTGTCATTGCGAGCAGTGTAGCGTTCACGACCATCCCCAAAGCCTGCGGCTTTGAGGCTGCCACTCCGTGTCGCGGGCGTCTCGCCCGCGCGTCAAGCGGGCATCTTGCCTGCAGTGAGTGGCAGCCTCATCCTGATTGTCGTTATCAGGATGGGGATGGCTCTTGCCCATTTATATTGAAACGTCACTACGTAACCGGTTGTGCTCCCTTTAATAATTCTCCGATATCCTTAATTCCTACGCCGGGCCCCCTGGGAACGGTAATGGAGCCGTCCCTGATTTCCAGAGGCGGGTCGAACCAGTTGCTGTATCTCTCGGTTCCCTTCTTGTATTCCTGGTATAAGCCGATGTCCGGCGTGTATGAAGCGAAATGCAGCATGTAAACGAAGCCGAAGCCGCCCGAAATATGAACGGTTGTCGGCATCCCCGCCAGCCCCGCCATCCGCGCGACACGCGTCGAACGAATCAGCCCGCCGTAATATTGCAGGTCCGGCTGGACGATATCCACGCCGCGGTTGTGAATCGCCCAGCGAAAACGCCGCTGACTGTATTCCTGCTCGCCGCCGGCCACGGGGATTGTTAAAGCATCGGCGACCTTTTTCGTGTCTTCGAAGTGGTCGAAGGGGCAGGGTTCCTCGAAATAGACCGCGCCGATGTTTTCCAGCATTCTTCCGACTTCGATGGCCTTGGGCGGGTCATACGAGCTGTTGGCATCGGCATGGATATCGATATCGTCGCCCAGCCTCTTACGTGACAGGGCAATGAGTTTCTCGCTCCTGCCGGGCATGGCGTCGGCGTTCCTGCTCATTCGCCCGCCGAGTCTGAACTTGACGGCTTTTGCGCCCGTTTCGGCAACTAGGCCGGCGAGATATTCCACTTCTTCTTCCGGCGTCGAATCCCGGCGCCCGCTCGCTATGTAGAAGTCCACTTCGTCCCGGACAACGCCGCCGAGAAGCTGCCCGAACGATTTGCCAGATACCCTGCCTATCATGTCCAGCAGGGCGAATTCCACCCAGGCTACGGGACACCACAACGCCAGGCCCTGGAGCTTGTAATTGCTCTGGTACCGATACACTTCGAACAGGTGCGATTCCAGGTCCCGGGCGTCTTTGCCGATGAAGTAGGGGATCACAAGTTTGTTCAGTATCGGGGTTAAATAGTCCGGCCGGGAATTAGTTACGGCAACGCCTTCGGCACCGTCTTTTGATCTGACGCGCAGGATATACTCCCGATCTTTTCGCAGCAGTTCAATCGACTCTATAACCAGCGGCGAGTCAACGCCGTCCAACTGAAGCACAGGCGCTTCGGCGGCCTTCTCAAGCTCTTGTAGCGAGACCTGCCGGTTATGCGAAACCGCTTGTGGCTTGCCCGGCGTGGCCTTGCAGCCCGGCAGGATCGACAATAAACCCGCCCCAGCCGTCAATTCAACAAAATCCCGACGATTCAAATGCATATTTGACCTTTCGTTTCGTACGATATCTGTTTTCTTGATTATGCCTATTTCACGCCCGGCTTCAACCGTTTTTGTCTTATTTCGGATTTAGGAATTCGAGCTTCGGATTTCCAGCCAAAGGCTGGCATTTGGCTTTGTTTGGCTTTGTTTTTAGCGGCCAGAAAACGCTCAAAATAGCTAAAATCCCCATAAATCCTTACTATTACAGAATTAATGCCATATTGCCTATTTTGACATTGGCTTTGTTTTTTCAAGTTGTGTTCTGTTAAATGCAGTTGTTTCGGATTCCGGGCTTCGTGCTTCGGATTTCTGGCCAAAGGCCGGCATATTGGCTTTGAATTGGCTTTGTTTTTTCGAGCCCAAGCCGCTGTTATTTCTTCATAATACCCTTTCATATAAACACTTACGTTCATTTTGCCCTTTCGAAAATTGGCTTTGTTTTTTCAAAACATACCCTTTCAAATATGCCTTCTAATCTGTCATTCCGCACTTGATGCGGAATCCATAACTACCTAAAAGACTGGATTCCCGTTTCCAAGGGAATGACAAAATCCTTACCCTTTTCCCTTTTTACAGATATATTATATTGCTTCATTTTAATTCACTACGAACAACGAGCTATGAGCCATAAACTTTTAACTTTTCAACTTTACACTTTTAACTTTAAACTCGTATGTTAAATGTATATTATAACATAACACGAGTTAATTATCAATTGAATTATATAAAAATCTCCGTGAGACGGCGTTCCCTTCGACCAAGCTCAGGGCAGGCTAAAAGCATTGTGTGTATTGCGTAGAGCATAAAGCAGATATGAATAGTCGGGTGCGATTAAACATATCCTGTCTTCTCAAGGCTCGTAGTCCTTTTGACTAATCAAAAGGACTACGAGCCTTACATTGAAAAATGTAGAAAATATGACCTCTATTCCCGATCAGAACTCGTAGGGTGGGGCTTGCCCCACCGTAATATTGTCGATAATATATGAACCATGCCGAACCACATACGCGCCAAATTTGAGGGAGGATATTATTTCTTTACGGTCGTTACATATCAACGCACCGAATTATTCCGTTCGGAACTTGCCCGTCGTATCTTAAGAGAAGTTATCGAAAAAACACGATCACGCCGGCCGTTCGAGACCATCGCATTCTGTCTTTTATTCGAACATTTGCATTGCATATGGAAACTTCCCGAAAATGATGCGGATTTTTCAAAATATGTAAATGAAGGATTCTACGGTACAGTGAACGATTCCGAACATGTCACGAACATCAGCACACAAGGCTTCGGTGAATAAAAACGGTGGAGTACCTGTGGCAGAGCCGAGCCTAACCCTATCACTCTCTCATGTCTCTGAGCTTTCGCTCCAGGCTGTCGATGTCGAGCAATAGAGCAGCCCTCTCTTGGTCCGTCCAACCAGGCCAGTTTAATGCAAGCATCAATGTGCCCAGAATCTCCTGAACATGCCTGAAATCGGCGTTCTCTTTTTCATTCATGACATAAACTCCAAAATGCGGTCATAGAAACACCATTGACGATTTTGGAGGGTAAACTAAAACATGCAGAGAGAATTGTCAGTCCTGACGTTTGTCACTGACAGGTGTCAGTTGAGATAGCATAGTATCCTTTGGGGCCACGCCCAAGAATTTCTCGTTTAACAAGATTCGACAATATTTGACGGTAGTGTGAACTGTTTTCGTATCCAGCTTGTTTTAAAAGCTCTGGCCCCTTCATTGCCTTATTAGCTAACGCTTCAAGTATATTGCTTTCAGTGTCAGTAAGATTCGAGGAATTTAGTTCTTTGGCTTTTTCAGAAATACCCTCTTCAAATATTCCTTGAACTGCTCGTTCAAAAGAAATATGCTGTCTCAGTCTGTTTTCAAAGTCAACTTTCAGAAATTCCAATTTCTCAGATAAAGTGTTCAGTTTATTAATGGTTTTAGTAATTATTTCAAAATCATATTCTCCGTCACTTTTATGCATCATAAGTTGCTCAAGTAAGCGATGAGAGGAAATGTATAATTCTTCTGCGAACAATATTCTGAAGTTCCAATAACCTTCTAAAACAGAATTCTGAAAGTCAGAAAGAAGATAATAGTAGCGATAACATGTTTTTGTATCTTCGAAGGAATCATAAGTACTTTGTTTTGAAAAAAGCTTTACTATTACTGAACAGTTCAAATGAAGTTCTTCTATATATATTGACAGGGGATTTGGGTGGGTTGGATTATCAGTAAGATAATCGGAGTACTGTTTATCTTTGTATTTATATAGAATGCTTAGATATGGATCTTCTACGATCTCCCATGCCTTTTCAAAGCATAAATCGACTTTGATTTTTTCTTCTTTATCGAAGTTAGTCATGTTGCTTTGTCCTTTTTCCAGCAAGTATATCTTATCAAACCAAAGTCTGTTTGTCACGGATTATTTGGGAAAATTCGATTCAGGCTATTTATTCTGCCGGAATTGAAATCCGGTTGACAACTTGACGGCGATAGGGTAAGAAGTGCATGTCAATTTTACTTCAATTAGTGTGAAAGGGTATTTCTTATGAGTAAGAACATTTGTTGCGCGATGATATTACTGGCTTTATCGATTGGTAGTGTATCGGTTTTTGCCGCTGAGCCCGCTGATCCCTATATCGGGCGCTGGGCCTTGACCATCCCCGGCGGCGGGGCCGGTTGGCTGGGTGTTGAGCAGAAAAATGGAGAATTGGCCGCGAGCATCCTCTGGGGCGGCGGTAGTGTCGTTCCAGTCGATGACGCCGATATGGATGGAGACAACCTTCTTCTTGTACGTATTCATAAGAATCGGCGCAGAGACGGCAAAGTGGATGAAACTAAAGAGAAGATTATTGCTAAGGTCTCAGGCGATGAGCTGGCTTTGACGCAAATTATGCCCCGCCGGGAAGGCAATGGCGAGAATCGCAGCGACTTCACCGGCAAGCGGATTCCTCCGCTGCCTCCCAAGCCGGACCTGTCGAAAGTAAAGTACGGCAAGCCAATCAAATTATTTAACGGCACCAATCTGGACGGGTGGAAGCTGACCAATCCGGGCCAGACGAACGGCTGGTCGGTCGAAGATGGCGTCCTTGTCAACAATCCGAAGCAGACCGAAGGCCAGCCGCACATTTCCTACGGCAATCTTCGCACTGAAGCCGAGTTCGAGGATTTCAACCTGAAGCTGGAAGTGAACGTTCTGAAAGGGAACAACAGCGGCGTCTATCTGCGCGGCATCTATGAGGTCCAGGTCAGCGATACGTATGGCAGGGGGCTCGATTCGCATAACATGGGCGGGATTTACAGCCGGATTACACCTCTTGTGAGCGCCGAAAAGCCCGCCGGGCAGTGGCAGACCATGGATATCACATTGCTGGATCGCCACGTGACGGTGAAGCTTAACGGCAAGATGATTATCGACAACGAGCCGCTCTTGGGCTGCACCGGCGGGGCGATGTGGTCGGATCAATTCAGGCCCGGGCCCATCTACCTGCAGGGCGACCACACGGGTGTGAATTATCGAAATATCGTTCTAACGCCGATTATCAAAAGCAACGCTGGTCAGCAGGCCGTACTTTTCGAGGAACGTTTCGACGGCAAGCTGGATGCCGGGTGGTCATGGCTGCGGGAAAATTCTTCGGCATGGCGCATGCGTCGGGGCGCGCTGGAGATTCGAAACGAGCCGGGAGCTGCTCAAGATGTAAAGAACGCTTTGGTTCGTCCGGCGCCTGATCGCAGCGGCGGCAAATTCGCTATCGACTTGACAGTGACGAATAATACCAGGCCTACCCAGCAGTACGAGCAGGCCGGAATTACATGGTATAACGACGGCAAGCCGGTCTTCAAGCTTGTAAAGGAACTGGTCGATGGGAAGCTGATCATCATCCCGGGCCGAAAGCCCATGTCGAGCGAGACGGTCCAGCTTCGGTTAATCGTAACAGGCGGCGATTTCATCGCCCAGTTCCGCCCGAACGCCAAGGGTGACTTTCAAACGGCAGAGACAGGCACGCTGCCGGCACCGGCTAACGACCAGGTCAGCATACAATGCTACAACGGTCCCGCCGATGCCGAGCACTGGATCCGGTTCGATGATTTCCGAATTTCGGAACTGCCGGAGTAACTGGCGTTGCTCCAGGAAAATTCGACCGAAGTCATCACGGCAAAGAATGTTCAGATCATCCACCAGTGTTCGGGACAATTTTGTTGAGCAGCCAGGCCATATTCCGGCCCAGAATTCGCATGGTTTCCAGCCCTTCTTCATCCTGCTCGACGTCGCCTATGGCTCTTCCAATCCCGATATTCCAATAGGACGATCCCGGCACAATCATTTGACTAATAAGAAAGAAGTGGTTGAGTGTATCGAAGGCATGAATCGATCCTGCTCTGCGGACAGCGACGACCGCAGCACCGACCTTTCGCTTGAGCATGTCCGGATTGGCCCTTGCGACATAGCCCGCCCGGTCAATCAGCGCCTT
>Ga0268285_1000271_pt1 | contig 31852 bp, 22 predicted proteins | sample saktaG_2_FD_190144 | JGI IMG/M metagenome (GOLD analysis project Ga0268285, IMG submission 190144) | Saline water microbial communities from Sakinaw Lake, British Columbia, Canada - sak_2013_06_06_120m | ecosystem: Environmental > Aquatic > Non-marine Saline and Alkaline > Saline ... | reverse complement strand
ACCAATGACAAAAGTAGCAGTATCTGACGCTCCCGGCAAGGTAATTCCTGATCCGTTTGTGCCGGCATCTTCTCCATTAATGTAATATTGGTGTGCGCCACCTATGACCATCGCACAAACGTGTACCCATTCATTGAGCGGTACATCCGGGGTACTCAGACCACCATAGCCAGCCGTACTGAAATGAAGGGCACGACTCGCCTCAGTGTAAAAGCTATACGACCGTGGACTCTCTGACTTTGAGAGGATCCCTTGCCATGCATCCCCATTTGGGGCTTCATACCTTTCGGCGTTGATCCAGGCCATGACGGTAACTTCGTTGTCCATCGTCAGTATCTCGGCATGTGGCACCTGGACAAAATCGTCAACTCCATCAAATTGCAGAGCCTTGCCAATTTGTCCGGTTACCCATGTCGTGTCGCCCTGGAGGGTGCCGTCGTTGCCGTTGCCGCTCATATCAGCAGCGGTCGTTCCGGAGCCTTCGTCGAGCCTCCACCAGCCGACAAGGTCCGGGTCCACGGCTTTGGCTACGCTCGTCAAAACGGCGCTGAGCACGAGGACAAATGAAACCAGATAAAACAATTTTCTGTACATGGTAATCCTCCATCATAAAAGAGAGTTTAAGAGTAAAAAATTGCAGTAATAATTTAAATCTTGCTACATTTTGATTTTATGTCCGCCCGGAACATTACTTAAGACTTGAACTTACCTCCTTCCTTCAAATACCGATATGGGTGGTCAACTACAGTAAAAATCTCAAATAAACACCAGAAATTTCGCCCGTTGGTATACTAAGCGTCAAAAGATGCTTATCATTATACTTATATCACATTAACGGTCTTTTCGTCAAGTAAAATAAGTAAAAATAGCCGGGGCCCATACCGAATCAGGTCGGTATAGACCCCGTCTTGGCTGCAATCCTGTGTCTGTTATCGTCAGGCCTCTTTAAAAGCTATGACAATCTAAACTCCGGCTTACGGCTGCGGTTTCGGCTCCTCAGCGGGTGCCGGATACAGACGAATATCGTCAAAGAGCATTTTGCCTAAACCGCCGGCGATTGTCATATTGCCCTGTGTACCAAGACCAATCGCAATCCTGTCGACGTTGGTCACATTGATTCCCTGATCGGCAAAAGCCTGAAGCGGAATAATCCACTCGGTCCAGGTTTCGATCTGTGCCGCGGCAGGATCATCATGGACCACTATCGCAGGTGCGTCGTCGCCGATATTAGCTATAGCGACATATAACGGCTCAGCATCATTATCCGGCTTGCCCCTGAACCAAATCGTCAATGTACCAACGCCTTCCTCTGTCCAGTCACGCGGATGACTCAGGGTTAGTTCAACCTCTGAGTAGTTCGAGTATCCTTCCTTATTGTTGTCGTAGGACAAGGGCATCGATTGACGGCCACCATGGACAATGGTCTCTTCTGTATAGGAAGCGGTGGTTTCGTCGCCGACAGCGGATCCGGTCCCGTTGCCGGGGTAGGCCGGTTCAGTACCATGCGCTACATAGCCAAGCCCATCTTTCCACGCCCACCATATTTCGTTGTTGCCGACATCGTAGGATTCAAAATCGTCCACGACAAAGAAGTCACCTGTAGCAAAGCTCCATACGTTGCCGACCCATGGACTGTCGGGGTTGGTGTCGTCGACTTCATCGACACGCCAGTAGTACGTGGTGTCCCAGGCAAGTTTACCGGGATCATAGCTCTCGTCATCAAGCGCCTTGCTACCTTTATACTCGGGCGAAGCCTTGGTGGCATCTCTCACCGCATCTTCATCGGTGCCGAAATACACCTCATGCGAAACAGCAGCCTCTCCCGGTTCCCACGTAAGAACATCTGTGAGCCGTACACCGATAGTGCCGTTAAGCGGCTTCGGATTCCTGGCCTTTACAGGCGGCCATAGCAGGTATGTCGGAATAATCTGCTTTGCTGTGTGGGGACTTTCCCAGCCGAGATGTGCCGTCGCACCACTGGTGTTTTCAAAGTATTCCAATAAAATGCTGTAAGACCGACCGGCAACAAGATCGATAGTTCCCGTGTCCTCAGTGTCTCCGTGGAGTGTCCAGTTCTCAATAACCAGTTTGCCATCCACCCATAGACGCAGGCCGTCGTCGGTGATAGTATAGAAGGTATAGGTCTCTGTAAACTGCGCCGACACATCACCGGTCCATCTGACAGAGAAGTTATTGGCGCCGACCGCTTCATCCGGTGCAGTGTCGCCCCAGGGGAAATCAACTTGAGGATCTATTCGGGTCAGCACGAATTTGTCGAAGTTCTCGCCTGTGTAATAGTCTCCTCGCAAACCTGTGCCTCTGGTGGCTATAGTCGTAAAGCTCAGGACATCGCCTTTATGCGTCTCGACGCCGTCAAACTCATCGACACGCCAGTAGTAAGTCTTATCTAATTCGAGCGTGCCGGGGTCATAAGTTGCACCTGCCTGTGAGGCGCCCTCAACGGCGTCGTTTACATCGTCGAAATTTTCGCCGAAAAACACGGTGTGAATTTTCGCCCCGGAACCTGCCGTCCAGCTTAGGTCTGTATACGGGTCTATAAAGCAGGCACCGTCTGACAGGTTGTGGTTATAGGCCTTCAAAGATGGAACGGTAAAGCTCCAGACATCGCCTTTGTTTATCGTAATACCATCTGCCTCAACCTCGTCAATCCGCCAGTAGTACGTTGTGCCCGGCACGAGACCGTCCGGGACAGGAGTTCCGGAAATACCGACAGTAAAAAACACCTCAACCTGGTTGCCCTGGAATGTGTCGCCGGCGCCATCGTTCACTTCGGCAAAATTGTAGCCGAAATAGACATCGTGCGAAACCGCGTTAAGTCCCGGCAACCAGTTAAGTACTGCCAATGTGTCCTCATATAGGCCGCCGTCGGCAGGGATGGGTTCCACTGCGAATTTGCCCCTGAATTCTATATGCAGCAGCGGCGCATTGGCCGGGTCACTGGCACACTCGGCAACTCGCTTGCCTTGGGATGGATTATCCGGGTTGTCTCTGAGGATTAGCACCAGGGCATTACCGAAGGTCCAATCGGCCTGATCGATTATCTCCTGAATGATAGAGGTGATGTCCGAAGTCCGATCCTTTTGACCTTCTTCTATCCAATTTTCAGGAACCCACACCACCTCCGCTGTCGTTGTTGGCCGATTGGTAATATTATTAGTGACGCCGGCGAACGTAGGGGGATTAGGATTCAGTTGACCCTCGATGAGAGCACTAACAGGTTGTGTGCCGCCGTCTGTCTCATCGCAAGTGAACTCGATAAATGCGTTATCCACGATAGCGCCCTTCGGAATGGGGATATCTACGAAGCGCAGACCGATAACCTGCAAACCGCCATCATCAAAAATCTCCAGGTCGCTGCTGCTTAAATCCATACCGCCACCGCTGACATCCTCTTCAGCATCATCATTACCGCTGCTGACTCTGGTCTCCCACACCTTGCCGCCGAACGCCGCATCTGCACTGACCAGGCTCAGCACCAAAACGAGAGAAACTAAACAAATTAATTGTCTATACATAATGATCCTCCTTTATAAAAGAGAGTTTTAAAAAGTTACAAAATGCCGTCATAATTTTCAGTATCGCTATATCTTGAATTTATGTTTGCCCCGGAACATTATTTACGAATTGAAATTACCTCCTTCCTTCGAAAACCAAGCGTTAATTTATCGAGCGAAAAAATTATCTCCGAAGCATATAACTCCGGCTGTCTTCGCAGTAACTTTTTATGTGGAATGCTATCAAGAATTAAAAACATTCCACCTTTAGGGAAACAAAAATCCCTTAGATGCGTGCTGGTAATGGTAAACACTTCACCATTCGTTATTTGTACCACATCAGCTATTTTTTCGTCAAGGAAAATCTCTTAATTATGCGTGAATCCTGTGTAAATGGGAAAAAACACAGAGGCCCATACCGAATCAAGTCGGTATAGGCCCCTTTTTAACTGTAATTCATTATTTGCTGTCATCAGGCCTCGTTAAAGGCTATGACAATCTAAACTCCGGCTTACGGTTGCGGCTCCGGAGCCGGCTGATACAGACGTACGTCGTCAATATACATCTTGCCCGAACCGCCGGGGATTGTCATATTGCCCCTGGTTCCCAGGCCAATCGCGATCCTGTCAACGTTGCTCAGGTTGATACCCTTATCGGCAAGAGCCTGGAGCGGGATAACCCACTCGGTCCAGTTAACGATGTTCGCCGCGGCCGGATCTTCGTGGACCACCACCGCAGGCGTTCCGGTACTGTTGGAAACCGCCACATAAAGCGGCTCGGCAGCGTTGCTGGTGATACCGATATCCTGGTGCGCCCACTGTTGGCCAACTGTCCCGGTGGTCGTAACGTTGGAGAATACGGCCTCGCATGTCAGAGCAGCATCATGGCTGGTCAGCGCCAAACCTATATAGACATTTGAGCCCATGGAAATGCTCTGTGGATTCCATGACATCTGGCGCCAGGTAGAACCATCGGCCGAAAAGGATGCCCTGAAGTTGCCCGCAACGTCACGTTCCAATTTCACCCAGTAGGGAGCAACGATTGCCGTCTGCTCGGCCGTCGCGACGGAAGTATCGCTCGTAGCGTCCACATCCGTATCCGACCGGGCCTGGAATCTGCATCCGTATGTAGCAGTGCCGTCGGTATTGGTGGACGTGATGTAAACCGCAGCGAACTTCGAGCCGGCACCAAGCGTATCGCGAATCATCACGCCGGCCTTGGACCAGACGTCGGCCTGCTCGACACTCTCGACCCTTGCGATAATCGAGCCGGCACCGGTGAGCGTCTTGAAGGCGTAGTGGAACTCGTCTGCCGTGTTCCAGATATCCGCACCTGTACCCGTCATCGTGTAGGTACCGATCGGGCCCTCGACAAAGCTGCCGACTGATACCGCATTGCCACGGAACCAGATCGACAATTCCGCAACACCTTCTGCAGTCCAGTCACGTACGGCACTCAACGTCAGCTCAACTTCCGAATACTTCGAGAAGCCCTGCTTGTTGTTGTCGTATGCAAACGGCATCGACTGAAGGCCGCCTGGGCGAACGATGGTTTCCTCGGTATAAGAAGCTGTCGTTTCGTCGCCGACAGCAGCGCCTGTGCCGTTGCCGCCGAAGAAATCGGGAGTACCCGGCGAGCCATAGCCGAGCCCATCGTGCCAGGCAAACCATATCTGGTTATCGTTGGCATCGTAGATCTCGAAGTCGTCAATGACAAAGAAGTCGCCTGTTGCAAAGCTCCAGACATTGCCTGCCCATGGGCTCTCTGTGCTGGCGGCGTTAACCTCATCGATTCGCCAGTAGTACGACGTATTTAACATGAGTGTGCCTGGATCATAGCTCTCTTCTCCGAGTGCCTTGGGCCCCTTATATTCAGGTGAGGCTGTCGTGGCGTTCTTTACGGCGTCAGCATCGGCGCCGAAGTAAACCTCGTGTGAAGCGGCGACTGCTCCTGCATTCCAGCTAAGAACCACCGATGGCTTCACATCCACAGCACCGTCGGCCGGATTCGGACCGCTGACAGCTCCTTCGGTAGTAAAGCTCCAAACTTCGCCTTTGTACGTACCGGCGCCATCGAACTCATCGATTCGCCAGTAGTAAGTCTTGGCCAATTTGAGTGAGCCGGGAGAGTAAGTCGTTGCGCCGTTGGGAATACCCGCTACAGCATTGTCTACCTCATCAAAATCTTCGCCGAAGAAAATATAGTGCAATTTTGCCCCGAAACCGGCCGTCCAGCTAAGTCTCACATTCAGGTCGGCACTTTCAGAACCATCAGCCGGGACAGGTTCATAGGCGGTTTTGGGCGGCACTGTAAAACTCCAGACATTGCCCCTGTGTAATGTAGTGCCGTCGGCTTCAATTTCATCGATTCGCCAATAGTAAGTTGTTCCCGGAACAAGGCCGTCCGGATAAGGGTATCCGAAAAAGCCGGCAACAAAAAACGCTGAATCCAAGTCCAGGTTGCCTCTGAACGCATCGCCTGTACCATCATTCACGTCGTTAAAATTGTCGCTAAAGTACACATCATGCGAGGCGGCGGTATCTCCGGCCGTCCAGGCAAGGCTCACCCATGTATCCGCATATATAGCACCGTCTTTCGGAACAGGATAGTAGGCACTGAGCTTGGGGCCCAATGCCGCGACACCTAACATGTTTCCGCCGTGGCCTTCGGTATTGCCGTTAATAGTAACTGTACCTACCTCGACTGCTAAAGAGAAAATGGAGAAGTATTGATTAATGCCCCCATCGAAGCTTTCATCGATTCCAATGTCTTCACCGGTATCGACAAAGCCCATATCGGTTAGCCATCCCATGCCGTCAATGTTCGGGGCCACATCCTTTCCACCTGCCGCGCCGCCCATACGGTTATCAACAAAGACGTACAGGGTAGCATTCATTGCAAAGGTCAAGTCCAGTTCATAGGTAGACATATTCTTGTTGTCATTGGCAAGCATGACATACTGTGCACCGAGGATAAATTCCGGTATATCAGCGTACACATGAGTCCTGTCCACAAAAGTCACCGAATTCTCTGCGAGTGGATCCGGTGCGATTTGAGGATCTTCCGTAGCATCCGTATCGGTATTTCGGTGCGCAACGTCCGTGATAAATTGCGCCTGGGCCGAACCGGCAAACAAAGCCACGAGCAAAATCAGATAAATTGTTCTTCTACACATAATAATTTCCCTTCTTCAAACAAATTAATTTTTTACGACCGATGAATTTTTTTTCTCATCTCATTTTATCCATGTCTGTCATGGACAAATATTCACGATTTGTGCTCACCTCCTTCCTTCAAGAATTCAAAATGCGTCATCAGATGAAATATTAAAAAATTAACTGTTAAGTACAAAACCACGGTACGTCTTTATGGATTATTTGATACGCCTCTCTCAGGTCGGCCCCTTGGTACAACTCAGGGCTTCTTAATAACTATTCAGCAACCTCACATATACAATCACAGTGACCCGACTTGCTGACAGGTTGAAATACTGCCGTATACACCTATGCGAGTACGAGCTTCACCAATGTCATTTGTACCAAATTACCCACCTGCTCGTCAAGAAAAATCTCCGGATTCTTTACTCTGCGCGAAGTGTGATCTGGCGTGGTCAATCTCCTGTTTTCAACAGGTAATTGCATCAAATCAGTTCTTTGCCGCCACTGCGCGGGCCAATGTTACCGCCCAGCCTGCGGCTATGATTATTATCAGGGCCAATATCATGTATCTGAGCTTGACTTCCGCGAAAAAACGCTCGATAAAGCGAAAATATATTCCGAAAACAGAGATAATAAACGCCAGAATCGCTGCGATAACCATAATCGAGCACAAAAAACCGCAGGCCGGCTGAATATCGAAGGCTTCAAAGATTCTGCCCTGAGCGAAGGCAAGTGTCGCCGTAGTCATTCCGCAGGTCGGGCACGGCAGACCGGTCCGCTGCTTGAATCCGCAGATACCAAGCCATCGGCCCATATTGATGCGGTAATGTCCTGCCAGTGCAAATGCGGCGAAGAAAACAATTATCCCCAGGCAAACAATCGCCGCGACCATCCGCTGGCCGGACGAGGCTCGGTAGAAAAATTTCGGCTTATTTAGATGTTGGCTTGCCTGCATCATTACGTTAGAATAGGATAACGTAATGGTTATGTCAAGATTCGAGGTGGATTACAAAATATGGCATTAGAGCAGAGAGACCTGAGCAGTATGTTAGAGACGGCTATCGTGGCGGCACGCCTGGCGGGCCAGCACGCGATGGAAGAAATTAATTATATCAAGGTTTCGATAAAAAACGCTACCGAGATGGTAACCCAGGCCGATGCCCAATGCCAGAAGATTATCATCGACCGAATCAAAGAGAATTATCCCGATCACGGCTTTATCGCCGAGGAAGGTGAGGGAGGCAAACTATTCAAGCAGCCGCCGCGAGGTAATGATAAGCTCTGGTGGGTGATAGACCCGATTGACGGGACGAATAATTTCGCGCATCGTATGCTGTTCTTTACCGTCAGTATCGGTGTTATGTACGAGGGCGAGCCGATTGTCGGCGTGATTTTCGAGCCGGCTACCGATTCGATGTTCACCGCCGTCAAGGGTCGCGAGGCTCAATTGAATGGCAGGCGAATCACCGCAAGCGAAGAAGCTATCGACAAATTTGCCAGCGTTGGTCTGGAAAGCCATTTCGATGAGGGCGCGCCGAGCTGGGCCTGCGAACTTATGAAGCGAACGAGATTTCGAAATTTAGGCTCGACCGCCCTGCAGGTGGCGTACGTAGCAAAGGGCAGCATGGTCGCCACTATCGCCAATACGCCGAAGCTCTGGGACATCGCCGGCGGAGTGGCAATCGCCGAGGCGGCGGGAGCCCTCTTCACCAACTGGCAGGGACAGAAAATCTTCCCCGTCGATCTGGACATCTACGAAGGGCACAAATTCCAGGTCGTCACAGCAAACAAAAAAGTCCACCCCGAAATCGTCGAAATGCTAAGACATTGACAATTTTCGATTGCCGATTGTCGATTGTCGATTTTAGTACACTCATTTTAGCTTTTCTGTTTGGCGGTTATGCGGGATTTGGCCATAATCGCAGTCAACTCGTCAGCTTCAGCGAGTAATTGTGCCACAGAATCCGGCTTCAGGATTTTAGCTTCAACAAGCATCTCAATCCAATAGGCTGATTCGTCGGCTTCCTCCTCAACAACACCTAATTTTGCTATGAATTCTGCTTTAGACCTGCCTCTGCATGCAGCACGATAATTTGCGCCTACCGAAGTCCCGGAGCGTAGTAATTGGTAACCTATAGTGGCTGCGGTTTTGGTTTCAGGGAGGCTCTCTACAAGTCGGATCACACGAAGACCAAATTGTTTGGTTCTTTTCTTTAACTCATCGGGAGTCATAATCACGGATTTTACAATCCGGATATCAGGTTTTCAATCAATAATACAAAAATGAAAATTAGCAAACTTAAATCGCCAATTGGCAATCGAAAATCGAAAATTAATTACCTTGGGTCCGGGACGGGGTGCAGGGCGAGGATTCTCACTTTGCCGCCGGGGTATGTCACCCGGCTTCTGTCAAGTATGGCCAGTACTCTTTTCTGCGGGCCGTCGACACCAATGCGAACGAGGATATAAGCGGTAAAAACATCGCTTCGCACGGTAATAATATTGCTTATCCTTGAGAAAATCAAATCACGTTCTTCAAAGTCATTCTCCGCTCCATCATTCGGCGTCAGATCGGGCCATGCATCATGGTCTTTATCATTACCGAGTTCTTTGTCGCGACCATATTTCCTAATATCATATAAATCATTGTAAGGTACATTATAAGGTATATTAGGATCGATCTCATTTGCCAAAGCGTGTGTCACATTCAATAATTCCGTTATACTGGCAAAGCCCATATCTTCGCGTACCTGTTCCGGCAAGAACTGGCTTACGGGATCAAGGTCTACCATCCCGACGCCTCTGCCTTCGGAGTAATCGACAACACCAGTTACCAATTCGAGTTTATCTCGATATGCAACTATTGCCTGGGCAATTGATTCGGTCATCCACGGCAATTGGGCGATCACAAACCATGGTGCGGTATTTACGTTTATCCGGCCTTTTATTCTCGTTTCGCCCTCAGGCAAACCGTGATCATTAGGGTCGATGACGGTCAGATATTGAAAAATGTTTTCATAGAGAGGATTCTGCAAATCGAGCCGGACAGTATTTTCGGCAGGCTCGGGCGTCAGACGCATGCCAATCATATCTTCCGGTTCGGTAGTTGGTCTCGGTCCTATGGTAAGTACCCTTGCTATATCGCCCACCGATGCAAAACGCTCAAAAGCACTTGCAAAATCATAAAAATTGTAGTTCGTTCGCGCCCCGTTTAATCTGTTATCGGTACCCAATGTATTACTCGCAGATACCATATTCTGAAGCACCACATTCCAATCATTGTCCGCCCGTGAGTAATACTGTGAGACATCCTTAACATTATTCCAGCCAAACCAGTCATTATCCTTAGTTTGCTGCCTGTCAAGATAGATGTCTGAGGGCGGTATCGTTCTTGTCGTTCTTATAAGATAAACGTCATAACTTCCTTCTTCTTTTAACACATAATTTGGATCTCGTGGATCTGATCCTGCTTCCTGATCATATTCGGCGAGCACTAAAGCGGGGTCTTCTTTGCCCCCGCCTGTTGACATCATACCACTGATACCAAAAGTGTTCGAAGCTCCGGAATTATTGGTCACCACAAACCGGTCGTAGTCTGACATGACATAACCGTCCAGGTTTATCGTGCCGACAACCTCACCGCTATGCCGACGAATCTCCAGCCTGAAGCTGCTCAGCGGAATAAGTGCATCGAACGGATTATAAAGCTCGATCGCAAAATGATTGTTCGTCGAAATATTCGCGCGCGTACTGCTGATCTTAAACGCAATGTCACTTATAAACGGCTGGACCTCAAGGCCGTAGTAAATCGAGCCATCCGGCAAAGGCAAAACAGTGACCTCCGCATTAGGATCGCTGTGGTAAGCATCTCGAAGGTCGACGATATTGACCGCCAGTTGAGCGGCTAATTGATCGACACCAACAAAGTTAGGTTCGGCATCCAGAAGTCCTGCTCTTATCGCATCATACAGCAGGTTCTCGTCGGCCTTATTGACATTCACCATCTTCCCGCCGTTGAAGCCCAATCCGATGGGATTAATAATCCTGTCCATATTGTAGGTGGTGGTTATATGGCGATAGTCGTAAATGTTTGGGTCTAACACGGTGCTGGTCGGATCCATGCTTACATGGGAAAACCACCCATCAAGATTAACACCTCCCGGGCCTGCAGGCACTTCCAATCCTATTCGAAAAGAAGAAGTCCAATATGCTGGCGAGCCCAATTGTTCTAATCGTGTGTATGAGTCTTCCGCTCTGAGCAAGAAGCGGTTCCTAAGCTCCAGTTCATCCGAAATACCAAAAGGCGTGTAAGGTCCGTTTGGCTCACCGTAATTCCAAATGACATTTTTTCTATATGAGACAAAATCCCAAGGATTAAGACCATAGCTGGAATTTGCTCTTTCCCTGAGAAGAGCTGCAAGAAGGTTCGTCTCATCTTCCGGGGTAAGGTCGCATGGGTCGCGCAAAGCCAAAGCCAGCAGATTTATCTGCAGTTGGTCCGGTCCGCCTATATCGAGCATATTCGCTTCGGGGTCATTAGGGTCAAGAATTGGATTAAATTTGAAGCCCGTATTGACATTTAACATTGCCCCGTTATCAATAATTCTGACAGCCGCATAAATAGGTTTGCCTTTACCGCTGCTCATTTCCGGTATAATCACCCATCGCGAATCCGCCACGCCGTCGCCATCGGCATCTGCAATAGTTCTCTCATTAATAGCATACTGATAGTCCGGAACAGTATCAGCCTGCAATTGCAGATTTGGGTCCAGTTTGTTATAGACATCGCTTATCTGCCGCCATTTATAAACAGTTCCGTCTATATAGGGCTCAAGACTTGCCAGCCAGGTATCATTTACACCAGGATAATCGTAGTACTCCTGGCGTTCCACGCCGGGGACATCCAGAGTCAGTTCCTGCGATATCTTTGCAACAACTGCTTCGACCGCAAAGTTCAGCTCTTTATTTTCCGATATGGATGATGTCGCCATCTTGTCCACGCGGGAAACCAAAACAAACAACACGCCGATGATAGCAAGCAGGCTGGTCAGAACTACCGTCAGGATTAGAGCAGAGCCAACCGGAAGCGTTTTTCTCGAACATTTTTTGTCCACTTTTTTCATTTTCAACAACTTAATCATTTAAATAAACAATATGCGTGAAGGTTCTGCCTTCCTTAATAATTCCCTTGGAGTCGAACAGCGTAAACGTAAATTTAAGCGCCCGCCCAAGTCCCGGAATTTGGTCAAACCGGCTTTCATTTAACAATTCCTGAAGCATACGGAATTTTTCACGGCCTTCCTCCGTTCCGGGATCATATCTAAATTCCCCACCAAGCACTACATCACCATAAGGAGGATAAGGATACAACACTCCTGGAATCTGTTTAGGATCCAGCCTACTTAAGTTGGGATCCAAAAAAAAGTCTGTATCCAAGAAATCGCCGTTGCGATCCGGATCAACCTCCGGCACCCAACGCTGCTGAGCATCATACCAGCCCTGAATTTTGAACTCACCCACGCCCTCACAAAGAAGCATGTGAATCGAATCCGGATTAGCCGGATCAACAATCGAACCCCTGTTCCTGACTACATTAGTAAGACTGGTATTCGCAACATTAACATCGCTTATAACAGAGAGCATATTCGGCTTGTTCGGCTCACTTTTATCATATTCATTTATCACCCAGGGTATATTCTTCCATGCTTCTAAAGATATCTTGTCGTACTCACGGCGGTTATTCCAATCGTACCAATCCTGGTCAGTCCCTGCGAATATAGCTGGCCTCGGAAAATCAGCAAGACCAGTAACCGGATCAGCAGTTAGTATATGCTGGTTTCTTGCAAGCATCCGTCTTTGAGGTTCTTGCTGAACTGCCCTGATCGGATTGCCGGAAGGCCTATTTGCAAGCATATAACTGATTCTGGCAATGTTGCCGCGAACCATCGGACTGACTCCGTAAGATTGAAAATCTCCATCTGCGAAAAATATTATCCGATCGAATCTTACATACGAATTAGGATCGACAGGATTAGCACCGGGCTTTGCTTTCGCCACCCAGACTACGAAAATTTCACCATCCTTGCGAAGACCTTTGAAGTCGGCGTTGAGCTGGTCGGTAATAGCTCGCAGTTTCTGCATAATTTCAGCGTTCGCAATTGCAGTACGGTGAGCATCGATGCTGACTCTGAAAATCACGCTCGCAAAGGACAGAACAACGGCTAAAATCCCAATAGCGACAATAAGCTCAATTAACGTAAAAGCTTTATATGTTCTTAGTCTATATTTCATTATTCTTTGATCAACGGATATTCTTCAACCGTACCAACATCTTCGATAAATCACTTAAATTCTGCGGTTAAAATCTGATCAGCTTTTGATATACCCCTATGCATGGATATCTGCCGCCACCCACAGGAGGTGGAATCACCCACACCGATCCGGACCAGGGTGTATCAATTTGGCCGGCCAGCAAAGGCCTGTCAAGCCGGATCATATTATTATCAGGTGGCGCATACCGTTCTAACACTCGATATATCCGCCCAGTCTCATTTTCAACTATCGTATAGCCATCGTTGATAAAAGTCTCCTTGCCTGCTTCTATCCGGAGAAAAATATCTCCGACAGTACCGGTAACGCCAACGTTAACCAATCTCGGATACCAAATTGACAGATTAAACGGATCAACCGGACTACGATATTGGGTATTAGCACCTGTCTTTCTGCTGATAAAAACTGTCACCTGCACAAGCCGATTATCAGGATTAGAATACACCGGTCTGCATAAGGCGGACCAGTAGTAATGCTTCTCTGTCAATGTCCCTGTTGAAGGATACGCAAACTCGTAAAGAGGCGGTAACACAACATCATTAAAATCAGCGCAGGAAATTGTAGATAATCCTGACAACCAACCCGGGTTGGCGTTCCCGTATATTCTTACTTTTGCAAAAGCCTCGTCTGTTACTACCGCCGCTATGGTCCGCTCGGTTGAAATCGTCGAAAAATGAATACCCGTGAGGAACGTGCCGCTTATAAAAATCATCCCAACAGCCAGCGTGCCGACAGCCAGTAAAACCTCGGTAAGAGAAAAACCACTATATTGACGTATATTTCTCATAAACTTGTCAATCCGGTAAAATCATCGTTCCCGTATAAGGATTTATATAAATCCTGTCCAGAGTTCTCTGTGCCAAATAACCCGACCACGCGGTGCCCATTCCGCGGGCCTGTTCGAGTTTATCCTTTTCATAAATAATGACGAAGCTGTTTCGGCTCAATTCCGCCCCCAAACCCATTGCAGGGTAGTCGTCCTGAATAAACATACCCACGTCGTAATTGTTTATATTCTCAAGAGAATTAAAAACATCATCCAGGGAGATTTTATTAGAAGTTCCATTATCCGGCTGGTAAATACCATCACGATTTCTCACTCGGACATCGTGAATAACCAACTTACCGGACGGCGAGAACATGATAGAAAAAGTCGTCGTGTCTCTGAGGACATCATCATTATTAATCTCAACATCATCATTAATAATGCCATCTCCCGGAGTATTAAACAGGCCGGGATTATATCTCAAATCCACAACGCCAACCGTCTCAGGCAACTTTATCGGTTTGACGCCTTTGACAGCTCTAAAACCAATTGTCAGATTGCCCATCCTGCCCGGCTCTTCGTGCACTATAAAGATCATGTATTGATTGCCCGCCGAATCCTGCTGGAAACGTATGCCGGCATAACTTTGTTCTTTCGCGGCGATAGCACGGGCCGAAGCAAGCGCGGTGCTTATCAGAGTCTTTGCGCCGCTGCTCGACTCGAACGAGTTCAGAAGTGCGCGTATAGCAGGCAATCCGAAACCGACAAGCAGTGCTATAGTTGCGATAACAACCACCATCTCAGGCAATGTAAGACCGGATTTTTTTGATCTCGTTCTCATTTTTATCTGTTCGTTATATCATCGCCGCTGATCACGTCATCAGGAGTGCCAAACTGGCCATCTATCCCTGGTGAACTAAACACCTTGTCCGGCCCTGCTGATACAAGCTCCGGGAAACTATCGCCGGGGACATATCTATAGTCCAACGGTGTTCCCCACGGATCGTATATCTCAGGTACTGGCGGTACAGTCCCCGTATCGACATTGTGCTTTATTAACGAATCGCTGACTTTTTCCAATATCTTCCGAGAACTCGGTATTGAGTAAAGCTCTCCATAAAGAAATTCCGAATGTGCCGCTGCACTCGTAAAATCCTTTACAGGCTGTCCGGGAAAATCCCCTTGAAATTCTTTATACTCCTCCAATGCACCTTCCAGCAGAGCGAAGGTACTCTCGACGCCCTTCTCTTTGGCCTGATTATCAATACGGCTGGCAATGCCGATGACCATTGTCGCCAGCAGCGTAATCAAAGCCACTACAATCAGCATCTCGACAAGGCTTAAACCATGCTTGTATCTGCGAGTATTCATAGCTTTAGCACGCTCAATGGGGTGTGGATGGGAGTTTAGTTTCCAAAATTGCGAATGTCGTCGCCTGTCCCGTAAATACCATCCGCCCCCGCCGAAATCAATATGTAAGAATCGGGCCTGTAAGGCCAGACCTTCGCTGTTATCTTCGGATCCTGGATGTACCCGACTATTCCGTCTGTGCTACTATCAGTTCCGTAGAAGAACTCATCCCGATTGCTGTAAGGAGGAGGAACAGGACCGGCTCCAAATGGATGTCCTTTACCGTCTGCCGCTTCCTTTAGCCCAACAATAGCATCATTGTCGTTAACATTGTAAATTCCCTTTATTTCGCTGGAACTGTTCGCCCTGTAATAAAGAATCGGAGCTCCTGCCTTCGAAGTTGTTCCGCCTGGTAGTGTTACTTGTACAGCGTTAAACACATCGCAGAGGACATTAGTATTGGCCGCTAAGGAGCCGGTGCCGGTTTTCCAAAAGATACTGCCTAATGTGAACACATTTGTGGTTGCATTCTCCAGATACGGTCCTTTTCTCTGGCCAAAAAGGATGGCGTTAGAAGAATCGTACACAAAAACTCCGGCTCTGTTAGTTCCATCAGACGTAAAATCTGAGTTCGGGTGAAATCCCAGCAAGTCCCAGCCAAGAAGCGCTTCGGCGAGTTTTTGAGCACCGCAGTAATCACCAGTAAACACCTCCGGTGTCCAGTTAGACGGTGGATAATTGCCGTAGTCGTTCTTGAAAGCGGCCAGAGCCAGCTCAATAGTGGCAAACTGGGCTTTTTGCTTTGTCTCTTTCGCCATTTTTTTCACTGCACTCAGAGAAGGGAGAAGCAGCCCGACCAACAGGGCTATAATTCCCAGAACGATCAACAACTCGATAATCGTAATACCCGTTTTTTTACGTTCCACAGCTACTCCTTTTAATATCCGTTACCGTTAACGGCACTAACTTCCTGCTGCTCTTGAAAGCTCCTTAGGAGCCAGTTGTCGGCAAGAATCGCCAGGTCGAAGAAATTGATAGTGCCATAGCCGGCTAAATCATCATCACGAAACAGATTATGTTTGTCATCAGACTCCACCTCAAGCAGCCATACATCCGTTACCTGTTTCAGGTCGTTCGCATCGACAAAGCAATCACGGTTGAAATCCCCGGCCAAAAGACCGCCGCCGCCACAATATATCACGCAATTGACCGAATCCCACCAAACACGGTAAAACTCGAAAAATCCATCTGCCGTATCCACATTTATTCTCAAACCGAATGACAATTTGTGCGGGTTTTCATCCCTGTACTTGTCCTCAACGGTATAACTTTGGCCGGCATATACTCCTCTTATATCCGAGCTTGCACTGTTCGGCTCCCAAACCACCTCGTCATCGATCAGCATAACCGCAGTTGCGTTATTCGGGTCCCAAAGCCCCATATAGGTTTCCAGTTTTAAGTCAAACGTAATCTCATTCACATCGTCCAGAAAAACGTCCTGAGAAAGTATCGCTGCATCATTGGCGTCAAAGGCCGTAAACCACTGCGAAGACAAAGACAGGCTGAATCTGCCATCCGTTGACCACGATGTCTCTGTTTTTCCCGTGAACTTACCCGAAGGCACATTGACATCCCAGCCGTTCGGTTCCTGCGCTGTGATATCATTTATCGTGCCGTCGTCTTCGAAACTCCCGTTGACAATCTCACAAACGCCGGCTTGTGCCGAACCGGCTGCGAACAGCATCAACATCGTCGCCCCAATAGCTATTAAGTTTCTCATCATTATTTTCTCCTTCTCCACCCCCACTCCATACTTTCGGTCAAAAGAACTTCCGGCAGTGCAGTTTCGGATGCACACATCTATTACCGATCGAGCAGCTTGCTAATTTTGTTGTTGTTCTCGATATCTCCAATCAAAATTACAGATATCATCAGGCGTGCCGTACTCGCCATCGCTGCCGGCTGAAATCAAAATATACGTATCTGCACGATAAGGTCTAACCGCCGCCCTGACCGTCGCTAACACTTTATCGTTCGTTGTGTTCATGTAGAACCTGTAGCCCGGTGCCGGGTTGCTGGGATCTATCGCAAGCCTGTGATGTCCACCTTCAGGCGGTGGGTCGAATGGCTTACCAAGCTTGACTAATTTATCATTGTCTCTGTAATCGTAAATATTCTGAGGATTATCCGGATTATCGATATCATGCAGAATGTTGGCTGTATTTGCCTTATAATAAAGGATGGGCATACCAACCTTCTTGCCTGATTGAAGGTGCGTAACACGCCTGAATACATCGCATAAAACTAAGTTTTCGCCTGCATAAGGACCTGTTTGTTCATAGAGATCCATCAACTGATAAGCATTAGCGTTTTCAAGCGGCAGATACGGGCCTTTCCTGGCGCTCAAACTATTTGTGTATGCGATACCTGCTGATGACGGAGGATATAGATCGGTGCCTAAACCGCTCAAACCACTACTATTGAATATCGAATCCGGATGAAAACCCATCAAATCCCGGCCCATCATGGCCTCGCAAAGCTTCATCGCGCCGCAGTAATCCACCCCGTCCGGATCCACAGCATCAGAAGGAGGATAGCCGTCGAACTCACTATTAAAAAGTTCCAAAGCCGCTTCGATGCTGTGAAACTGCGCCTTTTGCTTGACGTCGTAGGCATATTGCTTTACCTTGTTCAGCGCCGGAACAAGAAGACCGATGAGAATGACAATAATGCTCATAACGGTCAGCAACTCAACAATGGTAAATGCCGCTTCTCTATTGGATTGTTTTACGTTTGACTTCATTTTTTTTCTCCTTAATTTCTACTTTTCAATTAAACGTTCAATTTATTTCTTTGGTTTCTATGTGGCGCTCAGGCTCGTAATAATTCCTATCATGGGCAGGAATATTGCCAGGACGATAGTCATAACTATAGCGCCAAGCACAACGATCATAATCGGTTCGAGCATAGACATCAGCGAGGCCACCAGCACGTCGACCTGCTCGTCGTAATTGTCGGCAACTTTCAAAAGCATTTTGTCCAGGTCACCTGTCTCCTCACCCACGGCAACCATGTTGGAGACGATCAGGTCGACGGTTTTTGACTGCCGCAACGGCCCGGCAAAAGTATCACCCTGCCGGATGGAGTTGTGAACCCTGCCGAGCATGTTGGCAAAAACCTCGTTACCCGCCGTCTCGCGAGTAACGTTGAGTGCATCAAGAATCGGCACACCGGCACTAATCAATGTCCCGAGCGTTCTTGTCCAGCGTGTCACTGAGACCCTGCTGCTTAGCTGGCCTACTACCGGCAGTTTCAATTTGATGCTGTCCAGAACAAATCTGCCCCCGCGAAATCTTCTTGTAAACCTGAGCAGGAACATTACTATAAACGGTATCGCTATCATAATGGCCCAGCCCCCGATCGGCACTCCGGATATTCGCAGATCAAAACCGGGCAAAATCGGACCCATTGCGATCCAGGCGCTTATACCCAGCACGATCTTGGTTATTTTTGGTAATTCCCCACCATCCGTCATTTCGGAAATGGCGGTCTCGAATGACGGCACCACGAAAAGCATCAGGCCCAGGAGGATAAGAAACGCCGCCGTCAGAACGACTGCCGGATAAATCATCGCACTTTTAACACGGGATTTGAGTTTCTGGGCCTTTTCCATGAAGTCGGCCACACGCGAAAGGATCAGGTCAAGCACACCGCCGGTCTCGCCCGCCGCCACCATACTGCACAGCAGCCGATCAAAGGCCCTTGGGTGCCTGGCCAATGCCTCCGAAAGCGTCGAGCCGCCTTCGATGTCATCGGCAACGTAGCCAATGACCTTCTTGAATGTCCCTGATCTTTGCTGTTCTTCAAGAATCCTTAGGGATCGTAGAATCGGCAGGCCCGCGTCCTGGAGAGTCGAAAGCTGTCGTGCAAACTGAGTTATGTTTTTGATTTTGACCCTGCCGCCGGCACCACGCCTTTTAGCGGGTTTTACACCTGCTCTTGCTCCCGCTTTTTTCGCCCCCCCACTGGCACGAACCTTCGTGGGAAAATATCCCATGTTTCGTATTTTGCTTATCGCTTCTTTCTGGCTGAGGGCTTCAATTTCGTCTTTTACTTCCACGCCCTGAGCATCCAGCGCCGAATATTGAAAAACAGGCATCTTAAATAACTCCTTTGTATTGGTGATTGGCTTTTAAGTTCCAATTAATAATGAATCAATTCTCCCTTACACATCCTCCATCATTGTCTCTTTTACAATCTCGTCTATGGTAGTGATACCATCGTAGATTGCAACCAGACCGTTATCACGCAGCAGTCTCATGCCGGCTTTCAGGCCGGCCGAACGCAAAACATTCGTCGAGGCCTGATTCATAATCAAGTCTCGTATTTCATCATTGAAGACCATAATCTCAAAAATACCTATTCGCCCTCTGTAACCGGTACCGTTGCACTTACTGCATCCCCGGCCGTAGTGGAACTTCTTGTCCTTGACGTCATCCGGCGTCAGTTGCAGTTCCATTAATTGCGCTTCACTTGGCTCGAATTGTGTTTTGCAGTTTAAGCATATCTTTCTGACCAGCCGCTGGGCGACAATCCCTTCGACCGTCGCGGTAATAAGAAACGGCTCGATCCCCATGTCCAGAAGACGCGCAACAGAACTTGGAGCATCAGTAGTATGCAACGTCGTAAACACGACGTGACCTGTCAGAGATGCTTGTGCTGCAATCTGCGCCGTCTCGATGTCACGAATCTCACCAACAAGAATGATATCAGGGTCCTGACGCAAAATTGAGCGAAGGCATCGTGCAAAGGTCAGTCCAATATCCGGCTTCATCTGGACCTGAATAAGACCGTCAACGTCATATTCCACGGGATCTTCGGTAGTGATTATTTTCGTCTCAATGTCATTAAGCTCATTCAAGGCCGAATATAGAGTTGTAGTCTTACCACATCCGGTCGGCCCGGTAACGATGATGATACCATTAGGTTTGTGAATGAGCATACGGACCAAATCATGATCTTGCTGTCTCAGACCAAGGGCTCCCAAATCAAAACTTGCCTGACTTCTGTCAAGAACACGCAATACAACACTTTCGCCGAACATTGTCGGCAGAACACTAACACGCAGGTCGATCGGATTGCTCTGGACGGTTAGTGAGATTCGGCCGTCCTGCGGCAGACGCCGCTCAGCGATATCCAGGTCCGCCATAACCTTTATACGTGAGCTTAACGCTGCAGCAATGTATTTGGGGGGAGGTACCATTTCATAAAGCACACCGTCGATCCGGTAACGCATCTTGTATTCATCTTCAAACGGCTCAAAATGAATGTCCGACGCCTTGTCACGAATTGCCTGCAGCAAGACCAGGTTCAGCAATTTTTTAACCGGGTTTGACTCGGACAGCTCCTTCAACTCATCCAGGTCGATACTCTGGTTCCTGCCGTCAAATTCCGCAAGAAATGTGTCGCCCTGTATTTCATCGATTAACTCGTTGATATTGTTGTCTTGCTTTGTCTCATAGTATTTAGCCAGGGCCTTTTCGAGTGCTTCGGAGTCGGTTATCTTCGCTGTAACCTTGAAACCCATCAGGGTGCTCAAATCGTCAGTAGCTCTGAAATTTTCAGGATTATCAAGGGCAACGATCAATTCATTCAGCCCCTGATTGTACTCGATTGGGACGATGTGGTACGTCTTTGCCATTTGCGCCGGCACCTTCTCGACTACATCGGCAGGAATATCAATACCATCCAGACTCACATGCTCCATTCCGCGTTGGGCCGCCAGGGCCATCTGTAGCTGACCCTCATCGACGAGACCTAATTCGAGGAAAATCTGTCCTATCTGAACCTTCTCTGGCCGCTGACCCTGGATCTTCAGGCACTCATGAACCTTGTCTCTGTTAAGAATACCCATTTTGATAAGTATTCTACCGAGCGTTCTGCCTCTTAATTGCTCTATTGGAGGCATCTTTTGTGCTGTTTGCATTTTTCCCATCAGGTTTATCCTACCACTGATTCTGACTAATACCTACTTATTATACGACACTAAAACCTTTTTGGCAAATAAATTATCAAATGGACATTTAGTTATTCGGACTACCGCTATTCGATCCATTTCTGAGCTAATTACATTAGATAATACACGTGTAAAAAGAAGTCGCTTTCCTGATAATTTTCTTATATAAAGGCAATATAATCTTCAAAAAACAAGCTGAAATTGTATATTTCATCCCCCGAAAGCCAATATGGCGAAGCGTAGAATTGGCAAATCCGGAAGGCTTAGGCAAGGCAAGAAAAAAAATCGCATTTGTTTGAAAACGAACGGGATAACAATAAAAAAACCTAACTCTTTCTAATACAGCAATAACAATTTTTGATTAAGCTCTCAACACCAGATCCATCTTGCCAACATTTCAGGGCGGTTTTTACGGCCTTCTATGTTACAAACTTGATACTCCGACTGCCTCGGCGTTATTTCTTCCCGTCCAGATTTGAAATGCAATACTACCTCATAATCCAGCGTTTTCCCTGAAAAGCAAAGCTGGCATTTGTCCTTAAGGCCTGATCGCCCCTCAGTGAGTAGCTTAATTCGAGGGTTTTTCTCAGGAAAACTTTGAGAGGCTCGCCCCCATCGTCTTTTAACACCGGATGGTCAACAGCAGCCGTCTCATTACTAAGTCCTGTTATAAATAGCTGCAAGCTCTTGGCTTGTGTATCAAAATCCGGCCAGATAACGGCGATATCTTTCGTATTATCCTCACCCTGAAGTATTTTAATGCCGGCATTGTCTAAAGATTCAAGAAACGGGTACTTGCTCTTATGACGCCTTTTTATTTGATCAAAAAGCATTGTTGATACAAATTTGCCCGCCGGTATAATCTGAAAGCTATCCGTCATCAGGTCACATTTAGGGTAGAAATCAACGTCGTTACCTGTGTTGTTGGTCAGCGTAATAATCGTATACCAGAAATTTGCCTTCTTGTTATCGGAACCTCGCGGCAAAGTTATTTGTTGGGGAGGAGTAAATTCCATATTAAGGGTCCATTGCCCCGGTGCGGGCACAATAGCCGGCTCAGGTGCCGCCATAGACACGCAGGCAATAATTGCCCAGATTCCCAAAATCCCATAAAAAAAACTTTTCATCGTATCGCCCTCAAACAGAACAATATACTTTTTCTCAGCGAAACCAAATACAATCGCTTCAAGTTACATTTTACACTAAATTTGTTTCAAAACCAAGAACATTTTGCCTTTGATTTCCGATTATAAGCTAATTTATTGCTCTGTCGGCAAATTCTCAGCAAACGCCCCTGATTAGTCTTCTGTCAGTTCCCACCACAATCTCGGATAGTCCTGCCCTTCGAGAATCCACCAGATGTCTTCTGGGCCGTTGGCCGTCTCGTCTACGAAGTCCCAACCGGCTTCGAAGAATGTGCTGGTCATTTGCATTTCTTCTGTGGTCTTACCCATACCACCGTCACTTGTGTCCTGTTTTGAGGTCTCCATATCCCAGAAACTACTACCGATGATGCCCGTATTATTTAGACCTTGTTGGTTAGGGATCAAAGTATTCTCTCCTACTAGGCCGCCGACTTTCTCAGTTCCGATGACACTACCGGTGCTGTAACTCGACCAGATACTGCCTTCATAATTACGGCCTACCAAGCCGCCAACGTACCCATCGCCGGCAACAGTGGCTCTCGCATAGCAATTCATCATATGCCCGTACCAATTAGCTCCCACCAAGCCACCAACGGCCCAATCACCCGAAACGCTACCTGTTGAATAACAGTTAGATATAGTGCAAGTATATTCATTCGATCCCACCAGGCCGCCAACGTACACATTGCCCGCAACACCGGCTGTTGCATAGCAATTTGTCATTTGCCCAAACAAATTTCTTCCCACCAGGCCACCAACGGACCTAATACCTGAAACACTCCCTGTCGTATAGCAAATCGTCATATCCCCGAAATTATTTCCCACCAAACCACCAACGTTCCTATCACCCGAAACGCTACCTGTTGAATAACAGTTAGATATAGTGCCGGTATATTCATTCGATCCAACCTGATCGCTGACCAATCCTACTAAACCGCCGACCGATCCTACCAGGCCACCGATGGTCTCCATTCCGGAAACAGTCGTACTGGAATGACAGTTAGTAATTGATCCATTAATCGACCCCACCAATCCGCCCACACCGCCGAAACCGTTCACGCTGCCACCATCAGCATAGCAATTAGAGATGGTTCCATCTCCAAGGTAGCCAACTAATGAACCAACATCCCCACTTGCCCAGTTAATATTTGGACTTATCAGCCCCAAATCTCTTATTTCTGCCTTGGGACCTTTTACGTACCCGAATAGCCCTACAAAACTGACATATTTGGTAGTGTGGTTGAAGTTTGAGATCGTGTGACCGTTGCCGTCAAATACGCCGGTGAAGGGAAATATCTCGCTGCCAATAATACAAAAGTCAATGCCTGCCAGGTCAATATCATTTATCAACTTAAAATGCGCGGCCATCAACCTTGGATTATGGCCGATGCTGTTCAATTCATCAGCCGTTGAGATAAGGTACGGATCGTTGGGTTCGCCCTTCCCACTCAAAAAGGGCAATTCGGGTAATGGCGAAAGCTGCCACCAAAGGATTGGATATCCACCTTCAACAGGCTCAGCCCAAATGTCATGAGGGCCATCCGGTTTGCCGACAAAATCCCAACCAAAGAAGCTGGAAGGTTTTTTCATCTGCTCATCCGTCAAAGGAAAGCCATGCCCATTGTCCGGTCCGCCGTCATCACGGGCAGCCAGAAAATAACTTTTAGTGATTTTGCTGCTCATACTGAACATTCCGTCACTGTATCCCACCAAACCGCCGACATGCTTATTTCCTAAAACTTTGTTGGCGGCATAGCAATTCGTTATTTCAGACTCATTCCATCCTACCAGCCCGCCGACTCGGCTCTCACCACTGACCGTTCCGGTGCTGTAGCAGTAAGCTACAGTGCCATAAGAGTTGTAGCCCATGAGGCCACCAACCTCCCAAGAACCACTGATATTCCCACTGGTGTAACAGTTAGCTATACTACCGCCCGAGTTCTCGCCCACGAGGGCACCGATACAATAATCCGTTCCCTCAACATCTACCGCTTCGAGACCCAGATTTGAAATAGTCGCCCCATTGTCTAATTGCCCAAACAGACCCAGATAGCTCTCGCCTATGATCGTCAGATGCGAGATCGTGTGGCCGTTGCCGTCGAGGACTCCACTGAAAGGTGTTCCTTCAAAGCCTAAATAACCAACAAAAGTCCCGGCACCAATGACGGCCTTGTCGAAGACCTTGTGGCCGGGCAGATCTGGGTCCAGGTCGATGTCGGCTGTCAGGATGAAGTGCTTATCGTAATCTTCGGGGCTGTCACCGAGCAGCATCAGGTCTTTTGCCGTTGAGATCTGGTATGGATTGTTAGGTTCTCCGGTGCCACCGGCGTATTTTTTTTTGGCGACGGCGTCGATATCGTAGAAGAACATGTCGGCGCTGTTGGGCGGCGGGGTGGTTTTGCCGATCAGGCGGGCTGAGTCATCTTCGAAGGTCAGGGTCAGACTGACGTCGCTTTCTGTGCCGTCGGCGGTTTTGCCCTCGAACTCAATTGTCGTATCATTTACTATGGTTCCGGCACGTGCGGTCATGTTGAAAATTTCGCCGAGGCTCTCCGTATACAAAAAGCCGGTCGGCTCGGTCAGATTCGCATCGACCTTATCAAACGAGGCGATACCGGCATTGAAATCGACAGTCAACCGGAACTTTCCTCCGATGCCATAGGTTTCGTGGACACCGGCGAGACCGCCGGTTCGAACCACGGTACTTTGGCCGGGGACGAATACATAGATGTTTGTGACGGCATTTGCCGGCAGGCCAAAAACACAGATGATGAGCAAGATTAGCAGCCGGGTTGCAAAAATGCCGCTTTGTTTTTGATACCATGACATGGTAAAAGTTTCGCTTACAGCAAACATCCTCTATTATCCCTCGAAGAATGTCGAGAATTTCTCCTTTAGTCACTGTAATTCTAACACTTATCGGCACTAAAGTCAATGATGTTGTGGTTAATTCGGGAGCCAAACGATGGGGGCTAAGGGACCAAAGTTTTTTAATATGCCCAAAATTGTTGCCGGACAAAAGAAATTAGGTTATTCTATGCCGGTGGCGGGTGAATTTGACTATCGGCTTTAGTAAGTATGGGTATCTCAATGGCGGACGAACAGAAACAATTGCTGCAACAAATTGAGCGTTTGCTTGAGTCAGGGGACATGCGGGCCCTGGGTGAACTGCTTAATGACCAGCGAAGTAGTGACATAGCCGAAATTGTCGAACTTGTGGATAACGAGGAGAGACGTGCTATCTTCGATGTCATGGACAAGTCGATGTCCGCCGAGGTGTTTGAAAAGGTCGATGAGGCGACCAGATCCGAATTATTCGAACTTCTCAAAAACGAGGAACTGACCAGCCTTGTTTCCGAGCTTGACCCTGACGATGCCGCCGATATCCTTTCTGAGCTGTCCGAAGAAAAAAGGGCCGAACTGCTCGAAAGCATATCACCGAGCGAATCGGCGGAAATCAAGGAGTTGATGGGCTACTCCGAAGACTCGGCCGGCGGGATTATGGACCCTGTTGTAATCAGTGTTTCCGAGAACGCCACCGTCGCCGAGGCCGTCAGTAAAATCCGCGCTGCGGAGATCGACGAGGATTTCTACTCTGTTTATGTTGTGAACAAAAACGGCCGATTTCTCGGCGATGTTCGTCTGCGGTTCCTGCTGACTCGTCCCGAAAAAACGAGAATCGGCGATCTTATAGACCCCGACACTATTTATGTCAATGTCAATACCGACCAGGAAGAAGTCAGAAACATATTCAGCAAAAACGATCTTATAGTTGTGCCCGTTCTCAATAAGAGCCACAGACTCGTTGGTCGAATCACTGCCGACCGTGTCATCGAAGTCGCCGAGGAAGAAGCCGCAGAAGACTTTTACACAATGGCGGGTACCGATCCCGAAGAGCTGGACAACGTATCGGTATTCCATGCGGCCCGCGTGAGAATGACCTGGCTTCTGCCCTGCCTGATAGGCACGGCTGTCACGGGCACGGTGATGATTTTCTTCCAGACTCACCACCTGGAGGTCTTCGTAGCCGTAGCTGCATTTGCGCCGATGATCCAGGCCATTAGCGGCAACGCAGGGCTTCAAACCTCCGCCATCGTCGTATCGGGACTGGCAACAGGCCACCTGGCGGCGTTAAGATTCAGCCAGGTCTTTACGCGAGAAGTGCGAATTGCGCTTCTTGTAGCATTAAGCTGTGGAGTGTTGGGCGGCATCGCCTGTGCTATTTTGATTTGCTCCAGGGCACCGGAAAATGCGATCTCGCTGGGACGGCTGATCTTTGCATTCGGCACGGCGATGTTCTCAGCTATCATGGTTGCGACAACGCTTGGTTTATTTCTGCCGTTTTTGTTCCGCCGAATCGGCATAGACCCGGCGATAAGCTCCGGTCCGCTGGTTACAACCGCAAACGACTCGATAAGCGTGGCAATCTATATGTCCCTGACTCTGATGCTGGCTTCATGATTGCAGGCGGGAAATAGTGTTGTGAGCTTTGACTTGTCCCGGGATTTCACGAGAGAGTGTTCTGTTCTTTTCAGGCTCGCCTCAGCGTGATCGTCTCGTGCCGATCCCTCGCCTCGTATCGATTCTCAACCTTGGCCTGCTCTCATTCGAGATCTCCCGGATTCTCGTTCTTTTTGTTGCCCGTTTTTGCGGCACAGACCCGCCGGGAACCTTCTGTCCCAACAGTTCCAGGGCGCTTCTGCTAACCTGCCTGGTGGAACTGTCACGATGTTTGAGCCCCTGGTTGAGCGCTTCAAGAGCCATCTTCTTCATTCTACCCTGCATTTTTCTCAGCCCATAAGCTGCGGCGTTTTTCGTGGTTATATGGTCGCTGCCGGTCAAAGCTTCTTTTAAGATTTCCAGACCGTCTTCCTGCATCCAGGATAAGTTGAAAGCGGCTCTGCGTCTGTTCGATGCATCAGACGAACGCAACTGCTCTTTCAGCTTGGCAAGAAGCCTTATTGCCGCCTCCTCCTTTTCTCTACCCGTCAATATCCGTTTTTCTGACTCCATAAATACACCCTTTTCTATATCGGCAAGCAGGTGCGAATCGCTAAAGTCGATTTGTTAATAGCCCCGATTTGGAGGTTTATCCAACGCTGGGAGGTTAAAACTGGTAAAATAAACCTTGCCATTTTGGTGAAAAATAAGTATTGTTGAAGCATCAAGCTTGACAACATGGGCAAAATCTTATAATATAGACATATAAGGTTTGTCATTACAAATCTCATGGTGTAATTAATGCTCTTCTGTTTAACGACCTATAATCAGGCTGGTCGTGACAGATCGAGTTGGTTTATAGACTTTGGAGTTAGTTGTAATTATGGCCGAAGGCAAAGAACATCCTGTTGATACTCGAATGCCTCTTGATCATGAGCCTAAGCTGAACAAGTTTTTCAGAGCTGCCATCAAAACCCGCGCCAGCGATCTACACCTGAAAGTGGGGCAGACGCCTAAATTGCGTCTTTTTGGGGAATTGAAGAATACGACCGGCGATGTAATAACCCCCGAGAAGATGGAAGAATTGGTATTCGAGCTGCTTACCCCTGCCCAGAAAAAATCTTTCATGGAGCACGGGACACTGGACTTCGCCCATGAAGTTGACGGCGAGCATCGCTTCCGCACGAATGTGTTTCGCCAGCGAGGCTTAATCAGCCTGGCGGCACGGCGTGTCAACACATTCATCCCGCCGTTCGAAGAGCTGCACCTGCCGGCATCACTGGAAAAGGTATGCAACAGCAGACAGGGACTGGTTCTTGTCGTGGGCCCTACCGGCTGCGGCAAGACAACAACAATAGCATCGATGATAGACTACATAAACCGCACTCGCTCCTGCCACATCATTACCATCGAGGACCCAATCGAGTATCTGTTTAAGGACCGAAAAGCAATAGTCTCGCAAAGGGAAATCGGGCTCGATACCAATGATTTCGAGGAAGCTCTGACATATCTAATGCGACAAGACCCCGATGTTGTCTTCGTTGGCGAGATGCGGGACGCCAAAACCGTCACTGCGGGAATGAGAGCAGCGGAAACCGGGCACCTTGTCTTCGGAACGTTACACTCGGCAAATGCGTCTCAGGCCGTTCACCGGCTTTTGGACCTGTTCGCCCAAAACGAACGTGACCTTATAAGGCAGACCTTAAGCCTGGCTATCAGAGCAATTATCAGTCAGGTATTGCTGCCGTGCATCACTGAAGGTACTGACAGAATACCCGCTGTGGAGATTCTAATTACAAACGCTGCCGCCAGGAGGCTAATTGCCGAGGGTCGCGAGGGCGATTTGCCCAACGTGATACGAAGCTCACAAAACGAAGGCATGCAGGATCTTACATATAACCTTTGTGATTTGGTGGAAAAAGGACTCATCGATCCGAGGGAAGCATTAAAATATGCACCAAATACAGATGAATTGAAAATGGCACTAAAGGGGATCAGAACCACTGCCAGCGGCATTTTGTGAGATTTTTACGGAGCATCTTATGCTGGATTTATTATCAGCCTCCATCGAGTATGGCGGCTATATTTCGATAATCAAACTCATTGGCTATTTGATTATCTTTTTTGCCTGGCTGCCGCTGGTTGGCTGGGTACACTACGATTCTAAAACAGTAGAAACAAATGATGTCTTCTGGACAGGTATCATCCTGGGAGCAGGAGCGGCAGGGGCAATAATCTGGCTGCTCGTACCGATCTTTATCGTTGGGATGCTTTTCTATCTGATTGCGGTCGGAGCGATATCTCTGGCTTACGTCAAGCACCGCAATGCGAGAGTCCTGGATTTTGATAAAGTCCTGACAGTCGATCACATCAAAAACCTGCTCGTCAGTAAAGAAAAGAAACTTGAGGCCCTTAAAAGCTTCTCTTTTATAACGTCAAATAAAAATGAAGTTCCAGTGCCCGAACCCAGAACGCCGGACTTTTTCGGATATAAGACAGCTTATGAAATTCTGAGTGATGCTATGTGGCGAAGGGCAAGCAGCATTGTGTTCTCCCCAACGGCACAAGATTACCAGGTAGCCTACAACGTTGACGGCACTTCGCTAAAACAGCCGAGCATAGCCAGAGACCAAATGCAATATTTCATTCATTTCGTCAAGGAACTTGCCGGTATGGACACCAAGGAAAAACGCAAACCACAAAAAGGAAATTTCAAAATCCGCAAGAAGAAAGATGATTTTCCGTGGGAAGTAATGACTGCCGGGTCAACCGCCGGAGAACAGGTCAGACTTAAACCAATAACACAAGAGGGCATGGCAAGACTGACCGAGATCGGCTTAATGCCCGAACAGGAAGCAAAGCTCAATCAGTTTCGTGATATAAAACAGGGCGTATTTATTATAAGCGGGCCGCGTAAAAACGGCATAACAACCACGCTTTACGCACTTCTTCGAAATCACGATGCCTTCATTAACAGCATAAACACGCTTGAAAGACAGGCTCCCGCCAAGATGCCCAACATAACTCAAAACATCTTCAATCTGACCGACACCGGCACAACTACATTTGCCAAAAAGCTCCAGACCGTTGTAAGAATGGGACCTGATATAATCGGTGTCTCCGATTGTGAAGATGCCGAAACAGCCCAGATAGCTTGTGCCGCCGCCAGAGATGGAAAGCTCGTATATATTACGATCAAAGCAGACAGCGTGATACAGGCGCTGGGTAAATGGCTAAAATATGTCAGCAATAAAAGTGTCGTCGCAGATACCCTTCTGGGTATCAGCAATCAACGGCTGATTCGAATACTTTGTGATGAGTGCAAGCAGGCCTACGCACCGGATAAAGAACTGTTCAAAAAATTCAATATCACCGCGGATAAAACTAAAGTGCTGTATCGTACCGGCAAAGTGCAATACGACAAGCACGGCAAACCTTCACCCTGCGAACACTGCCAGGGGACGGGCTATTTCGGCAGAACGGCTGTGTTTGAAATCATCACGATGAACGACGATTTAAGAAAAGTTATAAAACAATCAAAATCGCTGCCGGAGATCGGTACGCAGTTCAGACGTGCCAAAATGCTCTATCTACAGGAACAGACACTCAGAAAAGTAATTACCGGGAAGGTAGCGATAAACGAAATGATTAGAGTGCTTTCAACATCAAAAACGAACAAAGCAGCTCAAAATAATCGTTAGTAACACACGGTTCGTGAAGCGAATCACGAATCCTGAAAAACCGGAGACATTGTTTATGGCCAGCTTAGCTGTAGTTTTGATAATTCTGGGTTGTGGTGCTTTGATGTATTTAAAAGGGACATTTGTCAAGGCATTTGCCATGATAATTATAGCGATTATTTCGAGCGTTGTTGCGTTCGGCTATTTTGAAGTATTGGCAAATTTCATTATCCGCCGCGGCAATGACGGCAGTATGCTCTCTCTTGTCCCCTGGGCGCAAACTCTCTGTTTTATCCTGTTGTTTGTCGTGACCTTCGGCCTGCTTCAAACAGCCGCTACTTTTTTGGCCCGCCACCCGGTTGATTTAGGATTTATGCCCGAGCTTATCGGACGGATAGTCTGCGGAATTATCCTGGGCTTCATGGTATCCGGGCTTCTGCTAACAGCTCTACAAATGGCACCGCTGCCCCTTTCCTATCCCTACGAGCGTTTTGACCCGGCGAGGCTGGACACCGATAATCCCAGCGGATCCCTGCTTAACGCCGACGGTTTTGCCACCGGTCTGTTCGGTATCATCAGTAACGGCAGTCTAAGCGGCAAAAACAGCTTTAGAACTCTCCACCCCAGCTATCTGGACCAGCTTTTCCTTAACAGGTTTCTCGGCGATGCATCAGGCATCAGCGGCGTCTATCCAGCCATAGAAGTGCCAAAACCAGGCGTCTGGCCGGCCTCCCAAGCTGTGAAAAAACAAGTAGACGACTTCGTCTCGGAACTGAGGACACGAGGCGGCAAGGTTGCGTACGAGCCGGGGGGCAAGTCAGTAGCTTTGCCCATCTCGACAAACGAAGCTTATAACCCTACAATCGTGCGCGTGGGAATAAAGAAAAGGGCGATAAAACGTGAAGCAATAATCGACGCCGGCGTATTTACACCTTCCCAGCTAAGATTAATATGTACGCGAAAAACCGGTGAGGCGGTCAATGCCTATCCCATTGGATACATGAAAACAAAAGACCAAATACAGATAAGCCCCGAGATAAAACTTGCGGCCGGCGACATCGAGGACAGTACCAGATTCATTGACTTTGTTTTTTGCGTGCCAAGTGGTTATGACCCGGCGCTGGTCGAGTTCAAACTCAACAGTATTGTCGAGATACCCACAGGAGCAATAGTAACAGCCGACCAGGCTCCGGATGTCGTACCTTTTAGCTACTCGCCTTCCGCCCCCCAGAGCAACACTAACACCCAAAAACCTCCCAGAACTCAGAGCCGGCCGCAACAGCGGCAAGCTCGTCCCGGAAGACGTGGACTTAGCGATATCAGCAGATCCGTTGTCGGCGACGAACTCGACGAGTAACAATCCAATCAAGCTGTCCGGCAAACATCGAAAAACTGAATTTGGGGGGACATTTGGCGATCCATACCCTCGATATTATAAACAAACATGCTTCG